>Ga0182021_10001625_pt1 | contig 26025 bp, 23 predicted proteins | sample 612E3MmetaG_FD_120493 | JGI IMG/M metagenome (GOLD analysis project Ga0182021, IMG submission 120493) | Permafrost microbial communities from Stordalen Mire, Sweden - 612E3M metaG (Illumina Assembly) | ecosystem: Environmental > Terrestrial > Soil > Wetlands > Permafrost | place: Sweden... | reverse complement strand
TTCTTGAAAATCTGCTGCCGTCATCTACTGTAAGGCATTTGATGCAGCCCTTCTTATTTAAGATGTTCATAAAAACATTAAACTGGCTGCTTGCAAAAATATCAGTTATGTCTCTTATTTCAAGGCCGAATCTTAAATCCGGCTTATCACTGCCAAATCTTTCCATGCTGTCTTTCCAGGAATACCGTTTAAAAGGGGTTTTCAGCTCCTCTTTAATTGTTTCCCTGAATATCTTCTTTAGAAGTCCTTCAATCAGAGTTATTACGTCATCACTTTTTACAAAAGACATTTCCAGATCGATTTGTGTAAATTCAGGTTGTCTGTCTGCGCGCAAATCCTCATCCCTAAAGCAACGCGCAATCTGGTAAATGCGGTCAAAACCTGAAAACATTAAAATCTGTTTAAACAGCTGTGGAGACTGTGGAAGAGCATAAAATGAACCTGGATTAAGCCTGGATGGAACCAGGAAATCCCTCGCCCCTTCAGGTGTGCTTTTAGCAAGAATTGGCGTCTCAACTTCTATGAATCCATTGCTTCCAAGATAATTGCGGGTGATGCTTGTGACATCATTTCTTAATCTCAAATTACTCTGCATTTCTTCGGACCTTAAGTCGATATACCTGTATTTTAATCTTGCCATTTCGTCAACTTTAGCACGGTTGTCTAGCATGAAAGGTGGAGTCTTTGAGGTGCTGAGCAACACTATATTTGTGGCAATAACCTCAATTTCTCCTGTAGGAAGTTCCGGATTTACTGCTTCAGCGGACCTGGCTTTAACTTCTCCTTCAACAGAAATAATAAATTCAGACCTGAAATCCTTTGCCATATCATATGCTGAATGGCAGTAATTTGAATCAAAGACTATTTGCACGATGCCTGAAAAATCCCTTAAATCGATAAATATTAATTTTCCATGATCTCTTCTTTTATTTATCCAGCCGCAGATTGTAACTTTTTTACCTATAAAACTACTGTCAAGCTGGCCGCACAAATTGGACCTTAAATTTGTTGTAAAATTATCAAATTTTAGGTTCTGTTTGTAACCGTATTTTTCACTCATTTAAGTTATCTCCTGAAAATGTTTAAAATTTTTTCCGGTTCGTCTTTGACGTTTATTTTCTGCTGCTTGAATTCCCGCAGGTCCTTAATGCTTATAATGCCTGATTTTACCTCATCTTCCCCTATTATTATAATATGGGAAAACCCTTGTTTTTGCGCTGATTTTATACTGTTGCCAATATTTTTTGCCTCATAGCTTATTTCACTTTTAACCCCAAAATCACGAAAAAACTTTAAAAGTTCAAAACAGTATGGTTTATGTCTGTTATCCATATTGATTATAAGGACCGACAAAGCATCATTTTTTACAGGATAAATAATGTTTAACTGCCGCATTAAAACTATTGTCCTGTCTATGCCTACAGCAAATCCTATTGAAGGCATATCAGGACCCCCAAATTCCGGTATTAATTTGTCGTATCTGCCACCACCGCCAAGTGCATTCTGAGCGCTGCCCAGGTCCTGGGATATTATCTCAAATATTGTCTGCGTATAGTAATCAAAGCCTCTTACAAGATCATCCTTTATAATATAATCTATCCTTAGCATGTCCAAAAACTTCAGTACATTGTCGAAATGCTGCCTGCAATCCTGGCAGATGTGTGAATATATCTTTGGGGCTTCACTTATTATTCCAGCGCACCGTTCAATTTTGCAATCAAATATCCTCAATGGGTTTTTTACATATCTTTCCCTGCAATCTTCGCATAAGGTTTCTATTGAAGGTTCAAGATACTCCTTGAAGGCTTTTATATATTCCTGTCTGCACAGTCCGCAGCCGACACTGTTTACAAGAAGTTTAAGGTTTTTAAACCCAAGCTTTTCAAAAATCATATTTAATAACCAGATAACCTCAGCATCTATTTGGGGGTCTGAAACACCTGCCGCTTCCACACCAAGCTGCCAGAATTCCCGCATTCTGCCCTTCTGGGGTCTCTCATAACGGAACATATTCTCGATATAGAATAACTTTATTGGAAGAACATCTGCAAACAGTTTATGTTCTATAATAGCCCTTACGACAGACGCAGTGCCTTCTGGCCTTAAAGTTAATGACCGTCCCTTTTTGTCCGGGAAAGTATACATTTCCTTTCGGACAATATCAGTGCTTTCGCCAATTCCCCTGTCAAACACTTCTGTGTGTTCAAAAACAGGAGTAATAATCTCCTTATAGTTAAACACCTCAAACAGCTCCTTTGATGTGTTTACTATAAAGTCCCTGTATTTGATATCTTCACCAAATATATCGCTTGTCCCTCTCGGTGAATTTAAAACCAATTAATGCCGCCTTCCAGAAAATCGTCGCTTAAATAATAATTATTTAGAAATTCGTTTTTTAAAGTTGAAGCTGCCCCATGCCCTGGGTTTACAGCCAGCTCCGGGCTGAATTTTTTCAGTTTTCTTAAAGACAGGGCCAATTCTTTTGAACTGCCTCCAGGCAGATCGGTCCTTCCCACTGCGCCCCTGAAAAGCAGATCCCCGGTAAAAAGATAATTTTGCATCTTTATTATAATGCTTCCCGGCGTATGCCCCGGCATCTCATAGATGTATATATCATGCTCTTCTAGAAGATCAAGGATTTTATCATCAATAAGGCTATAAGCATCAAATGATAATGCGCCTGACCCTAAAAGCGAAGACATGTTTTTTTTAGGATTGAGGGCAATGTCCTCATCGTCTTTATGAAGATAAAATGGAATCCTGTATTTTCTAATAACTTCAGGGGCGGCACCAAGATGATCGAAATGGCCGTGGGTATTTAATATGAATTCCGGATGCAGATTTTCCCTGGAAATATAAGCATCGATACTTTTAAAGTCAGCTCCGGGATCTATAATAAAACAGGAATTTGGCTTGCTTTCCAGATCTGAGTTATTTTCCAGTGTGACAATATAACAATTTACGTTGTATATACCTAAAATTAATTTTTTTACTTTCAACTTTGCTTTCTTGGTAAGACCCTGTATACATCATATATTGAGTCTATCTGTCTAATATTGTTAATAATATCTTTTAAAATGTATTTGTTGCTTATTTCTATTATAAATTTAAATTTTACATTACCGGTGCGGTCTGATCGCAGAGTGCTTGCATTAATAATATTTATGTCATATTCACTGATCATATTTGTTATGTCTCTTAACAATTTTGTCCTGTCTATTGCTTCCACCTGTATTTCAGCATTAAACTTATGGGGGGCGAAGTTATCCCAGTCCACTTCTATAAAACGCTGGCTTTCACTGTTCATAAGCATACCCACATTGTTGCAGTCTGCCCTATGGACAGATATCCCCTTCCCGCGGGTAATGTATCCCACAATACTGTCACCCGGCACAGGATTGCAGCACTTTGCAATGGTTGTCAGGACATTGTCCATTCCCTTTACAACAATGCCGCTTGTGGAACGTTTTTGTGTCTCAGTGACAGCCAAATCTTCAATTGTCAATTCCTTGCCCGGCTCTTCTGACTGGTTTACTTTTTTTAAAATCCTTGTAAACACCTGATGGACAGAGACTTTATGTGAGCCTATGTTCCTGAAAAGATTGTCCATATTTTCATAATTAAGGTCAGAAGCAACTTCATCAAAAATCTTTGCAGGAATATCTTTAAATGAAAGGCTGTTTTTTCTCAAAGTCTTAAGCATCAGTTCCCGGCCGGAATTATATGATTCCTGCCTTTCTCCTTTGCTGAACCAATGTTTTATCTTAGTTCTTGCTGTTGAAGTTTTAATAATCGAAAGCCAGTCCCGGCTTGGGCCTTTAGGAGTTTTTGAGGCAATTATTTCGACTATATTTCCGTTTTCAAGCCTGTATTCAATAGGTACCATAACACCGTCGACTTTACACCCAATGCAATTATGGCCTACATCTGTATGAATATAATATGCAAAGTCTATTGGGGTTGCCCCTCTTGGAAGATTTATTACTTTGCCTTTTGGCGTAAAAACAAAAATCTCTTCTTCAAAAAGGTCCAGCTTCAATGATTCAAGATAGTCCTGTGGGTCTTTGAGCTCCTTCTGCCAGTCAAGAAGCTGCCTTATCCAGGTTACTCTTTTGTCAAACTCAGTCTGGGCAACTATCCCTTCCTTATATTTATAGTGGGCCGCAATCCCGTATTCAGCAAATTTGTGCATTTCAAAGGTCCGTATTTGAATTTCAAGAGGATCGCCGCGCTGGCCAATAATAGTGGTATGCAGAGCCTGGTACATATTGAATTTTGGATTTGCAATATAATCCTTGAACCTTCCCGGAACAGGTTTCCATATGGAATGGATAATCCCCAGTACCGCATAACAGCTTTTAACGTCTTCAACAATAACCCTGATTGCTATAAGGTCATAAATATCATCTATGTCCCTATTCTGTTTTGAGATTTTATTGTAAATGCTGTAAAAACTCTTGCTCCTGCCGCTGATGTCAGCAGAAATTTTGACTTCGTTTAATTTTTCAGCAACAATCCTTATCGATTCATCTATCTGTACCTGGCGCGCGATGATTTTTTCCTGCACCATTTCTGTTATTTTCGCAAATTGTTTGGGATACAGAACTTCAAAGCTTAAATCTTCAAGCTCGGATTTTAATTTGTAAATCCCAAGCCTGTGCGCAATAGGGGCATATACTTCAAGAGTCTCAATTGCTTTTGAAATCCTTTTTTCCTTTTCCAGAAATGAAATTGTACGCATGTTATGAAGCCTGTCTGCAAGCTTTATAACGATTATCCGGACGTCTTCAGACATGGCAATAATCATTTTTCTTAAGTTTTCAACTTGTTTTTCTTCCCTGCTGGAAAATATTATTTTGTCAAGTTTTGTAAGGCCATTGATGATATTGGCAATTATTTCCCCAAACTCTGATTTAACTTTCTCAAAGGTAAATTCGGTATCCTCAATCACATCGTGAAGGAGAGCCGATACTATTGATGTCTGGTCAAGCTCAATGTCCGCAAGTATTTTTGCAACTTCAAGCGGATGAACTACAAAAGGTTCTCCGGATTTCCTATACTGTGTCTCATGGTATTTTTTGGCAATCTGGTAAGCTTTATTAAGGAGTTTTTCATCCATCTGAGGGTTGTAGGTCCTTATTTTTTCTACAAGCCTTCCGTACAGTGCATCTACATCAAAATTTTTTAGATCTGCTGCGTCCACTGCGCCTGAATCGCCGGAAGATGACAACTGGGAAGTTTTCCCTGCTTCCGGGATTTGCGCTGCTTCATCGTTTATAGATTCTTTTACATGTGTTTGCACATTTTCGCCGATGGAGAGTTCTTTATCAGGCATTTGTTCTGCTTCGGCGACTGAGGAAGCTGTTACCTGTATTTGCAAAGTCTTATCACCGGAATTTGGTGCAGCGATTTCGTTTTCAGCGCTTGCTGCAACATCTTTTAGTATATCCGAGTTTTCTTCAGTTTTATCTTTTAATGGATTCATATATTTTTATAAAATAAATAAAAACTTTGTTTTTGTAAACATAAAATTATTATTAAAAACGGTAAAACAGCAGATACTTTTTATTTACCGGCAAACTAACTGCCGTCAAATCAAGCAGCTCAATAAAATCTGTATCGTTTAAAAAAATATACGGCTTAAATAAAAATCACAATTTAATCAGATTATATAATATTTATTATTTAATGCATATTTTTAAGCTTTGGATACAAAGCTGTATTATCTTATTTTCATCATATGGGCTTTTTTTCAGTTCAATATTGTATAGGATGTCTAGCTGTAAAAGAGCCATTAGAGCTTTGTCTTTTCGGTTTTTGATTATATAGTTTGTAAAATCAGGATATAAATCGCTGCAGTTAAATATAATAGCTTCAAATTCCTTACTGCAGTTTTTTAATTTTACAACTATATGCCTGCCATCTTTTAAAAGTCTGGGCTCACCTGTAATTTGACAGAATTTGGTTTGAAAAACAGGTCTGATATTACCTGCTCCAAACGGCTCAAGCCTGCTTATATCTGATGTGAGTTTAAAGTTTATCTCGGAAAAAACTATTTCCGCATCGAAATAATATGCTTTTTCCAAATCTTCTTCAGTAAGCATTTTATTTGCAAGTTTAATCATGGAGGATTTAAAATCTTCAAAATTCTTAAGTTCCATTGTAATACCGCATGCCTGCTTATGCCCGCCATATTTTTTAAAATAATAGCTTAAACTGCCCAGATTATTATAGAGGTCGAACTTTTCAATGCTCCTTCCTGAACCCTTAAGAATACCTTCCGCCTCTATAAACAAAATAACCGGGATGTTGAATTTCTTTACTATTTCAGACGCGGCAATTCCAAGAACGCCCACGCTCCAGGTATCAGATTTTGCGATAAAAATTTTTTCAGTTGAGGTAATCCCGCAAAAATCATTGTTATCTATAATTTCTTTGATAGTTTTTTGCTGAATGTCCTTTCTGTCAGAATTTGATTTTTCCAGTTCATCAATAATAGAGGATACTTCAATTTTAAATATTTCCTCATCCATGTCTGGATTCTCAAGAAGAAGTTTGAGGCTGATATCAGCATTGCTCATGCGTCCGGAAGCATTCAGGCGGGGGGATATAACGAATCCGATATCATAAGTATTAAATTCGTCCTTTTCACCGATTATGCTGCTTATCAGCATATTTAAACCAGGGTTTGCGGAATTCTTTAATCTTTTAAGGCCTTCTTTCACTATTATCCTGTTTTCATCAGTAAGCGGCATAAGGTCTGCAACTGTTGAAATGGCTACAAGGTCAAGAATTGAGTTTAAATAATCCCTGGGTATTGTTTCTTTTTCAGTATCGTCAAGATTTCTAAGTATTTCCATGATGAACTTAAATGTTACACCAGCTCCGCTCAGAAACTTGAAAGGATATTCTGAGTCCGGAATTTTGGGGTTTATGATAATGTAGCTTTTACCGTTGCTATTAGTATTGCCATCAGTGGTTGAGTTGTTGGTATATTCAGCATCTTTTACGGCATTTTTTGGTTTATCTGCAACTACTGCTTCATGATGATCACAAACTATAACATCAATATTATTATCCGGGCTGTATTTTACATATCCAATTACCCCGAACGCGTTTGTGCCGCAGTCAACACAAATTATGAGGTCACTGGTTTTTCTAAAGTTCGCTTCTTTTATAAAATCAATATTTATATCATAGCCGCTTTCAAACCTGCTGGGTATGTGGGAACTGACATTTGCACCGATTTTTTTTAAGAAATTATACATGATAGCAGTACTGACGATTCCGTCTGCATCATAATCCCCGAATACAAGCACTTTCTCACCGGAACGTACTGCACTTATTAATCTTTTAACTGCAGAGTCTATATTAGGGAGTAATTTAGGGTCATAAAGATTTTTTAATGAAGGGTTTAAAAAACTTTCTATTTTTTCCTGTGAATCAAGCCCCCTGTTTGCAAGAAGCTTCAGTAAGACGTTGCTGTATGAGAATACGTCATGAAGTTTCTCTAAGAGGATTTTATATAATGCGGTATTCTGCCTACTTATCCAGTTACCGGGATTTGAAAGCGGCTTTGCACTGTCTGTTGGCATTATTACCCGGCAAAATAATATCTATTTTTTATATTTCGGAAATCTGTTATTCCAGGCTACAAGTATCGGCGGCCCAATAAAGATTGATGAATAACTACCAGAGATAATTCCTACAAAAAGACCGAAAGCAAAATCTTTCAATGTTTCATTGCCTACTATAAGAAGCACCACAATAGGAAATAATGTTGTTGCAACAGTCCCAAGAGACCTCACAAGGGTCTTGTTCATGGAATAGTTCGATAAATCAATAAACTTGTCCCTCTTGTTTAAGCGAAGTTCTTCCCTGATCCTGTCAAAAATAACAATGGAATCACTCAAAGAATAGCCAAGAATCGTCAATATAACTGCAATTGTGGTCGTATTGAATTCCCTGTGCGTAATGGCGTAAAAACTTAAAATTACCAGAAGGTCGTGCACAAGCTCAATTATTGCAACAAGCGCAAACCTGACGGCAAATCTTATCCATACATAAATCAGGATACCTGCAATGCTTATGGCAACTGCTATAAGCATATTCCTGGTTATGGTTTTTGAAAAACCTGCTGCTACCTGCCTGTCCTGCACCAAAGGCTTTATAACCCCTATTTTCTTATCCAAAGAATCAAGTATTGCATTTTTTTGCACGTCAGTTATTGGGACAGTCCTAATTATATACTGATCCGGGGCAGTGCTTTGAAGAATTGCTTCTCCATAACCCATGTCTTCCATCGCTTTCCTGACTTCTGTAATCTCTACTGCACTTTTAAACTTTACTTCCATAAGGTTGCCGCCAAGAAAGTCTATGCCGAAATTAAAACCCCTGATAACAAACAGTATTATTCCGGCTATAATCAACGTCAGTGATACTACAGCTGCCCACTTGCTTTTTCTTACAAAGTCAAACCTATAGTTTCTTTCCTCAAGTACTGTCTGTTCTATCACTTTACTGTCTTTTTTGGGGACATTTTTACCGGCTGCCAATTATTTCTCCTTCAAGATTTTTGTATCAATTGATTTTTTGGGGATTCTTACGCCAATGAAACCCGGAGTAATCACACGGGAATTGACAATTAAAAACAATATAGCCCTTACAAGAACAATTGCTGTAAACATACTAATTACTATACCTATAGCAAGCGTTACTGCAAAACCTCTAATCGGTCCGGTACCGAACCGGTAAAGAGCCGCTGCAGTAATGAGAGTTGTTACATTAGAGTCAATGATTGCCTTTAGCGCATTCCTGAACCCTTCAGAAAAAGCTACAAACTTACTTTTACCCTTAATTATTTCTTCTTTGATCCTTGCATATATCAGCACATTTGCGTCAACTGCAATACCGATGGTAAGAATAACACCGGCAATTCCCGGAAGTGTAACAGCAGTTTTAAGCGTAGCAAGTATCCCCCAGAAAATTAATATGTATACTACCAATCCAATTATAGAGACTAATCCGAGACCCCTATAAAGCGCTAACATAAACAGCGCCACAAGTATCAGTCCTATTATACCGGCAAGTATACTTGCCCGGAGTGAATCCTGGCCAAGTGTAGGGCCTATTGTCTGGCTTTCCTGTATTTCAAGATTTACAGGCAGAGCCCCTGTCTGAAGAACAAGTGCTATATTCTTAGCTTCATCAAGCGTTCCTATGTTTTCAATTACTGCATCGCCAGATATTGCCGACTGGATCCTGGGAGCGGATTTTACTTCTCCGTCAAGAACAATCGCCAATTGTTTTCCCACATTTTCTGTAGTTATTTTTTCAAACTCTTTCGTACCTTCGGCATTAAACGACATGCTGACTATGATTTTCCCGGCGGAATCATAACCTGCCAAACTTTTTACAAGCTTGTCTCCTGTCATAAGGGTGGGACCCAGTACAGGATTATTATTTTCGTCCATCTTTTCAAGTATTTTAAACTCCAGCTGAGCAGTTTTTCCGATTATTTCGATTGCCTTTTGCGGGTCTGAAACACCCGGAAGCTGAACAATAATATCCCTGTTTAAGTCTCTGGTTACAAGAGGTTCTGATATTCCAAGCTTATCTATCCTGTTTAGGATGATAAGCTCAGCTTTGCTTATTGCTTCATCAGTAATCCCCACAGTACCTTTTTCAACAGGTTTAAGTATTATCTGTGTGCCTCCCTTTAAATCAAGCCCGAGCTTGATGGAGTTCTGGACACCATCTTTGAAAATATAGAATAAACTCACACTGACAATCAACACAAAAACGATTATAACAATAATATTACCAAGCTTGTTTTTCATTTAAAAATCTGTTCCTGTTAAAAGTTTATTAATACAAGATTTATTTAATTAAAGTTTATTCTGTGTGTCGGTTGCACCCTGAGTTGTGACAACTCTTGCAATAGCGCTTTTTGAAATTTTTACATCCACTCCGCCGGCTATTGTAATAATTATATTATCATCTCTAACATCCTTGATTCTGCCGTAAAAACCGCCGATTGTAACTATTTCGTCCCCTCTTTTAAGGCTGCTCATGAGGTCAGTGGTTTTCTTTGATCTCATTCTTTGAGGCCTTATAAGAAGAAAATAAAAAGCAACACCAAGGACTACAAGCCATAACCAAGTGCCGTAATTTGCAAGGATTGCACGCCATCCAGTAGGAGCTGCAGTTGTGGGTGTTGTCACTCCGCCTACGGCAGTTGTAGCGGCTGTAGGGAACAAACCTGTGCATCCTGCCAGGCCCACAAGAAGCCCTACTGCGATGACACTAATGAGGATAATAGAAACTACTTTTTTGGACATTAAATACTCACTTTCAAATACATTGTCTTGATAAATTATGATTAATTAAAATCAAACATTACTATTATTAACATTTTAAAAAAATATGCAATGTTTTTTTATTTTCGTTTATGATTTATTTATAAGATATTTGCTCTTAAATGACTGCCTAAACTGTTCGAAGCGGTCTTCACTGATAGCTTTTCCGGAAGCATTTACAAGGTCAAAAATAAATTGAAGGTTATGTATTGTAAGTAAAATTGCCGACAATATCTCCTTTGATTTGTAAATATGCTTTAAATAAGCCTTGCTGAAATTCCTGCAGGTATAGCAGCCGCAATTTAAATCAAGAGGTGTGAAATCATCTGAAAACTTTTTGTTTTTTATATTGATCTTTCCAAAACTTGTAAAAGCGCTTCCCATCCTTGATATCCTTGTCGGCATTACGCAGTCAAACATATCCACACCATAATATATTGCATCTATTATTCCGAGGGGATCGCCAAGCCCCATAAAGTAAAAAGGTTTTGACCTGTCTATAAATTCAGAAGTATAACCAAGCATTTCCATTGTAACTGTCCTGTTTTCACCAACGCTTAATCCGCCTACGGCAATTCCGTCAAAATCCATTGAAGAAATAGCCTCTGCGCAAAATTTCCGCACCTGTTTTATAAAACCTCCCTGGACGATCCCAAAGACGCGCATCTTATTTAAACCGGGCTTACATTGCTTTGCATTATTTAAGCGGTCTCTTTCCCTTATGGAAATCCCGGCCCAGTCCAGTGTCCTTTCTGCTGCTTTTTTTGTATAAGCCAGGTCATCTGTATAAGGTATGCATTCATCAAGCACCATGCTGATATCCGACCCTAAATCGGCCTGCATTCTTATTACATTTTCAGGTGTGAAAAAATGCTGTGAACCGTCAATTATCGATTTGAACTCAACTCCCTCGTCAGTTATCTTCCTTATTTTATCAAGGCTGAAAACTTGGAAACCTCCGCTGTCCGTCAGTATATTTTTATTCCAGCTCATAAAATCATGAAGCCCGCCGGCCTTTTTAATGATGTCTATACCAGGCGCAAGGTAAAGATGATAAAGATTGCCAAGAATTATTTCACAGCCCATATCGTGGAGCTGCTGCTGTGTGATGGCTTTTACTGTAGCCTTGGTGCCAACCGGCATAAATACTGGAGTTTTAATTATGCCTCTTGATGTTGTTATCTGCCCAGCTCTTGCAGACGAAGTTTTATCTTTGTGCAGTATATTAAAAAAATCCAAAACCCAAATATCCTTAATCTAATAATATTTTACAAATGCAACATTCACTTATACGGATACATTTTAACTCATCACTTTTATTCCCATAATTCCATAAAAAATGCAACTTTTTGATTAAATATACAGCCGCTTAAAAAAACATTTGACCTCTTAATAAATGAACATGCAGTCTCCAAAACTGAAAAACCTGTAGAAGTTTTTTTTGGCTTCTTCATAGGCATTGATTATGTTTTCCCGTCCCGCAAAAGCGCTGACCATGACAAGCAATGTTGAGTGCGGCAGGTGAAAATTTGTTATAATCCCGTCAACCGCCCTAAACTCATAGCCGGGATAAATATAAAGCGATGTTTTTCCCTCATCTTGCCTTATTGAACCGAATTTTGACATAACTGTTTCAAGCACTCTTACCGATGTGGTCCCGACGGCTATGACCCTCCCGCCAAGCTGCCTGGCTTCCCTTATCTTCTGCGCTTCAGACGCGGCAAGGCAGTAAGATTCACTGTGGATTACATGTTCCTCCACATTTTCTTCTATAATAGGCCGGAACGTATCAAGTCCAATGTCAAGAGTAAGCTTTGCAAAACTTATGCCTATAGCGCTTATTTTCTCCATCAGTTCACTGGTAAAATGAAATCCTGCGGTAGGCGCTGCGGCAGAGCCATAAGTTTTTGCATAAATTGTCTGGTACCGTTCTGCATCGATAAATTCATTTTTTATGTATGGCGGGAGAGGAACCAGGCCATATTTTGCAGTTATTTTCCCTATATCATCACTGAAAATAACTTCAGCTTTTCCATAATCAAGCTTTTTTACCACTTTGTAAAAAAATTCCCCGATGTTTATAACGTCATTTTCTTTAATCCTTTTTGAAGGCTTTAAAAGTACAAGATATCTATTGTCTTTAAGCTTTTCTAAAATGAAACACTCTGTTTTACCTGCGGTTTTCTCCCTGTTGCCGGCCAGTCTGCACTTATCCACTCTGCTTTCATTAAGTACAAGTATATCCCCTTTTTTTAAGTAACTGGCGACATTATAAAAAATATCATGGCTTATGCGGCCCGTTTTTTTATCAAGGAGTAAAAGTTTTGAATGGTCCCTCTTCTGCAGCGGTTCCTGTGCTATGAAACTATCCGGAAGCTCATAGTAAAAATTTTCAAGCCTCATTTTTTAAATGTTCCTGTCAGAAAAGCCTTTTTTCGATGTCTTCATTTTCTTTTTTTGCCTTATTTTCAATTCCCAGATGCTTGAAAGCCAAATCTGTGGCCATTCTTCCTTTCGATGTTCTTTTTATAAATCCGAGCTGTATCAGGTATGGTTCGTAAACATCTTCGACTGTATCGACTTCCTCCCCTATAGAAACTGCAATAGTGCCCACGCCAACAGGTCCCCCGTCAAATTTGTTGACAATCGTATTAAGTATCTTTTTGTCAATGATATCAAGCCCGAGCACATCAATATCAAGCTTTGTCAGCGCACTGTCCGCAATTTTAGCCGTTATCACTCCATCATCATCATACATCATCGCATAATCCCTTACCCTTTTTAACAGCCTGTTGGCTATTCTTGGCGTGCCCCTTGACCTCCTTGCAATTGCTTCAGCGCCATCTTCCGATATTTTCATATCAAGAATAGTTGCAGACCTGCTTATGATGTTTTTTATATTTTCCATACCATAAAAATCGAGTCTCAGGTTGACCCCAAACCTGTCGCGCAGGGGGGCCGCTATGAGTCCTATGCGCGTGGTGGCGCCGATTATTGTAAAGGGCGCTATATCTATCCTTATCGAACGCGCCGATGGTCCTTTGCCTATTATAATGTCGAGCTTGAAATCTTCCATAACGGGGTAAAGGACTTCCTCTATGGCCCTGTTCAGCCTGTGCATTTCATCAATAAACAGTACATCAAATTTTTCAAGATTTGTGAGTATTGCAGCAAGGTCTCCCGCCCTTTCTATTGCGGGGCCGCTTGTTATCTTAAAATTAACGCCAAGCTCATTTGCGATTATTTCAGCAAGGCAGGTCTTTCCGAGCCCTGGAGGGCCTGAAAGAATGACATGGTCAAGCGGTTCATTTCTTTTTTTCGCAGAGCTTATAAAGATACTCAGGTTATCAATGATTTTTTCCTGCCCTATGAAATCAGAGAAATAACCCGGCCTTAGGTTTTTTTCAAGATCGGAATCTTCTTTTTTAAATTTAGGGGTTATATAGCTTGATTCCTCATATTGTCCGCCGGAATCAAGGTCCGAATCATTAGGTAATTCTGCATCGTAGATTTTAGATTTATATGTTTCAGATTTATCTGTTTCAGTTTCATATTGTTTTGATCTATATGATTCAGCTTTTATATTTCCCATGTATGAGTCGTTTTCCCCGCTAGCTTTTTTACCGGGAGAATTCTTATTTTTTCCGGAAATATCTTCATTTTTGCTGTTAGCATCTTTATTTTTGCTGCCGGTATATTTATTTTTATCCATGCTCTTCTACATTTCCTTCAATGCAATCTTTAGTATGTCTTCTGTACGTTTCTCAAGTAAAATATTTTTATCAATCTTTTTTAATACATTATTTATTTCAGACATGCTGTATCCGAGAGTTTTTAATGCCTGCTTTACTTCAGAAATTTTCTCATTTTCTCCGAAAGTCCCTATGTATTCGGCTTCAAGTTCACTTTCTTCAAAAGTGTCCTTAAGTTCAAGAATCATTCTTTCTGCCAGTTTTTTACCTACACCAGGAATTCTCTTTATAAGATCGACGTCTTTTATTAAGATAATGCGCTTGAGCTCTTCTACTGAATATATCGAAAGAGAGCTTAAGGCAATCTTGACTGATATTCCGGATACATTGAAAAGTTTTAAAAAAAGCTCTTTTTCGTTTACATTTAAAAAGCCTATGAGCCTTATTTCTTCTTCCCTTACATGGGTATGTATATTCAGTGTCACAACCTCACCGACTTCAGGAAGTTTTTCCAATGTCCTGCTTGAAATGAGCACCTCAAAGCCCACCCCGCCTGTTTGAAGGATTATGGCACCGGGCAATTTTTCAATAAGATTTCCGGTAAGTCTTGCTATCATTATTTTTGGGACTCTTTTTTTAAAATACAAGCCTTAAGAATATCATATTTTAAACTTGTAATTATTAAGCAAATCATCTTTTAAGGGTTGCGCTGACTTTATTGTTAAACTGGCTCATGCTCGCATGGCACATTGCCACACCGACTGCATCCCAACCATCATCCCGAACCGTAAAGAAATCATCTTTTACTCCAAGAATCATTTGGAGCATATACTTCATTTGTTTTTTTGTTGCCCTTCCATAACCTACAACGGCCTGTTTTACCTGCAATGGTGTGTATTCATAAATTGTAAGATTATTATTACATCCCGCAAGGATACATACTCCCCGCGCAGCGCCAACCGCCAGGGCAGTTTTTACATTAACGCTGAAAAATATATCTTCAATGGCAAAGCAATCCGGGGAAAAATCTTTTATTATTAAGTTAAGTTCGTCATAAATAAGTTTAAATCTCTTAGGGTAAGGAAGATTACTTTTCGTTATTATGCACTTGCACAAAACAGGTACATAACGGTTTCCCCTGATATCCAAAATTCCCACGCCTGTGGTCTCAAGCCCCGGGTCTATACCGATTACTCTGGTATAATCACTGTTCATTTAGGTTATTAATCTTCCTCCTGGAAATATTCGTCGGGTATTTCCACATTGGAATATACGTTTTGTATATCATCATGATCCTCAAGGGTATTAATCATTCTTAATACTCTTTCTGCTTCTTTTTTTGAGACTTCCACGCTGGACTTGGGGACATAAGTGACTTCTGCGGACTTTACGTCTATTTTATTTGCGCTTAATCCTTTCCTGACATTCATGAATTCAGTTGGAGGAGTGCTTATCTCATAAATACCGTCAACTTCCTGGATGTCTTCGGCGCCGGAGTCTATAACATCAAGCATAAATGCCTCTTCATCTTTAATAAGATCTTTGTCAACAAGGATAATTCCCTTTCTTTCAAAAAGCCATCCAACGCATCCAGTTTCACCAAGGTTGCCGCCGCTTTTTGAAAACATATTCCTTACTTCGGCAGCAGTCCTGTTTTTGTTTTCAGTCATAGCCTCGACCATTAAAGCTGTTCCACCGGGGCCATAGCCTTCATACATGATAGTTTCAAATTTTTCACCATCATCCCCTCCGGCTCCTTTTTTTATGGACCTGTCAATATTATCCTGGGGCATGTTATATTCTTTTGCCTTTGCAATCGCATTTGCAAGCGCAAAGTTGTTGTCAGGATCTCCGCTGCCGCCTTCCCTTGCCGCAATCATCAGACTTTTAGACAGTTTGCCAAAAATATTTCCTCTTTTTGCATCTTCTTTTGCTTTTTTATGCTTGATTGAGTGCCATTTTGAATGACCCGACATATAAATCTCCCTCTTAAATTAACCCTTAAACAATTTTTTAACCACTAATCTATGACTTGCTGATAATTATCCCATAGTTTCTAAAGAACTTTTTTATAACTTCATAATTATTATATATTCACTTCTTAATTATTCGCATCTGATTTTATCATATTTTTTGATTTAATGACCATATCAATAAAATATTGATGAATCCGTAAGTCATCTGTTAATTCCGGATGAAAAGCGCACACAAGCACATTTTCCTGCCTAGCCAAAACAGGCACCGAATCGACACTGCCTAAGACTTGCACTTTTTCTCCTGCTTTTTCAATCTTTGGCGCCCTGATAAATACTGCATGGAATTTATCAGGTCCGGCAGCGGTTTCAGCGCCAGATTCAAAAATAATATTATTATTTGCATTCGCTGAGCCAAGTTTAAGCACAACGGGAAGCTCGAAGCTGTCAACCTGCCTGCCATATGCGTTTCTGTCTACAGTTATGTCAATATACCCAAAGCCGAAACTGTCGCCTTTTACTTCTTCTGCAAGAAGTATAAGCCCTGCACATGTGCCGAATATCGGTTTTTTTTGATTGTAAAATTTTTCAAGTGCAGGCCCGAAGTTATATTTTTGCATAAGTTTGTAAATCGTGGTGCTTTCACCACCCGGTATAATAAGCCCATCCACAGAATCAAGGTGCTGCGGAAACTTAATTTCCCGTGCCATGGCGCCGCATTTTTTTATTGCACCTATGTGCTCCCTGAAAGCGCCTTGCAGCGCAAGCACCCCTATTACTGTATTTTTTACCGTTATGTCCGGGCCAGCTTTTACGTTATGTTCTTTCAATACTTCCATTATTAACATTTTTAGTATCTAAATCAGTATTCAAAAATATCAATTCTTTTGGCGCTTACTATATTATGGTATTACCAGCCTCTGTGCGCCAATCGGTCATTTTCTGAAAGCGTGCCTGTATGAATGCCCCTCATGGGTTCGCCCAGATTTCTTGACACTCTTGCCAGAACTTCATAATTATTGTAATGAGTTGTGGCCTCTACAATTGCAGATGCCATTTTAAGAGGGTTTTCTGACTTGAATATTCCTGAACCAACGAAAATACCATCAGCGCCAAGCTGCATAATAAGTGCAGCATCTGCAGGCGTTGCAAGCCCACCGGCAGAGAAATTAACTACAGGCAGAGCTTTATGCTCATGAACATAAAGAATAAGTTCGTATGGCGCCCCCATCTCTTTTGCGGCTGTCATCAGTTCTTCATACGGCAGGACCGCAATCCTTGCAATCTCGTCTTTTATAACCCTCATATGTTTTACTGCCTCTATCACATCCCCTGTGCCTGCTTCACCTTTGGTCCTGATCATTGCAGCTCCTTCGCCGATACGCCTTAATGCTTCACCGAGGTTTGTTGCTCCGCATACAAAGGGCACCTTAAAGTCCCATTTGTTTATATGATATTTATCGTCTGCAGGGGTTAAAACCTCACTTTCATCAATATAATCAGCGCCAATAGATTCGAGTATACGTGCTTCTGCAAAGTGGCCTATTCTGCATTTTGCCATTACCGGTATTGAAACAGCATCCATAATCTTTAAAATAATCTCAGGGTCCGTCATCCTGGCCACTCCGCCTTCTGCCCTTATATCTGCAGGCACCCTCTCGAGCGCCATGACGGCTACTGCGCCGGCTTCCTGGGCAATTTTTGCCTGCTGTGGCGTTGTAACATCCATTATTGCGCCGCCTTTTAACATTTCTGCAAGCCCGGCTTTTACTCTAATTGTACCTTTTTCCATTTAACTTATTTCCTCCTGTTTTATTTCATTATTTTTTTGTGCTTCAAGGGCTATTTCAGCCTCACTTTTTACTCCTATCCCCAAAGACATTTCCTGAAGTCTTTTTATCCTTTCTTCAATAGGTGGGTGTGAATTAAACAAGCCGCTGAAAGCAACTTTTGTATTCTTTCCGAATGGTGATGCAATAAATATATGTTCAGTCGCATTATTTGCGGTCCTTACTTCACTGTACATGCTGATTTTCTTTAAAGCATTTGCAAGCCCCGCGGGATACCTGGTAATTAAAGCTCCATTGGAATCTGCAAGATATTCCCTCTGCCTGCTGACTGCAAATCTTATATACATTGCAATAAGGGGCGACAGTGCAATAAGGACCAGTCCGAGAATCATAAAAACCAGGCTGAAAATTCCACCACCGGCGTTTTTGTTTGATGAGGAAGACCGCCCTCGCCCGCCAAATATGAAACTCCTGAACATTATATTGCTTATTATCGTTACCATACCTACTAGAATGACAATGATAGTGCCAAGTAAAATATCATAATTTTTAATATGTGAAAGCTCATGGGCAATTACCCCCTTAAGCTCCTCATCATCCAGATTGTTAATTATGCCGCGCGTTAAAACTACAACGGCATTACCCGGGTTTCTGCCTGTTGCGAAGGCATTCATGCCTTGCTCTTCAATTACAAAAACTTTTGGCATTGGAATGCCGGCAGCAATAGACAGGCCCTCAGCCATGTAATATACTCTTGGGTTTTCTTCCCGCGAAAGCGGTGCAGCACCGGTAAGCCCAAGCACTATTTTGTCGCTGTAAAAATAGCTTCCAAAACTTGCTATAATAGCAATAATCAGAGCAAAGACCATGAGAAGGATGGAATATTCCTGGCTTACTCCATAACGGTAATCTATATAATATCCTATTGCGAACCCGAGAGCTGCAATAAACATTACAAACAGAATAATTATAAAAGTTGTTCTTCTTCTGTTGCTGGCTATACGTTTATACATTAAAATCACCCCACTTTTAAAGCCCAAGAACAATGAAAAGCTTTTTCAACTGCATTTCTTCTTTAACAGCATCCGTTTTAAGGAATATAATCAATAAATCGGGAATACTTTCATTTTTAGTTTGTCAGGCAAAAATATTTTTAATGACTTATATGCCGGCCCAAAGTTTTTTTATATATTAAAACTGTACTTTTACCGGCCCTCTTGCTTCAGGTTCTTCAATTTCAAAATATTGTTTTGCAATAAACTTGAACCATCCGGCAAAAATATTTCCCGGGAAAGTCTGAATCCTGGTGTTGTAGGAAAGCACAGTGTCATTATAGAACTGCCTTGCATACGCAATGTTACTCTCAATCCCCTGCAGCTCTTCCATCATTTTTGTGAAATGCTGGTCCGCTTTAAGGTTTGGGTACTGTTCTGCAACAGCAAAAAGTGTCTTTAGGGTCCCGGTTATCATGTTTGAGGCTTTTGCAGAATCTTCTACTGTCTGCGCCTGCATACCTAAACCCCTGGCTGCAATCACCTTCTCGAGGGTTTCCTTTTCGTGCGCCGCATAGCCCTTGACTGTTTCAACAAGATTAGGGATGAGGTCATACCTTTTTCGCAGCTGCACATCAATCTGCGACCAGGCATTATCTATCCTGTTTCTCATAGTGACAATTCCATTGTAAATACCGACTCCGGCGAGTAGAATAATCACTATAATCACGATTACTACAATTATCGGAACAAGTATCGCTGCCAGCATAATTCCTCCTTATGTTAATATCCAATAATATTTATTGCATCCGCAAAACTTGATTATAACATATTTGCTGATTTTAGTGACTTATTTATTTTTACACAATAGTGTTTTTATGGTATATTTCTTTTAATTTTTTTTATGCATTCGTTAAATTCTGTGATATTTTTTTTAGACTAATACTGTAATTTTAGGAGGGATTAATGGCAGGCGCAGAAAACAGCAATAAGAAAGTAATTGGGCTGATATCCGGAAACGGTTCAGGCAAAACATCTCTGGCTGAGTGTTTTTTATTTAACTCTGGAACTGTAAACAGGCTGGGTAAAATAGAATCCAAAAATACGGTTTCAGACTACAGTCCCATTGAAACCAAAAGAGGATTCAGCATAAGTTCAAGCATTCTTCATTACAAATGGAAAAATTATGACATTAATTTTATCGACTCCCCGGGTTATATGGATTTTATAGGTCAATCCATATCAACACTTAAGGTAGTCGATGGCGTAGTTTTGGTTATTGACGCCAAATCAGGCCTGCAGGCCGCAACTGAAAGGATTGTCGAGTACCTGCTGCAGAATCCAAAACCTGCATTCTGCATTATAAACAAACTTGACCAGGAAAATATCGATTTTTCAGCCTCTGTGGAGACCATAAAAGCAAATTTGGGGTTAAACCTTGTACCAATAACCATCCCTGCAAATGAAGGTGAAAAATTTTCAGGCGTTATCGATCTTCTTCTCAACCAGCAATATAATTATAGCAGCGCATCCGGCCAGGGGCAAAAGTCAGATGTTGAAGCCGCAAAAAAATCTGATGCGGAAAACTTTCATAACGGCCTTGTCGAATCAATTGTGGAGACTAATGACGAGCTGTTAAATAAATATCTTGAGGGTGAAAAAATTGATACATCCAGTATTAATGATATATTAAAATCTGCCGTTCTAAATTGCAAGGTTGTCCCTACATTCGCAGCTTCATCCGGTAAAAATGTGGGAATTGATATTATAATGGATTACATAAACAGCCTCATGCCCTCACCACTGGAAATAAATAATGTCAAGGCGAAGGAAGCCGGCAAAGAAGCGGATACAGAAATAGAGTTAAAGGCAACTGCTAATGGTCCTGTTCTTGCATATGTGTTTAAGACAATGGCGGACCCTTTTATTGGCAAGCTTTCCATATTCAGGATATTCTCAGGCACAGTAAAGACAAACTCAAATTACTGGCTTTCAGGAGCAAAGACAAGCCATAAGGTCACAAGCCTTTTCAGGCTCCAGGGAAAGGACCAACAGGATGTAAGCGAAGCAACGTGCGGTGATATCGTGGCAGTTTCCAAAATAATGGATATATCTAATGATGATACCATTTCTTCACCCGAAAAGCCTTTTGCCATGGATAAAACTGCCTATCCAAACCCAACCCTTCCTAAAGCCATACTTCCGGTCAGTAAAGGTGATGAGGAAAAGATAAGCGGCGGGCTTTCCAGGCTTGTTGAGGAGGACCCGACATTAAAGATGGAGCTTAACACTGAAATTCACCAGAGCATTGTCTGGGGCATGGGTGATTTGCATCTTGCAATTATAAAAGAAAACTTAAAAGAAAAATTTGATATAGATGTGACAATGAGGGCGCCTGATGTTGCTTACAAGGAAACAATACGAAAAGCTGTAAAAACAGAATATAAATATAAAAAACAATCAGGAGGAAGGGGCCAGTATGGCCACGTACTTATTGAACTTAGGCCACTAAAGAGCGGCGAAGGTTTCAAATTTGAAGACAGCGTCTTTGGTGGAGCCATACCAAAAAACTATATACCTGGCGTTGAAAAAGGTGTAAGGGAAGCAATGATATCCGGCATTCTTGCAGGATATCCTGTAGTTGATATTGCTGTAAATCTTTATGACGGTTCTTTCCATGCAGTTGACTCTTCTGATATGGCATTTAAGATTGCCGGTTCAATGGCATTTAAAAAAGGCATGGCCGAGGCAACCCCTGTAATCCTGGAACCTGTCATGGAACTTGAAGTGACTATTCCTGAAAAATACATGGGTGATATAATTGGAGATATAAATGCCAAGCGAGGAAAGATAATTACAATGATTCCGGAGGAAAACAAGATGCAGGTAATTAAGGCCACTGTTCCGCAATCTGAATCCTTTAATTACTCTGTTGATTTAAAATCCATATCTCAGGGGAGGGGCCAGTTCAGCCAGAAATTCTCACACTATGATGAACTGCCCGGACTTCTGGCTCAGCCTTTGATAGAGAAAAAGAAAGAAGAAAAGGAAAAAGAATGAGAAAGAATTACAATAAATATACTTCAATACTGGACAGGTTTCCTTTCATAACAGTAATTTTTATAATCGGTATTGCAATAGTTTTCCTGCTGTTTTTCAGGACAAAGTTTCCTTTTCCTTTTTTCTCAGGAAAGGCTGCAGTGCAGACACAGGAAACAACTGCCTACTCCATACTTATAGATTCTCCTTTAAGCGACCAGGTCTTTAAACTGGCCAATGTAAATGAAGCAGTCCCGATTTCCATAAAATCCAAAGACAGTGAAACATCGGATTACAAATTAAAAATAGTATTGAATGGCAAAGATACCATAAAAACTTTTAATTCCCCTCCTTATGAATATAACTGGACCCCTGACAGCGCCGGGGATTACAAGATTGTCGCAAACCTTGTGGACAACAACGACAAAATCATTGCAAGCTCAAATGAGGTAGCCTTTTCAGTGGAATATACCAGCGAAACAGTGGAAACTGTTTCGCGAAGTATGGATATAGAAACAAAAAAAACAGAGGCGCTTGCCAAATCTGAGTACAGGTCACAAAACGGTACTCCTGTTTTCTCTTTCAAATGTTATACGCCGCCTGTAATTGACGGAAAGATTGATGAATGGGCGCTTTATGATAAAGTCCAGATTGCCAACCCGACAATCAAGAAAGAAAATTTTACAAGCATTGCAGATTGTTCCGGAATAATTTATACATGCTGGGACGATAAAAACTTCTACTTCGCTGTCCAGGTCACTGACGATGTCTATAGCCAAATATATACCGGAAACCAGATCAATAACGGTGACAGTGTCACTTTGGTTTTTGATACAGATCTATCCGGTGATTTTAACATTCCCTTTTATAACAGCGATGATTCACAGATGGATTTTTCAGCCGGAAATTTTTCAGCAATAAAACCCTCGTCATTTATCTACTTTCCTTCTAAAACAGCGAAAGGCATAGTGGTGAAATCATCACAGCCCAAGGGGGGGTATATTATTGAGGCAAGTGTTCCATGGGAGAACTTTGTAAGTTTCGCTCCTAAAGACCTGGATGTTTTAGGCTTTACGGCTACTATCTTTGATACTGATAACCAGGAATCAACAGAACTTGCAATGTCATCTTCCCCACAATTTGATATCAATAATACCGGCACGCTTGGTACGCTTGTATTCATTGACGGAGGCGACATTACTGCAACAGAAAGCGGTACTTCAGGTTCTGGGGACAGCGCCGAAACTACTGCAAAGAAAACCAAATAAACCTTATAAATACTTTTATGTTAATCAGCCAATTTGGTTTCAGGCGAATAATCAGCCAGCCTGACCGGATCGGGGAGGTTTAGGCTTATTTTATAAAAATAGAACCTTTTTAGAATAAAGGGGGCCATTTTAAATGAAGACTAAAACTATAAGACAGACTGTTATAATAACAGGGGCAACACCGCACGAATTGTATGAGATTTTTATGGATGAAACCAGACACGCAAATCTTGTAAATTCAACTGCAAAAATAAGCAGGGCCATCGGCGGCAGATTTGAAGCATATGACGGATATATTGAAGGTACCAATATAGAACTTATCCAGGATAAAAAAATAGTCCAAAACTGGCGCGGCGAAGAAGATTGCTGGCCCAAGGAGCATTACTCGAAGCTTACAATCACATTTGAAAAAGAAAGTGACGGCACCAGGGCAACACTTTTCCAGGAAGGTGTGCCTGAAGAATGCGTTGATGACTTTGATAATGGCTGGTATGAATTCTACTGGGACCCCATGCAGGAATTGTTTAAAAAATAGTCTCTTTAAAAGTAAAGCTAATTTAGAAACTTTGAAAAAACATTTGGAAGGCTATACAATATTTAAATAGCTTATGATTTCAGCCTGTAAGGAATAATGGTCCTTATTAGGTTGTAAAGCACGCTTGCGCCTGTTGCCACCATTGAAACAATCAATAAAACTTTTACCACAATAAACCAGGCAGGCTCGGTAAATACAAAAGGGAAAATCCAGTTAATTATATAAAGTGCCAAAAAAGATGCTGCACTTGTAAAAATCTGCAGCAGATGTTTAAACCTGTCCCTGTCAAAGAAAATAAATACAAAATTTACTATAATCATAGCTCCGAGCGAAACATCTATAGCCCATATACATTTTTGGTAGCTTTCAGTTAAAAAAGGTACTCTCCAGTTATACAGATTATTAAGCACAAACAAAATAAATCCGTTTGCAATAATGGCGCCAACATATTCCGATATCTTTCGCCTGTGCTCCGGCATTATGTTTTTCGGTTCTTCCATACAGTCTTCCTTCAGTTTCAATCTGAGAAAATCTTTAACTTCAGAATTTAACTCACAAATATATTTAAATAAAGCTTCACCTGTTCCCCAAAACATCCTTGTGAGTTAGCACTTCCGGCAACGACTTTGCTATGAAATAATGTTTTTAAGCGCAGCCAGTGCCTGTTCAAACTGGTCCTCATAATTTTTTTCAAGGTCCATGTTAAATTGCCTCCATTGCGGATTCTGCATTATGGCGTCCTCTACAGACAACTTGACAACTACCTTTTGTCCCCCCTGCTCCACGACCTTGTTTCTTGCCTGGGGATTTCCTTCAACAGCTTTCTTGAATTCATTAAACACCTGGTTTTTTTCAGTTTCAGCTTTGTGCTGTATTGTCTCAAGCATTTTGAGGCTCTGCTGGAGAACAGATGTCTTTTGTTCTTTTTTCAGGGATTCCACCGCAATTACGCCCTTGCTGCGCCTTTGCAGCTCTTTGGTATCTAGATTAAATTTTAAAGATTCAATAAGACTTACCTGGGCTTGCTTTAAAAGTGAAAGGCTGCCATCCTTTAATTCCTGCCAAAGCTGTTCAGGACCCGATTTGCCTTTATAAAAACCTGCCATGGCGGGCTCAAGCTTCTTTTTGTTTGCAATTGCTTCTTTTTCTGCATCCGTCAAGTCATCGAGCATTGCCGTTTTCTCAAGTGCTATCTCCAATGCCGTTTTAATCATATCTCCCATTTTACCACCTGTTTTTTTAAAATTATTGAAATATAAATATTACCTTTTACGCTTAATCATGTTAAAAAACCTGTCCTGATAATGCTCGAACAATGCCCAGCTGTCAAGCTCTTCTTTCAGCCTTTTTGCCTCTATGTCGCCTTTTTCGTAAAGTTGAAACAGTTTTTCTATCTCATTTTTTGCCGCAACAGGTATGCCGTAAGCATCCCGTGAAAGTACAGGAAAACCTGAAGAGTCAAAATTTACCAGCTGGTTGGCGCTCATTTCAGGCATGTTTGAAAAGTAAGCGCTTTTTAAAGCAAGGTCATAAATAAATTTTGTCAGTGATACATCCCAAAATTCATCCAGCCCTTTAATGATTGCGCAGAACGGGTTGGCGTTTTTCTCAATTTCAGCATCGATTTTCCTGGTAATCTCTTCAACAGAATTTGCAACGATATCCATGTGGTCATATTCTTTTATAAACTTCAATTTATAAAGCATCATTGCAATATCAGCATTTTCTCCTGCAAGAATGGAAAAAGCCTTTTTGGCCTCCTCGCTGAATCCCTCAAGTCGCAGCAAATAATAAGGAGTAATAATCTTCGGCTTCTGCCAAGTTATCCTTCCTTCCCGTACAATGGTCTCTGAGTCAGCGTTCTTGCCCTCAAATTCAAGGTAGAAAGGTGTTGTCAGCATATAGTAATGCACAGTTGTAGACTCAAAAGTCGAAAGGTACTTTTTTGGCGCTTTAAGTATCTCTGTATTCTCAAGCGCATATTTTATTTTGTCATCCATGTTCATGATTTAACTATATTACCAGAAGTCATATTTTTTATAAATATTTATAAAAATACTTTGCCGGGATAAAACTTAAAATATTTTTAAAATCAACACAAACGGGGTAAACTATAGCTTAAGTATTTTTTACCGAAAGTGCGTAAAGCGTGGACAATGACAGGTTCCCTGATAATTTTATTTTAGGCACTGCAACATCTGCATTCCAGATAGAGGGTGAAGGAAAGACAGAATGGACAGGATTTATCGGTGATGATGGAACGATGCTTGGTTCTGCAACAGGCCACTACAGACGCTTTGAAGAGGACCTCGAGTACATTCTCTATCTTGGAAATTCTTACAGATTTTCACCTGACTGGTCCAAGCTCCAGGACAAAC
>Ga0182021_10001622_pt1 | contig 26063 bp, 21 predicted proteins | sample 612E3MmetaG_FD_120493 | JGI IMG/M metagenome (GOLD analysis project Ga0182021, IMG submission 120493) | Permafrost microbial communities from Stordalen Mire, Sweden - 612E3M metaG (Illumina Assembly) | ecosystem: Environmental > Terrestrial > Soil > Wetlands > Permafrost | place: Sweden... | reverse complement strand
GAAGTTCATCTCGATGCGTTTGAGCCCGTCGCCCTGGCATGCCTCGCAGCGGCCGCCCTTCACGTTGAAGCTGAAGCGTCCCGGTTTGTAGCCGCGCTCGCGCGATTCGGGCAGCATGGCGTAGAGATCGCGGATCGGTGTGAAGAGGCCGGTGTAGGTGGCGGGATTAGACCGCGGCGTACGTCCGATGGCAGCCTGGTCGATGCGGATCACCTTGTCCACCAGGTCGATGCCCTCGATGCTCGCGTGCGCGCCCGGCTCTTCGTGCGAGCCGTACACCTCCTTGGCCAGCGCGCGGTAGAGGATTTCATTGATCAGGGTGGATTTTCCGCTGCCGGAAACACCCGTCACCACGGTGAGCAGGCCGAGGGGGATTTCGGCGTCCACGTCTTTCAAATTGTGCTGGGTCGCGCCGCGGATGGCGAGTTGCTTGCCGCTGCTCTTGCGGCGCGAAGCGGGGACGGGAATGCTCTGCACACCGGCAAGATATTGGCCGGTCAGCGATGCCGGGTTGCGTTCGATTTCGGCAGGGGTGCCAGAGGCCACGAGTTCACCGCCCAGGCGTCCCGCACCGGGGCCGAGATCGATGACATAGTCGGCGCGTTCGATGGTTTCGGCGTCGTGCTCCACCACCAGCACGGTATTTCCCATGTCGCGCAGGTGGGTGAGGGTGTCGAGCAGGCGATTGTTGTCGCGCGGATGCAGGCCGATGGAAGGCTCGTCGAGCACGTAGAGCACGCCGCGCAGCTTGGAGCCGATCTGGGTGGCCAGGCGTATGCGCTGCGCCTCGCCGCCGGAGAGCGTGGCGGAGGAACGGTCGAGGCTGAGATAGTCCAGGCCGACGGCGGAGAGAAACTCCAGGCGGCGGCGGATTTCGTCCACCACGCGCCCGGCAATCTGGTTTTCGCGGCCGCTGAGTTCCCAGTTGCGCACCGTCACCAGCGCGCGGGCAATCGCCAGGCCGGTGAATTCGCCGATGGCAAAGTTTTTCACGCGCACCGCCAGGCTCGCCGGACGCAGGCGCTTGCCGTGGCAAGCCGGGCACTCGGCGGGCGACATGTACTCGGTGAGCCATTCGCGATAGGCTTCGGACGAGGCCTGGTACGTCTCCTCCAGGATGGCGAGGATGCCGGGCAATCCGCCGGCGCCATTCATCAGGGTTTCGCGCGCCTTTTGGGACAGCTCTTCGAACGGCTTGGAGAGATTGATCCGGTTCTTCTTGGCGAGTTCCTCGAGGCGCTGCTGCATTTGCCAGGAGCCCGCGCCCGGACCCAGGCCGCCATCGAACAGCGGCTTGGCGGAATCGGCAATCGCCTTGGCGGGGTCGAAGGTCCATTTGCTGCCCAGTCCGTGACATTCCTCGCAGGCCCCGTACGGACTGTTGAAGGAGAAGGATCGCGGCTCCAACTGCGGAATGCTGGCGCCGCATTCGATGCACGCCAGCTTCTGCGAGTACAAGCGCTCCTCGCCATTCACCACGACGATCAGCACCAGGCCGTTGGCCAGCTTGGCGGCGGTCTCGATGGACGCCTCCAGGCGCTTCTCGATCCCGGGTTTGACAAGCAGCCGGTCCACCACGACTTCGATGGTGTGATTCTTGCGTTTATCGAGCGCGATGTCCTCATCGAGCGAACGCAGCACGCCATCGATGCGCGCGCGCACAAAACCCTGGCGCGCCAGTTTCTCCAGATCCTTCTTGTACTCGCCCTTGCGGCCGCGCGCCACCGGCGCCATCACCATGAGGCGATCCTCGGATTTCAACGCCAGCACGTGCTGCAGAATCTGCTCCGTGGTCTGGCGCGAAATTTCGTTGCCGCAGACCGGGCAATGCGGCACGCCGATGGAGGAGTAGAGGAGGCGCAGATAGTCGTAAATCTCGGTGATGGTGCCGACGGTGGAGCGCGGGCTGCGGCTGGTGGTTTTCTGCTCGATCGAAATGGCGGGGCTCAGGCCATCGATGGAATCGACGTCGGGGCGCTCCATCTGGTCCAGGAACTGCCGGGCGTAAGTGGAGAGCGTTTCGACGTAGCGCCGCTGGCCCTCGGCGTAAATGGTATCGAAAGCCAACGAGGACTTGCCCGATCCGCTGAGTCCGGTGATGACCGTGAGGGTGTTCCTGGGGATCTCGACATCGATGTTCTTGAGATTGTGCTGGCGCGCGCCATGCACGGTAATGCGGTCCAGCATAGAAAATTATGAGAGGCCGGGCGGATACATCATTGTCGCTCGGCTTGTGCCGCTTCCGCAAATCGGGTATAACAGACTTGGGATGAAGTGCCGGCAGTGCGGTGGCAAACTCAAGCGGGTGCATCGAACATTCTTCGAACGTTTCGGCTATATGGCTGTTTACGAATGCCAGAAGTGCGAGATCGAGGAGTTTGTCCCGCGCCGCTTCCGATACCATTTTGACTCGTTCTGCCGTTGCCCGTTGTGCGGCTCGTACCGGGTAGTGCGTCTCAAACGGCCCGACAAGATCGACCGGAGGCACGGCGGGTTCCTGAACTTATTGGAACGCCTGATCTCCCGAGGCCGCATGTTTCACTGCCGCTGGTGCCGGCTGCAATTTTACGATCGGCGGCGGGTGGCGACCCAGGCCGAGGCCGGCCCGCCAGAGGTCCCACCAGACCCAGTGGCTCCAGCAGACCCAGTGGCTCCAGTAGTGCCGGAAGCGGCGGAAGCGCGGAATACCGCCGGATCCACGCCATAACGTGGTCTTCCAGGCAGCATCCCCGGACGCCGGCCAGCGCCTCGATAACTGGCTGAACGCGCGTCTGCCCGATACCAGCCGCTCGCGCATTCAGGATTGGATCAAGCGCGGCCATGTGCGGGTGAACGGAGCCGAGTCGCGCCCTTCCTACACGCTGCGCGGCGGCGAGACCATCGACGTGCAACCCGCCGAGCCGGTTCCGCTGCGCGCCGCGCCGGAAGCGATTCCGCTGGCCACGCTATACGAAGACGCGGACCTGGTGGCCATCGATAAACCGGCCGGCATGGTGGTGCACGCGGGCGCGGGGGTACATTCGGGGACGCTGGTGAATGCGCTGCTGCACCGTTTCGCCGAGCTTTCGGGGGTGGGCGGCGCCCTGCGGCCGGGCATCGTGCACCGCTTGGATCGCTTCACCAGCGGCGTCCTGCTGGTGGCCAAGAACGATGCCGCGCATCGCAAGTTGGCCGAACAGTTCTCCGGCCGGCGGGTGAGCAAGACCTACCTGGCGCTGGTGGAAGGCGAAGTAAAACCGGAAAGCGGGCGGATCGCCCGGCCGATCGCGCGCGATCCCGTGCATCGCACGCGCATGACGGCGCGCCTGGCGGAAGGCCGCGCGGCATGGAGCGAATATCGCGTGCTGCGCCGGTTCACGGGCTTCACCCTGTTGGAAGTGCGCATCGGCACCGGCCGCACCCACCAGATCCGGGTCCATCTGGCGAGCATCAAACACCCGGTGGTGGGGGACACGCTCTACGGGGCGGCCGCGCGGCCGGACCTGGGGCGCTGCTTCCTGCACGCGCACCGCATCGAGTTTCAGCAGCCAACCACGGGGGAGGCGGTGGTGGTGGTGTCTCCACTGGCGCCGGAGCTGGAGGCGTGGCTGGAGCGCCTTGTACCCGCTGCTCCCATCGGCTAAAATGCGGACATGTGGAGAGCTTTGGCTGTTGGCGCCTTGATCAGTGTCCCGTGCTTCTTGCTGCTCTTTTGGGGCGTTGGGCATTTGCTGGTCCTGATTCCCCGGGTTGAGGGTAAGGTATGGTTTCAGCCGGCGATCAACGCATTCACGATCTTTGCGATCACCACCGGCACGGTCATTCATTGCCAAAAACGTAGCCGGGTGAAGAAGGCGGCGCACCGTTAGGCGAGCCGCGCGCATCCATCATTGCGCGCGTCCATGGCTGGAAGTTATACTCGAAGTCCGAAGGGAGTTCCAAGGGAAGTGTGTATGCGCATTATCGTTAGACCGCCGGTAGTTCTGGGAGCTGTGGCGATGTGCCTGCTGTGTGCCTGCGGCGGACGGCATGAGGCAGGCGAGACCTATGTGCTGGTGAGCGCCAATACGAAAATTGCGTACTGGCAAGAGGCCGCGGATGGCCTGAAGGCCGCGGCGCGCGAGATGGGAGTCAATTCGGAGATGGTGGGACCGGAGACCTACGATCCGAAAGCCGAGAAGGAGGAGTTTCTGAACGTGGTGCACCGGAAGATCCCGCCTGCCGGCATCCTGGTGTCGGCCGCGGACCCGGAACTGATGCGGGACGCCATAGACGCGGCGGCCGCCGCCGGCATTCCCGTCGTCACCATCGATTCGGACTCCCCCAAGAGCAAGCGTTTGACCTTCATCGGCACCAACAACTACGTGGCCGGCCAGATGAGCGGAGAGCTTCTGGCCAAAGAACTCGGCGGGAAGGGCAGCGTGGCTCTCTACAGCATTCCAGGCCAGGCGAATGTGGACGAGCGGCTGGAAGGCTGCAAGCGGGTGCTGGCGCGTTACCCCGGCATCACCATCCTTCCGGTCATCGATATCGCCGGCGATCCCACCAAGGCCTTTGACGCCACGCGGAGCCTCATCGCGCCAGGGAAGACGGCGCCGGACGCTTTTGTGTGCCTGGAAGCCTTGTCGTGCAAGGAAGTGGCCGATGTATTGGACCGCGCCAGTATCAAGGGCAAGACCATCATTGCCATGGACACACAGGAGGGAACGCTCGAATGGATGCGCAAGGGCGTGATTCGGGCCACCATCGCCCAGAAGCCCTACACCATGGCGTATTTCGGGACGCGCGTGTTGGACGATTTCCACCACGTCAAGCCGGGCGCGGATGCCGGCTCGCTTCAGGGCACCCGTTCCCACGTGCCGGTCTTCGTGGACACGGGCGCCACCTTGGTGGACAAATCGAACATGGCCTCGTTCACAGTGGCGGCTCCGCCCGCGCACTGAAACAAGGAACCGGGGACAGACAGGACTGCCAGCGAATTCCCGGCAAAGAGCGCCGGAAATTCATGGCAGTCTTGTCAGTCCCCGGAGGTTATAATTGAGCCATATGAAAATCAGGGCTCTCCTCGCGGCCTTCACCGCCATTGGCGCCGGTGTCTGGGCCGCCGGGCAGAAACCGGTCGTGCGGCAGCCGGCCCAGCCGGCGGTAGTCCAGGCGGATGAGCCGACGCGCATCCAGGTGGACGTCACGCGGGTCAGCCTGCTGTACACGGTCACGGATCACAAGGGCCGCTTCGTCACCAACCTGACCAAGGACGATTTCGAGGTGATCGACAGCAAGAAGGCGCAGGAAGTCCTCGAGTTCAACGCGGAAAGCGATCTGCCGCTGCGCCTCGGGATCCTGATCGATACCAGCAACAGCATCCGGGACCGATTCAAGTTCGAGCAGGACGCCGCCATCGAGTTTCTCAACAATACGATCCACGCCAATCAGGACAAGGCCATGCTGGTGAGCTTCTCCGAACAAGCGGAACTGGTGGCCGACCTGATCCCCGATACGGAGAAACTGGCCACGGCGATCCGGCAACTGCGGCCGGGCGGTGGAACGTCGCTGTATGACGCCGTCTTTTTCGCCTGCCGCGACAAGCTTTCGCAGGACCAGCCGAAACACAAATTCCGGCGCGCGATTGTGTTGGTCAGCGATGGCGACGACAACCAGAGCCATTACACGCGCGACCAGGCGCTCGAAATGGCGCAGAAGGCCGACGTCGTAATCTACGCCATCTCCACCAACATCAGCAAGATGGAGAGCGACGGTGACAAGGTGTTGAAATATTTCACCGCGGAGACCGGTGGGAAGGCCTTCTTCCCGTTCAAAGTGGAGGACCTGGAGCAATCGTTCGAGAATATCGCCAACGAGCTGCGCCACCAGTACAATATCGCCTACCGGCCCGACCCCTTAAAGACGGACGGCCTGTTCCACCCCATCGAGCTACGGGTGAGAAACCGGAAGGACCTGGTAGTGCACGTTCGGAAGGGCTATTACGCGCTCAAGATGTAGCGCCCTGGCGCTATTGTCGGCCGCGGCGCTATGCCCGTCCTTGGGTCAGGTTTTGTGGGGGCCGACGCATGGAGCCCGTTCTGCGCAACGTGCCTGACGGCGCATTTCCGGCAAGCCACTACGATATTGCGAAGATCCCGCGAAGTACAGCAAACTTGGGATGCGCTCGAGGTGACAATAAAGAAGCGTAAGTTGCCTGAGCGAACCATTCTTGCGCTTTCCGACGCAGCATCCGGTCTGCGGGTTCGGAATGCGGCATATCGGAGTGTCGCCGAGATATCCGTTCAGGTGGCTACCAAGGATCTGAAACTGCTGGTAGACCGCGGGCTCCTGGTCTCCTCGGGTGAGAAAAAGTGGCGATCCTACGAAGCTTCCGAATTCCTCAAGGAACTCGGCTCTCGATTCAGAGAGCCGAAACTGGTTCCGGACCCTTTCGCATTCCGGCGACGTAGGAAATCCTGAAGTAAGAGTACTTCCAACTTAACTAAGGGCGCGAATCCGGCGGCGGCGGCCCGGCTACTATCGAAGCCAAGCCCCAACCGAGCGCGCCGAGGATGCCAAGCAGGGTCAGCGCCGCGCCCAGATACACGCTGACGGGCCGATAGCGCATGGTGACGGTGTGCTTGCCGCGCGGCACGGCGACGCCGCGCATGGCGCCGTTGATCTCGTAGACCCCGGCGGGGCGGTGATCGACGCGGGCGCGCCAACCGGGGTAGAAGGCATCGGAGAGAATCACCATGCCGTCGCAGGCCATGTCGGCGCCGATGGCGAGGCGGTCGGATGCGTGTTCGATGAGTTGGACCTTGTCGGGCGCGGCACAGGTTTCGACCGGCGGGGGCTGCTCCATCATGAACGCCTTGCGCCGGAAGGATCCCGGATAGTGGCCCACCAGGATGTTGCCCTCTGTGATGTTCGGCACGCGAACCAGTTCGTGGACGGCCCAGGCGCGCGGGTAGGCGTCGCGGCGGTAGACCTTCATGCCGCTGGCGCCGGCAAAGACTTCGTCGCCCCCGTCGGGCTGCGGGGCGGCGGCGATGGTGTAGGCGACGCCCCACATGCGGCGGCCGTTCAGGCCGAAGAACTCCGATTCCAGCACGTTGGTGCTGACGCTGGCGGTCTGGCCGCCGTGCATTTCGACACCGTGGAAGGCGCCCCAGTTGGGCTTGAAGGCGTCGTTGGCCACCTCGGCGCGCTGGAATCCGGGCTGCTTGCGCAGGTACTCGCCGACATCGGCGTTGGCGTGGATTTTGTCGAGCCACTGCATCTGGCTGCGGTCGGAGCGGTCGGCGAAATCGTACTGGCCGGTGTTGCCGAGTTCCAGCAGCAGCAGGAGAACCAGCAGGACATGCGCCTGCGTGGCGGAAAGGGCATGGCGGCGCCAGGCGGCGAAGAGTGCGGCGGCCAGCAGCGCGATGACCGCGGTCAGGATCACGCGGTCGTCGGTGGGGAAGGTGAGCCTGTTGGCGAAGATCATGGCTTCGGCGATGGCGAGAGTGAGCGCGCCGAATCCAGTGAGGATCCAGGTGCCGCGGGCAGTCCAGGAGGCGGCAAGTTCGTCGATTCCGAAGGCGGCGAGTGCCGCGCAGGCGAACTGGAAGAGCACCACCGAGGAGGAAGCCGATCGCGCCTTATCGAGTCCGGGGATGAGGCTGTAGAGCACGCCCTGGAAGACGCTGTTGTGGCCCAAGGAGTAGAGGATCACGGCGAGAGCCAGCGCGGCCAGCAGGCGCACGCGGGCGTCGCGCCACAGGGCGGTGACGGCGAACAGCGCCAGCGAGAACGCGACCACTCCGAGGAAGGGATCGAAATGCGCCTTCACGCCGGGGAAGACGATGCCGAAGAGACTGAACGCCTTGAGATCGTAGTAGCCGTGGACGGAGTAGGGGACCGACTGGTTCCACGCGATGGGCTCGGGGCCGCCCACCCATCGTTTGGCAAGGTGGCCGTACTCGTAGGCGGGGAGGGTCTGCATGGCGCCGCTCAGTCCGGCGAACACGAGCGCGACCGCGGCGGGAACCAGCAGGCGCCGATTCCTGGCGAAAAAATAGATCCAAACCCCAGCCGAGGCGATGGCGGTGAAGATGGGGATCTGATGATGGCCGCTCAGAAATGCGATACCAAGGAACATGCCGGAGAGCGCGGCGTTGGCGGCGGGGCGGCGGCCGCGGGCGGCGCGCAACTGGAAGAGGAACACCAGGGGGATCCAGACGGCGCCGTTGATCATCTGGGGCCAGGCGGTAAAGGCGAGGTAGCCGGAGAGGCTGAAGATGAGACCGCCAGCCAGGCAAGCGGTGCGGGAACGCCCGAGGCTGCGGCAGAAGAGATAGCAGAAGGCGGCCGCCATCAGGTGAATCGCCACGTAATACCAAGCCAGCGCCCAGCCGGCGATGTGGCCGTTTTCCAGCGGCAAAAGAAAGAGGATCCAATTCAAGGGATAGGCGGCGCCGGGCTGCGCCTGGCCGAAGAGCGGCTGGCCGGTCCATAGGTAGGGATCCCAAAGCGGGAAACGGCCGGCGTGCCATTCCTGGGCCTGTATGTGGAACCATGGCACAACCTGCTCGGCAAGGTCGGGGCCAGTCATCCACTCAAACTGGCGGGTGAGGGTGAGCTTCCAATAGAAGCCGGCCATGATCAGGAACAGCAGGGCGGCGATGCCAATGCGCTTACGTAATTCGGAACGATCCATATTCCTGGACTGCCGCCTCCTGTTCTTCGACGCCGCGGACCTCGCCCCACCGCGGGCCGCGGTACAGCATGCCGGCGAATTCGCCAAGCTTGGCTGCGGGGCCGGCGGCGTAGACTTCGACGCGCCCGTCGTCGAGATTGCGGGTGTAGCCCGTCAACCCAAGCTCCACGGCCGCGCGCTGCGCGAAGTAGCGATAGCCGACGCCTTGCACGCGTCCGCGGACGAGCCATCGCTTGGCGTCAATTGCTTTGCCGGCCGATTTGGTCATAGCGACAAATCATAGTGTAGCGTCGATGCCGAGTTCGTTAGTACCCTCTGGGTCGGGATCGCCGGCATAAAACAAGCGCTCGGCGGTCGCGAAGGATCTACCCATTCCCGGCGAGAGCCCATCGCGCGGTTCCCTCAGATTGCCGGCCTGGAGCTACGACGACGCTCCCAGAACGCGATCGCACACGCGCCAAGTATCCCGAGGATCGACATAACAGCGCCAACCAACGCAGAAGCCGGCCGATAGTGAAATTCCACGCGATGCCGGCCCTGTTCCAGCGCGACACCTCGAAGAGCGGAATAAGGCTGGTAGATGTGAGCAGGTGCGCCGTCCACATGCGCGACCCAACCGGGGTACCAGACATCCGAGAGGATCAACATACCCGGGCAGTTCAGCCAGGTATCGATGACAACCGAATTGGCGCTTCGTTGGGAGATCTGTGCCACCTCATCCCCGGTACAAGATTGAACGGAGGGGCCAGACTCAAGCAGAAGACCGGTACTGCGCGCGTCGAATGCAGGGTCGTCCAAGCGAGTGCGAAGATCGTCGAGCGAGGAAGCCTGCACGATCCGATGAACCATCCACGCCCGCGGAAAGGCATCTACATTCTTCAAAACGTTGACGCCACTAGCGCCGCGGAATACCAGTTGCTGGTCGGCGCGCTGGGCTTGTGTGGTAAGGGTGTAGCTCACGCCCAGGAGATTCTGGCCCCGCGCCGAAGGCCAGTTGAGCGAAAGAAAGTTCGAGGTCACGCCAGCGCCAAAGCCGCTCAGCGTGTCGATGCCTTCCCAATCTCCAAAATTGAACGCTCCCATGGCCTCCGCGTTCACTCGAGCGGGTCCGGGCTGGCGGCGGAGAAACGAGGCGATATCGCTGTATTCTGTCAGCCTGGGCAACATCGTCTCACGGTGATACGCACCCCGGTCGCGGTAGATCGCGGCGCTATAATTCCCCAATTCAATGAAAATGAGAGCTGCAACACCCAGACGGGCAGGCAAGGCTGGAATCGCCTCGTGGAACCGCCCCAGGACCAGACATCCGAACAATATTCCAATGAGGCCAGTCAGGAAGAGGGCATCGCTCGGTCCGGGTTTTTGAAATGCCGGAGCGGCCAACCCCAGGGCGACGATCCCCGCCCCTAGCGCAAGGGGAGCGCGGTAGGCGAGGCGCAGAACCGGAGAAGCGCGATGCTGCCTTAGGGAATCGAGGCCAGCCGCAGCCAATGGGGCGATCCCGAGGTCAAAAATCGAGAGGAGCCGGCTCGGTATTCGGGCCTTGCCGAATAACGGGAGTGCGGCATACAGTATCCCGTGGATGAGGTTCCAGCCGCCCAATGACAAGAGCAAACCGGCGAGCGCGAGACAAGTAAACAGCCGGACGAAGCGGTCGCTCCACCTCGTGAATATAGCGATGCCCGCCAGGCAGAGGACGACGATGCCAACGAACGCTTCGACGTTATGGGCGGCCCAGGGTACGATGAGGGCTGTCACGGACGAAGGTGCAAATGAGTTCTCCGCGTCTATCCGGTAGGGAATGGCATCCTTCCAGCCGACGGGATGGTCGAGTCCGACCCAGCGGACCGCAAGCTTGGAGTATTCGTAAGCCGGAACTGTCTGAAGTCCGCTCACGAGAACGGTGAATAGAACAGTGGTACAAGTTAACCCAAGAGAGCGGCGCCAATCCACCCGGTGCGAGGCCACCTGGTACAGGCAGATTCCGCCCACAGCCAGAGTCAAATATGTTGGGAACTCGTGATGACCACTCAACCAGGCGAGCCCGAGAAACATTCCAGAGATAGCTGCATCGCCAAACCGCCTATTTCCCCGAAACGCCCGGAGCAGAAACAAGAGCACAAGGGGCGCCAGCAGCAAACTACCCAAGACTTCCGGCCAGAGCGTCAGGCCGAACATTCCGGCAAACGAGTAGACAAATCCGCCGAGAAGGGAGGCCAGCCGCGACATGCCTAGGTCCCGGCAGAGCCAGTAGGCGAAAAGCGCGCCCAGGAAATGCAGAAAGACGAAATACCAGTTCAACGCGCTCAAGGAAAGTGGATTGTTCCTGGACGGGTGAGACAGAAAGAGAGGCCAGTTAAGAGGATACGCGGCGCCGACGATTTCGCCAAGAAACGGTTGGCCGCACCACAAGTGCGGGTCCCAGAGAGGAAACTCGTGATTGCGCCACGCGACTCGCTGAAACTGCAGACGAGGCACATCCATCTGGACTACATCCGGGTTATCGATCCAGGTATAGTCGGTGGAGAGTGTCAACTTCCAGCAAAATCCGCAGCAAATGAGGAACAGAAGGGCAGGGCCCACGCAGGACCAACAAAATCGGCCAAGCCGCCTGTAATAGCCGCCGAATCTCTCTGAAGCAGGAAGAGCGGCCATCAAGGATTAGCCGCAACGGTGTCACCGCAGACAGTGTGGGCGTCTACATGAACCGAGCCCAGCACTGTTATCGGGCCAATTCGGTCGCAGCTCCACAGCACCAAGAAAGCCATGGAGGCCACGGCCGCTCCAGAGTGTCTCATACGCCTGACGCTTTCTCACGGTATCACAGAACCAGTCTCCATGGACCGCGGATTCACAAGACTGTCGCGGAGTTGGCTGTTCTCTTGCTGGACGAGTTCGACCGCTTCCTGGTCCGTGTTCCAACACGAATGACCCCCTGGTTACCATCACAAGCTCAAGTTGGTGAGTGGCGATCGAGGCTTAGGGAGCGGTTCCCGGGCGATCTATCGCATTATCGCGGGTAGACCGGTCCTCCGGGTCCTTCTATGAATCCCTGATGGTTGCGGGCCGTAAGTCGCGTTGGGGGAAGTTCGGCTTGGCGCCTTTTCCAAGCCTGCTGAGAGGCCGGGGACACGATGGCCCCATTGGCGGGCGTCACGCCACGGAGTTCACGCGCTTTTCCACGTCGGCGCGGAAGCGATCCACCAGCGAGAGCGCGTAGTCCGCCACGCCCAGTGACGGGTCTTCGATCAGCGGGGTCAGGTCCATGGCGAAGTTCAGCGCGCTCTCCTCATCGGTGCCGTGGGAGGCGTAATAGGTGGCGTGCGCCAGGCGCCGGCCGGCGGTGGCCAGATCGTAGCGCTTGCCGCCCGAGACCTGCGAATCGAAAACGCCCACCAGGGCCGCGGCGATGTTGGATCGGGCGCTCACCGGCAGCACCCGCTTGTCTTCGTCGAGCAGCCAGTCCAGGTCGCGCCAGACTTCGCAGCCGTACACTTTCTTCGGCTTCACCCGATCGCGCACGGCGCGCAACGCGGCGATGGCGCGCATCATCGTGCCGACGTGGGTGTCGTGCTTGTCGGCGGGATTGTGCAGGTAGACGTACTCGGGGTTGGCGGCCACCAGGATCTTCTTCAGGTCCTCCACCACCGCGGTCTCCTTCGAATCCTTGACTTCGGAACTGGTGAAGCCGAGTTGGATCTGGCAGGCGTACTCGCCGACGTAGGCGGCCTTGCGCTGCTCCAGCACGCGCACTTGCAGCATCTGCTGGTCGGAGAAATCGCCGTAGATGCCGGTGCGCGGACTGCCCGCGCCGTTGGTCACCACCACGCCGGTGAACCACTTGTCCTTGCGGCCGAAGCATTCCGCCACGCCGTGGTAGGCCATGATTTCGATATCGTCCTGGTGCGCGGAGATGCACAGGTGAGTAGTGCGGGCAAGGGCGGCGTCTGGCGCGACACCGTCGGGCACAAAAAGATCCGCGGCGGATTTGTGGAATTGCATCAGTGGGTCTCCTGAACGGTAATGGACGGAAGGCTGGCGGCAGCGATGGCCTGGCCGTGGCGCTTCTCCTTCTCGCCGGGGATGTGGTATCGGATGCGCTCGGCGATTTCGGGGAACTCGGCGGTGAGGACTTCGGCGGCGGTGGAGAGAATCAGATCGCCGCCCTCGCCGGTGAGCACGCGGCCCAGGACGAGCAGATTGCGCACCTCGTAGAAATCGGCGTAGGTGGCGATGTTGTAGCCAAAATAGACGCCGATGGTCTGATAGATCTTGCGGGCGCGCTCGTCGCCCGCGGCCATGAGCCGCTGCACGTGTTCCAACTTGACGGGGAGCGTCATGCCGTTGGGAAGATCGATGCCGGCGGGAGCCAGCAGGCGGCCCACGGCCTGTTGCGAGAAGTATTGCGAGCCCACCCCGGGATCGCCGGACCATTCGTCGATGGGGGCATCTTCGCGATAATCCACCGGGACGAAGGCAAGCTCGTTGAGCCAGGAAGTGATATTGCCCTGCGGCGTGACGTACCCGGCGGCCAGAGAGCTGCCGAAGGCCACGCCGAGCACGGCGCCGGCATCGCGCGAAGTGCAGCCGAGCGCCATCGAGCCGGCCAGCGCGGTGACCTCGCCATCGTTGACCACGTCGAATGGGACCCCGTTCCAGGCCGCTTGCAGTTCGAAGAAGAGGCGGCGGATCCGCGTGTCGAACACGTCCTGGGGGACGGCGCGGTAGAGCGAGCCCACGCGCACTTCGTTGGCCACGTACACGCCCGCGGCACTGCCGCCGATGGCATCCACGCGCGGCAGGTGGGCGGCGGCGCGCCGCAAGGAATCGTTCACGCCGTCGTAGTGATATTGCGGGTCGCTCTGCACCGCGGGGTTCCAGGGCACCTCGTCGCTGAACACGACTTCGCCATCGATCACGGCGGCGCACTTGCGGTCGCTGGCGCCCAGGTCGAAGCCGATGCGGCAGCCATCCAGGTGGCGGCCGAGGGGAGCGGCGGATTCGCGCTCCTCGGGGCAGGCGTCATAGGGCACGCTCTCGATGGTCATGGGACGGCCGTAGACGCGTTCGCCCATGAAGCGGTAGTCAAAAGCCCGCGCTCCCTCGGACGAGTAGACACCGCGGAGATAGCCGGCGATGCGCGGACAGCCAGCGATCGTGATGCGGCAGCCGCCTTTCTGCCACAGCAGGTACTTCAACAGGCGCTCGGTGTAGCGATGGTTGACGCCGATATTGCCGCCTTCATGCGGCAGCGTGGCGGTGCGGAAGACGGAGACGGCGCCGTCGCCGCGCTCCAGTGCAATGGCCAGCGGACGGGCGCCGCAACCCTGCGCAAGTGCGCGATAGGCGCGGTTCCACAGCGAAACAGGCAGAAATTCCGTGTCGAGGACCGGGCGAAACTTCGGTGAGACGGAGATCGTGGCGGACATGTCGAGTGCGAAGCCAATTTTATCATCCACCGGAGGGGACTGACCGCGGAGACCCGGGGACAGACAGGGCTGCCAGCGAATTCCCGGCAAAGAGCGCCGGAAATTCATGGCAGCCTTGTTAGTCCCCAGGGTTGTTACCATGTCCACATGTGGCTTGGCATCGACGTTGGCACCGGGGGCTCGCGCGCGCTTCTGGTGGATGAGCGCGGCGGCGTTCGCGCGGGGTACACCGCGCTCCACGAAGACATGCAAATGGCGCACCCGCAGTGGGCCGAGCAGCGCCCCGGGAACTGGTGGGACGCGGTGGTGGACGCGATCCGCGGCGTGCTCTCCAAGGCCGGCGTCAGCGGCGCCGGGGTGAAGGCCATCGGGCTTTCCGGGCAGATGCACGGCCTGGTGATTCTGGACCAGGCGCACCAGGTGATTCGTCCTTCGCTGATCTGGTGCGACCAGCGCAGCCAGCCGCAGGTGGATTTCGTCAACGCCAAAATCGGCCGCGAGAACGTGCTGCGCTACACGGCGAATCCGGTGCTGACCGGGTTCACCCTGCCCAAACTGCTGTGGGTGCGGGACAACGAACCGGCCAATTTCGAACGCGTGCGCCAGATGCTGCTGCCCAAGGACTACGTGCGCTTCCGGCTGACCGGCGAGTTCGCCACCGAGGTCTCGGATGCCTCGGGGACGAGCGTGTTCGACGTCGTCAACCGCCGCTGGAGCTACCCGATGATGGACGGGCTCGGCCTGGATCGCGCGATTCTGCCGCGCTGCTTCGAATCGAGCGAGGTCACAGGCGCCATCACCCCGGAGGTGGCAGCGCTGACCGGGTTACAGGCCGGCACGCCCGTAGTGGGCGGCGGCGGCGATCAGGCGGCCAGCGCGGTGGGCAACGGAATTGTGGAAGAAGGGATCGTCTCCTGCACGCTGGGCACCAGCGGCGTGGTGTTCGCTCACATGGAGAAGGTGGCGTACGACCCGGCGGGGCGCGTCCACACCTTCTGCCACGCGGTGCGCGATAAGTGGCACGTGATGGGCGTGACGCAGGGCGCGGGCCTGAGCTTGCAGTGGTTCCGCAATCAACTGGCGCCCGGCGTGGAGTACGACACGCTCACCGAAGACGCTTCGAAATCGCCAGCCGGCGCGCAGGGGCTGTTCTGGCTGCCCTACCTGATGGGCGAAAGGACGCCGCACCTGGACGCCGCCATTCGCGGCGGGTGGATTGGGCTGACGGCGCGGAACACGCGGGCGGACCTGATTCGCGCCGTGATCGAAGGCGTGTCCTACAGCCAGCGCGATTGTCTGGACATCATCGAAGAGCTGGGCGTGAAGGTGAGCGACGTGCGCGCCTCCGGCGGCGGCGCCAAAAGCGCGTTCTGGCGCGGTGTGCTGGCCGGCATTTTGAACAAGCGCGTGGTCACGCTGGCGACGCAGGAAGGGTCGGCCTACGGCGCGGCGCTATTGGCGCTGGCGGGGCAGTACGGCAGCGTGCCGGAGATGTGCCGGGTGGCCATCCGCGAGACGTATGCGGTGACGCCGGACGCGGCCGAGGCGGCGTTCTATGCCAAGGCGCACCGCGTGTATCAATCGATGTATCCGGCGCTGAAGCCGATCTGCGCGGAGATTGCGGCGCTGTAGGGCGTCCTCGAGAATGAATGTGGGGTGGGCTCTTGCCCAACGCCACTTGCGTGGGACACTCTCGTCTGTTGGGATGGGCGTTGCGCCCGCGAAACTTCATGAAAAACGGTGGGGCATGCTTCAGCTTGCCAGCCGGCCGGAGGCCGGCCATTCCTCGACGCCGGTGGTGTTTCGAACCTGTCGACACCGCGATTCCAGCGACTTTTTCTCCGCTTCTCACTGCCCGTGCGCGCGCAGAAACTCCCCCACCACCTTCGCGAACTCGTCCGGCTTCTCGATCTGCGGAAAGTGACTGGCCCCCTCGATGACCCGGAATTGCGCGTTCGGGAAACTTTCGGCGTAGAGGCGGCTCGACGCTTCCGGTTGCAGGTCGCGGCTGCCGTGAACCACCAGCACCGGCGCCGTGACCGTGCGCAGCGCTCCCGTCCAATCGTGCCGCCGGCCCAGGCTGAAATAGGCGGCGCGCCCACCCCAACCGCCAATTCCAGTCGTGTTCTCCGCCATGGGAGGCAGCGCCGCGCCGAACGCCGCCCGGTAGTATTCGAAGAACTGTATCTGCTCGGCCACCAGGCCGCTCTCCGACTTGTCGAAAATCCGGCCGAAATCCAGGTAGCCCTTCAGCCAGCCGTCGTAATCGGCGCGCGAGCCCGCGGGCAGCCGGTCGCGCACCTGCGTGAACAGGTCGCCGCCCGGGGCGGGCATCTTCAGCACCGATGCCGGGTCGATCAGCACCAGCGCCGCCACGTGGTCCGGGAACTCCGCGGCGTAGAGAGCGGCCAGCAGGCCGCCGAAGGAATGCCCCACGACGATCGCCTTGTCGTCACCGGTAATGCGCCGTATGCGCTCTACGTCGGCAATCAGCGCGCCCAGGCCGAGCTTGCGCTCCAGCGTCAGCATGTTCTCGTAGTAATTCCTGGAGGCGAACCGGTCGTAGGGCCGGCTCGACGTTCCGCACCCGCGCTGATCGAAGTAGTGGGAGCGGTAGCGGGCGCCCAGACGCTCCAGACCTGGCCATGCCGCGTTTGTCGGGACACCCGGACCGCCGTGCAGCACCAGCACATTCCGTCCCGCGCCCGAGGAAAAATGGTGCAGCGAAATGCCCGGCTCCATCCGCCAGGGTTCGCCCGCGACTTGCGCCGGCGGATCCAGCGGCGCACTCAGGTTGTGGCCGGCGCGCACGTCGCCGGGGTGGTACATCGACTGCGTCATCATCCACCACATCAGGCCGGCCAACGCCGCCACCGCCAGACAGATCCCGCCCAGAATCCGTCCCCAATACCTCTTGAGAAAGCGCACAAACCGTCTCCTTCAAAGCCAGAATACCGGTGCCAACGCTCGCCCGCCTGACCATTTTTGCTAAAAGTCGCAGCCTGCGCAAATCCGCAAGAAATGTCAGGATGAGGGTGTGCGGACATCCTACTCTGAACGTGTGAAAACCGAGACGTTGGAGTCGTACCACGAGCGAATGGCGCGCGTAGTTGCGCACATCGAGGGGCACCTCGACGAGCCGCTGCCGCTCGATGACCTGGCCGCCGTCGCCTGTTTCTCGCCCTACCATTTCCACCGCGTGTTTCGCGGCATGGTGGGCGAGAGCGTGAAGGAGCACGTGCGCCGGCTCAGGCTGGAGCGTGCCGCGCGGCGGCTGCTGAGCGGCGATTCCACGGTGCTCGCGCTGGCCCTCGACGCCGGCTACGAGACCCCCGAGTCCTTCACTCGCGCCTTCGACGCGTTGTTCGGCCTGGCGCCGTCGGTCTTTCGCAGGAATGGAGGCAAGATGGACGCTGTATCGAAATCGGAAAAGGCCGCGTTGCCGGCCGTGGAGGTTGCTGTCAGGCGCCTCCAACCCTTGCGCGTGGCGTACGTGCGCCATATCGGACCCTACGACCAGGTCGGCGCGGCCTGGTCGAAACTCATGATGTGGGCGGGACCGAAAAGACTCCTCGGCCCCAACATGGTGCGCCTCGGCATCCCCCATGACGACCCCGAGATCACGCCGCCCGAGCGGCTTCGCTACGATGCCGCGTTGGCGGTGCCGGACTCGGCGACCGGATCGGGAGAGGTGGCCATACAGGAGATTGCCGGCGGTGAGTACGCGGTGGCCATCCATCGCGGACCGTACGACCGGATGGGCCAGACGTACGCCGCGCTCTGCGGGCAGTGGCTTCCCGCCAGTGGCCGGGAGGCGCGAGACGCGCCCCCGCTCGAAATCTACCGGATCGCATTTGGGCAGGCGCCCCCGGAAGAGTTCGTCACCGAGATCTGCGTCCCGCTGGCCTGACAGCAACGCGCGGGTATTGCATCGCCGCCGCGCGCTTGCGATAGACATCCACGCTGATCCGCCCGATTTGCCAGAACAGTTCCAGAACGGCGATGGCACAGAGAAACAGCGCACTGTGGTAGATCGCCTGGTTGATCGTGTCCAAGTTCCCGCCATAGCGCACCTGGTCCAGCGCGGGATGCCCGAGGGTGACATATGCGTGGTCCCGGACGCTGAGCAGCAGCCCTACAGGAATCAGTCCAAGGGCCGACATCGCGCTCTGCTGCGCGGTCCGCGGTCCGTGCCAGTTTCCGCGCCACAGGTGCACCAAGCGCCATCCCAAGTGCAGCAGGTTCAGTGCCACCACCCACCAGAAGAATTGGACCCAGACCGGCGCCAGTTGGAATGGCGAAGCGCGCAGGTAGGCGGCGCCCGGTCCTGACAGCAGGTACGGATGTTGAGGGACCAGCAACAGCCAGACCAGGAAGAGAAAGCCAAATATCACTTCGGCAACGGCATGGGCGTAGCTGCGCGGCTTCTTGCCGGAAGCGGGTTCCTTCTCGACCGGGGGCAGGTCGGCGGGCGACCAGCCGAAGGAGGAACCGGCGATTCCCCGCCATTTCGCCAGGTAATGAGTAACAGCGAACTCGAGAGCCGCAAAAATGAGGGTGACCCACGCGGCGGCCGTCATCAGAATGACCGGCACGCGAAGCACCGCTTCCAGCACGGCAGCCCCGCTGGGGATTTCCAAAGCGGCTCGCACCGCGCACACGATCGAGTAAATAATTATGGCCCAGAGGAACACCGTTCTCAGCACGAACCAATACGTGGGGAAAACGGCCGGTCCGATCAGATACCGCTGCGGATTGTAGCGCCCGGCCACCTGCACCGGCGGCCCCATCTGCTTGAGCCAGGCCTCCGCTTCGCCAGTGGTCAGCGGCCGGCCCAATCCCGTTTCTTTGTCCTCAAGCTGCGCTTCGAGGTTGGCCCTGAGTTCGGCAATGATATCGTCCTGCCGCTGCCAGGGCAGGTGCTTCTTTACGGCTTGCAGGTAACGATCTAGAAGTTCCATGGCGTCTTCCTTGCGTCTTTATAGAATGTTGTTGATGGATGCGTTGATGGCACGCCACTCCTCGAGCAACTGGCCGAACATCTGCTCGCCGCCGCTGGAGAGGCGATAAAACCGCTTGTTGCGCTTGTCTTCTTCGCGCCACTCGCTGGCCAATAGGCCCTGGGTTTCCAGGCGCCGCAGCAGCGGGTAGAGCGTGCTTTCGTCGATCGCCAGACCGCGTTCGGCCAGTGCTTTACGCAGCGTGTATCCGTAATGCTCCTGGCGGAGTTGCGCCAGCACTGCCAGAGTCAGGCAGCCGCGGCGCAGTTCCAGGCGCAAATTCTCGAAAAGGTTCTCGGCGAGGGTCATGCTGTACCTCATACACTGTACACCAACTACTGTATAGCACACAGTGTATGGTGTCAAGTACTATTTTGAAGTCCCTCCGAGGCTGGCCGTCTGGAGGCTGAGCGCCTATCTGGCGGCAGCCGGACGGCGCGAGGTGCGCGACCTGGTGGACCTGGTGACGGTTCATGCGACCATTCTGCCCCTCGGCGCGGTTGTTTGGGCCGCCGTGGAAAAGTCGCCCGGCTTTACGCCCGAAGGACTGATCGCCGAAATCCGCCGCAACGCCAATTACCCGGCAGCCGACTGGCGTGCCCTGTTGAGCAGCGAACCGATCGACCCCAAGGACATCGCCTCGCGGTTGCGCTCCGCGCTCGACGAAGCCGAATCCTTCGTCACCGGTATGCCGACCGATAAAATGGGCCTGCTGTTTCTGAAAGGCGGCCAGGTTGTCCAGCCCGATCCCGCCCGCTTGCCCGGCTATCAAACCCACGCCGGCCAGCGGCGCGGTCAGTGGCCCAGCAGCCCCGAAATCACCGCGGCGATGTTCGAGCGCTATCGGAAACCGCCGGCGCCCGCCCCCCCCGATGTACCGTGATTGCGTTAGCCTGACGACGTAAGGGCTGCAATTATGGCGGTCACAATCCATCAGCCACCGGAAAAAGAAGCTGCCTTCCAGGCGCAAGCGCATGCGCGCGGGTTGAGTCTCGAAGAGAGCATCTACCCGAACCCAGTCTAACCTTGCGCGGAGCATCTGGTTGTCTCGCCGGCAGTTGTTTTGTGCTCTTGACTGACTACGCTATTCTGAAACCAGGAGGATCGGCCATGGCGAATCTCGATTGGTCACAATGCCCTGCCGTGGAGAGCATTCCCGGCAAGGTCAGCGGCGCCTGGGTTTTCCGGGATACCCGGATGCCGGTTTCCATCGTGTTTGAGAATCTCGAATCCGGCGCGACCATTGAAGAAGTCATGGACTGGTTCCACCTGACCCGGGAGCAGATTGTCGCGGTGCTTGAGTTCGCGGCCCGCAGCCTCGACCCGCCCCCGTCTGGCCAGTACGCCACCACTTCGGCTGCGAATGCTCGTCTTGTTTGATCAGAGCACCCCGGCCCCGTTGCGCGCCCACCTCAAGGGCCACACAGTCACCGAGGCCAGAGACCGCGGAAGGGATCGGCTGGTCAACGGCGATCTGCTCAACGCGGCGGAGGCGACGGGCTTCGACGTGTTTGTCACCGCGGACAAGAACCTTCGGTATCAGCAGAACCTTACGGCCAGGAAACTCGCCATCGTTGTAATCGGTAACGCCCAATGGCGGGTCTTGCGGCTGTATGTGGAGCGTGTTGTCGCCGCAGTCGATGCCGCCGCGGCGGGCAGCTTTACCGAAGTGGCCATCCCCTTCGAGTAAACTCCGCCTGAAACCCGCCCCATCGCCCGCACCCGCCCTTGCGCCCCCGTAACGGAACGCTCATAATAAACCCCATCGCTCATTTCGACGGTCGCCACACCGCCAGGCTGGCAACCAAAGGGGAATTTTCATGCCTCGCATCGTTCGCTGTTCGCTGATTCAGGCCACCAACGCCGCCCCGCCCGACGCCTCGCTTGCCGCCACCAAGCAGGCCATGATCGATAAGCACGTCGCCTATATCGAGCAGGCCGCCCGGGCCGGCGCCCAGTTGGTCTGCCTTCAGGAGATCTTCTACGGGCCCTACTTCTGCGCCGAGCAGACCACCAAGTGGTACGATTGCTCCGAGCCCATCCCCGACGGGCCCACCATCCGCCTCATGCGCGACCTGGCGAAGCAGCATCACATCGCCCTCATCGTGCCCATCTACGAAATCGAGCAGGCCGGCGTCTACTACAACACAGCCGCCGTCATACACAACGACGGCACCTTCCTCGGCAAGTACCGCAAATCCCACATCCCGCACGTCGCCCCCGGCTTCTGGGAGAAGTTCTACTTCCGCCCCGGCAACCTCGGTTTCCCGGTGTTCGACCTGGGCTTCGCCAAAATCGGCGTCTACATCTGCTACGACCGCCACTTCCCCGAAGGCGCGCGCGCCCTGGGACTGGCCGGCGCCGAGATCGTCTTCAACCCATCGGCCACCGTGGCCGGCCTCAGCGAGTATCTATGGAAGCTGGAGCAACCCGCGCACGCCGTGGCCAACGGCTATTTCATCGCCGCCATCAACCGCGTGGGCACCGAAGCCCCGTGGAATATCGGCGAGTTTTACGGCTCCAGCTACTTCTGCGATCCGCGCGGCCGCATCTTCGCCCAGGCGTCGCGCGACCGGGACGAAGTCCTCACCGCCGACCTCGATCTCGACATGATCGCCGAAGTGCGCAAAACCTGGCAGTTCTTCCGCGACCGCCGCCCCGACATGTATCAATCCCTGGTAAAGGCCTGACCCCATGACGAAAGAAGAAATCATCCTCGCCAACAAGGAGTTCCTTTTCCCCGCGGTCTTTCACTTCTACCAGGAGCCCCTGGTCATCGCTCGCGCCAAGGATCAATACGTCTGGGACGCCGATGGCCACCAGTACCTGGATTTCCTCGGCGGCATCGTCACCGTGAGCGTCGGCCACTGCAACCCCGAAATCGACGCCAAGGTCCACCGGCAGATCGACACCTTGCAGCACGTCTCCACCCTGTTCGCCAATGAGCCGCAGGCGGCGCTCGCCAGGAAGATCGCATCGCTCACGCCCGGCGGCCAACTTACCAAAAGCTTCTTCACCAACAGCGGCACCGAGGCCAATGAAACCGCCATTCTGACCGCGCGCTGCTACACCGGCAGCGACCAGATCGTCGCCCTGCGCCATTCGTATCACGGGCGCTCCGCCATGGCCATGACGCTCACCGGCCAGGGTCCATGGCGGCTCGGTCCCCCGCAGGCAGGCGTGGTCCACGCGCACAACGCCTATTGCTACCGCTGCCCCTTCGGCCTGACCTATCCCGATTGCGAAGTCCGCTGCGCCCTGGATGTGGAAGAGCTGATCCGCACCACCACCGGCGGCCGGATCGCGGCCTTCATCGCCGAGCCGATTCAGGGCGTCGGCGGCTATGTCACCCCGCCCAAGGAGTACTTCCAGATCGTGGAGAAGATCGTGCGCCATCACGGCGGCATCTTCATCAGCGACGAGGTGCAGACCGGCTGGGGACGCACCGGCGGCAAGTGGTTCGGCATCGAGCATTGGGGCGTGGTTCCGGACATCATCACCGGCGCCAAAGGCCTGGCGAACGGCAGCCCTATCGGTCTCACCGTGGCCAAACCGCAAGTCGCCGACGGGCTCAAGGGAGTCACACTCTCCACCTTCGGCGGCAATCCCGTCACCACCACCGCCGCCAAAGCCGTGATCGATTTCATCGAAGAGCGGAAGCTACTGGACAACTGCACCGGGACCGGCGGCTACCTGCGCGGCAGCCTCGAAGAACTGAAGGACAAGCACGCGATCATTGGCGACGTGCGCGGCATGGGCCTCATGCAAGCCATCGAGTTGGTGGAAGATCGCAAGACGAAGACACCCGCCGCCGCCCAGACCGCGCAATTGCTGGAGGCCACCCGCGAGCACGGCCTGCTGGTGGGCAAGGGCGGGCTCTATGGCAACGTGATTCGCCTGACGCCGCCCATGAACATCGGCCGCGCCGACGTGGACCAGTTCATCCAACTCCTGGACAAGAGCCTGACCGCCGTCGCCGCCACGGTGGGAGGCGCCCGGTGATTCGGGAAAACCTCGCACGCTTCCCAGACCGCCACCCGGCGCTTGATGCGCAAGCCGCCGCGGTGGAAGCCAACCGCTGCCTGTACTGCTACGATGCTCCCTGCACCGCGGCCTGCCCCACCCACATCGACGTGCCGCGCTTCATCAGGAAGATCTCGACCGGTAATCTGCGCGGCAGCGCGCAGACCATTCTCGATGCCAACATTTTGGGCCTCAGTTGTTCCCGCGTATGTCCCGTGGACGTTCTTTGCGAAGGCTCCTGCGTGCTGCATCGCTACAACAAGCAGCCCATCGAAATCGGCCGCTTGCAGCGCTACGCCATGGAGCATGCCAAGGACGTGATACTGCCGCCGCGCTTCGGGTCTGTGAACTTCCGCGCCGCCTGCGTGGGCGGCGGTCCGGCGTCGCTCTCCTGCGCCGCCGAATTACGCCGCCATGGCGCCAGGGTCACCGTCTTCGACAATCGCCCGCTGCCCGGCGGCCTCAACACCTACGGCGTCGCCGAGTACAAACTCCGCCCCTCCGATAGCCTCCGCGAAGTCGAAATGGTGCGCGCCATGGGGGTGGAATTCCGCCAGGCCGAAGTGGGCGGCGACGTCTCGCTCGACCAACTGGAGCGCGAGTTCGATTTCATCTTCATCGGCGTCGGGTTGGGCGCCATGGAGCGTCTCGGCCTGCCCGGCGAGCACCTGCCCGGCGTGATCGACGCCCTGCGCTTCATCGAACGCTACAAGACCCAGCCCGATTTTCAGACCGGCCGCACCGTCATCGTGATCGGCGGCGGCAATACCGCCATCGACGCTGCCAGTGCCGCCGTGCGCCTGGGCGCCGAAAACGTCCACCTCTTCTACCGGCGCAGCGAAGAGGAAATGCCCGCTTTTCCCAACGAGCGGGATCACGCCAAGGTGGCAGGCGTCCGCTTCCACTGGATGGCGCAACCCGTGGCCATCGTCGAACAGGACGGCCGCGCCGCCGCCGTCAGGTTCCTGCGCACGCGCCTGGGCGAACCCGATTCCCAAGGCCGCCGCACGCCGGAGCCCATCCCCGGTAGCGAGTACGAGGTAGCCTGCGACATGGTGATTCCCGCCCTCGGCCAATCGCGCCTCACCTCCATGCTGCATCTCGAAATGGACGACGGCTCGATCGCCGTGGATCGCCCCACCGGCCGCACCAACAATCCGAAATATTACGCCGGCGGCGATTGCGTCAACGGCGGCCGCGAAGTGGTGGATGCCGTGGCCGATGGCAAACGCGCCGCCCTCGGGATGGTGAACCATGGCTGACCTCACGACCAACTTCGCCGGCATACGCTGCCCCAACCCCTTCTGGCTCGCCTCCGGGCCCCCCACCAACACGGGCGAGCAGATCATGCGCGCCTTCGACGCCGGCTGGGGTGGCGCCGTGTGGAAGACCATCGGCGAACCCATCGTCAACGTGTCGTCGCGCTACTCCTCGGTGGATTGGAACGGCCAGCGCATGATGGGCCTCAACAACATCGAGCTCATCACCGACCGGTCGCTCGAGACCAACCTGCGCGAGATCGCCGAAGTCAAGAAGCGCTATCCCCATCACGCCGTCGTCGCGTCACTCATGGTGGATTCCACGCGCGAGGCCTGGCATACCATCGTCCAGCGCACCGAAGACGCCGGCGCCGACGGACTGGAGCTCAATTTCGGCTGTCCCCACGGCATGAGCGAGCGCGGCATGGGCTCGGCCGTCGGCCAGGTTCCCGACTACGCCTGCATGATCACCGGGTGGGTCAAGGAAGTGGCGCGCACCCCGGTGATCGTCAAGCTCACACCCAACATCACCGATATCCGCCTGGCCGCCCGCGCCGCGCGCCGCGGCGGCGCCGATGCCCTTTCCGCCATCAACACCATCAACTCCATCACCGGCATCGATCTCGATACGCTCACGCCGCGCCCCAATGTCGGCGGGCTTTCCTCGCACGGCGGATATTGCGGGCCGGCCGTCAAACCGATCGCCCTCCACCTGGTACAGCAGATCGCCTCGGACCCGGAAGTCGGCATCCCCATCTCCGGCATCGGCGGCGTTTCCGGCTGGCGCGAAGCGGCGGAATTCATTCTGCTGGGCTGCGGCACCGTGCAGGTCTGCACCGCCGCCATGCACTACGGCTACCGCATCGTGGAGGACATGATCGATGGCCTCTCCAACTGGATGGACGAAAAAGGCTTCCGCACCATCGAGGATTTCCGCGGCCTGTGCGTTCCCAAAATCACCGAGTGGAAGCACCTCGACCTGAACTACCGCATCGTCGCCCGCATCAATCGCGATACCTGCATCGGCTGCGATCTCTGCTACGTCGCCTGCCGGGACGGCGCGCACCAGTGCATCCACCTCGACAAACCCGCCGCGCCGCCGGGCATCACCGTGACCCCGGTATCGAAGCCCGCCTGGCTGCGCGCCACCGGCGGCCCCACGCCACCCGCGCGCATTCCGCGCGTCGACGAAGCCGAATGCGTCGGCTGCAATCTCTGCTGGCTCGTCTGCCCGGTGGAGAACTGCATCACCATGGCCAAAATCGAAACCGGCCGCCCCGCCGAAAGCTGGGCACAAAGGACCGGCGCATGAACACCCTTTCCCCGCGGAGACGCAAAGACGCAGAGATAAACGCAGAGAAGACCTTTCCATCCAACTCTGTTTTGGTTTTCTCTGCGCTGATCTCCGCGCCTCTGCGTCTCTGCGGGGAATCTATGCCTCCCCGCTACCGAGGACCCCAATGAACACCCTGATCCGTAACGCTCAAGTCGTCACCGCCACCGAAACCATCGCCGCCGACGTCCTCATCTCCGGCGAAGTCATCCAGGAAGTCCGCCCCGGCATTCCCGCCCCCTCCGGAGCCAAGGTCATCGACGCCGCCGGCATGTACGTCCTCCCCGGCGGCATCGATTGCCACACCCACCTCGACATGCCCTTCGGCGGCACCACCAGCGCCGACGATTTCTT
>Ga0182021_10001621_pt1 | contig 26067 bp, 28 predicted proteins | sample 612E3MmetaG_FD_120493 | JGI IMG/M metagenome (GOLD analysis project Ga0182021, IMG submission 120493) | Permafrost microbial communities from Stordalen Mire, Sweden - 612E3M metaG (Illumina Assembly) | ecosystem: Environmental > Terrestrial > Soil > Wetlands > Permafrost | place: Sweden... | reverse complement strand
GCAGCGCCTGGACCGGGCTCCCGGCCTGGTGGCCGGCTGATCGGTCAGGTTGGAAAGTGGCAGGTTCCCGGAAGCGGGCGGGCCAAGCGGCCGAGAGACTCGCAAAGGGTGGGCTGAGGCGTAGTGGTACAGGGAAGAAATTTATGCACGCGGTAGTAATGGAAAGCCTTGAGGAGTACTTGTCCGGCACGCTGAAGCCGGCGGCTCTGCGGGATATCGAGGCGCACCTGAGCATCTGCGGGACGTGCCGCCGGGAAGTGGCCGGCATGCGGCAAGTCTCCCAATGGTTGGGCGCGTTTAGAGCGGAAGAGGAACTGGCGCCGGCGCCCGGGTTCTACGCGCGGGTGATGCGCCAGGTGGGCGATCGCCAGGCGGTGCCATCCTTTGCGGGATTCTTTGCCTTGGATTTCGCCTTCGGACGGCGATTGGTGTTTGCGTCGCTGGTGACGCTGGCGGCGTTGGGCGGTTATCTGGTTTCCCACGAAAGCGAATATCCCACCGGCCTCTCACCCGAAGCCGTGATGGCGCAGCAGGATTCGCCGGCCTACGAAACCGCCGCGGCGCGGGAAAACATGCTGGCCACGGTGACGACCTATGAGCCCTAACCTGCTCGAGAAGGCCAGCTTCGCCCGGTCGTGGGATCCCAAAGTCGCCTGCATGATCACCCTGACGCTGGTGTTCCTGTGCGGGGCCGCGGCGGGAGCCGTCGCCATGAATTTCGGCGTGCACAACCGTTTGCACCAACCTTCCTTCGATACCGCCGCGGGCAGGGAACTCTATTTCTCGCGGATGCAGCGCGAACTCAACCTCACGCCGGCCCAACAGGAACAGATGGAATCCATCCTCAACGATTTCTGGCAGTACTACCGCACCGTATTGAGCGAGAGCAAGACCAAGGTCGAACAGATCCTCAATGAGGAGCAGCGCAAGAAATTCGAGCGCATCCTCCAGGAACGCCAGCCGAAGTAGGGTGGTGGGGCCGTAATACCGGTATTGACACCCACCCAATCCGCGACGACAATGGTTTAGCTACATGCGCCAATTCCGCCTGGTAACTTTGCTCGCGGTCGCCGCCGCCGCTGCCCTCCTATCCTCCTGTGGTGACAGCGGGGACAGGGCGTTCCCCGTGCGCACTTACAACATGGGGGAGAATGTCACGCTCGGACACATCGTCTACGTGGTATACGAGACGCAGTGGCTGACCCACATGGGCGAGGGCGCCGATGCGCGCGTGCCGCAGCACCGCTTCTTCCTGGTACGGATGAGCGCTCTTAACAACTCAAGCTCCGACATCATCGTCCCCAATTTCATCGTCGAGGATGACAGCGGCAATACGTACCCCGAACTGAGTTCCGGAGAAGGCGTGCCCCAGTATATCGGGTACCTGCGCAACGTCAAACCCGTCGATACGCAGCGGGGCAACGCCCTCTTCGACGCGCCGCCGCGGCATTATAAGATGAAAATCACCGACGAAACCGGGGAAAAGGCGGCTTACGTGGATATCCCGCTGAGTTTCGTGCCGGATGCCCCCGATCTTCCGATGCCGGCCGGCAAAGAAGGAAAGAAGTAGCGCCGGTTTTCGCATCGGCGGCAATCGCGCGGCGATAGAATTAGAGCATGTGGGCCGTCGCGGCGTTTCTCCTCTTCTTCCAGGCCGATTACACCACCGAAGGCATGAAGGCCCTCGACGAGGGTAAGTACGACGCCGCCGTTCAGGCATTCCGCAAAGCCATTGAAGCCGATGCCAAGGACTACTTCGCCCACTTCAATCTGGCGATGGCCTACACCATGCTGCGGCGCGATCCGGAAGCCGTCGCCGAGTATCGCAAGACGCTGGAACTCAAGCCGGGGCTCTACGAAGCCGAGCTTAACGGCGGCATGGTGCTGTTGCGCCAGAAGGATCCCGCCGAGGCGCTGCCGCTGTTCGAGGATGCCGTGGCGCGCAGGCCGCAGGAGTTCCGCCCGCGCTATTACCTGGCCGAATCCGAACTCCAGACCGGCGACTACGCCGAGGCGGAGGAGAGCTACAAGCTGGCCATCGCGCTGGACGCAAAATCCGCCGGAGCGCAGCTCGGCATGGCGCAGGCATTGGTGCAGCAGGGACGAATCGGCGAGGCCGATGGCTACTTCCGCCAGGCGGCGCAACTGGAGCCGAAGTATCGCGATTACCTGCTGGAACTCGCCAGCCTCTATGAAACGGCCTCCCAGTTCCGCGAGGCCATCGCCATCTACCGGGAGTTTCCGGACAACCCGGCGGCACAGGCGCGGCTGGGCGAACTGCTGCTGGAATCCAAACAATTCGAAGATGCCGTGCCCCGCCTGGAAGAGGCCTTCGGCAAGGATCCCAGCCCGGCCAACCGTAGCGCCCTGGCGGCCGCCTACGCGCTCAGCCGGAAACTGGATAAGGCTGTGCCGCTGCTCGAACAATCGGTGGCCGCCGAACCGGGCAATTACGACCTGCGGATGATGTACGCGCGCGCGCTGCGCGACCAGCGGCAATTCCAGCCGGCCGCCCGCCAGTTCTACGCGGCCGCCAAACTCAAGCCCGCCGAACCGAAGCCGTGGACTGAACTGGGCGGCATGCTCTACATGGCGGGCGATCTGCCGCAGGCGCTCTCCGCCTTCGAGCAGGCGGCCAAGAATGGCGACCAGACGGCGGGCAACTGGTTCCTGCGTGCCATCATATTGGATAAGCTGCGCCAGATCAGACCGGCCAAGGACGCCTACCAGCGTTTTCTGGCCCTCAGCCAGGGCAAGAATCCGGACCAGGAATTTCAGGCGCGGCAGCGGGCGCGAATTTTGCAGAAGGAGATCGACAAGCGGTGAGAGGCACACGAACCATCCTGATGTTGCTCGGGTTCGGAATGATATCCGCCCCCGGCCTGCGGCCTGCCGATCTGAAAGTCGCGCTAGCGGAGCACGACATGGGAAAGCGCTCCAAGTTGGCGCTGGATAACGCGGGTACCGCCTTGAAGGAAGCGCGCGAAGCCTATCAGAAGGGCGACGACCCGGCGCTGGCGGCGGCCGCGCTGGAGATCGAGGAATCCGTCGGCCTGGCCTGGGACTCGCTCGAAAGCACCGGCAAGAATCCGCGCAAGAGTCCGCGATGGTTCAAGCCGGCCGAGATCGAGACGCGAAACCTGCTGAAGAAACTCGACGCCCTGCAGCACGATATCGGATTCGAGGATCGGCCCGTGCTGGACAAGGCCAAGGCCCGCCTGCAGAAAGTGCACGACGATCTGCTGAAGGGCCTGATGGAGGGCAAGAGCAAATGAAGACGTGGCTTTGCTGTTTGCTTCTGGCGGCGCCCCTGGCCGCGCAGCACGATTTTCTGACCGCCGACGAGATCGACCAGATCAAGGAAGCGCAGGAGCCGAACTTGCGGCTCAAGCTCTACGCCGATTTCGCCAGGCTGCGGGTGGACCTGGTGCGCAATCTGCTCGGCAAGGAGAAGCCCGGCCGTTCCATCCTGATCCACGACACGCTGGATGAATACTCCAAGATCCTCGACGCCATCGACACGGTGGCGGACGCGGCGAGTGAACGCAAGATCGACATCAAGGTGGGACTGGCCGCCGTGGCTACCGCGGAGGCGGCCACGCTTCCCATGCTCAAGCGGATTGCGGAGAGCCGGCCGAAGGATCTGGAGCGCTACGAGTTTTCGCTCACGCAGGCCATCGAGACGACGGCCGATAGTCTGGATCTGGCCGAGGAGGATCTGGGCCGACGCGCCGCCGAGGTGGAGGATCGCCAGGCGGCGCAGAAGAAGGCCGCCCAAGCCCAGATGACCCCCATCGAGAAGGAAGGGCAGCAGGCCGGCGAGGCCAAGAAGAAGGCGGAGGAGGAGAAGGCGGCGGAGGACGCCCCGCCGAAGCGCAAGCCGCCCACGCTGCTGCGGCCCGGCGAAAAGAAACAGTAGGGGCGGCCGGCAGGAGGCTAGCGGCGTTTCGAGCGGCGCGTGCGTGGGGTTTCGGCTGCGGCAGCCAATGGCGAAACCAGCTTCTCGTAGAGGCCAAACAGGTGCTCGGCCCGGTCTCGATCTCCCGTGAATGCGGCTGGACGGTAGAGCTTTTCCACTGCGCGATCCAGCGCACGATGCGCCTTGCGCAATTGCGGAGGCATCAGATCGATATCGTAAAGATCGCCAAACGTGGAATTCGGAAAGCTGCTTCGGGCGTCGAGCACGGATTGCGCGAGGCTACGGATTTTTCCCCGCTGCTGGTCCGTGACCTCTGGCCAGGGGAAGGTGTTGTACACGATTCCAACGGAATAGCGGTAGTCGCTTTTCAGGCGTCCGCCGATTTGGCGCAACCATGCCATGTGCATGGCAGAGGTGAGAATGCCAAAATGCCACAGGTCGGCATCGAGCAGGACGCGGACTAGATTGCTCGGGATGGTCGGTGGTTTCAGCCATCCGATAGGTACATAGTCACGCTTCTCTGAACTGGTTTCAGGTATGACAAGGAACGGTCGTTTCGGCACAACGGTCACGTGAAATCGCGTTGGGGTTTGGGCCAGTTCGCGAGTTCCCTCACTCTTGCTCTTCAGTCGAAACGCCCTCACCGCTGCGATCCGTTCCCTGACTCTCGGCATGGCCCGGAGTTCATGCAGCGGGACATCCGCGAGGTACAGAATCCACCGCCTCCCGCCGTTGATGAATTCCACGGAGCCAACGTAGGGATGAAGGTACTTCGCCGCTCCCGGCTCCTGGCCCAGAAACTCATCGCGCTCTTCACGGGAGAAAATATAGTGCCCTTCGTCGATGGGTTTGGACCCGATCACTAGCTGTGGTACGTCGCACAAGGGACGGCTTGTTTCTTCCACTACCAGATGGCGATTCACGACGGTGCCGGCATCGAAAAGATACGGCGTCAGAGCCGCGTGGCAGCTCTCCGTGGGATCGCCTTTGATGTCGCTGTAGCTGAACAGGCGTTTCTCCGCTGGCTCCTGGTCGCTCCTGGCGAGGCCAATAATGACTACGTGAACGTGCGCCACACCACGAGCATCGCTGCCCCAGGCAAACGTGCGGTGAGCGAAGATGATTTCGAGGCCGCACCGATCGAGCAAAACCGGCCACAGTTGCGCAACTTGCTCACCCTGCGTGATCGAATTTGTTGCGACGAAGCCGACTCTTGCGAGCGATTGCCGGAGATAGTCGCCGGCTTTGATAAACCACGCGGTGACGTAGTCCAGCGTTCCGCCGCTCCCGCCCAACTGGGCTATGCGGCGCACTTGCTCCCGCTGCTTGTCACTCTGGTACTTCGCACCGCCGAACGGAGGGTTTCCCAGGACGTAGGAGCAATCGCTTGGGGCGATCAGATCTTGCCAGTCGATTTCGAGAGCGTCGGCCTGCTTTATGTGTGGGGACTTCGTCAGCGGGAAGCGGGCGTAGTTCTCGCCGAACTCCACCGAGAGCTTGTTGTTCATGATGTGGTCCATCATGTATAGCGCAACTTCGGCAATTCGCGCGGGGAACTCCCCCAACTCGATCCCGTAGAATTGGTCCACATCGATCTGGGACATCCGGGATACGTCCAACGCCAACTGGCCATCCCTGCGGAGTGTCTTCAGCAGGTCGATCTCGAGAAGCCGCAGCTCCCGGTAAGAGATGATCAGGAAGTTGCCACAGCCACACGCCGGGTCGAAAAACCGGAGCGTGGAAAGCTTTGTGTGAAATGCTTCGAGGGCTTTGCGGCGTCCGCTGTCGCGCCGTTCCGTAAGACGCTTGAATTCGGTGCGAAGGTCGTCGAGAAACAGAGGTTCTATTACCTTCAGGATGTTCCTCTCGGTCGTGTAGTGGGCTCCCTGAGACCGGCGCTCCGCCTTGTCCATGACAGACTGGAACAGCGATCCGAAGATCGCCGGTGAAATCGCGTCCCAACTGAAATCCAGAACATCCATCAAAACCGAACGCATAGCGGCATCGAAAGACGGAAGCGGCAGGCGTTCTTGGAATAGGTCGCCGTCGACATAGGGGAACTGGGACAAATCGTCATCGAGGTTGCGCTGACGCTGTTCGAACGGCGTGTCCAGAACCTCAAATAGCTGACTGAGCCACAATCCCACGTCGCTACCATCGGCGTTCGTACGCTGGCTGACTAAGGTCGAAAAGATGTCTCTCGGTTCAAAGATTCCCGTGTCGTCCGCGAACAGGCAGAACAGGAGACGAACAAGGAAGCGTTCCAGCTTGTGCCCTGCGTAGCCGGAATCCTTGAGGGCATCGTGGAGCTTGCCCATCATCTCGGAAGCTGCGATATTGACCGGATCCTGATCCCGGAACGTCCGCTTTTGAACGCCGAGGATGAAACTGAAATCCTGGACGTGGTCGGCTAGCTGGTGGAGCGTGAATCGGACCGCGGTGTTTTCTTCAAGGTCAAAAAGCTCGAACGTCTGAAAATCGCTGACCAGCAGGTAGCGGGGAAGCTCGTACTCTTTCAGGCCGGGAAAATAGTCGAGGGCCTGTTCTTTCGCGCGGACAAGATCCCGGCCAGCGCTTTTCTGTTCGACCAGCAGTACGCCCTTCCAGAACAGGTCGATAAAGCCACGCTGGTTCCCCAGCTTTTTGACTGGCTCCTCGAAGCTCGCCACGCGCCGGCGCGTGACGCCAAAAATCTCAAAGAACTCGTTGTAGAAGGTCTGGCTTTCGGCTCGTTCATAGCGCGCGAGCGCCCATTCTTCGGAGAAGCGGGCGGCGCGAGCCCTGATTTCGTTCCAGCTAAGACGCATACGATGGTGGTCGAAGTCCTACTGTAGCGGATCATGGGCCGTCGTGCCAGCGCATGCGCGCCCAGGTGAGTGTAGCTACACTGCAAATTGTTTGTAAGAAATCTCCGCCGCTCGTGACTACCTTGATTGTGGAAGGATCGACGCAGGACGACCGGTACCGCGAAGCCGCCGAAGCTTACGGCGCCGCCCTGGAACGGCTCGCCCGAGCCTACGAGGCCGACCCGGACCATCGCCGCGACCTGCTCCAGGAGATTCACCTGGCGCTCTGGCGCAGTTTCGCGGGCTGGGACGCGCGCTGCTCGCTGCGCACCTGGGTTTATCGCGTGGCCCACAATGCCGCTACGTCTCACGCCATGCGGCAGCGCCGCACGAAAACCTATCTCCTGCTCAGTCTGGAAGAGTTGGACCAGGTGCCAAGCCCGCCGGCGCCGGACGCCGGCCGTCAGGAGGCGCTCAGCCGCCTTCTTACGCTGGTGCACGGATTGAAGCCGCTGGATCGCCAGGTCATCCTCTCCTATTTGGAGGGCATGGACGCGGCGGCCATCGGCGAGATCACCGGCCTGGCGCCGGGCAATGTCGCCACCAAGATTCACCGCATCAAGAGCATCCTGACCCGCGCATTTCATCAAGGAGGCCGCCATGCCAAATGAGTTACTGCCGGACGATATCCGCAACGTCTGGCAAAATCAGCCCGTGGAGAACACACCTATGCCGTTAGAAGAAATCCGCCGCCAAGCCTGGCGGTTCGAGAAACGAATCGCGCGCCGCAACCTGCGCGAATACGTCGCCGCCGCCATCGGGATCGCCGCCTACACCTTCTATATCTTCAAGTTTCACAGCCTGGCGATCCGCGCCGGTTCCGTCCTCGTCATCGCCGGAGTGCTCTACGTCGTAGTCCAACTCTATAGGCGGGCGTCGTCAGGTAGCTTGCCGGCGGACCTCGGAGTTACCGCTTCCATCGAATTCCACCGCCGCGAACTCGTGTGCCAGCGCGACCTGCTGCGCTCGGTCTGGCGCTGGTACGTCGGGCCGATCATCCCCGGGCTCGTCGTCTTCACGGTTGGGCTCCTGCCGCACCGCGCTGGGGCGCAGGCGGTGGGCGCACTGTTCTTAGCCCTTGGTTCCGGGGGCATTGTCTGGTTCAACCGTCGCGCCGCGATCCGCCTGGATCGGCAGATCGCCGAATTGGATAATCTGGAGAGTCAATGATGAAACGCTGCTGGTATCTTCTTATCGCTGCCCCCTCACGCCGAATAGAGCGCCGCCACTTCGTAGTCCAGCACACTGGGAATCGCGAAATCGATGGTGCCGGAGCCTCCGCTGAACGGGATGTTCCGCTCGGCCCGTAGAAGTTCCACGCGGGTCACGCGCCTACCCTGGGGGAGCGACATCCTGACTTTCTGGCCGCCGATCGGGTAGAACTGGCGGATCCATCCGCGGTGCATGGCGGGGTTGGTGTAGTTGAGGACGTGCACGGCAAAACCGGCCTCGGTCTCCCATGCAAAGGTCTCAATCACGCCGTCGCCAGAGACGGTGACCGGCTGCGTCGCGCCCGCCACCCACCGGATAGCGTTTTGCAGCAACCGCGCAAGATCCGTGTGGCCGCTGCGCCACATGGTGCGCTCGATGTCGCCCGGGAAGTAGACCAGGCGGCTCTTACCGCGCTGCCGCATCACGATGGCCGGTTCGCCGGTCCGCTCCTGCAGCGGATACGACAGTTCCGGAGGGTACGCCACGAAGCCGGGCACCACCGTCAGAATCGGGCCATCCACGGGAGCGATAGGGATGCGATTCTCCGCCCCGGGGATCCAGTTGGTACCCGAAAAGCCGTTGAGGATCTCGTGCGGCTTCTCGATGCGCGCCAGGTACGCGTTGCCCACCGTGCCCACGGCGTCGCCGGCTTTGTGGATGCCGAACACATCGGCCAGGCCGAAATCGCTCCGTCGTTCGTTGCGCTCGTTGTACAGGCTGGTCTCGAAGGTAGCCAGCAGCGATCCCCCGGCATCCACGTAGGCCCGCAGTTGACGGCACTGCCGGTCGCTGAGCAGGGCGGTGTTGGGCAATAGCAGCGCGGAGTATTTTGCCAGATCCTCGGGCGCCAGCTTGTCTTCGTGCACGAAATCGAAGAGGAAACGGCCTTCCAGCAGGGCGTAATACATGCCGTCCATGTACTCCCGCATCGCAGCCCCACGCGGCGGCCGGTAGAACAGGTGGGTGCGCTGGCCCATCACCACGCCGATATTCGCGATGGAACGCTTGTTTACGAAGTGGGCGTCGTGCCGGGCCATCCACTCGAAATATTTGCGCGCCGGCTCCAGCCAGCGGCGATCCTCGCCCATCCCGTTCTCGCCGCCGATGATGTGGTGATACGGCACCATGCCCGAAGCCAGCGTCTCGTCGAACCACATCTGTTCTTCCCGCGGCGATTTATACACGTTGCGCCAGCGGGGCGTGCCGGTGGACCACGCCGCCGTCACGTTAGTGGACATCTTGCCCTTCTGCACGGCGCTGCACACGCGGCCCTGCAAGGCGCATCCCCAGATGGGCGTGTCGTCGCCGCCGCGGCCCTGGTTGTCGCACTGGAACCATTCGCAGAGTTCGCCGAGCTTCACCAGGTCCGCCGTGCTGCGTATGCCGCCGCCCAGATTGGCGAAATAGAAGTTCGCGGGGCTCTTCTCCTTGGCAATGGAATCGTACAGCTTCCACAAGTAGACGATGCGCTCGTTGAATTTGTCCCAGTAGGCGACCGTGCCCGCCGGCGGCATGTTCTTACACTGTTCGCAATAGCAGACCGGCAGCGCCCCCAGAGGCGGCCACGCGTTGGTGAAGATGCCGTCCACGTCGTAGAGCGAGTTGATTTCCCGCATGATCGCCGGCATGTAATCGGTCATGTAGGTGGTGAACATGCAGGTACGGAACAGCCTGGGGTCCTCGGTGTGGTGCACGGCATTGCCTTGCGCGTCGCGTTGGAACCACTCCGGATGCGCCTGCACCGCGTCTTCCCAATTGAGGTCGGGGCTCATGCGCGCGATCACGTGCATGCCGCGTTTCTTGGCCGCCGCGCAACACTCGCCGAAGAAATCGCGCTTGCCGAGGAACTTGCCTTTCCGGTGGTACGGCACTTGGGTCTGGTAAAACGCCAGGATGCCGGTGACGCTCACCATGACGGCGTCCACCTTCAGGCTGGCCCAGTAGTCCGCCCATTGCTCGATGTCGAGCACAGCCGGATCGTGTTCGGTCATATTGGTCTGGCCGAGGCGGCGGATTTTCCGCTGCCAGGGGACAGCCGCCTCGGCGCCGAGCAAGTCCGTGGCCATCAGGGCGGCCGGCGCCGCGATAAATTCCCGTCGATTCCAATTCATGAGCGTCCTCCGGATCCATCTAAATGATAGAACCAGTCGGGTGGGACAGGCCATCGGCTTCCGTGGCCTGTCAACCAGGCGACTCGCGAATCTGAGACCAGGAACTTGACAGACCACGCAAGGCGATGGTCTGTCCGGTCTGTCCCACTTTTTCTGCAAACTTGGTAAGGCATGGCCAGATTCCTGTTTGATCTCGGATTCGCCCGGCGCGGCGCGCCAGCAGCATCGACCCGATTCAGGCATTGCGATATGAATGAAGGAGAGAAGCCGTGAAGTTGGTCGCGGCTCCGATTGATGTAGACTCAATCGGAGCCGCGACCGTGAGAAGGTGTGAAGAAATCAGCGCACGGCAAGCTAAAGCTTACCCCACCAATGCAACTCGTCTGCCTGCAATGGTGGGGCATGCTTCAGCGGCAGCCCCTGCCCGGGCGGCAGATGGAACAAAAGCGTGCGCCGCAGGATTCTGGGAGCAGAACACGCCATGGTTGTCGCAGCCGAAATCCCGTAACTGTCTGATTCCACTAGCTAGGGGGGCACAGATGAGCTTGCCAACGCCCGCTTGCGGGCGCATTTTTTCACCGCTTCTGAGGCAGCGGTATTCGGGAGCGCCTTACGCCACCAGGCGCAAGGCTTTCCGCTTCCACAAAAAGACCTGCTTGGCAAGCTCGTCAGCGCCCTTGGCAAGACCGTGCGCGGACCTGTCCACGGACTTTGCCACGCGCCCCAATTGTCGCGAAGTGCGTTTTGCCTGGTCGCGCACCACTGCGCGGCGCTGCTTCCCCCTGGATGGGTCGAGGAAGAACATCAAACCGGTGCCCAAACCGATTCCCGTGATGAAACCCAGGCCTATTTTTCCGTTGTTTTGCATTGAGTTTTCTCCGTTCCAAAAGTTGTGATACCCGACCCTGTAACAATTACTCACCGCCCATGGCATCCGAGGGAAGACGAGCAATTCGCGTTCCAACCTCTTGCCGGAACTTCACGGCCCTACCATCCGTATTCCCATTGGACGTTGCACCGAACCGCATTATCTGCTATTGATTTACGTTCAGGACCCCGGAGCCCATCATGAGCAAGAAGTGGTACAACGTGTTTGTTTCTACCGACGCGCCGTCCGGCGAGTCAGAACCGCCGGACGATGCCGACCAGTCCTCCGACGCGGCGCGGACGGTGGCCCGGATCGCCGCCTCCGTTCCCACCGAGCCCACCTTCTCCGCGACGGTCCACGACCCCACATCGTTCGACGAGATCTATCAGGCGGCCGAGATCCAGCCTCCACCCAGCGGCTACACGATCGAAAAGGTCGCCGCCATGCTGGCCAGCGAACACTTGCGCGGCCTGTCGGCCGACATCAAACGCAACTCCATCCTGGTCGCCCTGGAGGCTTCCGGCGCCAAGATCGAGGACGTCATTCAGGACGCCATCCACCGCGACCGCGCGCTGGACAGCTACGAGCGCGTGCTGCGCAAATCGCTGACCGACGTGCAGGCCAAGAAGGCCGACGAGAACCGGCAGATCGAGGCGGAAATGAACAAGATGCTGGCGGACTATCGCGCCCGCATCCAGGCCAACAACGAAACGCTGGCCAAAGAGAGCGAGCGTTTCTCCACTTGGCTCACCCAAAAGCAGCAGGAAGAGAAGAGCATCGCGGACGCGGTATCCTATTTCGTTACAGAGAATCCCATCACGGTGAGTGGCGCGTCGGCCGTTCCCGCCGCGGGCGCCAAGACGCCGGCTTCCTAGCCGTCAACGGAGAAATTATGTTCAAACGTTTGTCCCGCATGTTTCGGTCATTCGCCGGCTTCTTCATTTCGGTAGCCGAGAATCCCGAACTGATTCTGGAGCAGAACATCCGCGACATGAACGACCAGGTGCCGCGCATGAACGACAGCATCGCGATGGTCAAAGCCAACGTCACGCTGCTGGAGAAGGAGGAGGCCCGGTACAAACAGGACCTTGACGTCCTGACCTCCAAGGTGAAAGCCGCCATCAACGCCGGACGCGACGATTTGGCCGGATCCTTCGCCACCCAACTGGAACAGATGCGCGGTGCTCTCGCCCGCACCCAAGGCCAGCTTGCCAACGCGCGCGCCGCCTACCAGAAGGCCGATGCCGTGAAGCGGGCCTTCCTGCGGGAGAAGGACAACAAGACCCAGGAAGCCCTCGGCGCCATTCGCGATTACCGGCGCGCGCAATGGCAGAAGAAAGTGGCCGATTCCATGGAGCAGTTCGAAGTCGCGGGAATCAGCCAAACGCACGATGAGATGGTGCGCAAAATCGAAGAAGAGACCGCGGTCAACGAAGCCCGCATGGATATGGCCCTGGGCAACGTCGATCAGCAGGGGCTGAAGATCGAGGAGGAAGCCGAGAAATTGCGGTCCGCCGAACTGGTCAAACAGTTCAAGGCGGAAATGGGATTGATTTCGCCGGAACCTTCCGCGCCCGCGGCGAAGACTATCGGCGGCAGAGAGACGGAGCGCACCAGTTAACCGGAGTGCAACGGAGGAGAACGGAACCATGGCATTAAAAATCGAAAAGGGCGGTTGGATCGTCATCGGATTGATCGGTGTGGGGCTGGTGGGATACAGCCTGAAGCAGTACGGCATTCTGGACAAGATTGCCCCCAGCGCGAAGGTGCAGGAATCTACCGTGCCCAAGCGTGTGGATCTGCCGGCGCTCAATCCATCGGTGGCTTCCAATGTAGCGGCGGTTCCCTTGCCTGGGAGCGCGCCCGGCTGTAGCGACAAGCCGGAAGTCCGCATGCTCGTCTGGGCGTGGAACGCGCAAATGGGCCTGATGTTCGCCAACGGAGGGCCGCAGTCCACCTCGAACAGCCTGATGTGCAACGCAGGCGTCAACCTCCGCCTGCTCCGCCAGGACGATTCCGGCAAGATGCAGGAGGCCCTGGTGGCCTTCGCCACGGAACTCAAGTCAGGTGTCGCCAACCCCACGAAGGGCGCGCACTTCGTCGCCATCATGGGCGACGGGTCGGCCGCGTTTCTGAAGGGCTTGAACGATACCTTGCGCCGCCTCGGCACGCCCTACATCGCCAAGGTGGTTGGTTCGGGCGGCTTCTCGCGCGGCGAGGACAAACTGATGGGGCCGCCGGATTGGAAGGGCAACCCGGCCGCTTCCCGCGGCAGCCTGGTGGCCGGCGTACTGCGCGACGGCGATTGGAACATCGCCCAGAAATGGCTCGGCGACAACAACCTGTGCAGCAACCCCGACGAGAAGACCTACGATGCTTACTGCATGAACTGGGTCAACGCGTCGGATTATCTGGATGCTCCGGAAAAGTACATCGCCGGCTACTGCGAAGATCGTCCCGTGGTCGACAACGGCAAGAAAACCGGCGAAACCAAACACGTCTGCGTCAACGGCGTGGTCACCTGGACGCCCGGCGATGTCAACGTGGCACAGAAGCGCGGCGGCCTGGTGTCCATCGTTTCCACCAAGGAATACACGTCGCAAATGCCCCACGTGATCATCGGCATCGATAAGTGGATGCGCGACAACCGCCCCACGGTGGAGGGCATGCTGAAAGCCATGTTCGATGGCGGCGATCAGGTGAAGAACGTGGCCGGCGCGCTGCATTACGCCGCCGGCGTCAGCTCGGCCGTGTACCAGGAGAAGAACGCCGACGCATCCTACTGGGAGAAGTACTTCATCGGCACCAACGAACCCGACAAGCAGGGTATGCGGGTGGACCTGGGTGGGTCCACGGTGAACAACCTGGCGGATAACTTGCAGATTTTCGGGCTCGCGCCCGGCTCGGCCAACCTCTTCGCCGCCACCTACACCGTGTTCGGCGACATTGTGGTGTCGCAGTATCCCGACCTGGTTCCCAAGTACCCTCCGGTGAAAGAGATTCTCGATACCTCTTACATTCAGGGAGTGGCGGCGCGCTCGGCCCCTTCCACCGCCGCCCAGCAGCAGCAGTTCACGGCCAGCGAACCGGTGCAGAACGTGATCAGCCGCAAGGCATGGCACATCAACTTCGATACCGGCAAAGCCACTATTTCGCCGAGCGCCAGGAAGGACATGGACCAGTTGCTGCGCGACCTGCTGGTGGCCGGCGGCACGGCGGTCGAGGTCCACGGCCACACGGATAATGTGGGCAATATAGACGCCAACCAGAAGCTCTCCGAGGAGCGCGCGTTTGCCGTGAAGACCTGGCTGGAACAGCAGTCCTCCAGCAACTTTCCGGCGGGACGCGTTCGCGTGTTCGCCCACGGCTCCACTAATCCGGTGGCGCCGAATTCCACTCCCGACGGCCGGGCGCAAAACCGGCGCGTGGAGATTGTGCTGGGGACCACGGCCAATCGATGAACCATACCGGGACCCATTCGTTGGGCGCGGAACTGGCCGCGGCATTCCTGCCGAATCGGGCAGTTTCGCGCACCGCCATCGAAATCCTGATGGCCGCCGAGGCGCTCGTCTTTTTGCTGATCTGGTGGCAGTCCCCGTTTGCCGTGTTGCCGCGCCCCAATGAAGTGGTTTCGGCGCTGGGCTCGCTGTGGATGCACGAGGGCCTCGGCCCGGAGCTGTGGATCAGCTTCAGAGCCAACGTGGAGGCCCTGGCCATCACGCTCGTCATCTCCCTGGGCCTCTCCTATCTCACCGTTCTGCCGGCGTTGCGCCCCATCGTGACCGCTGTAAGCAAGGGCCGCTTCATCGGTCTCACCGGTTTGACCCTCATCTTCACCTTGATCTTCGGCGGCGGGCACCCGCTCAAGATTTCGCTTCTGGTTTTCGGCATGACGGTCTTCTTCGTGACTTCCATGGCGAGCGTGGTGGCCGACATCCCGCGGGAAAAATTCGATTACGCCCGCTCCCTGCGTCTCAGCGAGTGGGAGGTGGTTAGGGAGGTGGTGATTCTGGGAACCGCCGACCGGGCGATTGAAGTGCTCCGCCAGAACGCGGCTATGGGCTGGATGATGCTCACCATGGTGGAAAGCATCTCCCGATCCGAGGGCGGAGTGGGCGCCATGCTGCTCAACCAGAATAAGCATTTTCATCTGGCCGAAGTCTTTGCCATCCAGGGGCTGATCCTGATTGTGGGCATGACCCAGGATTACGGAATCGGCGTGGCCAAGCGCCTCCTCTGCCCGTACTCGGCAATGACCCTCGAACGTCAATGAGCACGCCAACGAACGTCGAGTATCGGGACACCATCCTCAAGGCCACCAACGTCTCGCTCACCTTGGGCAAGAACGTGGTTCTGCGCGATGTCAACCTGGAGATCCGCGACATCTACCGTCCCGGCTTCGTCACCGGACAGGTGGTCGGCGTGCTGGGCCCGTCGGGGATCGGCAAGACCCGCCTGTTCCGCGTGCTCAGCGGCATCGATGCGCCCAATACCGGCACGGTGACCATCGGCGCCGATGCCAAACCCGTGAAGCGCGGCATGGTCGGCGTCATCGCGCAGAACTACCCGTTGTTCGAGCACCGCACCGTATTGGGAAATCTGCAATTGGCGGCGCGATGTGCCGGCCTGTGCCGTGAGGACGCTGTCAAGAAAGCCCTGTCATTCCTCGACCGATTCGGCCTGGAGGACCGCGGCGATCTCTACCCCTGCCAGCTCTCCGGCGGCCAGCGCCAGCGCGTCGCCATCGCCCAGCAGTTCCTGTGCAGCGAGCATTTCGTGCTCATGGACGAGCCGTTCTCCGGTTTGGACCTCATCGCCGTGGATAAGGTCTGCAAGATGATTTCCGAGGTAGCCAACGCCGACGAACTGAACACCGTCATCGTGGTGACTCACGATATCGCGGCCGCCGTCGCCGTGGCCGATACCATCTGGCTGCTGGGCCGCGACCGCGACCACGAGGGCAACATTATTCCCGGCGCCAAGATCAAGGCGACCTACAATTTGATAGAGCGCGGGCTCACCTGGACGCCGGGCATTACAGAAACCAAGGAGTTCATCGACGTGGTCTGCGAGATCCGCGGCGTCTTCCCGTCACTGTAGCGTAGCCCTCCGGGGCTGCCATGCCCCCATTCCTTGGGGCATGTCTTTTCCCTGCTCAACTTGTACAATCATTAACAGATGCCAGACGACAAAAGTGGTAGTTCCACCCCCGGCTTGCGCGGCTCCTTCATGAAGGAAGCCCAGGATCTCGGCGTGGATAACACTAACTTCGTCAAGGAAGCCCTCAAGTGGCAGTACAACTGGATCGGCCTGGCGGGCGCCGCGGCTTTTGCCCTGGTCGCGGGTACGGGGTTTCCCCTGGTCCTGGCAGCCGGCCTCGAACTCATCTACATCAGCCTGGTGCCGCAGAGCAGCCGCTTCCGCCGCCTGGTGCGTTCCTGGCAATACGCCGAGGAGAAACGCAGAATCGACGTGAATCTCCAGGCCATGTACCAGCAGATCCCGCCCGAAATGCAAGTGCGCTACGCCCGGTTGGATCAACTCTGCCGCGGCATTCGCGAGAACTACGGCCAGCTCTCTTCCACTTCCCAAATGTTCGTCAAACAGATGCAGGATCGGCTCGACGGCCTGATGCAAGGCTACCTGCGCCTGCTCCACTCGCTGCATCAGCATCTCGAATACCTGCGCGTCACCGACCCCAACCGCATCCAACAGGAGCTTGCCGGCCTGCAAAAAAGCCTTGCCACCGACCCGGTCAAAGTGCAGGAGATCAACCGCAAGCGCATTGAGATCCTCACCAAGCGCCTGGAGAAATTCGGCAAAATCCACGAGAATTGCGACGTCATCAACGCCCAGTGCGCCGCCACCGAAGACGTGCTCCAGTTGATTCGCGATCAGTCCGTCACCCTGCGCGACCCGCAGCAGGTGAGCGACCAGCTCGAAGGCCTGGTGCACGATGTGGAGCAGACCGAAGAGACGGTGCGCGAAATGGAGTCCATCTTCGAACTGGCCACCCCGGAGATGACCACGGGTTTCAGTGCGCTGCCTTCGGAAAGTGCCGCGCCCACCGCTCCGCGAAACCGCATACGGAACTGAACCGGACCTGAAGCCATGCCCAATACCCATCTGGACACGCTGCCCGCCTGGGCCAAAGAGCTCTCCGAGAAATACTACTCGCGCACCATCACCATGTTCGTGCTGCACGGCAACGTGCGGGACCTGGTGGCTTTCCGCCACGACGACACCCTCGAATTCTGCGCGCTGAACCGCTTTCTGCGCAGCGGCCTGTTCGGCCAGCGCGATATCGTGGCGACCTACGATCGCGGCGGCGGCCTCTCCTTCGCCGAACCGCGCATGCAGGAGGATTTCCGCCAGGCCATCTCCGGCTACGACCAGTTCCACGGCACCAGTTACTCCACCGCCCTGCCGCGCAACCCCGATGGCGTACTCAACCTGCTCGACAACTACCTCCGCCTGCGCATCGCCGATGGCCGCAAGATCGCGCTCATCCTGGATTTCGCCGAGACCATCGCGCCCTCTGGCGACGTCTCCAGCCTGGCCGCCGAGGACCGCAACGCGCTCGTCACTTTGAAACGCTGGGCGCAGCACCCGGCCTTTTTGAGCGCCGACCTCACGATCTGCCTGATCGCGGAGAACTTGTCGGAATTGAACCAGGGGATCATCCAGAACCCGGGCGTAGCCGCCATCTCCATTCCGCTGCCCTCCGAGGAAGAGCGCCTGGACTTCATCCGCGCTTCCGGCGCCTTCCCCGCGGAGGACGGCCTTACGCCCGAAATCCTCGCCACCCTCACCGCCGGGTTGAAGCGCGTGCAGGTGCGCAACGTGTTGAGCCAGGCCGTGGAGAATCAGCAGCCGCTTACCTTGAAGTTCCTGGCCGCCCGCAAGAAGGACCTCATCGAAGCCGAATCCGGCGGGTTCCTGGAGTTCGTGCAGAGCCGCTTCGATCTCAGCATGGTGGCCGGCAACGACGCCGCCAAGAACAAGCTGAAGGACGCCGCGGCGGCCCTGCGCGCCGGTAAGACCGACGTCTTACCCATGGGCTACGTCATTTGCGGCCCGGTGGGCACCGGCAAAACGTTCCTCACCAACTGTTTCGCGGGCGAAGTGGGGATTCCCGCCGTCACCCTGAAGAACTTCCGCAGCATGTGGCAGGGCGTCACCGAAGGCAACCTGGAGCGCGTGCTGAACCTGCTCAAGGCCATGAGCCCCATCGCCGTGATCGTGGATGAAGCCGATGCCCAATTGGGCAACCGCTCCAGTTCCGGCGATAGCGGGGTAGGGAACCGCGTCTTCGCCCAGATCGCCGCCTTCATGGGCAACACCGAGTTGCGCGGCAAGGTGATCTGGTTCCTGCTCACCTGCCGGCCCGACTACCTGCCCGTGGACTTGAAGCGCCAGGGCCGCGCCGAAGAACACATCGCGCTCTTCTATCCGGATACCGTTGAGGAGCGCACCGCCCTGGTGCAAGCCATGCTGAAGAAGAGCGGCACCAAGGTTTCGCCGGAAGCGGAGCGGTGCTTTGTGGAGCGCAGTGTAGGCCTGTCCGGCGCCGATATCGAAGCCGTCCTGACCCGCGCCCGCATGCAGTGCGCGCTCGCCAATGCCCCGGCCATCGGCCCCGACGACGTGAAGGCGGTGCTCGACGATTTCGTCCCGCCCTCCTACCCCACCGAGATCGAATTGCAGAATCTGGTGGCGGTTCTGGAGTGCACCAGCCGCAAATTGCTGCCGCAAAAGTACCGCGACGCGGATCGTACCGAACTCATCCGAAGGGTGAACGAGTTGGAATCGCTGACGCGGCGTTAGTGGCCAGTGCCGAATTCCGCGAGCGGGCTCGCTGAAGGACCTGCCTCGGGCACGCGGGCTTCCTGGCCGATGGCGCCGGTGCGCAGGAGATTTCGCGAAATACGCGCGGATCTGGCCAGCGCGAGTTTGGCAGCCACACGTTAGCCTCGTACGAGGGCGGCAAACCGACCCCCTTGCGCAAGGCGGTCGCGTAAATACACAATGTAAATATGAGCCGATGAACTACGTTTGGGACCGAAGAAAAGGCCGTAGTAACCTAACGCGCCATGGAGTCGCGTTCGAGGATGCGATCAGGATTTTCGACGGCCCAACGCTGGAGAACGTGGACGACCGGTTCGACTATAGGGAGATTCGAGTCTACGCGATCGGCGTCTCGAACGGCCTTGAGGTGACCGTGATTTACACGGATGTTTCCGAGTCCGAACGCCGAATCATTTCGGCATGGAGGGCAGAACGGCATGAAAGAGCAGCATACTGGCAAAGCCTCGGCTAAGGGCGGTACAACGGACTGGAAGCGCCTTGACTCGTTGAGCGACAAAGAAATCAGGAGCGCAATCGAGGCCGATCCCGAAGCCCGTCCGACAGACGCGAACTTCTGGAAGAAAGCGAAAGTCACGTTACCGCGACCGAAGCAGACCGTCACAATCCGGTTGGATGCGGACCTGCTCGGCTGGCTGCGGCGACAGGCAGGCTATCAAACGCGAATCAACGCCGTGCTGCGGACCTATATGGAGGCGCACAAATCATGACAGGCACGGCAGCCACAGCGGTATCGGCGTTGGCGTCGGCATCGACATCTCCCCTGCCGCGCGGACGACATCGATCCCAGCCAGCGCAACTCTACTCCTGCCGCCGGGCAGCCAATCGATCGCGGATCCCCACGGGCGGCCAAATGGAGTCATTGGATCTTCTGGTCTCGCGAATGTCCTGGCGCCGCCGCACCAGGTAGGGCTCCAGTTCGGACGCATGCCGCAGACAATATCCAATCACCTGATATGCGCCGGCCAGCGAGATCGACGGGTACCGCTGGGCGATCTCCTCGGCGGTCGCGCCATCGGCAAACGCAGACCACACGGTCTCCAGCGTTACCCGCGTGCCGCGCACCCGCATCACGCCGTCGTCGCCGAATACGAGAGGTACCGGTTCGGTCGTCAACGCTTCCGCCATACGTTCAGCCTAGCGACGCTGCTCAAGGCCACGAGCCCCATCGCCGTGATTTACGGCGACAGCGGCGTCGCATGTTTTTCAGCAGTGCCCCAATACAGCCTCAGGCGAGAGCGATCTTGAGTGTGATCGCGTAATCGCTGAGTTTCTCTTCGGGCATCCGCACTCTCAGGCCGGTTGCCTCCTGCGCCCACTGCACCTTACCCTTGAATCCCAGCAGTTCCACGTTCCGGACCTTGCCCGCCTCCGGCTTGCTGCCAGTGCCCACCGAACTGATGACCGCTTCCTGGGCCGGCCAGCCCATCACGAACGCATACAGCGTCTTACCCTTCGATGTGAACCGGACATCCTGCGCCGTGAACGGCTTGGCGCCGCTGTCGCGCGCGCCAGAGGTTCTGGTCGCTCCCGGCGATGTATCCGGGATGGGTGGAAGCTGCTTGTACACGCTGGTATCCCTGATGGTGCCCTCCACGCTGGGGCCCTCCCCACAGACCTTCCACGGGCGAGAGCCGTGGATGCCTTCGCCGTTCACCGCCATCCACGCCGTAATCTCGGCAAGGATCGTCATTTCCTTAGGGTCCAGCGTGCCATCGCTTTTCAGTGGAAAGTTCAACAGCAGGGTGCCGTTCCGGCTGACCACATTCACCAGCAGGTCGATGCACTGCTTCGGCGTCTTGTAGCGGGCGTCCCGGTCGTAGTGCCAGCCGCCGATGCAGGTATCCGTCTGAAATGGGTTTGGCCAGATACCCTCGGCGATTCCACGCTCGTAGTCGAGCACGCAGGTGCCCACCTGGCAGTCCTCCACTCCCTTGCTGCTATAGACGGCCTCCACCTTGCCGCCGTGCCACTTCGCGCTCCGATTGTACAGGTGCGCCACCAGGTTCAACCCATAATTCTCGAAGCGGATCACACCGTCGTGGTACATCAGGTCGGGCTGCAACTGGTCCACCAGGTCCTGGAGCCGCAGGAAATATTGACGCTTCCAGAACTCCGGCACTTTGCTCACGTCCCCCGGCTGCGCCGCCGGTTCGTGCTTCTCGTGGTACAGATCCGCGTATTGCGGATCGTTCCCGTCGTACGGCACCCCCGCATAGGGGCCGGTCTTGTCGCTCCCAAAGCAGGTCGCCATCCATTCGTAGCTGGCATGCAGGTGCTGGCTGACCCCAAAACGCAGGCCTTGCTTCAACGCCGCGTCCCTGAACATCCGCGCGATGTTCTTCTTCGGCCCAGTGGCGACTGCATTCCACCTCGGTTGATACTTCGAGTTCCAGAGGTCGAAGTTATCGTGGTGCACACCCATGCTGACGAAGAACTTCGCCCCGGCCTTCCTGTAGAGTCCTAACAGGTAGTCAGGGTCGAAGTTCTCCGCCTTCCAGGTCGGGATCACGTCTTTGTAGCCGAACTTCGAGGGGTGGCCATAAGTCTTAACGTGATAGTTATACTGGCGGTGACCCTGAATGTACATTTGCCGGGCGTACCAGTCGCCCATCTCGGGAGCCGACTGCGGCCCCCAATGCGCCCAGATGCCGAACTTGGCATCGCGATACCAGTCGGGGATCTGGTACTCCATCAACGACTGACGCGTAGCTCTGAAAGGTCCCGGCGCTATTTGAATGCCTGGCTGTTGCAGTTGTGGCGCGCCAAATGCCCGATTCAGGGTTGTGGCGGGGATTGCCCCTCCCAGAAGTCCTACCGCGGCCCGTCTCGTGATACTCATCGTCGTCCCCTCCTGCATAAGTCCAACATAGTAATCTTGTCGCCACACCCGTGCCGCTCCCTCTCATTGCTCACGCTGATTCCGCGCTGTCTCTTGCGGCCGCGCCGGCGGGTGCAGGGAGGCACCACGGAGTTACCCGGCCGTGGAGGACCGGGTTTTTCGTTCAGTGGGCCATCATAGCACTTCGTCAACCGCCGGGAACTGGCCCGGATTGAGTCGCCTACAGTGTCACCGTACCGGACTGAACCGGAAGTACCTGATTCTCCGCCACGCCGGAGGTGCTGGAGCGAATCATCCAGGAGCACCCGATCGGCGGCCCGGCAACTTCATTCCGCGGCGTGTGGGGATTGCATGCTCTCCGCCAGAAACTCGCGCCATAGAGTGTCCAGGGGCGCGCCGCAGTACCGCGGAAAGAGCGTCGCGCTGTATTGGAAGCGCCTACTCTTCCGTCTCTTCCGGTGGCTCAAAGCTATCCAACAGCGCTGGATTCTTAGCGAACTTCTTGAGCACCCGGACGATCTCCCCCGTCCGGAACCCCGCCCGCAACAATCGGCGGTAGGCCGACGCCAGATCTTTGTCCTCCTGAAACAATCCCTCCCGCGGAGTGCTCCGGTATTTGCGCCGGATCCACTCTTCGATCAGCGCCGATTCATCCACATCCTGGTACACCGCATGCACGGTCTTCTCGGCCAGCGCCGGCGCCACGCGGCGATGACGCAGATCCTGCAGCACGCGCGTCTTGCCGAATCTCTCGTTGGAAAGCCGTGCCGTGGCATACCCCTCGGCGAACTGGCGGTCGTCGAGATACTTGCTCTCCTTCAACCGCGCCAGCACGGTCTCCACGTCCTCAGCCCGTTCGGCGCGCCGGCCCAGCTTTTCGCGCATTTCGCCGGTGGAATGGGCTCTTCCGCCCAGTGCGCGTAGTGCGTAATCCCACAATCCTTCACAGTCTAGGTGTCGCGGCTTACGTTCGTCCATATCAACGATTCCTATGGCGGAGTATACTGGAATTTGGCTGCGGCCGAAGGAGAAAATCATGGACAAGAACGGACTTTCGAGCTTTTTGCTAGGGTTGGGCGTAGGCGTGGGACTCGGCATGCTGTTCGCGCCGAAGTCGGGTCAGGAAACACGCCAGATCATCAAGGAAAAGGCCGAAGAAGGCACCGAGTTCATCAAGCAGCGCGGGAGCGAACTCAAAGATACCGCGTCCGGTTGGGTCGATAAGGGTAAGGATGCCGTCGGCCGCCAGAAGGAAACCCTGAACGACGCCGTGGAAGCCGGCAAGCAGGCCTATCGCGACGCGGTAAGCTAAGAATTCCGGTCATGCCTGAAGCAACCTTTCGGATCGTGGTGGCGGCAGCGGTGCTGGTCGCCTGTCTGGCCTTTGTGGTGCAGGCCGGCATCGTACTGGCTTTGTATCGCCTCACCCGGAAGATGCAGGAGCGGACCGCCGGGTTCATGGAACTTGCCGAACCTGTGCTGGCCAAGGTGGAACCGGTGATCGAGCAGGTCGGTCCGGTGATTGAAAGAATTGGACCGGCCCTGGATGCCATCAATGACACGGCATCCAGACTCGGTCCCGCCATCGACCGGTTCCTGCCGGTGATCGATAAGACCATCGTGGTAGTCGAACGGGCCGGCGTGCTCGTCCAGAGGGTTAATCAGGTCACCGCGACCGCCAACCAGATCATGCAGGATGTGCGCCCCCGGATTGCGCAAATCTCCGACGAAACCGCCGCCATCGTGCATTCCGGGCGTGAACAGGTGGAACGCGTGGGCGGCCTGCTTCACGACGCGGGCGCCCGCGCCCGCGCCCGTCTGGAGCAGATCGATGACGCCGTGGACAGCACCGTCAACCAGATCGAGAACGTTTCCGAGGCCGTGAAAAGCGCCGTAATGCGCCCCGTCCGCGAAGTCAATGGCATTGCCGCCGGCATCTCCGCCGCGGTTTCCACCCTGGTGCGCGGCCAGCACAAGAGCAGTGTCGCCTCCGCCACCCAGGACGAGGAAATGTTCATCTAGGTCTCAACTGCCGCTCCGCCGGCAAACTTACGCGCCACCACTATGTGTTGCGTCAGGATCTGCGGCCACAGAGTCTTGCGGCATAGAATATCGCCCCGCTCACCAAGCGATGCCAGGACTTCGCCGGGCAGGAGCGGCCGTTCATCGGGGAACTTCCACATTCCGCAGATCTCGATCAGCCTCCTGGCGACGCGATACAGAAGTGTGGGTGTGGGAAAAGCGATAATCAGGATGCCGCCGGGCCGCAGCACGTCGAAGTGCGCCAGGATGGCCGTCCGCGTGTCGGCGGTCGTGAAGTGCTCCACCAGGCCCACGCTGAAAACCAGATCGGCCTGGCCATCGTACGAAAGATCCAGCACGCTTTGATGGAACAGACCCACCGGCCGGGTATCCCCGAAACGCCGGGCAAGTAGGGACAGACCAAAATCGTTGCTATCGATTACGTCATAGATCCGTGTCTTGATTTCGGCCCTGATCGGATCGATAAAGCAACTGTTGGCGCCACCCATCTCCACAATCGACAGGCCGGACGTCTCCAATGGAACCCCGTATCGCCGCATCAGGGAGACCAGCACGGCGGTAGTATATTTCCTGGTCAATACCGCAGTGGGGGGAACGTTCCGATAGTATTGGTTCCAGTCGGTTGCCGGCACAGAGCCCCTGTCTCTTCAGGTTAGCCGAAAAACGGCGGCCACCGCGGGCGGAGCGCTCTCCAGCATCTGGCGCACGCTGCGATGCGTCACCGGATGCCGCAGCTCCGGCGCCAGCTCCGCCAGCGGCGCCAGCACGAAGCGCCGCTCCGCCATCCGCGGATGCGGAATCTCCAGCCGCGCCGTCTCCACTACCGCCGAGCCATAAAACAGGATGTCGATGTCGATGGTCCGCGGCCCGTTGCGCCGCGTGCGCACGCGTCCGAGTTCCCGCTCCACGCGTCCGATGCGCATCAACAACTGCATCGGGAACAGCGCCGTTTCCGCTTCCACCACCTGGTTCAGGAACCACGCCTGGTCCTTGAAGTCCACCGGCTCGGTCTCGTAAATCCGCGACCCGCGCAGCACGTGCACATCGTGGAACGCCAACCGCTCCACCGCCTTCCGCAGATTCCCCTCGCGATCCCCGACATTCGAGCCGAGACTGAGATAGATCCGTTTCAAAATAGCGCCGGCTGTTCGCCATCCCGCGGCTTGTGCTTCACCTTGAAGTACTCGTACGCCAGTTCCGTGGCCACCCGGCCCCGTGGCGTGCGATTCAGGAATCCAAGCTGTATCAGGTAAGGCTCGTAGACTTCTTCAATGGTATCGGCTTCCTCGGAAATGGAGGCCGCGATCGTGTTCACCCCCACCGGCCCGCCGCGGTATTTTTCGAGAATCGTCAGCATGATCTTCTGATCGATCTCGTCCAGCCCGTAACGGTCCACATCCAGCAGGTCCAGCGCCTTTTGCGCCACCGTCCTGGTGATGCGGCCGTCCGCCCGCACTTGGGCGTAATCGCGCACGCGGCGCAGCAGGCGGTTGGCGATGCGCGGCGTCCCGCGGCAGCGTCGCGCGATTTCCTCGCCCGCGCCGTCCTCGATCTCCACGTTCAACAGCTTCGCCGAGCGCTTCACGATGGTGTGCAGTTCGGCCACCGAGTATGGGTCCAGCCGCAGCACCAGCCCGAAGCGCCCCCGCAACGGCGCGCTGACGAGCCCCTGCCTCGTGGTGGCGCCGATGGCCGTGTACTTCGGCATGGGCAGCGAGTGCGTCCGCGCGCCCGGCCCCACTCCCACCAGGATGTCCACCCGGAAATCCTCCAGCGCCGAGTAGAGCATCTCCTCCACGTCCGGCATCAGGCGGTGAATCTCGTCGATGAAGAAAACCTGGTGCAGCCGGATATTGCTCAGAATGCCGGTCAGGTCGAGTTTTTTCTGCAAGACCGGCCCCGACGTGGTGGTGAACGGCACGCCGAGTTCCTCCGCGATGATGGAGGCGAGCGTGGTCTTGCCGAGTCCCGGAGGCCCGTACAACAGGACGTGATCCATCGCCTCGCCGCGCTTGCGGGCGGCCTCGATGGCAATTTCGAGGTTCTCTTTCAGCTTGCTCTGTCCGGTGAAATCGGCCAGCCGCCGTGGGCGGAGCCCCACTTCGAATTGCAGATCTTCGGCCTGGCGATTTCCCGAAACCAGTTCCCGGTCGGGCATGTGCTACCAGCTTACCGTAGGTGGGACAGACGATCGTCTTTTGTCGTCTGTCAACTCCAGGTTGACAGGATCGAAAAACCACCCTGAACCGTGTCCAGGTGGTGCCGTGGGTGGGGCAGGCGCTTCCGCCTGCCAACCGCTCTGGGTCAGATCAAGAGTTGGCAGGCGGGGTACCCTCTGGGTCCCGCCTGCCCCACTTTTT
>Ga0182021_10001619_pt1 | contig 26077 bp, 22 predicted proteins | sample 612E3MmetaG_FD_120493 | JGI IMG/M metagenome (GOLD analysis project Ga0182021, IMG submission 120493) | Permafrost microbial communities from Stordalen Mire, Sweden - 612E3M metaG (Illumina Assembly) | ecosystem: Environmental > Terrestrial > Soil > Wetlands > Permafrost | place: Sweden... | reverse complement strand
GGACGCGGAGTGAGACTCGGCAGGAAGAGAAACCCCTAAACATACGAATCGACACGAAAATCGGACGGAGAATTTTTTAACCGCTAATGAACGCTAATGGGTGCTAATGCGGATTCCGGAAATTTTTGACCACGGATAGAACCATGATCCTGGGATCGGCATCCGTGCCATCCGTGTGATCCGTGGTAAACTGGATTGGATCTGCGGCCATCCGCGACATCTGCGGTTAAAATGATTGGGAGGAGTCGGTGTGCCTTGTTTGCATTCTCCGGGAAAATGCCTCGTGCGTTTGCTCCGATGCAGAGCTCTGCGTCCTCCTGTTGGCCTCTGCGACCTCGGCGTAAAAAGGCGTTTGCTGGGCGACGAATCGTTGTTAGTTTTCGAGTTCAGCCGGCTGCCATGATATTTCCATGAAGATCCGAATCTTTTTCTCGAACAACCGACAAAAATCCCATGAAACCGATTTTCCGCACCGCACTCATTTTGTTCGCCACCGCGGCGGCCGGGCTCGACGGCGAAACGGTGGTAGATTATCGTTCCCTCAATCGCGATGTGAAGATTCTCGGTCAGCTGGGCGTTCCGCTCGGCAAGATCGTCGAAATCGATGCGACCATCGTCGCCGGTCGCTCTCTCCATAACAAAGGAGATGCTGGAAGCTATTTGCTGAAGGTGAGCAAGGTTGGTCCCAAGCGCCGGCCGGACCAGCCGGTTTGTCGCTTTATGACTCACTCGTGGACGGACGTGAAGATCGTGTCGGATGAGTTTTCGCTGTACGAGATGAAGACGGGGCGCAAAACGGGCAGCTTGTCATCGTCGGAGGTGGAAAAGCTTGAGGTGGGTTATGTCGGACGTACCTATCGATTGCTGGTGTATGAAGAGGGAGGTTTCTCCGGAATACCCGCGGATCTTCCGGAGGATTATCCGGTCTGGCAGGACCAGGGATTTGGGTTCGAAACTTGTCTCGTGGTATTGCGCATCATTGAACCAGCGCAGCAGCCGGACCAGGCGCCAGCGCCCACGCCCACGCCTGTCACGCCGCCGGCGCCGCAGGAGGCGCGCCAGCCGTAGGCGCGGTTTGGCTCAAACGTTCGGCCTCGATATGCACTCGATCGTCCAGGTCCATGAGTGGCCGGCGGCGGCGATCGAAGAGCTGCTCGCCGAGAGCAAGCGGGAGGGCTTTCGCTTTGTCCGGCGCGCGCAAGACGAATGGCGGACGGGAGCGAATCGGTTTGCGCAAGAAGGGGAGGCGCTCTTTGGCGTTTTTGCCGGGGAGCGCCTCGTGGCGATTGGCGGCATCAACCGTGAGTCGGGGCGTTGCGGTCGGTTGCGCCGGTTTTATGTGCGGCGCGAGGGAAGAAGGCAGGGCATTGGCCGGCAGTTGGTGTAGCACGTGCTCGCCTTCGCCCGCCGCCACTACTCGCGCGTCGTCTTGCGCTGCGACACGGAGGCCGCGGACCGATTCTATCGCGCGCTTGGGTTCAGCCGCACGTCTGCGGCGGCCGACGTTACCCACACGATGGAGCTGGAGGCAGAGCCGTTCGGAATTTTTAACAGGGCGCGGAGGGAACAGAGGAGTTTTTAACCGCAGATGGCGCAGATGAACGCGGATTGGAACCATGCTCCTTGGAACGGTATCCGGGCCATTTGTCATCCATGGCTTGTCCTCCGTGCGTGGTTGGTCTTTAGGGTGCTCCTATTTACTCTCGCTGGAAGTAGCGCAGGCTTCCAGCCTGCATCGGACAAGAAAGCAGGCAAGGATGCCTGCGCTACTCAGAATCGCGGTTTTTAGGAGTACCCTTTAACATGAAAAGATGACTAGTAGGCCCGTCACGTTTCGAGGCAGTCAGGGCGATGCCATGGTCGAAGTCTACGGTGAAACCGACGATGATCCGGCGATCGGTTTCCGCCCCGCTGGGTTCCTCTGTTCCTCGTGCGCCAAGTTCACTCCGGCCGTCGTTGCCGGTAGCGGAAAGATGAAGTGCATGTTTTGCGATGCCACGGTCTCCTTGCGCCGAGAGAAAGCAGTGAAATGGGTCGTGACCGTTTTGGTGACTTCCGGCCTGGTTGCAGTGTTGGCGGCTCCAAATCACATTGCGGATGAGCAGATGCTCCTGGCGATGGTTCCCGCGGTGGTGTTTTTGATCGCCGGGTTATTCGTGGTCAGAATGTTCGGTGATCGGATTGCGCAACGGTTCATGCCAAATTTTCGCCTGGGGAGTGTTTCGCCCAAGGCGTGCCTTCTGCTGCTGACGCTTGGTATCATGTTGCACGCATTGGCCGTCTTCATATTCGTATCCACCCCAAAGGAGCCAAAACCGCCGCCAGACCCAAGGCCCGCCACGGGCGCAGCTCATCCATGACGTTGATATAGCAAGCTATGACGCGCAGCCTCACATTTCCACTGGTCGCAATGCTGCTCGGATATTTCATCCTTTCGATGGCGTGGCAGTGGCGGACAGATTACTGGCTGCTGGAGGACAGCCAGCCCGGGGTGGCCGTGCTTACGAACAAATATTGGAGCGGGCACGGCATCTTTGAATACGAATATGTCGTCGATCAAAAGCACTACACCGGGAGGAGCAGAAGAAATTCGGAGGATGAAAGATACCGGAATGCAGGTGTTGGCGGCAAATCGGTAGTCTATATTTCTGCTTCTCATCCATGGCTTTCATCGCTGAACAAGCCTCAAATCGTGGGGGCGGGTTGGCCGGTCGTGCTTGTTGCGCTATTGATCGAGGTCCTATTCCTAATAACGATCGTCAATCCCAACAGTAAGTGGGCGTTAAAGGACAGCGTTCGAAAGCAAAACCAGGAAGTTGAACAAGACACCGGGACCAACGCCACCAAGGGGCGGCACACATCTTAAATATTGGGCAAATCTTATGAAATCTAGTTTCTCGTTTGTCGCGTTCGTAACAATCCTTGTCGGGACCGCGTGGGCCGAAGTCGCGCCGCCGCTGGCGTTCTCCGGGGTGCTGCGCGACCAAAACGGATATTCGGTGGTGTTGGCCGATCCGAAGACGGGCGAATCCCAGTGGTTGACCGCCGGGCAGACCTTCAAGGGCTATCAACTCGTCTCGTACGATGCGGACGCCTCGACAGTTCTTTTGCGCAAGGACGGTTCCGATCTCGTCTTGCACCTGGCCGATGCGAAGGTTTCGGCGGTGCCGCTCACGTTTGAGGAGCAACAGGCGATCATCCATAATCTGCGACGTCTGTTTGCGGCGCAGCAGGAGTACTTTCTGGAGACCGGGAAGCCTCCCACTTCCCTCGGCGATCTCGTGGGCGTCTCGAAACGCCTGGCGAACCTGATGCCCGTTCGCGGTGAGGATTACAGCGGGATTGTTTTCACCAGCGACATGAAGAAGATCTCCGTCAAGGCGGCGTCGGGCGAGACCGTTTCGTACGACGAGGGGCTGTATTTTCTGGTGCCGGGCGACACGGGCGCCAGGATCGCAAAAGCCAACAACGTCTCGCTCGCGGATCTTAGAGCTCTCAATCCCGACGTAAATTGGACGAAACTCCGAGTCGGCCAGGCCGTGCGCATTCACCCGTGATTTTTTAACCACGAATGGGCAGGGGCCGGCAATCGAACCAAGACTGGTTATTAGTTAATGGTTATCGGTTACTGGTTATTGGGCGGACCGCAGAAGGCGGTAGACGGTGGGCGGTGGGCGGTGGGCGGTGGACAGTCGGACGGTCCTCCTGCCGGCCTCCGTGACCTCTGTGTCAAAATCCGTTTTCTGGGTTTTTGTAGGCACTCAGGTTCGGATGGATGCTTCGCGGGGCTCAGCATGACAGAGCCACAAGTTCAGGGTTGAGAGTGCCAAGGTGGGCCGACAAAACACACGGAAGGCAGACGGAGAACATCCAACCCCCCCTGACATGACAACCGAAGCGACCATGACTCGTGCACACACTCACCAGCTGGCGCGAGTGGCTTTGTTTGGATTCGTCCTGACCTTCATCGTCGCGCGGGCGTTCGTGTTCCTGATCATGTCGCACCAGATTCCCAACCTGTATTTCTTTCTGCAGGGCACGCATGTTCACCATCTGAATTACGGGATATTTTTGCTGGCGGCGGCGGGCGGATACAACGTGTTCCGCCGGCCGGTGGGCCGCGCCGCGGAGATCAATGCGCTGGCGTATGGCATCGCGATGGCGCTGACCTTCGACGAGTTTGGCATGTGGCTGCATCTGGGCGGGAGTTATTGGCAGCGCGCGAGCGTGGACGCGGTCATCATCGTGGCCGCCGTATTCGGGATTTTTGCGTACGCGCGGTCGATCGTCCGCTTCGAGTCGCATCATTTCTGGGCGTTCGTCACGCTGGTGGTGGCCCTCGCGGGATTTGGCTGGGTGGTGCTCACCGCGGGCAACCGGTTGGGCGCGCTGGTCGGCCCGAAATTGCACGAATTGGAATCGTCATCATCGCCCTGAGGGGGATGGCTGCGGAAAACACGAAGGCGGACGCGAATTTTTTGACCGCTAATTGTCGCCAAGAGCGAGCAGGGTGGCTGGCGCTTTGTCCGGCGCGCATAAAGTAAAAAATTATTGACACGGTACAAAAATAAACACCATATGGCGCAATAACAAAAATTTGGCTTAGCCCGTGCAAACTGCTTCCCCGGCATTCCCTCCTCCCGCTAGGCCCCAACCAACACCCGTACCCGATGTGCAAAGCCTCGTGATCACGATACGCGGGCAACGCGCAATGCTCGATACAACCCTCGCCCGGCTCTACGGCGTCGAAACATTCCGCTTTAATGAAGCCATCAAACGCAATACCGATCGCTTCCCCGAAGACTTCTGTTTCCGCCTTAACCATGAAGAGGTTGAGTCTTTGACATCGCAATTTGCGATGTCAAAGATCGGTCGCGGCGGTCGCCGCACGCTGCCTTGGGCATTTACCGAACACGGTTGCTTGATGGCTGCTACAGTTATCAACAGCCCGCGCGCCGTGCAGATGAGCCTCTTCATTGTCCGCGCGTTCGTGCAAATGCGCGAGGCGCTTGCGGTGAACGCGACGATATTAAAGCGCCTCGCTGAGATCGACCGCACGCTCATCGAGCACGACAGCGCCCTGCGTGCCATCTGGCACCAATTGCAGCCACTCTTGCAGCCACCACCCGAGCCGCCCAAACAACGGATTGGTTTCCTGCCTTAATCCAAACTCCAACCCGATCTGTGTGTATCCGTGTGCATCTGTGGTTCAACTCAGGATTCCTGTCTTAAGCTCCCATGCCGAAAGAAATCCCCATCCCCGACGTGCAAAGCCTCGTGCTGACGCTGCGCGGCAAGCGGGTGTTGCTCGACTCCGATCTTGCCCGGCTCTACGGCGTGCCGACCAAGCAACTCAACCAGCAGGTAAGGCGCAACGCCGCCAAGTTTCCTGACGACTTTGTGTTTCAGCTTAACCATGCTGAAGCCGTGTCAGTTATGCGTTCAAGGTCACAAAATGCGACCTTGAAGCGCGGCCAAAACATCAAATATCGACCTTACGTTTTCACTGACTACGGCGCGATTCAGGTTGCCAACGTGCTCAACAGCGATGCGGCCACCGCCATGAGCATATACGTCGTTCGCTCTTTCATGCAGATGCGCGAAGAGCTGCTGACCAGCGCGGCGATCCTTAAAAAACTCGCCGAGATCGACAAGACGCTCATCGAGCACGACAGCGCTTTGCGGGCCATCTGGCACAAATTGCAGCCACTCTTGCAGCCACCACCCGAGCCGCCCAAACGACGGATTGGTTTCCTGCCTTAATCCAAACTCCAACCCGATCTGTGTGCATCCGTGTGCATCTGTGGTTCAACTCAGGATTCCTGTCTTAAGCTCCCATGCCGAAAGAAATCCCCATCCCCGACGTGCAAAGCCTCGTGCTGACGCTGCGCGGCAAGCGGGTATTGCTCGACTCCGATCTTGCCCGGCTCTACGGCGTCACGACCAAACGCCTCAACGAGCAGGTACGGCGCAACGCCGATAAGTTCCCGCCCGACTTTGCATTTCAGCTTACGCGTGAGGAGGTTACCAACTTGAAGTCGCAATTTGCGACTTCAAGTTTAGAAAATCAAGATAGTCAAATTGTTAGCTCTACAAGACACGGCGGCCGGCGGATATCCCCGTGGGTATTTACGGACTACGGCGCGATCCAGGCAGCAAACGTGCTCAACAGCCCGGCGGCTACCGCCATGAGCATATACGTGGTCCGCTCTTTCATGCAGATGCGCGAAGAGCTGCTGACTAGCGCGGCGATCCTTAAAAAACTCGCCGAGATCGACCGCACGCTGATCGAACACGACGACGCTTTGCGGGCCATCTGGCACCAATTACAGCCGCTCTTGCAGCCACCGCCCGAGCCGCCCAAACGACGGATCGGTTTCCTTTCTTAACAGACTTGAAGTCGTAATTCGTAGCCTCAAGTTAAGACCCCAATAGCAGCCCGTACCCCATGCTTTCCTACCCCCCATTTAGTGCCAGCGTCCGTTCGCATCTGGGCCAAGCGCACGGGCGGGACGCCCGTGCCACCCACCTCGGCGGGCAGGCGTGGCATGGAAAACAACTGAGCCCGAAGTTGGAAGCTGGCTCACCTGTAGCGGCGGTCTACTTGTCCCGCCAAAGCTTGGCGACGGCGGATGACCGCCGAAACGATGCTGTCGCGAGACGTAGCGCAGGCTTCCAGCCTGCCTCGGCAAAGGAAGCAGGCAGGGATGCCTGGGCTACAAAGATCCGGATTTTAAGAATTCCCTCTATGAGCCGGGTCGGCGACCGGACGCGCACCGGCGGTCATCCGCCGTCGCCAAGCTTTGGCGGGACAAGTAGACCGCCGCTACAGAATTCCATCCGGGCTCAGCGTGATTCCACGGGGCCAGGATGGCTGAGCTTTCATGCCGTTTCGACGCGCTCAAGACCCCGAGCCCGTCGAGGGGCAGACGATTCGAAACTCTGGACCGGGCGTTCGCTCAAGCATCGCCTGTACCTCGGCGGACTCGACGTCCTGAGTTTACCGAACGGACGAGCGGATGAAACTAACAAATCAGTTCCTCCGCGCCCTCAGCGGCCTCCTGTAAAACCAATTCCGGTTTGGTTGCGACCCCGCCGCGCCAAGTGTTTTGTGAACAAATCTGACTGGATATTTCCGGCCAATTGACGCTAATGACGGAATAGAACGCTCCCAGGCCCACTCCAGCGGGCAGATTGTTACCCTTACTCAACCCCAACCGCCAACCCCGACCCCGCGCAGCTTTCGCTTGGCCCTGAAAAGGACTGGGCGCGCGCTGCGTCTCTCCGATGGACTTTTTCCCGCTTCACGAAGTGCTCGGCAAACTCACGAGCGAGCCCGGTACGACGGACATCACCTTCACCAGTCGCGGCGAGGTCGGCGTGCGGCAGAACATGCGCATGGCGGTCCAGACCATGGAACCCGTACGCCTCCTGTGGCCCGGCACGGTGGAGCATTTTTTCCCCAATCGGCCGCAGGACCGACGCGTTGGCCAGACGATCATGCTGGTCGACGGCCCGCGCCGCTACCGGGCGACGCTCACGATGGAGGAGGGGGGCGAGGCGATTGCCATCCGACCGTTGCCCCTGCGCATCCGCACCGCGAAGGAACTGCGCCTGCCGGAATTTCTGGTCCCGTACGTGCTCGGGTTGAAAGGCGGAATGTTCCTGATCGGCGGCGTCACGGGCTCGGGCAAATCGTCCACGCTCGCCTCGCTGGTCAATGCGTTTCGCGAGGGCGCCGGCGGGACGGTGGTCACGCTGGAAAAACCGATCGAAGTCCTGCACGCGGGCAACGAAAAGACGATCGTGCACCAGCGGGAGGTAGGGCGCGATGTGGTGTCCTACGCCGACGGACTGCATGAAGCGATGCACCAGAATCCGGATTGGATCGTGGTGCAGGAAATCCGGCATCCCGCCGAGGCCGAAACCGCGTTGGCGGCGGCGCTCAGCGGCCATCTGGTGCTGGCTTCGATTCACGCCTTCACGGCCGCCACCACGCCCCAGCGCTATTTGTCGATCATCAACCCAACCCTGGAGGATGTGGGAGCGCGCGACGCCCTGGCCTCCTGTCTGGAGGGCGTCCTTTTGCAGCGGCTGGTCGAAGGCTACGAAGGGTTGGTGCCGGTGTTCGAGATCATGCTCATGCGCAACATCGAGCGCCGGATGGAGCGGATCAACGCGATGGAGAACAATCTCCGCCTGGGCAATTGGGTCGCGCTGCGGCAGGACACCGAAGCGGGCAGGCGGCTGGGGATGTGTTTGTGGCAGGACAGCCTGCAGGAACGCATCGACGCCGGATTGATTCCAGAGCAATAAAGTAAAAAAACATTGACGAGATTAAATTAAAAGCACACCAAGCAGTTCGTCGCATGATCGGAAACCCCCTCGATACCTTCCGCCACACCCCGTTTGGCGAGCTGCTGACCGGGAGCGCGTACAAGACCCACCCGACAGACGCGACGGTGGGGCTGGGGGAGCGGTTTGCCGGCCAGACGATCCTCTTCGTCTGGATCGCGCGGGACCGGGCGGGCACGGAACAGGTGCGGTTCGATGCCAAAGGCGTACCGGTCCTGTTGGGGCGCCGCCGCCAGGTGCAGAGCCGGGGAACGGGAGAACTGACGAAGGTATTGCGCGCGGAAAAGAAGGCCAGCGGCGCCGAATGGGTCGTGGTGGTGATGACGCTGGGCTGGCAGGTGTTGTTGGGCCAGGCGGCGGCACGGGTCACCGGCAGCAAAGACGCCTTTGACCGGCACCGGATCATGCGGGACCAGCCCGACCTGGTGGTGACTGGGGCGAAGCCGGATTATGTCTATGCCGCGGTCAACCACCCGCAGCTCGATCGCGCGGTCGTTTTCGGCGTCAAGCGGGACGAGTTGAACGAAGTGATGGCGGAGATTCGCAAAGCGGAGTTGAACGTGGCGGCGATCCGGGTGGGCGTGGCCGCGCAACTCGAATTGTGGCTGGCCCGGGGCGGCGAAACGGCGCTCGACCGCGATTTATTGGTGAGCGATGGGGCCAGCGCGATGCTGCTCAATCTCCGCGACCGGGAATTTGTGCCGCCGGTCACAGACAGCGGGCACGTGATCACGGCGCCGCGGCAGGCGAGCGCGCGGCCCAACAATGTGACGCAGGATCTGGTCCGGTTCATCCAGGACAACCGCCGGCGACCGGTGGTGTATCTCGGCCCGGCGGAAATCGGCGCCGCCGTCAAACAAGCGCTGGGCGAAGAGCCCCATGAAATCATTCATCCGGATCTGCCGGAGGTGCATGAGGCGGAACTGGCCGTGTTGGCCCCGGAAGTGGGCCACGATCTGCACCCGGAAATCTCCGCGGTCCGCCGGGCCCTGCCCCGGTCGTGGCGCAAGTTCATGTTCTGCTATTGCGCCCTCGTGCTGGTCAGCCTGGCGGTGGCGCTCAACAACGGGGTGACGGTGGCCACCGAGCGACTGGGCAAGGCGGGAGCGGATGACGCCACGCAAGCGGCGGAAGGCCGGTACAAGAATGCGGAATCGACGCTGGCGACATTGGCGGGCAGGCTCCAGGAGGCGGAACGGCTGCGAACCTGGGTGTGGGGAAATTACCACGCGCAGGAACTCGTGCAAAAGCTGCTGCTGGCGGTCCCGCCGAATGCCCGGCTCGAAAAGATCCACGGGAAGGTCGCCGCCGGTTCCATCCAGATGCAGCTGGAATTTGTCGTGATTGCCCAGAACGAAGCCCAGATCGCCACGGCCCGGGCCTTTGAACAAATCCTCAAAGACAGTGGCTACCAGGTGGGGAAACAGAACGAGACCATTCAACAGGGGCCGACCAGCCTGTTATATCGCTGGGATCTGATCATCCCGCCCGCCGGGGAGCCCCGCGCATGATCGCCTATTACCGGAAAACCCTGGGCGTGATGGGGGCGGTGCTGATGGCCGCCGTGGGCAGCGCCGTGTACTCGAACGATTGGGCCGAGCGTGAACGCGCGGATTGCGAGGCCAGCGTGGACGCCGCGCGCGCGGCGGACGCCAAAGCCGAGAAAGAGGAGAAAAAGGCCAGGGAGTGCGCCGGGCAAATGGTGCCGGTGGAAATATTCCGCGAAAGCTGGAAGACCTTTCTGCCGAACCCGGGGCGCGAGGGGGAGCTGGCGATGGCGTTGCGCTCCACCCTGGAAGATGCCGCGCAGAAGAAACTCGGACTGGTGGTGGACAACGGGCAGACCCCGGAGGCGTATCAATACGCGTTGGGGCGGCGAAATTATCACGTCCAATCCGTCACCATGCGCGCCAGTGGTGGAGAACTCGGCAAACTGCTCGTGTGGTTGGGCGACGTGGAAAAGACCCATGCGCTCGGGCGCGTCGAGGATTGGGAGCTGACCGGCGGGGACAAGATGACGGCGCTTAAAATCACCCTGCTGCAACCGCTGGCGGAAACGTCCCTGCCGCGAGCCGAGCCGCGGGTGAGCCCGTTCGCCGATGTGGGGGCACCGGAGTCCTGGACCAATTATCTGCCCGACCGGGTGAAGCAACCGCATGGAGTGACACTGGCCAGAAATCCACTGCAACCGATGACGGTGGCCAACACGACGCAACTGCCGCTGGCGCCGGAGAAGGACGAATGGTCGCCGAAACTCCAACAAGTCCTGGCCCACAAGGTGCGCAGCGTCGTGCGCAGCACGAAACCGATGGTGATGATCGGCGAACGCATGTTCAGCGTCGGTGAGGAGATCGTGGTCGGTCCGAAGGCGGAACCAGTTTTGCCGTCGGTGATCGTGCGCCTGGTGGCGGTGGCGAAGGAGGAGCTGGTTTTCCTGGTGGACAGTGTGCGCGCGGACAAGCCCTTCCAGGTGACGGCCAAGTATAAACTCGAAAAATTCCTAATTTCAAAATGAGCGGCACAAGTCAGGCACTGGTCCCGGCGCGCGAGGCGATCACGGTCCCGGGCGCGAATTTTCTTCTCACCGGGCAGGATGTCTGCACGGCGTACCAGAAGACCGGGATTTATCCGGTCGCGTTGCTGCCCGGGACCGTGCACGAGGCGGCGATCGAGTGGTACGTGCGGTGGAAGGATTGGGCCGGCTTTGTTTTCGATGCGGCGGAGATGCCCTGGTTGCCGGTGGGGCAGGTCGGGCCCGCGCTCGTCCTGGCCCATTGTCAGCGCACGCCGCCGCCACCACCGCTGCCGGTCGAGTTTTTCCAGCCCGTGCTCCTGCGGCAGGAGGAATATGCCCGGTACCTGGCGCTCAGCACACCGTTGATCAATGGCGCGCCGAAACCGGTCTGGGACGGCGGAGCGCTGGTGGCACCGCGTTCGATGCTGCCGGAGCGGTTCATCCTGCCGGCCACGCCGCGCGCCGCGTTGGAAATTCTGCTGGAATATTTTCCCCACGAGATGCTGGCGCACCAACGGTTGGTGGAGCAGCAGACCACCAAGCGCCGGACGACCGACGCGTTGATCTGGCCCCCGGGGTATGCGGGGGCCGCACGGCTGTTACTGCGACATGGGGCAGTGGCGGATCCGAAGATCATCCGCGTAAGCGATGGATCGCTCAAGCGCGTCCCGGACAACATCCGGTCGCACTGCCGCGCGATCGCGGAATACGAGCAGAATTTCTGGTATGGGTGCGAGCACCTGCCCGATCCCACGGTGGAGGATCTGTTGTTGGATGCGCTCGGCGAGGGGTGGCAGGTGCACGGGCTGCTCCTGGACGGGCCGCGCACGCTTGAACAGACCTCCCATTCGACCGCGCCCTTTGCGCCGCCCAGCACCCGTGAAGAGTACGAAATGCGGTCGCGGCAAAAGGTGGTGATCGAGGCGGCCACCGCCGCCAGCCGACGGCAGGCGGTCGAGGCGAAGCCGGTGGTCGAAGCCGGCGAGATCCGCATCACCGCGAAGGAGCTGGCCGCCCTGGAGCGGTACGACGAACGGCGGCACGATCGCGATCCGACCAAGGTGTTCAAAAAACAACTGTGCGTCGCGATCCAGAGCGGGGCCTCGGACCTTCATATCGAGCCCGGCGTCGATCGCACCCGGGTGCGGGCGCGCATCGACGGCCGGCTTACCGAGCTGTTGGACATGCCGGAGGAGCTCGGGGAAACCTTCATCGGTGTCGCCAAAACGATGCTCGGTCTGCCCTCGGAAAAATTTCTGCCGCAGGACGGCAATTGCACGATCTACTACGGCTCCGACGCCATCAATTGCCGCCTGTCGACCTATCCCATCCGCAAGTGCATCCAAAAAATCGTCATCCGGTTCCTGCCGAAACGTGGGCAGGTGCCGGCGTTGGAGACGATCATGCCCGACCGCGAGCGCCGGATTCTCCTGCGGGCATTCCGCAGCCCCTACGGCCTGGTGTTGATGTGCGGCCCGACCGGTTCCGGGAAAACCACCACCACCTTTTCCGCGCTGGCGGCGATCAACGACGTCGAGAGCAATATCACAACGATGGAAAATCCCGTCGAATATGTGCTCGACGGCGTGAATCAGGCCGAACTCGACGAACCTCGGGGAGTGACTTGGGGCATGCTCTTGAAGGGTTTTTTGCGGCAGGACCCGGACATCGGCGTGTTGGGCGAAATTCGGGATCTGGCCACGGCCGAGATCGCGCTCCGCCAGGCGCTCACTGGGCACGTGGTCGTTTCGACGCTCCATACGGTCAGTTGTGCGAAGACGGTGGAACGGTTGATCGACTTCGGGCTGAATACGGACATGCTGGCGTCGGGTTTGACGTTGGTGGAAAGCCAGCGGCTGGTGCGGCGCGTCTGTCAAAACTGCAAGACGATGCGGCGACCGACCCCGGACGAGCGCGCGAAATTCACGCGCCATTTCAGTCACTTCGAGAGTCTCGGCTGGAAGGTGCCGGACCAAATTTGGGATGCGATGCCCGGCGGGTGCGAGAATTGTCGCGGCGGCTACAAGGGGCGCATCGCCGCCGTCGAATTGTTGCCGGTCACCGAAGAGGTCCGCGCGCTGATCGAGAGCAAGAAACGGGCGCGGGAATTCGCGGACTGGGCGCACAAAAACGGCTTCCCGACGGTTTATGAATCCGCGCTTCACCTGGTCGCGCAGGGGCTCATCACCATGGGCGAGGCGGATGAATGGCAGGAAACCTGGGAAGACTTCGATTTCTCCAACGCCGTCAAATAATCCACCCGCATGACCGCCGCCGAACCCGCCGCCCGCCCGTCCAAAAAACAGGAAATCTGCGCGGTGTTCAAAGCGCAATTCCGCTGGCAGACCGCCGTCTTTGTCGTCGGCCGCAAACCGGGACGCGTGCCTTACGGGATCGCAGTCCGCCCCCGACGCGTGGTGGTTTACGGACCGCTGCCGGAGGGCGGTCTCTATGGCGCCGGGGTGAACAAGGATGAAATCTGCCGGGAAATGCATCCGGCCCCGTGGCACCGGTTCGGCGCCAGCCGGCGGGTGAGCCACGAGGAGGTGGCGGATTTCTTCGAGACGCTGGGCTCGGCGCTCTGTTCCGGGCAATCGACGACCGTGGCGCTGGGCATGGCGGCGCGCACCGTGCGCTCGCCGCGGATGCGCGGCACGATTGGCGCGATCGCCTTCCTGCTGACGCGGGGCGTGGAACTGCACGACGCCATGCGGCTGTTCCCCGAGGTGTTCGCACCCATGCAGGTGTCCCTGACGGAAGCCACCGCGCAGACCGGCCTGAAGGAAGCCGGCGCCGTGTTCATCAAGCTGGCCCAACGGATGCTCAAACAAGGGCGGCTCTGGCGAAAATTTTTCGGTGCGATCGCCTATCCGCTCTCGATGTTCGTGCTCGCAATGGTGGTGGCAATCATCCTGGAGGTGGTGGCCCTGCCCCCCATGATGGCCCTGTTCCGCACGATGGGCGCGGAATTGCCGCTGATCAGCCAGAAGTTTTACGCCGTGGCGCTTTGGCTGAGAACGTATGCCTGGATTGTTTTCCCCACGCTGATCTTTGGCCTGGTGACGGGATTCGGTGCGCTGCCCAGGCTGCTGCAAACCCGGTGGGCGCAAAGGATGGTCGTCCACCTGCCGTTCGTCGGCGTCGTCATGCGCCAGATGGCGCTCGCCCGGGCGCTTTCGACTTTCATCCTGCTCAAACAAAGCGGCGCGACGACCAAGGACATGTTCCTGCTGGCGGGTGCGGCCAGCGGCAATGCGGCAGTGGCGGATTTCTTCGAGTCAACCTACCGCCGGGTCACATTGGGGGATGCGATCGAGGAAGCTTTTATCGCCGAACGCCACCAGCTCGGTCCGGAGGGTGACCGGATCGCCGGCAGAATGGAAGTCGGGATGACGGGCGGCGACTTGGCCGGCCTGATGAATGGCGTGGTCGACGACTTGGTGGACAAGGCGGAAAACCGCGTGACCGTGCTACCGCGCTTGCTCGAATGGCCGCTGCTGGCCGCGATCGGCTTCGTGATCGGGATGATCGTCCTGGCCATCTTCCTCCCCTATCCGTCGCTTTTGAACGATGTCATGCAAAAGATGGCGCAGGGTAAATAAGTAGAAAATTATTGACTAAATAAAAACAAAAGTACTTCATAAGTCATGCACCGCTTTCTTTTCGGTAGGATCCTGTGGCTGATTCTCTGGCTGGCGTTTGGCGTGGGGACGGGCGCCCGCCTGCGGGCCGACCCACCGCCGCCCGCGACGCGCCTGAGCGCGCTGGTGGTGGCCGCGGCGCGGGAACCGATCGTGCTCGCCGCGCCGCTGCCGGCCGACACCGCCGTGCTCGACGAAGTGGCGGAAATCGAACGGATCAAAAAGCTGCCGCCGATGCCGATCCCGGTGCAGGATACGCCGCTGGCCAGTGCGATTGTCGTCATCTGCAACGCCGCTGAGATGAGCATGATCGCTCCCTCGGCCGAGGAATTCCCCGAAAACGTCACCCTGACGACGCGCGTGAATCCGTGGGAGGTGCTCGAGCTCCTGGCCGAACGCTACCGTTTCACGATGAAATTCCGCCGCGGCGTCTGGCTCTTCGATCGCGAGCAGGAGGGGACGCTTTATTCGAAGGTTTATGTGCTGAAGAACACGAACCTCGATACCTTCAAGGCCTCGCAGAACAGCTTTACCCAGCTCGGCTCGACGCAATCGCTGTCCGCCGGCGCGATGGGCGGCGGCAATGCGGGTGGTGGGGGTGTGGCTGGCGGGCTCGTGTTCACGCCGCAATCGCAGACGATCATCGACCAGCTGCGCGCGATCGTCGGGATGCCTCCTTCGGTTTTGGTAACCAGCGGCCAGCTGCCGGCGGAAGATCCGTCCAAACGGCCGATTCAGGGACCGGCCGCCGAGCGGTCCGGCGACAAGGAACAGCCGCAAGTCCTGTATATCCCGTCGGTGCGGGCGCTCCATGTCACGACCACGCGGCGCCGGCACGAGCGGGTCGAGAACTACATCAAGACGATCGACCAGCCCGTGAAGCAGATCTACATCGAGGTGCGTTTCTATCAGACCTCGTACGATCCCAAGCTCGTGCTCGGCATCGACCCGTCCGGCTGGCAGCCGAATATCTCGCTCTCAGACATGGTGAGCCAGATCAACCTCAATAAACTGCGCGCGACGCGTCTGGCCACCAATGGCACCCTGACGGTGAGCGATATGAATTTCCAGATGAACGCCCTCGCCACCGATTCGACTTCGCGGTTGATCCAGTCGCCCTCGGTCACGGTGGCGGACAACTCCGAGGCGTATTTTTCCGTGGGCGACGAGGAGCCGTTCGTGTCCGCGAACAGCATGAGCGCGGGCGCGATCGACGCGGGCTTCGGCACGTCGCAGGCGCAGATCGCCATCCGGCGCATCGGCACCTCCGTCAATGTGCTGCCGACCTATTTTCCCGGCGACGAGCAGAACCCGGCCAACATCCGGCTGGTGCTGCGCATCGAGGTCGGCGCGCTGAAAGGCTTTCGCCATATCAACACTGTCGATGTGCCCGTGGTGAATTCCCAACGGTATGAATACACCGCGAACGTGAAGGAAAACGAAGCGTTCGCCTTTGGCGGGTTGAGCGGGATTTCGGAGAGCGAGGAGATCAAGAAGGTGCCCATCGCCGGCGACGTCCCGCTCGTGGGCTATATCTTCAAGTCGAAGAACAAGACCGCATCGCAGAGCAATTTGATCGCCTACATCACGGCGCGCGTCAGGCCGGTCGGGGAAAAATCGGTCATGCCCGCGATGGCGTCCACGACCCCGGCATCAGCCGCGCTGGCAGACCCGCCGACGGTGGAGAAGAAACCATTTTTCCGTCTGAAACAGTAGGTTCCCCCCGATGACACGTACCTTCCAACTCGACGATTTTGGTGTGGACCTGACCATGCAGGCCCGCACCGGCCGGCTGGACCCGGTGGTCGGCCGCCAGAACGAGATCGAACGCATGGTGATGATTCTCGGGCGCAAGGGCAAAAACAACCCGGTGCTTCTCGGTGAACCCGGAGTGGGCAAGACTGCCGTCGTGGAAGGATTGGCGCAATGGATGGTCGCCGGCCGCGTGCCAAACCATCTGCGCTCAAAAACAATTTACGGACTCAACCTCGGCCAGTTGCTCGCCGGCACCAGTTTCCGCGGCGACTTCGAGCAGCGATTGCAGGACCTCGTCAAAGAATTGCGGCGGGCGGGCGCGAATCGTCTGCTCTTCATCGACGAGATCCACCTGCTCGGCCGCGCGGGCCGGAGCGAGGGCGGCCTCGACGCCGCCAACCTGCTAAAGCCGCTGCTCGCCCGCGGCGAGTTGCCCTGCATCGGCGCTTCGACGGCGGCAGAGTGGGCGAACATGGTGGCGGCCGATCCGGCCCTCGAACGGCGGTTCCAGCCGGTGGAGGTGTGTGAGCCGACGGCGCCGGAGACCACCGAAATTCTCAAGGGGCTGCGCCCGCGCTACGAGGCGCACCACGGCGTTACCATCACCGATGGCGCCTTGGAGGCGGCCGTCGTGTTGGCGGTGGAACGCATCCCGACGCGCCGGCTGCCGGACAAGGCGGTGGATCTTTTGGACGAAGCGTGCGCGAGATTGCGGCTGTTGCGGGAAACGCCGGCGGCCGACCGACCCGAGCTGGCCGAGGCGCGGTTGCAACTCGCACAGGCCGAAGCTCGCTTCGATTTGGACGCAGTGGTCCGCTGGCGGCGGGAGGTTCGCCAAACCCCGGCGAGCGCCCGGCCGGTGTTGGAAGCGGCCGACGTGGGCACGCACCTGTTGGCTTGATCGTTGGGGCTCGCCGCGAAAGACTGTTGGCCTAGGAGTCTGTCGGACTTGCCAATGATTATTGTATCTTCGGCTAAAATTTTCATTGCGATAGCGGGAATCTGCCTCGGCAGGCTCCTGGAGCAGTGCTTCGCGCTGCGTAGACCGGATAATTCCTTCGATTCTCCGCCGCAATGCGGCGGATTAAGGAGTTTGTCGGGCGGGGCAGTTTGCGTGGCGGCGGAAATTACGAGTTCTCTCCGCACTTTTATCCCAAGTCCGACAAACTCCTAGGCAATGTCTTCATCGCTGCGATCGCCGGACCAGCCGACCCCGGGCCTGCTTGTCGCCGAGTTACGCCAACTTCCGCCGATCGCGCGGGTGTTGGCGCGCTTGCAGCGCGTCCTGTCCGACCCGGTTTCGTCCCTGGATGGTGTGGCGGATCTGATCCGGATCGATGCCGCGCTCACGACTCGTGTGATCCAGATCAGCAATTCCGTGTGGTTCGGCCGCGGCGAGCCGAGCCAGACGATCGAGGACGCCGTGGGGCGCGTGGGTTTTCGCGAAATTTACCGGCTGGTGGCGGTGATGGCGACGGATGCCGTGGTCGCATCGCGCCTGGTCGTGTACGGCCGCGACGCCGGAATGATGTGGCAGGAGTCCGTCGTGTGTGCGTACGCCGCGGAAATACTGGCGGACCGGCTGGGCGAGGATTTCGCGGTGGCCTACACCGCGGGGCTGTTGCACGCCACCGGACGCCAGGCGATCAATCAGCATCTGCTGGCCTCGGCCGGGCGCTCTCCACGGCTCGCCGATGAAGGCTTTCCGCGTGACTTCAGCGGTGCGGAGTTTGCCCGGCTTGGTTTCACGCAGGCCGACGTGGGGGCCGCGATGCTCTCGAAATGGGACTTCGCGCCGACGATCGTGGAGCCGATCCGTTTCCAATATGCTCCGCTCGACGCCGGGGAGCCGCACGCCGTCATGGCGGCGATTCTGTACGGCGCGCGGATGCTGCGCACGATCGTTTGCCAGCAGCAGGACCCGGCGTTCCTGCGCGTCGATCCGGAGGTGTTGCAGCGTCTGCGCCTGACGCTCGCCGACCTGGCGGCCTGCCAGCCCGATTTGCAGGAGCAGCTCAAACGGGCCCGGCGGCTGACGACCGTTTCGCAATCGGGAAAATCTTCGTCGGCGCTTCCGGGCCCGGGTTTATAAACGGGCGAGCGCTTCCGCCCGTTGCTATCGCCCCAGGCCACGACGGATCATCGCGATGGCGATGGCGGCGAGCAGGAGCGCGATGATCTTCGAGATCGCGCGCAGCCCTGTGCGGCCGATGACCTGGCCGAGCTTGTCGCTATAGCCAAACGCCAGCGCCACGAGCACGAGATTCCCGGCGAGCGCGGCGAGCGTCACCGGCAATCCCTGCGTTCGCGCGAGCAGCAGCAGCGTGGTGATTGTCGCCGGGCCGGCGATGAGCGGCATGCCGAGCGGCACGACGCCGAAATCGTTGGTCAGCGAAGCCGGCTCCTCGGCGGCGGACTGGATGATGTCGCGAGCCGCGAGGATGAACAGGATCAGACCGCCGGCGATTTGGAAGTCGCTCACGGTGATGTTCAGGGCCGCAAAGATGCTCGCCCCGAGAAACAGAAACAGCAGCGCCACGCCGCCGCCGGTCCACGTGGCCTGGTGGGCGATGCGGCGGCGGGTGGCCGGCGGGGCGTCCCGGCCGAGCGCGAGGAACACCGCGGCCAGGCCCACCGGATCGATCGCGACAAACAGCGGGATAAACGCCTGCAAAAACGCCGTGAGCACAGCGGGCATGTTTTTACGTTACCGTCGCTCCAGCACAGCGCAAGCGCCGGACCGCTCCAATGGCCGGCGACGATACCGCGTGGCGGAAGCCTCGATTGGCCAAATGTAACCCATTAGGTTACAAACTCCGGTGGAAAATTGCCGGTGTTCCCACGAGGGAAACCCAGGGAAAGTGTAACCCATTAGGTTACACTTTGAGACGCAGAAAACCGGGTGCTGGCACGAGGGAAACCTGGGCGAAATGTAACCCATTAGGTTGCAAAGTCGTGATCGGGGATAATCAGGAGGAGTGTTATTTCTTGGCTTGGGGGCGGTGGCTGCCTTCTGCTCGCGGGCGCATGGCACCCACGCTCCTCGTCCTCGCCGCCGGTCTGGGTTCGCGTTACGGCGGCCTCAAGCAGCTCGACCCCGTCGGTCCGGCAGGCGAGACGATCCTCGACTATGCAGTGTTCGACGCCGTGCGCGCGGGCTTTGGCCGCGTGGTGTTTGTGATCCGGCGCGACTTCGAGGGGGCGTTTCGCACGCAGGTGTTGGCGAAGTACGCCGGCCGCGTGGCCGTGAATTTTGTCTTCCAGTCGCTCGATGCGCTGCCGGCCGGTTTCACACCGCCTCCGGGTCGCGAGAAACCGTGGGGCACCGGCCATGCCGTGTGGTGTGCCCGCGAAGCGATCCACGAACCGTTTGCCGTGATCGGCGCCGACGACTTCTTTGGTCGCGATGCCTTCCAGAAACTCGCGAAGTTTCTGGAAAACACCAAACGCCAAACACCAGACGCCAAACAAACAGAACCCGCGCCATTCTGCATGATCGGCTACCGCCTCGACCGCACGCTTTCGGAACACGGCACGGTGTCGCGCGGCGTCTGCGAAGTGGGAGCCGACGGCTTGCTGCGTGGCATCGTCGAGCGCACCGCCATTGATCCCGCGCAAATCGGCCAGGGCGATCTGCACGGTGACGCCACGGTGTCGATGAACCTCTTCGGCTTCACGCCGGCGATCTTCGCGGCGCTCGACGCGCAGTTGGGCGAGTTTCTCCGCGCGGGCGGTGGCGACGCGAAGCGGGAGTTTTATCTGCCCGCGGTTGTCTCGGCCATGATCGCGCGCGGCGAGGCGACGGTACGCGTGCTGCCGACCCCGGGCGAATGGTTTGGCGTCACCCACCGCGGCGATCGTCCGCGCGTCGTGGCGGCCCTTGCCGCGCTGGTGCGGCGCGGCGAGTATCCGGCGAAACTTTTCTAGGGTGACGCGGTGATTGCTCCCGCCAAATAGGCCGATGCCGAATGATACGTATTACGTAACATTCCCTCTGAGAATCGGCGAGATTTCGCTCATGGGCGCGACCGGGTATTACTGCGTTTTGCCGAATACGGCGATTGTTTGAGGTGGAGCGGCTTTTCCTTAAGACGCTTTTGGCGCGTTGCCCATTCGACAAGCACAGGGTCCCGAGCCGGTCGAGGGGGGGACAACGCGCTCCACCAGCGCAACCCCATTTTGCGAGCCTCCATAATAACTATCGCGCGCCTGGATGAAATCCGCCGGTTTTGGTTTCGCTTCGCGGGCCGGCACCGTATAATCAGGGATCCCGCCATGAACTTCTCTCGTCCCGACGCCGATGTTTTCGTGCCCGACGGGCGACCGCCGGCACAGGCGCTGGCCCGCGTCACGCAGCTCTGCGTGGCGGCGCATCAGGACGATATCGAGATCATGGCGCACGCCGGCATCGCCGAGTGCTACGACGGTGCGCACAGCCAGGCGTTCGGCGGCGTGGTGGTGACTGATGGCGCTGGCGCGCCGCGGATGGCGCGCTACGCCGGGCTGACGGACGCCGAAATGCTGGCCGTGCGGCGCGACGAGCAACGCCGCGCCGCGACACTCGGGCGGTATGCCTGCCTGATCCAACTGGCGCATCCGAGCGCCGACGTGAAGCAGCCTGGTCACGACGGTGTCCGCGCCGATCTCGCCGCGATCTTCGCGGCCTGCGCGCCCGCGGTCGTTTACCTGCACAATCCGGCCGACAAGCACGACACGCACGTGGCCGTGCTGTTGCGTTGCCTGGAGGCGTTGCGGGCGATGCCTCGCGACCAGCGTCCGCGCCGCGTGTTGGGCTGCGAGGTTTGGCGCGGCCTCGACTGGCTGGTCGAGGCCGACAAGGTGGCGCTCGATGCCGGCCAGCGGATCGATCTCGCCCGGGAGTTGCTCGAGACCTTCGATTCGCAGATCGGCGGCGGCAAGCGTTACGACCTGGCCACGCTCGGCCGCCGGGCGGCCAACGCCACGTTTCATGCGGCCCACGCCGCCGACGAGTTCGCGGCCATCACGTGGGCGATGGATCTCACGCCGCTGGTGCAAAATGCCGTGCTCGACGTGGCCGACTATACCCTCGCGTACATCGATCGCCTGCGCGCCGATGTGGCCGCGCGGCTGGTGAAACTCGCCGGATCGGCGCATCGTGGGGGATGATTTCGGCCGACGACGAGCTGGGTCGCATCCCGCGCGAACACTGGCGGCTGCTGGCGCGTCCGGCGTAAACGGCGTACCCGGCCATAACCGGCGTGCCCGGCGAAAGCCGCATGAGCGGCGTAGGCGGCGTAAGTGGACCGCGCGGCCGCAACCGGGAATCACCGTTCGGGGTCGGCGGTGCCCGAGTCATTTGTCACGTAATACGTGACAAACTTGGGCTGCGTGGCCATGCTCATTTTTCAGAGGGAAAACGAATAAGTTTGTCACGTATTACGTGACAAACTTTGGCGCGCGGAGGGCAGGGCCGGATGTCGGGCGGGCATTGCGGGCGGGCCCGAAGGTCACGGACCCGAGTCTGGACCATGGCCGACAACCAGGGCCGGCGCTATTTCTGCGCAGCGAGGACTTTCAGCACGTCGGCGGCCTGCTTGTCGGTGGAGGCCTTGTAGTCGGCCCAGACGATCTTGCCACCCTTGACGAGAAACGCCTGGCGGGTGGCGAAACCCATCGTCGCCGGCACACCGAACGCGTTGATCACGGTCTTCTCCTTGTCGGCGATGAGGGTGAAGGGAAAATGAAATTTGTCCTTGAAGGCCTTCTGAGCCTCGACGCCGTCGGTGCTCACGCCGATCACGGCCACGCCTTTTTGCGTGAGCTCCTCGTAGGCGTCGCGGAGTGAGCAGCCTTGTTTGGTGCAGCCAGGCGTGTCGGCTTTCGGGAAGAAATAGACGAGCGTGTAGGGCTGCTGGGCGTAAACGTCGGCGAAGGCGAGCGTCGCACCGGTTTCGGTGACGCCGGAGACGGCGGGGGCGGCCGCCCCGACCTGGAGCGGCTCGGCGGAAGCAAAGGAGAAGAGCATGGCGAAAAACGGGAGGAGGATAAACAGGCGCGATTTCATGGCGCTGCTAGTTTTAACCAAGGAGACGTTTTTCGCAAATGGCGGGGCGGAATCGGCGAGGTCCGCGCCAGGGAAGACCATCCACGCACCCGTTCGAAAAACTCAGCAGTTCGACACGTTGCTGATCAACAGCCCCGTCTGTCATCCGGAACGAAGTGAAGGATCCATCTGGATACTGTTGGCCGGCAATGCGCTGATGGATCCTTCGCGGTGCTCAGGATGACAGACTTTCCTGACAAGTTTATTTCCAAGAGCCACCGAAGGCGCGGGCCTTCGTCGGCCATCTCAGGATGACAGAATTTTCTGACCGAGTTCATGTCCAAGTGCCACCGCAGGCGCGGGCGCGCGCAGGAGGACTTTGAACAACGGCAAATGAACCAGTCGGTCCCGCGCCCCTCGACTGGCTCGGGGCGGGCGACCCCGCTCGGCCAGTGGCAATTGCCGCCGTTCGCGGATTACGGACTCAGATCGTAGGCTTCCACCATCGCCGCGCCGGCGGAGTGGTTGACGCCTGAGATCTGGACGGTGTAAGTGCCCGGGTTCAGAGTGATGATCACCGCGGAGTCCTTGCTGCCAGAATCGAACACGGAGACACAGGCGGCGACGACATCGGCGACGCTGCCAAGGGTCTGAGTGGCATTCACCGCAACCTGGGTCTGCCAATTGTCGTTCCGGGCAAGCAGCGTGTTTTGGTTATCGTAAACCGTCAGCACCGGATCGCTCAGCACGCCGGAGACGTTGTATTTGGCCAGCGCCGGCCCACTACCGCGCAACAACACCCGTCGCGGAGTAGTGCCGCTGATGGCCAGGCCAGCGATCAATGGATCGCCGGCGGTCACCTGTGCCCGGGCGGACAGGCCCGTGAAGCGGACCGCGCCAGTCGACGTGCTGTCGTCGGCGTCGTACACCTCGGCCAACACGGTCCCGGTGCCCCGCCCGTCGGGAATCGTCACCGTGTAGGCGCCGGACGGAAGCGTTACCACCGTGGCGGCATCGGCGCTGCCGACCACGAACGGAAACGCACCCAAGCGGACGAACGCCGTCGTGAGGCTGCTGGCACCGCCCCAGCCGGTGTCCACTTCGTACAGGCCCTGGTGAGTGGTGGCGTTGAAAACTTGCATCCGCGGCGCAGCGAGCGGCGCGGCGACGCCGAAGCCGCTCAACCCCGGACCGACCGCGCGCAGCAGCACGCTTTTGCTGCCACTGCCACTGATGACAAAGCCGGTAATGAGCGGATAGCCGTCGCTGACCGTGGCGCGGGCCGACAAACTGATGAGACGGCCGGCGGCGGCCGCGGCATCGGATTGTTGTGTGCCGGTGTCGGTACCGGTCACGGAGCTCGCACTCAGCGTAGTGCCGAAGGCGGGGTTTGCGGTCGTCTGACCGGAGGTCGCGCCACTCCCGGCAGTGCTCCCGGCGAGGTCAGCCGCGATGCCGACGTAATCCAGGCCCGACGTGGTGGAGAGGGCAAATTGCCAGATCAATTGGATGATGTCGGCGGAGCCGAATTGCGAAATCAGCACGATGCCGCGGGCGCGCACATAAACGAGCGAACCGGACACGCTCAATCCGCCGAGCCGCCAATTGCTCGTGCCGCCCACGCGGCTGGCGGTGCCGAGGCGGGTCCACGTAACACCACCATCGGTCGATTGATCGAACACCGCGCTGGACAGTTCGGGACCGGGGCCGGTGCGCGTCCAGGTAATCGTGGTACGGTCGCTGCTCAGCGTGAGGAACTGCGCCGCCGGCGAGGTGGCTGCGATCCGGGCGAGCAGGTAACGGCCCTGATTGCTCACGAGGCTGAAGGCGCCGCCGACGAGCACCTTGCCGTCGGGCTGGATCGCCAGAGAGTACACGCTGTTGTCGGCGTTGGGATCGAAGGTGGTGTCGAGCGATCCGTCGGTATTGAGGCGGGCGAGCCGGTTGCGCGCCACCCCGTTGACGGTGGTAAAGCCGCCGCCGATCACGATCCGGCCGTCGGTCTGGAGCGCGAGGGTGGCGATCTTGCCGTTGGCGTAAGCGTTGAAGCCGGCATCGCGGGAACCGTCGGCATTGAGCCGGGCGACGCGTCCGGGCTGCGCGGGCACGCCGGATGTTTGCGCGGCATCCGCAACGAGCACCCGGCCATCCGGCTGCACGACCAAAGCGGTGACGGTGCCGATGAGTCCCGGCTGGAAGGCCGGGTCGAGCGTGCCGTCGGCGTTGAGCCGGGCGAGGCTGGCATAGGCCGGCACGCCACTGGAGAAGGGGGCGCCGGCAATGATCTTGCCGTCGGTCTGCAGCGTCAGCGCGGTGACGGCGCCGAGGGGCCCGGAGGCATTGAACGTCGCGTCGAGCGTGCCATCGGCATTGAACCGCACGAGGCGGTTGCGCGCCACACCGGCGATGCGCGTGAAATCGCCGCCCACCACAAATTTTCCGTCGGGCTGCAGGAGGAGGGCGTTCACCTTGCCGTTGGGATTGGCCTGGAACGACGAAGCGACCGTGCCGTCGTCCCGCAACAAGGCGAGATTGCCCGCCGATACTCCGCCGATGTTGGCGAAGGCGCCGCCGACGAGCATCGTGCCGCCCGTGCGAAAAGCCGTGAAAAAGCCGCCGACCAGGATCGAGCCGTCGGCCTGCGCGACCAGCGCATTGACCTGGTCGTTCGGGTTGGGATCGAAATTGAGATCGAGCGAGCCGCTGGCGCTGAGTCGCGCGAGGCGGTTGCGGGTCACGCCCGACATGCTCGGGAAAGCACCGCCGAGGAGGATCGAGCCGTCGGATTGCAGCGCCACCCGGTTGACCGGGCCGCCGGCGTTGGGATCGAACGAGGCATCGAGATTGCCGTTGGTCTGAAGGCGGGCGATGCCATTACGCGTCCAGCCGCCGACGGTCGTGAAATTGCCGCCGACCAGGATCATGCCGTCGGGTTGCACGACGAGGGACTGCACGCTGCCGGAGCCATTGGGATCAAAGCCGGGATCGAGCGTGCCGTCGGGATTGACCCGCGCGATAATGTTGCGCGTCGTCGTGGTGGTCGCACCATTGGGTTGGAAGGAGACAAAGATGCCGCCGAGGAGAATCTTGCCGTCGGACTGCAGGGCCATCGCGTACACCTGGTTGCCGGCGTTGGGATCGAACGTGGTGTCGACGGTGCCGTCGGTATTGAGCCGTGCGATATAGTTGCGCGTCGTCGTGCTGGTCGCGCCGTTGGGCTGCAAGGTGGTGAACGCGCCCCCGACCAAAATCTTGCCGTCGGCCTGCTGCAGCAGCGCGCCGACGAGATTGCCGGCGTTGGGGTCGAAGGTGGTGTCGAGCGATCCGTCAGTATTGAGTTGTGCGATACGGTTGCGGGGCGTGCCGCAGATGTTCTGGAACCCGCCCGCCACGACGATCTGGCCCGCATGGACGCCATCGTTCCGCACCAGCACGGCATAGATGGCGCCGTCGGGACTGGGATTAAAGGTGGTGTCGAGCGTGCCGTTGGCATTGAACCGCACGAGATGGTTGCCCGTGGCCTGGCTCAGGTTGATGAACGAACCGCCCATGATGATCTGACCATTGGTCTGCACGATCACGTTGATCTGGCCCTGAAGCTGCGCGTTGGCGCTGGGCTTGAAACCTGGGACCAGGACGCCGTTCCGATCGAGCCAGGAAAAGCCCTGGAGCTGGGCGGGAATGCCGGAGTTGTCGGAAAGCACGGCCACGGCATTGACCGGGCCATCGGGGGCGGGATTGAAGGTGGCATCGGCGGAGTTGTCGGAATTGAACCGGGCGAGGTTG
>Ga0182021_10001618_pt1 | contig 26081 bp, 23 predicted proteins | sample 612E3MmetaG_FD_120493 | JGI IMG/M metagenome (GOLD analysis project Ga0182021, IMG submission 120493) | Permafrost microbial communities from Stordalen Mire, Sweden - 612E3M metaG (Illumina Assembly) | ecosystem: Environmental > Terrestrial > Soil > Wetlands > Permafrost | place: Sweden... | reverse complement strand
CATCTCGCCTTTAATAAACCCGCGCTGTTTGCCAAAACCCCTTACATCTGAAACTGTAATACCTTCAACTCCTGAATCTATCAGGGCATCTTTTACTTCATCAAGCTTGAAGGGCTGAATAAAGCATTCTATTTTTTTAAGCATTTAATTGCCTCCATCAATGATATAATTAATAAAACTTTCTTAAAAAGAAAACAAATAGTCTTTTAGTATTTCAAACGCCAGGTTAAGCTGCTTTCTGGAAACAAGCTCTTCCAACCTGTGGCTGTCTTTTATGTCACCAGGCCCGAAAATAAGAGTGGGTATTCCTCCCTGAAAAGTAAAACCGCCGTCAGTCGCATAAGAAAGGCCTTTCATAATGCTTCCTTCATAAAACTTTCCACAGGATATGTAAAAAAGTTTGACAAAATTATCAGATTTACTGATTTTTAAAGATGGAATATAATCATTTACCTTTTCAATTCCAGCCACAAAATTTTTATTTTTTCCACTAATTTCGGCAATAAGCCCTGAAAAACTTTTTAAAACATCTTCCGGTGTTTCTGAAGGAAGTACTCTTCTGTCAAGTTCAATACGGCATAAATCCGGAACAATATTGAAAGCGTTTCCCCCTCTTATTACTCCGATGTTTAATGTTGCCTTGCCAAGAAGCTTGTCTATTGTTTTTTCATAAGCAGGAATGAGTTTTTTATTTATCATCTCAATAAGTTCACACATCATATTTATTGCATTCAATCCCAGTTCAGGAGTTGAACCGTGAGCACTTTTCCCTTCTGTTTTTATGGTAAATTTAAGGCTTCCTTTATGGGCAATGCCGACATCCAGGGATGTCGGTTCACCTATTATACAAAAATCAATATCCCCGGTATGGTCCTTGTAGTTATCCATAAACTTTCTAACTCCAAGATGCATGCTCTCTTCACTGACCGCGCCAAGAAAATAAACGGTTGGTTTTCTTTCTGAATACTTGCTGTATTCAATTATAGCTTTTATCATTACAGCAAGGGATGACTTTGTATCGCAGGCACCTGGACCATAAATGTATTTTTCATCAATAATAGCTTTAAACTTCATGCCATCAATATATACCGTATCAAGATGGCTGCAAAGCAGAAGTGCCGGTCGGGTCCGTTCTCCAGGGACCTTAGCGATTATATTGGACCTTCCGGGCGCAACATCCTGTTTCATGCAATCAACTTTATTTATGCAGAATATATCGTATATGAAGTTTCCTATTTCCTTCTCTCCGGGCGCTGATTTAGAATAATCAGGGTTTGAACTGTTAATTGAAATAAGTTCACAAAGTAATTTTTCAAGATTGTCTGGCACTTTTTCCTTTACGAGAGATTTGACAATTTGACAGTTTATTCCATGATTTCCATTTTTTTAAGCCTTGACTCCATAGAGTTAAGGTGGGCATGCATTGTGAGCCGTGCTTCTTCCGGATCTTTGTTTCTTAAGGCATTAAAAATCGCTTTATGCTGCGCCAATGATTGTTTACGGTCCGCAATACCCAGATAGTCCTTCTCATATTTTTCCAGAACAAGTAAAAGCTCATTTAAAGAATTCATAACTGCAGACAGAATTTTATTATCTGCCGCATCAAATATGCTCTGATGAAACATGAATTCCGAATATATAAATTCATTTTTTTTCTCCAGATTGACCTCTGAATCATCAAGATATCCTTTAATCCTATGGATATGGTGCTGGCCGGCTTTCTTTGCTGCCATCTGGACTATTCCTTCTTCCAGGACCCGTCTGGCTTCAAATAATTCTTTTATCTTTATTGAATGAACAGCCTTGATGAACTTGAAGGGATTTATAAGAATATCAGAAAAGGATTCTTTGATGTACGTCTTTTTACCTGGGAAGATATCAAGAACTCCCATTACACCCAGAGCTTTTAAAGCCTGCCTAAGGGAAGTCCGGGAAACTCCCAGCTTTTCAGAAAGAACTCTCTCTCCCGGCAGAAAATCCCCGGGATTTAAATCACCATTTTCAATCAGTTTTTGAATCTTTTCTATTATCTGATCTATCAGTACAAATTTTTCCACCGGTTTTATCTTATCAAGATAACTCATCATACATCACCTTCTATTTGAAAATATAATATATTCATATTGTTTTAAAAGTTAAAATAAAGGGTAATGATATTTCAATCAGCCATTACCCGATATGCTCCAATATAGAATCAACTTCTCTAAAAGAAAACCAAACAAGAATCCTTGATCAACCATTTGCCTGTATTCTCTACTAAACTTACTATCCACCTGTAATAGGTGAAACAATATTAATTTTATCACTATCGCATATATTAAAGTTAAGATCACCCTCTGATACACCATTTACAAGTATTATAAGCTTAAGTCTTCCTGTATTAGGAGCGAATAAATTAAATTTAAATAATTCACCATATTTATCGATAAGAATATTTAATATCATCCCAAGATTGGTTTTGTCCTTGAATATGATATTTTCAGAATTTGTTTTTGTAATTCTTCTTAAACCATAGTAATTATAATTAATGCATACCATATATTCTCATTCCAATGCTTGAAAATTTATAATAATTATTTAATAAAATATTTGGTATTTTAATAGACTATTTTATTTAGGATCAATTACTGACATTGATTCACCTGTATGTAAATTTCGTCTGACTTTTAAAAAAGTAATAACTGGTATAATGTAATACTGGTTTTACCGGAAAATATATTATATTATATTATTACCATATATTGTCAAGCAAAGATACTTAAAAAAACCCTGTCTGTTTTTTACCGGATAGGGTTTAATGGATCATGGTTTATTTTTTTAAAATATAACTATTCCATACTATTAATTACAGTAATTATTACAATATGGCTTCTCTACATAGGATTAATTTCAAATGGGGGCATCATTTGAAAATATGTTTATATATATTCTGGAAACCCTATTTCTTAAGAGCCCTCATGTAATCTTCTATCATCGCAAGCTTCTGTGATGGAACAGGTTTCGGCCTATAATTTGCAAGTATTTCTTTTACTTTTTCATTTACCCTTACCTCCAGTGTTTTGGACCCTGCTGCTTTCCAGTTGGCATATACCGACCTGTCAATTAGTTTTGGTTTAAACATTTCAGATTTAAAGTTGGAATAGGTATGGTCTTCAGCAAGGAAATTTCCCCCAGGACCTACTTTTTCAATTACATCAAGCGCAAGAGTATTGTCATTAACTATAACTCCTGTTATGAATCTTTTTACCATTCCTATTATTTCATCAGTCAGTACAAGCTGTTCATATGATCCTGCAAGGCCGTCCTCAAGATATCCTACGTCATGAATGAGATTTGCTCCTGAGAGAGCTGCCGCTATAGTTCCAAACATTGCCTCAAGAGCGGCTTGCCCATCAAAGCATTTCGAGGACGAGCAGCCTGCAAGTGAGAATACAGGGAGCCCAAAGTAATTGCAGACTTCAGTCATTGCAGCATCCATCAGATAATTTTCCGTTGAACCGTAACTTGCTACACCTGTTGACATATCCATTGCGAATAAAGTCCCGCCTCCTATTATAGGAGCTCCTTTAGAAATAAGCTGGGCAATGACTACTCCGGAGAGGTATTCGGCTGCTCCCTGGGCAATGCTACCTGCAAGTGTTACGGGGCCCGTGGCTCCTGCATTTACTGCATTTGTGTATATTGTTGGTATGCCTTTGGTTGCGGCAAATTTAATTTTAGCAAGTACTTCTTTTGAGTGTACAAGGGGAGATATTGTTTCAATATATAAAACAAAGTTAGGTCTTAGCCTGAAGTTATCCTCTCCGTCTGTTATAATAGTGCAGAGATTGTACATATCTTTAAGGCTCTCTGAATCAATAGCCGTTGAGACTATGGGTTTTACTGTATTTTTCAGCATTGCAGCAAACTGATATATGTCATAAGCCATGGGATCTGGAGCATCTGAGAGCAGGCCAAGAGACATATGAAAATCCATATTCTCAAGGCTGTCTGAAATTTTTGCCGCATCTTCTATATCTTTTGTACTCCAGCTGCGCCTGTTCCCTGTGTAGGAATCAATTAGGAAAGGAGTTTCCGAACCTGCACCAAAATATATATTGCCTTTTTCAAGTACCATTGCAATCTTTCCGTCCCTGTTTGAGATTGTTATTTTTTTTGGTGCATAAGAAAGGCATTCGTTTACAAGAAAAGAAGGTATATATACCTTTATATCTTTTACTACACAGCCGGCTTTCTTTAACATTTCTACAATTTGAGGATCATTGACCTTAACTCCCGTTCTTTCAAGGATCTCATAAGCTGCGGAAGCTATCTTTTCTATTTGTGTTTGTGAGAGAATTTTAAACTGAACTGTCTCATTTGCTGTAGAATTTACCTTCATAGCATTCCCCTTTTTACAGTATTTATAAAAAATAAGTTGCCAGACCCAAAACAAAAAATTAATTATAAATTACAGTAAAGCTTTTTAAAAGATTTTATTTAATACATGTCAAAATATAAATTCTGTATCTTTAGTTTATAACCTATTAATTCACAAATCCTTTTGCCTTTTTCTATAGCAAAATAATTTGGAATATTATTGATATTATCTTCTCCAATATAATAAAAATTTATTGAAGAATCATATGATTTGCTTTGTTCAATACTGAAACCGGACATTATAAGGGGGCAGGCAGGGGTGCCATACTTATCTTTTCCCTGTGTTCTTGTAAGGATTATTTTCCCATAGCCTTGGGGGTCATTTAAAAACAGCGCATTTTTTTCTTTTATTATGCATGGAATTGATTTAGTGCCGGGATTTATGTTGGAGGAATTGTCCTTTTTTAATAATTTAAGAAGTTCCTTCTTCCCCCGATTCCTGATATGCTTTTCCCAGTAAATCTTTACAGGATAATCTTTGATGCCATTTTGTGACAAAACTTTAATATATTCCTCAGGCAGTTGATAATCCACACGATTAAAATATGATGTTTTCAAGTGGCATCCATTTTCATCGCATGAAGAGCCCATGTCATTTATCAAAACGCCAAGATCTGCTTTAATATTTTTTGAAATTGCATTCAAATATAGTTTGACTGCATATTCAAAAGACAAAACTGTTCCAATGTTTAGGTTTACTGTCTTAATATCTTTCTCAAAAAATATCCTGAAGTGGCCTCCTGTAATAATAATATTATCTTGCAGATGCCGGCATGCTTCTTCAAAAATATTATCTATATTAAACATTTTTAAAAATCAATTTTGTTGGTGCTTTACCTTATCTTGATATGTTTGCCGCGGTCAATAATAATAAAACGGTTTTTTCAACCATATTTAATGACTGACGCAAAATACTGTGTCTCCAAACACCCTCTAGTCCCAAATATCTTTTATTACCCATTCAAGGTCAAGTTCTATAAGCTTTTCCCTGCTTGGTCTGCAGGTTCTTGTGTCCCAGCTCATTTCATTAAGATATTCATTAACCATTTCATCCCAGTCAAGAGATATGTCTTTAGTTTTTCCGCTGGCCAACGGTGGCCTGCCCAGCATCCTGTCAGGAACTTTAAAGTCAAGCTGGTTTATTCCTTCCCTTATGTTAAAGGCCTGTCTTAAGTTCATTATCCTCTCCCCAATCTTTAAAAGTTCAAATTCATCAATATCCCAGCCAGTAATTCCCCTAAGGTATTTTGCATGATTTCTTATATCTGTGCACCCCCACGCAAATACGCACATTCCTGTTGAATTTACTGTATGGGTGAGATTTGAGAGGACCTTAATTGCTTTTGCTCTGCCTGAATAATTTGTTTTGTTCTCACCCATGCATGTTGAAAAGTCAACATCCGGGAATACCTTTTCTATATCTTTATGGCCAAGGTTCTGGTTTGCCTGGCAATGATTTGCCAGGGCCGGTTCGAACGCATATATAATTGCAAGGCTTGGATCCCAGCGGGTATCATGCGCCGGCAGCTCTTTGCCTCCTATGTGCATGGCAAAATTTTCAGAACCTTTACCTATCATTTCTGCAGCTTTTTTTGAGCCGTTGGCAAGTATTCTGCCAATTCCTTTGCCATTTATAATTTTTTCTGTAAGAGCAACAATTGATTCATGATTTCCCCAGGTAAGCTCCAGGCCATCTGTATCTTCTTTTGTAAGAATACCATTCTCATAGCATTCTATAGCAAAAGCGATAGTTCCACCTGTTGACATGGTGTCTATTCCATAACGGTTGCATAAGTCGTTACATTTTATTATTGACTCATAATTGGAATTAAGGCACAACGCCCCAAACATTGCTGAAGTCTCATATTCCGGCATATGCGAAGGCTCAGGGATTGCATACTTGCCTACAGACAGCATGGACCTGTCCCAGCACGATAAAGGGCATCCAAAACAGGTTTCCCGTTTTACAATATACTTTTTTACATTGTCATAATTAAGAGCCGAATATTCACCCATATCTGAACTGGTCCCGGCCCAGTTCTTTATGGGACTATCCTGCTCTTCAATCGCAGATGCAATTATTGTTGGTGTTCCGCCATATTTTAACCATGATGCATCGCCATAATCGTTTTTTATATCTTCAATAAATTGCTTTCTCGCTTCATCATAAATTTCCTTATTGGCAATCTCTACTTTTTCGATTCCAACAGCCACAACCGCTTTTACCTTTTTTGAGCCCATGACTGCACCCATACCGGAACGCCCTGCGACTTTGCCTTTCCGGTTTGTTATATTGGCAGTAAGCCGCATCTCTTCTCCGCCCTTACCTATAATGGCAGCCTCTGCATTCTTTCCATACCGCTGTCTTAAAATATCATCAGTCTCATAAGTGTCTTTTCCCCAAAGATCCCCGGCAGGAACTAAACTTGCTTTACCGTTTTCACAGAGAAGATAAACCGGGGTATCTGATATTCCCTTAAAAAAGATGCCATCAAAACCGGAAAATTTAAGCCTTGGTCCAAAAGAACCCCCACAGTTTGAATCTGCCCATGTATTTGTAAGCGGTGACTTTGCGCATACGCAAAACCTTGCCCCTCCCGGTATTGTTGTCCCGTTAATAAGTCCGGTCATGATGGCAAAAATACTTTCTGGCCCTAAAGGGTCAGCATTCGGAGACTGGTTTTCATAAATATATTTAACAGCTAGGCCATATCCGCCAAGATATTTTCGTTTTGTCTCATCGTCAAAATCAAACTCTTTTATTTCAGGTTTATTTAAATCTACAAGCAAATAACGGCCCATATATCCGCCTACGGACATATATTTCTCCTTTAATAGGGTATTTGGTTTATTCTATTAAATTTAGTTTTCAATAAAGACAGGAGACTGGCTTTAATATTTATATTGACTAATAAAAATCTCGACTGCTTTCCTGTCCTGTTGGTCAAGGATTATATCACCGGCTTTAGCATTTTCAACGGCTTGTTTTTCATTCCTTGCCCCGCAGATCGCAATAACAGTTTCATCCTGCACAAGGTAAGCCACAGCAATATTTCCAACAGCTGCATTATGTTTTTCTGCTGATGGGCCAAGGTTTTTTTCAAGAAGCAGATTAGCCTCTAAAATACTTTCCATGCTGAATCTTTTTGGGTTAAACAATATTCTTGAATCATCTTTTGTAAATTTTCTTTCAGGATCAATATTCCCTGAGAGCAGGCCCTTGGAAAGAGGGCTGTAAGCAAGCATGGAGGCTTTATTGTCCCTGCACCAGGGTAAAAGGCTTGATTCTATATCCCTGTCTATTATGCTGTACTTTTCCTGGTCAGAGTCAATTGTCCCATATGCCGAATACTCTTTTAAATTATCCAAAGTAACATTAGATACACCTATTGCCCTTATATAGCCATTGGATTTCAATTCCAGCAGTGTTTCTATTGTCTCTGCTATAGGAGTATTGGGGTCCTGCAAGTGAGTCTGGTAAAGATCTATATAGTCAGTACCGAGCAGTTTTAAGCTTTGCTGCAACTCTTTTTTTATAGAATCCTTTTTTAAACTCCTGTACACATTGACACTTTTTTCATTGCCTATACCAGGAAAACTATAATGTAAAAAGCCTTCTTCAACGTCCCAAACAAGTCCACATTTTGTAGCTATGACTACCGAGTCCCTTTTTCCTTTGATTGCCCTTCCCAGAATCTCTTCGGAAAGGCCATAACCATAGCCGGGTGCAGTATCTATAAAGTTTACTCCTGCATCAATGGAGGCGTTGATAGCTTTTTCTATGGCTTGCTGGTCGGTGCCTCCCCAAAAAGTGCCGCCTGCAGCCCAAAGCCCAAGTGCAATTACAGAAACTTTTATTCCTGTATTTCCAAGTATTACATACCTCATAATTTTCCTCCTGTTTTATTAAATAGGCAAAATTTCATTCAAATTTTTATACAACCATACAAAATTTTTTAATATAAAGAGGCGTTTTATACCCATGGGCGATGAAAATAATTTTTATGCCATCAAAGACTAACTTGGTTTTTATTATTGCAAATCTTTATAGCAGTAATAAATTAAAAAATCCAAACTCTTCTGCTCTTACGGATATATACCCCTTAGAATTACAAGCTTCGGCAACCATTCCCACAGCAATAACAGAAGCAGCCGCCCTCATATCCAACTTTTGTCCTTGCAACGGTTATATACATCCTGGAATGCTAAATGATATTATCCGTATAATAATGTTTCCGGATTTTCTAAAAACCTGACCATATCCGTTAAAAACTTTGCACCTTCAGCACCATCGATTATTCTGTGGTCCTGCGCTGAAGTCAGTTCTACCACTTTTCTTATCTCAACTCGGCCATTTATTGCTTCAGGGTTTTCATATATTGCACCTATTGAAAGAATAGCGCCCTGCGGAGGATAAATTATTGCACTAAATGATTTTATGTTAAATGTTCCAAGATTGCTTATTGTAAAAGTCCCACCAGAAATATCTTCAAGTCCGAGCTTGTTTTCAATTATTTTTTTACTTAGCTCCCTTCGTGTTGCAGATATATTTGCTAATGTTTTTTTATCACAATTTTTTATTACTGGAATTACAAGCCCTCCAGGAATGATTGTTACCAGGCCTATGTTTATATCTTCGTAAGTAATATGTCTGCCATTGATAAATGATGAATTTATCCTTAAATTATCCTTTAGAGCCATCGCTGCAGCTTTAATAAAAAAATCCGTAAAAGAAAGATTTTCATTTTTTTCACGGAGTACTTCTCTCTCAGCTACCAGTTTACTTACATCTGCTTTTGCAGTCTGGCTGATATGCGGGATATTCTGTTTGGAGAATGTCATTTTATCTGCAATGATTTTTCTAATGCTTGAAAGGTTTTCAGAGGAGTGTATTTTTATATCCAAAGCCCGTATTTCCCCTATAACCTCTTTTTTAGTATTATCAGAGATTGCATCTTTTATTGCAGCATTTGATTTATTTTCTTCTGCTGCCACCTTTATGTAAGCTTCCACATCCTCTTTTAAAATCCTGCCGCCAGGGCCAGTTCCTCTTACTTTTAATATATCTATGCTATTTGCTTCTACAATATTTTTTGCAAGCGCCGATATTTTAATATTACTGTAATCATTAGAATATTTATTTTCAAAAGTAATATTAGCTTTTGCAACATTTGCTTGGTTGGAATTTTTTTCACAAGCTTTGATAGGGTTGGTAGCGTCAATATCTTTAATTTCGTCAAGCTCGCTAATTGAACCAATAAGGGCTATGATTTCACCAACAGGCGCTTCTTCGCCCTCATTTTTGAGGATTTTTAAAAGGATACCGTCTTCAATTGATTCAACTTCGTAGGATATTTTATCCGTAGAGACTTCTACTACCAAATCACCTTTTTTAACTTCGTCTCCAGGTTTTTTATACCATTTTTCTACCACACACCATGATTGTGCCATTCCCAGTTTCGGCATTTTTACTTCATACATTCAATTCTCCCTAGATACTAATAATACCTATTCTATCTTCCATTTATATAGGACCAAACCCAATATCTCATTTTCAACTTTTATTTCCACCCGATACAACAACCATAGAATCACTTATCATCAGCATTTTTTTATCTAATAAAATTTCCTGTCTTCTTCTTAATCCCAATACTTTAGAATTTAAGTTTATTTCTTATAACCCGAGATTGTCTTTATCCTTAACTTAAGAGCTCATTTACTGTTTTTTCTATATCCTCTTCAGAAATTATATATTCATCCTCCAGTACAGGGCTGAATGGTACTGGAGTATTAGGAGATGTAAGCATTTTCACAGGTTTTTCAATATAATCAATTCCTTCACATGCTATTAATGCAGCAACATCACTCGCAACACTGCATCTGGGATTATCTTCATCAAGAATCAATAATTTACCAGTCTTTTTTACAGAATCAATGATTATGTCTTTATCAAGCGGAGCGAGCCATATCGGGTCGATAACTTCAATACTTATACCATTTTCATTAAATTTTTCTGCGATTTTTAAAGCTTTTCCTACAAGAGCCCCTATTGCAAAAATGGTAAGATCACTGCCTTCTTTCTTTACTTCACCTTTACCTATAGGCAATTCATAATCATTTTCCGGGACATGCCCTTTTTTATCATAAATAACCCTGTGTTCCATAACAAGAACCGGGTTATCACTTCTAATAGATGCAAGAAGGGCTCCCTTCATATCATAAGGATTTGATGGTGCAACAACATACCATCCTGGAAGATGGCAGATAATTGAGTAGTTAGTATGGGAATGTTGCGCACCTTCACGCCAACCGCAGCCATAGGTCGCTCTTATTGTTATCGGGTTTTTTGACTGACCGCCAAACATATATCTCTGTTTTCCTGCCTGGTTTAAAAACAAGTCAAAACATACTCCAATAAAATCTATATACATTAGTTCTGCAACTGGCCTTAAACCAACCATGGAGGCACCAATTGCTGCACCGATAAATGCATTTTCGGTAATAGGGGTATCCAGGATTCTATTAGGTCCAAACTCATTAATAAACCCCTTTGTAACTGTAAAAGCTCCACCCCATGCATCAAGAAGGTTTTTATCCTCTTTTCCGGTTCCTCCGACAAGATCTTCCCCAAGTATAATGACATTTTCATCCTGTCTCATGGCAGTCCTTAGCGCCTCTGAGATTGCGTCTTTATATGTCAATAACCTTTCCATAAATATCCTTTCCTGTAAAATTTGATTTTTAATTATATTTTTTAACCTTACACCTTTTAATTCTTTTTATAGATTTCTGCTTTAAACCTAATGACCAAATTAGGCATATACATCAGTATAAGTCTCGCTGACATCCGGCCAGGGACTATCTTCTGCGAATTTTATTGCTTCAGAAATGATACTTTTTGCTTTATCCTCCATAGTTTTGAATGATTCTTCAGTGATAAGACCCTTATTTATAAGCAGGGCTTTAAAATTCTTGATACAGTCTTTATTAACCATATGATCTTCAATTTCCTCTTTTGTTCTGTATCCTTCTGGCTCTCCAACCTGGTGGCCTTTATACCTGTAAAGATCAAGTACTAAAAGTGAAGGTCCTTCACCATTTCTTGCCCGTTTCACAGCCTTTGACATATTATCAAATACCTCTAGCACATCTGAACCTTTAGCTTCAAATGCAGGCATGTCATGAGCAACAGCTCTTTTTTTGAAATCTTTTACACTGCAGGAATATTCTGCAGGTGTTGCTTCTGCATAGTGGTTATTTTCAAGTACAAATATTGTAGGAAGCTTCCAAATGGATGCAAGGTTCATACCCTCATGAACTGATCCTTGGTTTGAAGCGCCATCACCAAAGTAAGCAACTGAAACATTATTTTTTCCTTTCAACTTAGAATACAGTGCAGGTCCGTTGGCTAGCACTGTAACTATCCCGACAATACCGTTTGAACCCATTGCACCTAATTTGGGGTATGTAAGGTGCATCGAGCCTCCTTTACCTTTGCAATAACCAGTTGCTTTTCCAAACAACTCAGCCATCATATACCTTGGGTCAAGACCTTTTGCAATCATGTTCCCATGGCTTCTATGAAAAGTAAAAATATAGTCTGCCTTATCCAGGGCAAAAACAGTACCTGTTGCAGCTCCTTCCTGGCCTAAAGACTGATGTATAGCACCAGGAATTTTCCCCTCATAAAAAAGTCTCTCAAGTGGTGTCTCGAACTCCCTTATGATCAGCATGGTCTGCAGCATCTCAATCATTTTTTCATTTGTCAGCTCCACAATCAATCTCCTTTTAAATATTTATTTAAAAAATCTACTAAAGCAAAAATTGACAAGTAAAGAAATTATTATACAAAATAATTTAATACTTGATATTAAACTTTCTGTCTATTGCATCCATTATCGCAGTGAAACTCTCCTTCCACCTGAACTCCGGAACATCATCAGTTATGCCAATTAATAATGCTTCAGGCCCTCCATCATCAATTATCTGCTCGGTTATTTCTTCTATTTTTTCCTTTGGCTGCAGATGCTGGCTGGATGGAAAATTTATCCATATAATCTTATCTGGCCATGCCTGCCTGGCTTCTTTCATTGTCATATCGGTATCAGGGTATGGAGTGAAAGCCTCTATTATGTCAATTGAAAGATCAGCTATAATATCCTTGTATGCAGCAGTATCTGCATCAAAATGAACCCCAAGCACTTTTCCTTTCTTATGCAATATTTCAGCAGCTTCTTCATAATGGGGAACATAATATTTCTTGAAATTTTCCGGGCTTATGATCTTCGGGTGTACATTACCTCCATAGGTAATAAAATAAAGTGGAGATTCAGCAACTATCTTATATATTTGCCTTCTTATATCAATAAGAGCCTCGTACATCTTTAACAGCTCATCCCTGTTATCCATCCACTGAATGCAGAAATTTTCGGTACTCATATATTCACCGGAAATTAGGTCCTGTAGTGGTTCAAAACCGAGATCACAGCGAAGCAGCCAGTCTTCTCCATAATCAATCATTGCTTTTTCTGCAGCCTCATAAGCAGGAAACACTTTTGTATCTTTTATGATATACATAAGTATCTTGTAATCTTCAGGAGTGGAAAACAGCTTTTTATGCCACCAAATTGTCAGATACCCCATCTCTTTTATCTCATAAAGATTTCCGACTGGAGTTTCATAATCTGTCCTGATAAAAATTTTGCCGTTTTTACCATATACATTGGATTTTACTTTGACGTTAGGCCTGTCAGTACCATAACCTAAAAAATTAACAATATCAAGAAGACACAGTCCTCTGTTTCTCAAATCTCTCTCAGTAGAGCACTGGGGAACCCATCTTTGCAGAGGCATTGCAGGATTTGCGACACTGGGGGCTAACCAAAATGTATTGAAAGAAGTAAAGGGGACTTTATCAACTGGTTTTTTCTGCAATACCAGCTCTACTCTTTTTCTGGGTGTCAGATTTAAAGTCATTGTGCTATCATATTAAAATAAAATATATTAAAATTAATCTTTTGTTTACTATTCTTTTACTGCAACCTTTGTAAGGGTTTCAATTAAAAAATCTCTGTAAAATCAAAATTACCACGATTTTAAAATCAGGCTGCAGGGATACTGAGACCTATTTTAATATATTAGTATCCCTGAGATTCTCCATCTTGATAATCTTTATATCCCTAGATATCAACCTACATAGGATTAATTTCCTGAACCATCGGTTGTACTCTTATAAAAGGCATAGCCAGATGTTCGGGCAGTTTACATATAAAGACGATCAAATCTCCCATTTCACTGGGTTTCATAATTTTTTTAATTGTCTCTTCATCTCTGTTCTCAGCTAATGCAGCAGCGCCATAAAAATTTGTTGCACCCCAGGAAGGCATTAGTGTAGTAACATGCACATTGCTTTGCCTGAGCTCATTATGCATACCCCTTCCAAATTGCTCTATACCGGCTTTTGCAGCAGAATAAACTGACCAGTCTGGCCAGGCATGCTGGGCACATACACTGCTGATGCTTATTATGTTGCCGCTTTTCTGTTTTATCATTTCTTTTGCAGCCCTTTGAGTACCGTATATGTGACCAGTAAGATTAAGGTCTATGGATAATCTTATCTGTTCATCTGTTTGCTCTATAAGAGGCTTTATTACAACTCCTCCACCAGCATTATTTACCAGGATATCTATTCTTTTGTCTTCATCTATTACTTTCTTTACAAGACTGTCCCAGTCCTTAGGATTTGTTATATCCTGCTCAAAATATTTGACTTTTAACCTGTCTGCCACTTCTTTTAGCTCTTTTGGCTGGTTGCTCGTTATCCATACAATGCAGCCTTCTTTTTTTAATGCTTCCGCTGTGCCAACCCCATAACCGCTTGACGCTCCTGTCACAATTGCAACTTTACCTGCCAGATTCATAACTATTCTCCTTTTTGTTAATTAGTTTTTATTATTTAATATTAAATTTAAAAACTATAGTTGTATGAAAAATATCAATGACGCTTCACCGTTACCTGAGTTTATCGTCTGGTGGTCAAGCTTTTCAGGGATAAGCATAGCATCACCTTTTTTTACCTTTACCTGGGTGATTTCCTTATTGTCTTTGGATAATATAATTGTAGCCTGCCCTTCCTTAACGAAAACATACTCACCGTTGGGATGACCCTCATCTAAGGGTGCACTTGATTTTGGCGGAACTTTAAGATTTCCAAAAAGGATCTCTTTGTCCCTGATAAAAAACTCTACAGTTGCAACCCCCCATTCTATTGTTTCGTTTTCGGTCCATTTTTTAATAGCGACTTTTTTATTACTCATTTCAACCACCTTTTTAGACATAAATCCCGGTTTTTTATAAATTATAAAAGATTAATAATGATTATTTTTTTACCTTATAAATTAAAAATAATATTCCTTACCAAGACTAAGTGTTTTAATAATAAACGGTTTAATGGAATACTGGTTTTACCAGTTCATAATGTATCACTCACAGTCTTTAATGTCAAGTTCAATCAGCACCGAAAATGAGATTTTCTAATGCATTATTCCTTGACTGCACCTTTTGTAAGGCCCTCTATAAGATACTTTTGCAAAAGAAGGACTAAAATTACTGGACTTATTAATGTTAATACAGCAGTTGCCGACATTGCTCCGTAATCAAGTGCGAATTTACCCACAAATATAGTGATTTCAATCGGTAAGGTATGCGCCTTCATCTGTGACATAGTTGTTACAGCAAATATAAATTCACCCATACTAAACATGAAAACAACAATACCGGCAGAAATAAGACCTGGTGTCGAAACAGGAAGGACCAGTCTGATTAATGAACCAACTCTTGAACAACCATCTATTCTGCCGGAATCTTCAAGATCTTTCGGAATAGTTTTAAAATACCCATACAAAATCCAGGTGGCTATTGGTAATAACCAGGCAACATAACCAATGACCAATCCATACCATGTATTAAGCAGATGAAATCTTGAATAAAATATAAAGAATGGAATTAAAAATGAAATTGGCGGCAGCATTTCAGTAACAAGCAATAGAATAAACCATATTCTTGAACCTTTAAATCTCAATCTTGTAAATGCATAAGCTGCCAAACTTCCTAAAATAACGCAAATAATTGCGGTTATAAATGCAACTCTTAGACTGTTTAGAAGAGCCCTAATAATATTAAGTTCCTTATTTGTAAAAAGAGGGATATAATTTACTAATGTAAACGGATGAGGAATAAAGTTTAAATTCTTTTGGAACAGTGCGTCTTTACCCTGCAGGCTAGTATTAAGGATCCAATAGAATGGAAACATAAAAAAAGTTAAAAAACAACCAACCCATAAGTACAGAAGTATTCTCTTAAATATTTTTCCCAGATCTCTTTTCATCTGTTATGCCTCACTCTTTTGTACAAATATTATATAAATAACAGCTATTGCAAATGATAGCAGCAGAATAAGATATGATACAGCAGAAGCATAGGCTATATTTAAATTCTTAAAGGCTTGAGTCCAATCGTAAAGTGTGAGAAGTCGGGTATAATTGATAGGTCCACCTCTGGTCATAATAAAAGCCAGGTCAAATTGATTAATAGAAAATATAGATCCAAGAATTATTGCTACAAACATTGGAAATCTGACTAACGGAAGAGTTACATTGAAAAACTTTTGGATACTAGTGGCGCCATCAATGCCTGCGGCTTCATATAGGTCATCTGGAATTGTCTGGAGACCTGCAAGTATTAAAATTATAAAAAATGGCGTACCCTGCCACATATCTGTTAAAATAATAGCCGGTAATGCAGAATATCTATTAGAAAGTATATCTATATAATGATTTACAATGCCAAGTTTAGTTAATAAAAAATTAATTACACCTACATGATTATTAAACATCCATTTCCATATAATACCAGTAACTATTAAAGGTGTTGCCCATGGGATAATAATTAGTGATCTTGCTATGCTGCGGCCTTTGAATCTTTCTTTTAATGCAAGAGCAACGAGAGTTCCAAAAACAAGCTTACAAAAATTAGTTACAACTACAAATATTACAGTTATCACTAAAGAAAATCTAAAATCTTCATTTTTTATTGCTTTAATATATTCGGCTAAACCAACAAAATGATAACTATTAGGAAGGACGGATCGTGTATCAGTAAAGCTTACAAATAAAGAAAATAAAAGTGGCATAATAAGGATTCCAAAAACTGCTATAATTACAGGTGCAATAAGAAAACCTGCCAGATGGCTCTCATGTGCTTCCAAATTCAGAAATTCTCTTATTCTTGATTTATTGCTAATCATCAATCAACTCAATTCTTTTATATTAAAAAATTTTTTAGATAAGTTGGAACATTCTAAATATGATGCTCCAACTTATCTTTATTTTTATTAACTTTAGCTTTTCAATTATCTTTATTAATATCAGAAAATCAGTATAACCTGAATGCTACTATTTTAGAAAATCGGCATACCTTGATGCTAACCCTGGTATAATCTTATAATCGTTATCAGCTGTCTTCTGTAGATCAGCGCAAGCTTGGTCTATTGTTTTTGTACCAACTACAGCATTTTGGAGTTCCTTCATCATTTCACCAACTAAAGCAAGAGACCCATTAACAGGCCATGTTCTGGGAGTTTCAAACTGTATTTCTTTTGCTATTTCCGTAAGGTGAGGACATTTAGCTAATACATCTGGATCTTTCCAAAGATCCGGATAATCAGGGGATGTCCCGTTCCATAATGTCCTTATTTTTTGTACCTCTTTAGAACCGCAGAACTTGATATAAGCCATTGCAGCTTCTTTGTTTTTAGCTGTTATAGGAATACCAAAATTTTCATGTCCATTGGTCGATGCATAAGTACCTTTTGTCTGACCAGGGAATGCAAAGAATCCGGTTTTGTCAAGTATTTTCTTGTCCATGTATGACCTATACATATCCCATACCAGGAAAAGGGGAACCTGTTCATTTGCGTACATAGAAGTTATATCCCACTGGGATCCAGTCAAAGCATCACTACTTAAAAGACCATTATCAACCAACCACTTGATTTCGTTCATAGCACTTTTCATTTCAGGTGTATTAAGAGTCATCTTAAGATTATCACCATCAACTGCACAAGGCTTACCATCGAAAGCTTTGTAGAACATTTGGAAGTTGGGGGCGCCATAGTCAACAGTCAAATCAACCAGAAAGCCATATCTGTCAATTTTACCGTCATTATTAGTATCAAGACTTAGTGTCTTTATCCAATTATTAAGCTCATCCATGGTCGTTGGTGGCTTATTAGGATCAAGTCCTACTTTAGCGACCAGATCCTTATTATAGTACATTATCTCCCATGATGCCATAAATGGAAAAGCATACTGTTTGCCTCCGATTGTCATATCTGCTTTCAACTGCGGAAGAATAGCACTATACTCATTTGATAAATATTGGCTGAGATCTACATAACGGCCCTGAGGAGCATATTCATCCAGCCATGGATCCCATGTATCAATAACATCGACTGAATACTCATCAGTAGATATAGCGATAGGACCCTGCGGCATTAATACGTCCCAGCTGACAATATTTAATTCAACTTTTACTCCTGTTAACTTTTCAAAATACCTTGTTATTGGTTCAAGGCTGTCAATTGCACAGTCGCCTGAACACATAACTTTTATGGTTTGACCTGCATATTTTTTAGCATCATCAATAGCTTTTTGCATATCCGGGCCAGGTGTGACTTTTGTCAACATATCTGTAACTTCTGGTGCTGATTTTACTTCAGCCCCATGTGCCCCAGCTGTTTCTAATGTAGCTTCAGCAGGCTGTTCTGATTCAACAGCTGTAGTTCCAGCAGCAGTCGTCTGCACAGCCGTTTCTGCTCCACTGGTAGCTGCATTTCCCTTACAGGAAATCCCAAACAAAGCTATGGACACTGAAACCATCATTACCAGCAACCATATTAAATACTTTTTCATCTTTCCCATTCTCCTTTACATCAATTATTGATACATTATTGATACTGATTGATAAATTTCTAAACCTCCTTCCTTATTATTCATTTCAACCACCTTTTTTAGACATAAATCTCTGTTTTTTATAAATTCTAAAAGATTAATAATGATTATTTTTTTACTTTATAAATTAAAAATAACACTCTTTACTAAGACTTAGTGTTTTAATAATAAAGGTTTAATGGAATACTGGTCTTACCAGTTACAATCTATCACTCTTAATCTTTAATGTCAAGTTTTTATATTTTTTAATTTGTAATTTAGGATTAATACTTTTCAACCAATTAAGAAAGGCATTCATTTACAAGAAAAGATTGAATATATATTTCTTTCTTTACAACACGCGGCTTTCTTTAACATTTCTTACAATTTGCAGGTTATTGACTTCGATTACCGTTCTTTCAAGGATTTTATAGGCTACGAATACTATCTTTTCTATTTGTGTTTATGGGAGAATTTTAAACTGACCTGCCTCGTTTGCACTTGAATTTACTTTCACAACCTTTTTTAATTTTGTTCGAAAAATAATAATAAACTATTCAATTAATGCATTCTATAAGATATATAAGCTGCTTTTTACAAATTATAACAATAATTTTTATTGTTATTTTATGATAAGTTTTAAGCTACTCCTGTATTTCCATTTTCTTAAGCCTTGATTCCATGGTACTCAGATGGATAGCCATTGCAGACCTGGCTTTCTCAGGGTCTTTTTCTTTTATTGCGTTATAAATCCTGATATGCTGTTGCAGTGAAAGGGTCCTGTCGGAGATATCAAGATAATCTTTCTCATATTTTTCAAGCACCAGCAGCAATTCGTTTAATGAATTCATTACTGCAGTAAGCACCTTATTATCTGCAACCTCGAAAACACACTGATGAAATTTGAATTCTGAATAAACAAATTCATTTTTATTGTCAATATTTTTTTCTGCATCATCAACATAACTTTTAATCTGTGAGATGTCCTGCTGGCTTGCTTTTTTTGCAGTAATATACACAATACCTTCTTCAAGCACACATCTTGCCTCAAAAAATTCTTTTATCTTGATTGAATGGACAGCCTTTATAAACTTGAACGGGTTTATCAGAATATCAGAGAACGACTCTTTAATGTAGGTCCTTTTACCGGGGATCATTTCAAGGACACCCATGATATTTAAAGCTTTTAGTGCCTGTCTCAGTGAAGTCCTTGAAACTTTAAGTTTTTCCGAAAGAATGCGCTCGCCCGGGATAAAATCTCCGGGGTTTAAGTCACCATTTGTAATAAGCTTTTCTATTTTTTCAATTATCTGATCTACGAGGACAAATTTTTCTATCGGTTTTATTTTTTCCAGAAAATTCATATTTCATTCAGCCACATTTAAATATAAATTACTAACCAAAGCCTCTGTAAGAACTTATAGAAATATCGTCCTACCTATTAAGTGGTCTATCCAGTAAACAAGTTAGTCCAATTTAACATTCTATTAGAAAAATGTCAAATAAATAAATTGTTCAATTGACAATTTGCCTCACGAATTATTACATTTAAAGTCTATGTGGAAAGGTATCGATACCCACTTAAAAATCTAAATTAAATTATGACAATAACAATAGTTCGTTTAAAATAACTTTTGAGAATTTAAAAAATATTATACCTCTAAAGATCTTAAACAAAATGACGAAATATTGTATTTCCATCATTATTATGCATATAATTATTAAATAAATACCATTGAGGTATAACTGAAAACTAAAAAAATTATTTAATGATTAGGTTTTTCATCAGTAAGTAAACAGTTTGCTGTATTGAAAATGAAAGTAGTTATAAGATTATAAACTTTTCAAAATAAAAGTAGAAGGGGCCAGTAAAATGGAAATGCGGAGTTTTGGAAGTACAGGTGAGAAATTATCAATAGTAGGTTTTGGGGGAATTGTTGTAACAGATGTATCTGCAAAAGATGCTTCACGTTTTGTGGCAAAGGCAATAGACAGGGGAATAAATTATTTTGATGTGGCCCCCCTTTACGGGAATGCCCAGCAAATGTTGGGCCCTGCCCTTAAGCCATACAGGAAAAATGTATTTCTTTCATGCAAGACACAGGAGCGCAGCGCCAAAGGTGCCCAAAAAGAATTTCAGGATTCCTTAAAAAAGTTAAAGACTGATTACTTTGACCTTTATCAGTTCCACAGTATGATAACTCTTGATGAAGTAAACACTGTAATGGGACCAGGGGGCGCACTTGAATTTTTTGTTAAAGCCAGAGAACAGGGGCTTGTCAGATATCTAGGTTTTACAGCACACACCGAAGAGGCCGCGATTGCACTAATGAAGGCTTATGATTTTACAAGCATTATGTTTTCTTTTAACTGGGCTTTATGGTTTAAAAATGGTTACGGACCAACAGTATTAGATATGGCCGTCAAAAAAGGGATGGGGGTTTTAGCTATAAAGGCTCTTGCTAAAAGTGGACCTGAAAAAGACAAGGTAAATAAGTGGGTTAAATGCAGTTATGTACCCGAGGATAGTTTTAAAGAGGCTTCCCTCGGGCTTCGTTTTACTCTTTCCCTGAAAGGAATTACTACGGCATTGTCATCAAGCCATGCTGAACTTCTCTGGCTTGCATGCGATATAGCTGATAATTTTAAGCCTATTACCGAAGAAGAACTCTTAATTCTTAAAGAAAAATCTAAAGATGTTGAAACAATAATAAATGTACTTAAAGAGCATTGATAAATAAAAAAACCGGGTATAATGGAAAGTAGTAATAAAAAATAAAACCAAATCAGGAATTCCCAAAAGGCTTGTTTATTGAAAATTTATTTCTATTAACATTAATAATGGGTTGGAGTTTGGTTCGGAAATCCTTTTTCATATGTCAGGACTAAAGATGTGAAAGGGATACTGCAAGTCTTATTTAGGGCAAGACAAACCAGTGGAAATCCATATAGTTTTTACTAGTTATATACGATTATTCTAAAATTATAACTTCTCTTTTATAAGAAGTTAGCATTTTTATTCCATTTTCTGTTATTAATATCCCATCTTCAAATCTTAGGCCGTTGATAGAATCAGACAACCATATATCAACATTAAAAAGCATATTTGGTTTTATAATGAAATTTGCATTTTCAGACATCCATAAGCCTTCTACTTCTGAAGAACCTGTACCATGAGCAGGGCCATAAAGTGCAAATTCTTCGAGATTGTACTTTAAAAGAATTTCGTAATAACCCTTAAAAACGTCACTTGCCTGTATCCCCGGTTTAATTTTATTAATTGCATAATTACTTGCTTCAACACCTATTTTCATAAGCCTTAATGCATTGTCTTTTGGTTTGCCTAAAGACACGGGTCTGCAAATATTCCCGCAATATCCCATGTATTTTGAGCCAATCGTAAGTTGTATTAACTCGTTCTTTTTTATTTTCTTATCAGTCGACCTGCAAAGACTTAAGATAGTATTATCACCAGAACACACCCATGTGGGGTAGGGAGTCCCTTCAGCTCCTAATTCGAGCATTTCCTTTCTGGCAACAGCTTCAATTTCATATTCGGCTACACCTTCTTTAATACTATGAATTGCTTTAATTAAAGATTGCTGGGCTATTTTATACGCCTCTTCTATAAAAGGTATCTCTTTTTCACTTTTTATAGATTGCAACTCCAATATAAGATCATCAACATTATAAACTTCTGCATCGGGCATTGCTGCAATAAGATCTTTGAAAAGTAAATTGGGGAAAATATTGTAATTGGAAACACCGATTTTTTTTATATTTTTTGCAAATTTATATTTTTTTAATATTTCAGAAAAGTTATTTGATTCAGCTTTTCTTATCCATTCTGTTGGCGCTGAAGTTTCAACAAGCAAAGGGTTTATATCAACATTTTTTATTTTTGAAGATACTTTTGCAAAATCTGCAGATTCTGGTCCTCCTGTAAGCAATATTGGTTCACCTTCCCTTGGAATAAGCAAAGATGCGAAATCAAAAAATGGCCAAAATCCGGTAAAATATCTAATAACTCCAGATTCACATTCACTGCTATAACAGACAATCAGGTCAAGATCATTTTTTTTCATTAAAGACTGCAGCTTTTCAACCCTTTTTTCATATTCCTCTTTTGGTAATTCCTTAATCCTCATCTTCTGCCTTTCTATATTAAATTATTTTTCGACCATTTATTACATTCGTCCATCATTACCAGGTAATTATTTACAGGAACGTAATTTGGAATCGAATTGCCTGAACCAAAAACATATCTTCCTTTTAATGCACAGGAATTGAGGATTTTATCTATATAATCTCTTAAATCCTTTTCATCATACCTTGTAATCTTGTCAACATCAGCTCCACCTATAATTCCTACCTTTTCTCCCCATGTTTCTTTGTACTGTATTACAGGATAGCTGACATCTTCAAAAGCATGGATTGCATCAATTCCTATATCATTGATCAAAAGATCCATTATCTCATCTCTTTTACCACAACTATGAAGATAAAATGGTTTATTGCTTTTATGAGCTATATCTGCATATTTTTTAAACCATGGAAAAATAAGGCTGTTTAAATCTTTAATAGAAAGCATTGTTCCGGTTTTATAACCTAGATCATCTGCATGAAAAATACATCCTACCGATTCATGGTTAATTACAGAATCATAAAAGTTGAGCATTATTTCACCCACCTTGTCACAAACTGCTTTCACCAAACCACCGTTGTCAACTAACAAATAGAAAAAGTTTTGATACCCAAAAATCCACTCCAACAGTTCTTCAAACAGTGAAGCTATTACTCCTATCTTCATGCCATCTGGAAGCATTTGTTTTATGCTATCTAACAATTCGAGATATTCATTATTTAAATCTTCAGCAATCTTCCATGGAAATGTCTCAAAATCATCCCACGTTTTAATCATTCCCTTATCTTCAACAGCCCAGTGTCTAAAGCCTTTGTTTAATTGCGAAGTATCAGCGATTTTATTTACTACAGAATTGAGGGATTCAAAATTACTGATAAATGTCATATCAGCTAACAAGCTATAGCCCATTTTTCTATAAAAATTTATGGTACTTCCATAATATTTTTTATAGGCTTTCTTTTTTTCTGAATATGCATTTAAATTAAAAGTATTATCTCCCCATTGGGATACAGGCGGTGGATAGTATTCATTATCTAAATAATCCAAAAGAATTATTTTCTTAATTTCCTCATCTACTAATAGTTCTGCGGATAAAACTGTTGATGCAATTCTTATTCCTTTTAATACATCCACAAATAGGCCAAAGTCTGGCTCATTTTTACTCAGAAATTTTAAGTCCATATTTTCTCCATAGCATCATTTTTAAATGTTTCTATAATAAATAAAATAGTAATTTATTAATACTTATTTAAAAATTTCACCAAGATCTGTACTAAAACTTATGTTATTGTCTTCTACAAATTTTTTTAAATAATTTAAATTTATTTCATGATTAATCGTATCTTCGCTAATTACAGAAAGTGAAGCTAAAAAAGAACCTAATTCTACAGAACTATTAAAAGAAAGCCCGCAACATATCCCTGCGATAGTGCCTGCTAAAAAAGCATCCCCAGCTCCAGCAGTAGTCTTAACATTTACATCCACCACTGGAATAAATCTTAAATCTCTTTTGAAATAAGTATAGCTGCCTTTAGAGGAATTAGTGATTACAATCATGATGTTAATATTTTTATTTATTAAATAACTTATGCATGATTTTATAATTTTACTAACATCTCTTTCAATTTCTAAATTTCTAATTATTTTATCTATTTTGTAATTATTTAGCTTTGCAATTGAAGAAGCTTCATCAATATTTAGAATAATCATATCGATAAGGGCAAAGCCATTTATATAGTTAAGTTCCTTTATTTCAAATGAGGAAACTGAACCAATATTAAAACTCCCTCTGGATCTGCCAATTTCTAATATTTTTATTCTTGTACTTAGAGGTACTTCAGGTAGAGAAAGGATTATTTCCCTTTTTGGGTCTTTTTTAAATTCATTAAAAAAAGATATTATATCTTCTTCTGAGACTTTACTACTGGCACTATTTGCAGAAGTAATATTTCCACCTGTACTATCAGGGTATTGAAAACAAACACTAAATAATGTAGATGTGTTGGGTATTTTAAAAATATTTTTTATGTTTATTCCAAGTTTTTGAATTTCTTTGATAAGGAAAACCCCAGCATCATCATCACCTACTTTTCCAATTGGAAAAATATCGAACTTATTTTTTTTTGTCCCCAAAAGAATAGCGAGATAATGAATAACTATATGCAACTTACAATAGTCTTTACCCCGAAGAAGTTCGCCCAGTCTGCTTTCATTCCTACCAATTGTATTATTTCCGATTAATCTAAAGAATATCCCAGAGCCTATACCTCCAGTACCTACAAGGTGATTATATTTAAATTCCAGATTATGGTACAAGGGTTTTAAATACTTCATATATTTACTCCTCTGAATTCCCATTGGGGATTTTCAGAAATAGGATGGCATGCTGTTTCATAAGTAGCTGTAATTATTGCATCAGGATGATCTTGAAGAATAGTAATAGGATATTCTACGGTTTTATCAGAGAAAAGTACTACTCTTAAAGCTGTTTTTTTCCAATCGCCAGTATCACTGAATATTCTTACTTTTCTTGCTGAAAAACACTCCTTTATCCCTAAAGTTATTGACATAGGTGGAACAAACTGATAGCCAGCTCCAAAACTTCTATGTGAAAGAGCAATAATAGTATCAATATTATTTTCTTGTATTCTTAATTCTGAATTTTTTAGTTGCTCCAAGGTAATTTTACTGTAAGGATTCCTTCTTGCTTGATTATAAGCAAGGTGTCCGTCTTGGCCCCATCCCCCAAGAGTAATATCTATTGGTTCTTCATTTATTTTTTTCTTAATCAAATTCATATTGTTTGGATTAGGGAAAAACCTTTGTGATTCTGGCACAGCCAAGTCAGATAATATACTGCCATAAAAATATTTTTCCATAAAAGTCCTGAAATTATAAGGATCGTTTTCAGCCAGCAATTTGCCTTCCCAGTCTAGGCACTCATCCATATGAAAAACAACTAAATTTTTTAAGGAAATCTTTTCCATATTTATTATTTCCGTAAAAGGTTTATACCAAGATTTTGGCCCACATGGTACTATTGCCCTGCAAACTCTTTCCTCATCTTTTGCGATTTTAATTTCTTCTATAAGCTCCTGGGCCATAAGTTTTCCCATTTCTATTGAATCCTTTACAATCCTAAATGGAACTTTAAGATCTGGATGATTTTCAAGTTCTTTAACTGGGATGCTACACCATTTATAAAGTTCATTTATATTGATTTCTGACAATTTTACTCCTTAATTTTTTAATTATTATTCTAATTGATCAGGTAGCACAATATGTGTGAAATTGAGGATTTAAATAGTAACCACCATTTCAAATTCCCGAGCTGATCAGAAAATATTAATACTATATTGGGTTTTTTAATTTTATATTCCCCAAACTTTTCAATCCTTACGGGTATATCCCTCTTAATGTCACAGCTTCGGCAACCCTGCCGACAGCAATGAGCGAGGCGGCCGTGCGCATGTCGACCTTTTTGTCTGTACAGCATTTATACACATCATAAAAAGCTTTTTCCATGATGT
>Ga0182021_10001616_pt1 | contig 26091 bp, 25 predicted proteins | sample 612E3MmetaG_FD_120493 | JGI IMG/M metagenome (GOLD analysis project Ga0182021, IMG submission 120493) | Permafrost microbial communities from Stordalen Mire, Sweden - 612E3M metaG (Illumina Assembly) | ecosystem: Environmental > Terrestrial > Soil > Wetlands > Permafrost | place: Sweden... | reverse complement strand
TTCTGTTGATCACTTCCATCTTTCATAGTGTGGGTTGTTTAGCGAGCGCTATATACCAACCCTATCGGAAGAAGACCTCAGAAATATCATTGTTACGCTTCTCCAATGCGCGTGCCGCTGATATGTGGTTTTCCTACGCGATTGTGGGATAGCCCCATGTTCCTGATCTCTCGTTCCCTTTCAAGAAGTGCAGAACAAAGAGCCTCAGTAAGCACTTTCCTTCCGGGCGTGCACGCAGTGCCTAGACGAGACTTTTTCGTCCTAAACGATGCATACGAATTCGCGTTATCTTGTCTGTGATATATACCTTATTTTATTAGTAAACTATCTCGATTCCGACCTTTACTCCATTCCTAAGCACGTTTAGCTTAATTTTTGTGCCATGCACGTGATATTGGTTGAGGTAGTGCCTCAATTCATCTGAGTTATTGACTGCTATGTCCTCGATGCCATAGATGATGTCGCCGCCGAGCATGACTTGTTTATCATTAAAAATTACTGATGTAGTACCAGCTCTTATCCCGGTTTTCTCTGCGAGGGAGTTCGGTAATATACCGCTTACAAACACTCCTCGAGTTTCCTTCCCAAGACCCATCTGAGTTGCTATTTCTTCGGTTAGTGTGTACCCTTCTATACCGATTGGTTCGGGTAAGGACGTAGGTGCATTCGTCTCCGCTTTCGCAGCTCCCGTCATCCCCTCAACTACCTTCCCATTGGAATTACTATCCATTTGCGTGAGTTGCTTCTCCGCGTGCACGACAACTTTTAAGTCGACCACCGAGTTTTTCCTAAAAACCCTAAAACTCGATACCCCTTCTTTTCGCTGTGCGCGCGCGCGCATCCTGAATCGTATTTACGGGGCTATCGTTAATTCCTAATAGTATGTCTCCCCCGTAACGTGTCTCCGAAGCACCGATCCTCAATATACTCTCGCAGCCCCTAACCCCTGCGTCGTGTGCTGGTGAGCCCTGGAAGACTTCAGTGACTATGACTTGGCCTTCCGTATTTATGCCCATAGCGAGAATCTGCTCCCTTGTTACAACTCCGACTGATAGGCCTAACTCCGAGTCTGTTGAGCCAATAATGGTACCGTTGCCCTTAAGGGGTGTATTCGTTGACTGCTGGCTATTCATGATAGTTGGAGCTGGATTACCCTCTCCCCGATGACTCAAAGCTTCCATTGTTGTGTTGACGGCTGTTACCAGTGGTGAATAGTCCATTTTCCGGTGGGGCTTCGCGGAGGACTTTAGTGACTGGTACGTCTGGCCCTTAATCGGGTTGATGCCGAGGCGAGGCAACAACTCCCCCCTCAGGCCCATGATGGCATGAATCAGAACCTCTGGAGTGTAACCTAGACAATCGTCAAGATCCCCCCTCTCCAGCGCTGCGTACAGCACATTATACCTTTCCTCATATTCGTTGAAGTATAGGCTCCTGTCATATGGGCTGTCGATGGCTAGCCAACCAGACTCCGGATTCATACTAATAGCAACCTCTAGGCGCGCATCACTATTTTCTATGTCGAGGACAAGGTTATGAGGCCTCAGAATTCCTTTATGGGATCTAATTACAGCCGCGGAGAGGGATCCGAATTGTGTCACCTGGGAGTACTTGTTAGCCGTCTGATTATGAATGAGCGTCAGCTTCTCAAGGAGGGATCTCCTGACACTAGTGTTGGCGATGTAGTCAACGGAGTCGTTGACAAATACGGATGACTTGCTACGCTCAGCTAGTCTATCCAGATCCTTGAGAAGGTCGTCGCCCTCAGACACGACTATCCCTCAGGTAGTTCTGGATATAATTGATGGTCGACTGCACATTTGACTTAACAAGCATATCAAACTTCGATCCACCGGGATACGAGGCATTATTATCCACGACGCCCTGGAGGAAGGCGAGTGTGAGCCTAGCCAGTTCCTCCGGCGTGGTTTGAAGCCTCCTTGGGTTCGTAAGAAGATCTGAGACCATCTGTAGCCTGAAGCTCGCCTCGTGATGAGCCTTGATCTCGCCAAGTTTTCGATCCGCGGCTTCGTTTAGTCTGTTCAGCCCCTCCAGTCGGGCTTCGGCGGCTGCTTCCTGATCCTTTATTGTCTTCAGCTTCACCTCCACCGCGGAAGCGCTTACCTTCATTTGCTCTATTCCAGCGTATGCGTTGACGGCTCCCATTACCTGCAGGGGATTCCCATACTTAGCCGCAAGCTCATGTAGGGTCCTCAGGCTGTCGTAGTCGTAGGAGTAGTCGGAGACGATGAGCTTCACTATGTCAAGATAGGTCTTCTGCCTCAGCGCCTCATTGTCATAGCCTTCCTTCATCCTCTTCGAGTCGGCCTCCCGCTTCTCCAGAATCTCCACTATAACCTCTAATCGCTTCTTGAGGTCTTCGAGAGCCTTGATATCGTCGTAGATCTCTAGTGCTTCGAATACTCTCTGAGGGTCGCCAAACCTCCTCGAGGCTTCGAGCAACTCTACCTGTATCTTGGGGGTTACTCCCACATCCATTAGCTCCTTGTTCAGAGCAATGTTCGCATTTATTGAAGGGACCTTGAGGTTAAGATCAGCCAACTCTTTCCCCAGTTTCAACAAACCCATTATGTCGGCGCCAATCGCCTGGAGGTTTCCCGCCAGCTTGACGCAGTCCTTGAAGGAGAGGATCCCACTGACCTCCTCCCTGTCAGTCTTATACTCATCAAGATCTTTGATGGTGTTGCCCCCGAGGGCGAAGTCGCCAAGCATCGCTATGATCTTGTCATGCTCAGTCGTATCCTCAACAGTCACTCCTCTCGTCCACCTCTTGATCGTCGGCTCCGGGACCCTCCTCCTCGCTAAGACGGTGAGCTCCCGGTTCGTGAACCCATAACTTCTGAGCTGCTTCATCAAGTCCGCTGCGTGATTCCTCTGAGCTTTATCCAGCTTCGATGTCCTACAGGTCGACGCCAGATCGCGGATCAGATTCAGCATGTATGTTTAGACAAGTGTGGTAGGCTGTTTAAAATCTCCCCCATTCATTGCAGGGATCAGAATCGAACTTATTGAATCATTTATGTATGCGCCAAAGACTCGAAGGATCACTATAACCCAAAAAAACCTCATAATAGGGTTGGAAGCAGCGGCTCCACACACGAGAGCAAGGCTACGTGCTCAACGTTCTCCCCATGGTAACGATAAGGGAGAGCTGTTCCAGAAAGAATTCTAGGAGCCCAATGATCCCACACTGATCCCTAATTAATCTCTTAATGATCCCTAATTGATCCAATTGCGATCCGACCCTCCATAACGATACTGAAATCTATACTCGTTGCGCGCGCGCCCACTACCACACCGACGGCCCAGGAAGAACACAAATCAACCCACTCAACCTACCCAGCCCAATCCCCTGAGACTCCACAGGACCGTATACTGGCAGAGGCAAACGACAAACTCGGCTCAGCGCGCTCGCTGTTATTTTTCGGGTGTTTTTAGAGTTTTCCCCAATTTAAAGGTGAATGATGGGGGTATTTTTTCATGATGAGTTTGATACGCCTTGCATAGTTAGGCCGGTGCGGAGCCATAGTTGAATAACTTAGACGAACATCGTTCGGTGATGGACGGTTATTATCCCCCACCGGAAGGCGAGGGGGGCTGGCGCGTAGCAGAGCCGGGTAGGCTCGGGGTAGACGAGGAACTGCTGAAGCAGGCTGTAAGTTTCCATAACGACCACGTTGTCACTAGGAGCTACGGTGGAGCCCTTGTCGTCGTCTACAATGGCTACGTGGTCGCGGAGAGCTACATCACGGGGGAGATAGGCGGTCCACGGCCGTGGGGGAGGGCGACCTGCAACGACGTCAAGTCGTCTACGAAGTCCATCTTCGGGACCGTCGTCGGCACCTTCCTGAATGAGTATGGTGGCCGCGTGGGTCTCGATACGCCACTTGTCGGGGCGAGCCGCGGGGAGTCCCTGATCCCGCAGATATGGGAGCAGCCCATTACCGACGAACGGAAGACGAGGATCAACGTGAAGAACGTCCTCTCCATGACCTCGGGGCAAGATTCGAGGGAGCCCTGGCTCGCCCCTGGCAAGCGTCGCCACACACCTGGCCATGTAGGTCCCTACCAGATGTACGAGTACTGCTTCGGCTGGTGGCGATTCGACGGCATACCCGCGCAGCATAGGCTCCTCTTCGAGCCCGGGCAGGGGTTCAACTACAGCAACTTCGGTCTCGAACAGGTGGCACTCGCTATGCGCAACATCTCGGGGCTGGAGGTGGGGCGGTACGCGTGGGAGAGGGTCCTCAAAGAGATCGGGATGCCTACCGGGTTGCGTGACAATTTCTACAGGGAGATACCGTACAAAGATGACAGAGAACTAAACTACTCGGATCGGCCCGGCTGGGGCGTGGGTGGTAACACGGGGTGCAATGCATACGGCGCCGACGGGAGCAGCAGCACAATCGGGTACAACACTGTGGTAGGGAGCACATTCAGGTGCAGCGCCCGCGACTTCGCGAGGCTGGGCTACCTGTGGCTGCGGAGGGGCAGTTGGGGGAAGAGGCAGCTCGTCCCAGAAGAGTGGATGAAACAAGCGACTACACGCTTCAGGCGCCCCGACGGCAGCGCCCCGGTGAACTACGGCTACACGTTCTGGATACAGGATGAGTTGAGCGGTGTTCCAGCTGACGCGTTCGGCTCGAGGGGGCACAACATAAATGACTGCTATGTCATCCCGAGCCTCGGCCTCGTGATCGCCAGGATGGGGAACGATGACCCGCCGAGGGAGCAGCGCGACGCATTTGTCAGGGACCTCATAGCGGGGGTAGTGAAGGCAGTAACTTAACTATGGAAAGCCAGCGGTTAGAATTCCCCGCCCATCAAGCCTTATCTCCCATAGAGAAGAGAAAAAGGGGAAAGCCCATTGCCGGTAAAGATTCACAACAGGAATGAACTCCTCGCCCACGGTGTAGCTGACTCCCGCCGCGTCGTTCTTGATGTAACCGAGCGGGTTCTGCAGAGGCTGGACGCCTACGAGCGGCTTAAGGTATTAGTCAGTTTAGATGGTGATATTCTCCACGTCGGCAACCGCCAGTGGGACCTCTCCCAGAAGCGCCATATCTACGTCTTCTCTGCGGGGAAGGCGGCGAACCACATGGCGATGGCGATGGAGGAGATATTGGGCAAGCGTCTTACGAGGGGTATCGCCATCGTGAAGATCGTTGAGGAGACGGACCACTACGCCAACACAGAGGTCTTCATCGGCGGCCACCCACTACCAAACCACGAGGGCGTGCGGGGAAGCCGAAGGATGCTTGAGATCGTCGACCAGGCGGGTAAGGACGACGTGTTCATCTTCTGCATGAGCGGCGGCAGCACGGCGCTGATGGCATATCCCGTGGAGGGGATCACGCTGGAGGAGAAGATGGCGGCCACAGACACGATGCTCAAGTCGAACATCCGTGTGCTAGACATCAACACCATCAGGGGCCACATCTCCCAGATGAACCGGGGGCGACTCGGGCAGCGCATCGAGATGAGGGGAGCTGAGATGATCGGCCTCAACATTTGGGACGCCCTCGACTGGCCCCCAATCGAGGACTACGGGGAGCCAGTGACGATGCGCGGCACTCCCATCGGCCCCGACTACTCCACGTTCGCGGACGCACAGAGGATCATCCGCGAGCATGGTCTTATCGGGCGCCTCCCCAAGAGCGTCGAGTCCTACATATTCAACGGCAAGGAAACCCAGGAGACGCCGAAGTCGATCGCACGCGCCACCTACTTTATGCTCAACATAGTATCCGACTCATGCAGGTACGCCGCCGAGATCGCCGAGGACATGGGGATCATCCACATGACCCTCACCACCAGCCTTGAGGGGGAGAGCAGAGACGCGGGGATGTTCCTAGCCAGCGTCGCCAAGGAGGTGCAGCGCTTCCACCAACCCATAGCGCCCCCATGCCTCATCTTCACCGCCGGGGAGACCTCGACCCGCATCCTCGACAACAAAGAGATCAAGGGGCACGGCGGCCCATCGCAGGAGCTGGTGACCGGGTTCGCGATAGTCGCCCGGGAGGTGCCTGGTACCTGCATGCTCTCCATCGACACGGAGGGGACTGACGGCACAACGAAGATGGCGGGCGGCATCACCGACTCCGAGACATACCGCTTGGCGGTCGCAGCGGGCATCAACCTGCAGGATGCGCTCCGTGGACATGCCACCTACGAGGCATTATCTAAACTCGGGTGCACAGTCTTCACGGGGAACACAGGGACGAACATCTGCGACTTCAACGTCTTATATATACCCCAGAAAGAGTAGTTCGCGAAAGGGGCAGAAACAATGGGAAGCACGAGCATCAAATCCGTAAAGGCGAGACAGATTCTGGACGCCAAAGGTAAGCCGATGCTGGAGGTCGACGTCGTAACTGCGGGTGGCATCCTCGGTCGGGGCTCGGCTCCCTCGGGCGTCTCCGCCGGCGAACACGAGGCGTATGTCCTTCGCGACAAGAACCCCAAGTGGTACGACGGCCTCAGCGTCTACAAAGCCGTAGACATTGTCCACGAGACCATCGCGCCCAGGCTCAAAGGCATGGACGTGATGGATCAGGCAGCGATCGATAAGACGATGATCGACCTCGACGGCACCCCTGACAAGTCTAGACTGGGCGGGAACACGCTATGCAGCGTATCCCTCGCATGCATCCGCGCCGCGGCGAACACAGAGAATCTACCCCTCTATCGCTACCTTAACCCCACCGAGGTCAAGACCATCCCCTTCCCTACCGTCAACTGCATCAGCGGCGGCAGCTATCAGAAGGGCTCGATGCCTTTCCAGGAGTGCACTGTTGTTCCCTACAAGGCGAAGTCGATCAAGGAAGCGGTGCACATCATGTATCAGATGTTCAAACTGACGCCTGAGGTCATCAAGGACTACATGCACGGGGAAGCGCCCAAGCCCGGGAGCCTCACGGGGTGGCAGTCCCCCAGCCAGGACCCCACCGTCGCCTTCGACATCATGTATGAGACCGCTCGCCGCATCGGGGCGGAGGACAAAATAGCCTTCGCCGCCGACGTAGCAGCCAGCGAGTTCTACGACAAGGAGAATGGCACATACGACTTCATAGGCGAGAACGTCGACGCCGACGCACTCCTCGGATTCCTCAAGGATCTGACGACGAAGTACCCCTTCCTCTACGTCGAGGACCCCCTCGAGGAGAACGACTGGGGCGGCTGGAAGAAGGCCGCCAAGATGCTCAACAGGACCATGCTCGTCGGCGACGACCTCACAGTGACGAATATAGAGATGCTCAAGAAGGCCGCCAAAATGAAGGTCTGCGAGGCGTTCATCTTCAAGCCGAACCAGGTGGGGACGATGACTGAGAGCCGTGAGGCGATCGAGTACGCTCAGAGCAAGGGCATCGTGGCCATTCCCAGCGTCCGCGCTGGCGGCTGCACAGACGACCCCATCTTCGACTTCGCAGTCGCCTACGGCTGCTGCGCCACAAAGCAGGGGCCGCCGAAGAACGGCGAACGCGTCTACGGCATCAACTTCCTAACAAGGGTGGAGGATGAGCACCCCAAGGCTAAGCCCTACGACTTCACGCCCCACATTAAGTTCTAATAATGCGCGCGCAACTCGTGCAGGGATTATCCCCATTCGACGCTGGCGTACGCATACTCCCAATCGACATAGCCTTCCTCCTCGTCGGACCCCTCAGCGGCAAGTTCTCAGACAAGTACGGCCACGCCCCATTCACGACCACCGGCTTGGCTCTCAGCAGCGTGCGCGCGCGCGTCGCTGTTCCTATTCTCGACGACGACAGCGACGACGCCTTACTACCTGATGTTCATCTACCTCGCTATATTCGGCGCGGGTGTCGGGCTGTTCAACTCGCCTAACATGAGTTCACTCATGTGGTCCGTCCCCTCTGATCGCCGGGGGATAGCCTCCGCGGTCAGGGCTATCTTCTTCCAGACCGGCGCAGTCATCAGCATCAACCTCGCTATACTCGTCATGACCTTCACCATCCCCTACAGCATAGTCAGCGGCGTCATAAGCTCCGACTTGTCTATGTCGGCCTCGGAGATATCCCTCTTCGCCACCGACATCAACCACGCCTACCTCTGGATGGCCGTCATAAACGCGTGCGCGATCGTCCCGTCGTTCCTCAGGGGGAAGCGAGTCGAGGAGACCGAGGCCCTTACGAAGGAGCAGATGGGTGACGACACTATCTAGAACCCTTTTTCTCCTCCCAACAGGACCCTAGACTCATAAAAAACTTAAACAGGGCCACCAATATCATTGGTGATCCCCATGCCATCCAAGCTCGACAAGGGAAGGAAGGTCGTCATAAACCTGGACGAGGACATCGTTCGGAGCGACGGCGTCACCATAAAGATGCGCGAGTTCGTCAAAGAGATGCTCGCCTACAACCCGGAGTTCGTCATAGACGCGAGCCCCAAGGGCGAGACCTGGTACCTCCGCAAGAAGACGGAGAAGGCGAAGAAGAAGTAGCGCCTCTGCTAAACCGTTAAAGCGGTCACCACCTCATTCTACCCCGATCCAGTTGGCGATCAAGGCCGTTTACAGGGACGACGAAGGCGGGAGAAGTGGCGCCGCTGAGATATGCCTCAAGTGCGGCGTCTGCTGCAACGTTGCGCACAGCTGCCACGTAATGAACGACCACAAATTCAACCCGCGGTACACATTCGTCTACGACTGCCTCACATCTGAAAAGGGGGCGTCGAACCCTAACATCTGGCTCTGCGTCAGCTGCCACAAATGCGAGGAGACATGCCCCTACGAGGTCTCCCCCGTTCACTTCATAGAGTCACTGAAAGGGGACGCCCTCGATGCCGGGTGGGTGCACCAAACTATCAGGGCGGAGGTCAACCAAATTATAACGACGGGGTTCGCTTTCCCCCTCACCGGGGCCACGGAGAGGCAGAGGCAGGCACTGAACCTCAGGTCAGTGCCCCTACCGCCCCTCACCGACCTCATGAAGATCGCGGAGAAGACCCACATCGCCGAGAGGCTCAGGGAGGACAAGCAATGAGGTACGCCCTCTTCCTCGGCTGCTTCATACCAATGCGCTTACCCCACCTCGAGGCCGTCTCACGGAGGGTACTCCCCCAACTCGGCGTGGAACTTACCGACATCGACGGCTTCAGCTGCTGCCCCGAGCCCGTCGGCTTTCTCACAGACAAGATCACGGGGCTCGCCATTGCAGCGAGGAACATCTGCCTCGCCGAGGAGACAGGGCTCGACATCCTCACACTCTGCAACGGCTGCACCTACACACTGAGGCAGGCAAACCAGATCCTGAAGCAGGACTCAGCGCTAAGGGAAAAGGTGAACGACATCCTAGCGGAGACTGGGCATAAGTTCAAGGGAACGGTTGATGTGAGGCACTACGCCCAGGTTTTATCGCGAGATATTGGTCGAATCAAGTCAATCGTAAAGAAACCCCTAACAGGCATAAGAGTTGCCTGCCACCCCGGCTGCCACATCCTCAGCCCACCCGAGGCGATGGGTTTCGATGACCCGCTCAACCCCACGGTGCTCGACTCGATGGTCGAGACGCTCGGCGCCACACCAGTCGACTGGGACAAGAAGACTGGGTGCTGTGGCTGGACCCTGACAAACTACGATGACCGCGAATCCGCGAACCGCCTCCTCGGCGAGAAACTCGGAGCCATGCACGCGGCGGCCTCCGACTGTTCAACCGTCATCTGCCCTCAGTGCTTCTACCAGTTTGACACGGGACAGATGCTCGCCGCGCGGGAGCTAAAACTTGACTACCGCGTCCCCACAATCTACTATCTCCAGCTACTCGGACTCGCGATCGGCCTTAACCTCGACGAGGCCGGGGTGAAGCTGCATAGGGTCAGGGACCCCGCCCTGGAGGAGAAGCTCGGGAGGCTCGCAGCTTGAACGTCACCGCCGTTTGCCCTTACTGTGGTGTCGGGTGTCTGCTCCGACTCCACGTCAGGGACTGTAAGGTAATTGGCGTCCTCCCCCACGAGGCCGGGCCCGGCGAGGGTAAGCTCTGTATAAAGGGGTGGAGCGCTCACGAGTTCATTCACCACCCTGACAGGCTCGAGAGGCCTCTCATCCGGGACGGCGAGGGCTTCAGGGAGGCCACCTGGGATGAGGCCCTCTACCTCGTCGCCTCAAAGATCAGGGAGTCGAAGGAGCGATACGGCCCTGACTCGGTCGCCTTCCTCGCCTCCGCTAAGGCGACCAACGAGGAGAACTACCTCATGCAGAAGCTTGCCAGGGCCGCCGTGGGGACGAATAACATCGACCACTGCGCTCGCCTCTGCCACAGCAGCACCGTCACAGGACTCACACGCGCCTTCGGCAGCGGCGCCATGACGAACAGCCAGGAGGACCTGGAGGAGGCGGACGCCTTCCTCGTCATAGGCTCCAACACAACTGAGCAGCACCCCCTACTCGCCCGCCGCGTCATAAGGGCCGTGAAGAGAGGCGCAAAACTCGTAGTAGCCGACCCGAGGACAATCCCACTCACCGAGTACGCGACACTTCACCTCGAACACAGGCCCGGCACAGACATCGCCCTACTGAATGCGATGATGAATACCATCATAGCCGAGGGGCTCCAGGACGGGGACTTCATAGCGAGGCGAACCGAGGGCTACGAGGCCTTCAGGGAGCACGTCAAGAAGTACACGCCCGAGTACGCCGAGAGCATAACGGGCGTCCCTGCTGCGAAGATCAGGGAAGCGGCGCGCATCTACGCCTCCGCCGAGAGGGCGGCGATCCTCTTCAGCATGGGCATCACCCAGCATATAACCGGGGTTAACAATGTCCTGAGCACCGCCAACCTCGCCATGCTCACGGGGAACATCGGGCGAACCGGAACCGGCGTGAACCCGCTACGCGGCCAGAACAATGTCCAGGGTGCCTGCGACGTGGGGGCTCTCCCCGACCTGCTCCCAGGATACATTATAGTTGCGGACCCGGATGCACGCAGCCGCATAGGTAAGGCTTGGAACGCCGAGGTCCCCGAGACGCCGGGTCTAACCCTCACCGAGAAAGTGAACGGCGCAGGGGAGAAGGTCAAGGTAATGTACGTCATGGGGGAGAACCCCCTCATGTCTGACCCTGATACTCACCACGTCGAGGAGCAGCTCAAGAAACTCGATTTCCTCGTCGTCTCAGAGCTATTCATGAGCGAGACGGCACGCGTCGCTGACGTCGTTCTCCCTGCGGCCAGCTACGCGGAGAAGGACGGCACATTCACCGCAACGGACCGCCGAGTCCAGCTCTCCCACAAGGCGGTCGAACCCGTCGGCGACGCCAGGCCCGACTGGTGGATACTTAGCCAGCTATCGACCAGACTTGGCTATCCTATGGGGTACAAGCACCCCTCTGAGGTGATGGATGAGATAGCGGCTATTACCCCGATCTACCGGGGCGTGAGCTATGGGCGGCTCGGGGAGGCGGGGCTCAGGTGGCCTGTGCCTTCATTCGACCACCCTGGTACCCCTATACTACACGCGGAGAAGTTCAGCAGGGGACTCGGCAGGTTCCACGTCGTCGAGCACAGGCCTCCCGCCGAGGAGACGGACGCGGAATATCCCCTGATCCTCACCACAGGGCGCGTCCTCTTCCATTGGCACACCGGGACAATGACGCGGCGGAGCCCAACCCTCACCGACCAGATAAACGAGGCATTCATCGAGATCAACGAGACTGATGCCGAGAGGCTCGGGGTCCACTACAACGACCTCGTCAAGGTCGCGAGCCGCAGAGGGAAGATCACCCTCCACTCGAGAGTGACAAGTGGCATCAAGGAGGGTGTCGTCTTCATACCCTTCCACTTCGCCGAGGCCTCCGCGAATATCCTAACCAACAACGCCGTCGACGCTGAGTCCAAGATACCAGAGTTCAAGGTATGTGCCGTGCGGGTAGAAAAAGTGTAGGTTCCGCCAATCGTTATTAGAGAGCCGGCGAAGCATATCTTCATGGTCAAGACGTATCACATGCGCCGCGGCGACAAGGAGATCAAGGACAAGAAGAAGCTGGCAAGGATACTGAAAGAGACGACATTCGTCACCCTCGCCCTCGCGATGGAGAACGAGCCATACATTGTGAGCATCAGTCACAGCTACGACGAGGAGGCGGGGTGCCTCTACTTCCACTGCGCTAACGAGGGGAGGAAGCTCGAGTACATGCGCGCGAACCCCGTCGTCTCTGGGCAGGCACTCATCGACCACGGCTACAGCGAGGGCAAGTGCAGCCACCTCTACGTTTCCGCCGTCTTCCGGGGGAGGATCGAGTGGGTTGAGTCGCTAGAGGAGAAGAGGCGTGTCCTCAAGCACATGATAGAGTACCAGGACAAGAACCCCGCCACACTGATGCCGAGGCTCACAGGCGTCGACAGCAGTACGGCTCTCGCCAAGACGGTTGTCGGCAGGATAGTCATCGACGAGCTTACGGGTAAGAAGTCCGCCGAGGTAACTTTCTAGCGAATTTCAGGTAATGTTATTAATTGCCCTACTTTTCTGTGTTAGGAGAATGAAGTATGGTTAACTGTGAGAAGTGCGGTGCCGAGCTAAAGGAAGGCGCGGCCTTCTGTCAGCAGTGTGGCACCCCAGCCCCACAACCTCAGCCCGCAGCCGCAGCGCCTGGCCCCTCGATGGAGGCAACTAAGGTCATAGACCTCGCCGGCTGGGGTGACAGAGTAATCGCCTACATAATCGACATCATCATCGCCGGGATAGTCCTAGCAATAATAAAGGCGATAATATTCATCCCCAGTTACTTCGTTGGTGGGATGGTCGGAGTACCAAACTATGTCCCGTGGAGCAACTTTGGCCTCGACAACCTCTTCTGGCTAGTCTACTTCACCTTTATGGACCTGACCTACGGTCAGAGCATAGGCAAGATGGTGATGAAGATCAGGGTGACGAACCTCAACGGGGGCCCGATCGACCTGACACAAGCTGCCATCGAGGCCTTCGGGAAGGCCTTCCTCCTTCCCCTCGACGTCATCCTCGGATTGATATTCACGCCACAGAAGAGCCAGCGCATATTCACTTACCTCGCGAGAACGATCATTGTCAAGGACAAGACACCACGTTAAACCCCGTGAGGCCGTCTGCTAAGCGTGCACATAAAAATTAGCAGTGTAGGTGTTTAGAATAGAAGCTTTCCATCCTCGACATATTTCTTGCCGTCGATGAAAAGCGTTGGCCTGAATGATATCACGTCAATGTGTAGCTTCGCGATTATCCCCGTCTCACCCGGTTGCATGATACGCCCACCCGAGTCCCCGAAGGCGGTGTGGACTGTCCCCTCCGACTGCTTGATCTCGTGGTAGGGTGGGATCGTCATCGGCAAATTGGGAGCACCGAGTGAGGTGAGGCCCTTCCGGGTGTATGGGTTCATTCCGACCGCCAGCTCGGCGAGCTTGTAGACGTTCGGGTCCCCGATGGTGGCGAGGGCCTTCATGAAGGACTCACCCATCTCCCCATCGGCCTTCACGAGGACCCCATTCTTTATCGTCAGTTTAGCCACCTCACCAGGCGTAACCTCACTCAAGGTCCCAATCCAGTCGACGACCTGTACTCCATTGGCGTCGTTGAAGTCGCCGACGGACATGCACTCGTTCTGGGTCCAGCTAGCCTTTCCCGTGTAGGGGCCCCAGCCTTCGAAGCGACGGGTGGTTCCGATGAGTTCCTCGTCCCCCGTGACTAGCCTGAACTCTTTCCCCTTGTGCTCGTTGAGCATCTTGGCCCAGCGCTGAGCCTTCTCCGCGAGGGCGACTGGGTCGATATCCCTTATGTGCCAGTTTGCCTCCTTAGGGGAGGACTGCCACCCGAATAGGAACTGGGCACCCGCCTGACGCGCATCCCTTATCTCCTGGAGGAACGCGGGGTCCCAGTCTGCGAACCAGAAGATGTAGTTGCTTGCCTTCAGTGCTTCCGCTACGGTCCTCGGTAGCTTCACCGCCCTCCCGAGGCTCCATAGCCCAATCGCCTCTTTCGGCGTATTCACAACGAGTACGTGGGGAATGGCCTCGATCGCTATACACATAGTCACGAGGGCACTATACCTAGAGGTCTCCGTATCCGCACTGACGACGATGAGGACTTCATCCCCCGCTTTCACCTTCTTGAACTCGAGGCTAAACTTCGCAAGTTCGCTGAATAGTGTCTCTCTCAACAATGCTAGTCGTATCTCAGGTGGGTGCCAGATAAAAGATGTTTTTTGTTGGAGAGTCGTCCACCCTGGGAAGGAGCCCGCTTTATAATTAATATCAGTGGAGCGACGGGAACGATATTGGAAGTGAAACTTGGTCATGGCGCGTGTCGAAAGAATCAAGGCGATTGCCCTCGAGGAGCACTTCGTGACGACTTCTTTCATGGAGGGGCCGGGGAGGTGGCTCAGGGGCAGGGGCTCAGGAGCGCAGGCGAGGTCTGTGAGGCAGGTCGATCAGCTGCTAGACTTGGGCGAGGGGAGAATAGCGGCGATGGACGAGGCTGGGGTCGACATGCAGGTTCTCTCCTTGAATTCCCCCGGAGTCGAGCAACTCGAGGCAGAAGAGGCCATCAGAATAGCACGGGACGCCAACGAATGCCTATCGGAGGCGGTACAACACCACCCGAGGAGGTTCGCTGGCTTCGCGACCCTCCCCATGCCATCGCCCGTGGATGCGGCCGACGAGCTCGAGCGAGCGGTAAGAAAGCTCGGTCTCAGTGGGGCGGCAATAAACGGCCACGTCGCCGGACGCTACCTCGACGACAGGTCTTTCTGGCCCATACTAGAGAGGGCGGAGGCCCTCGGTGTCCCCCTCTACATCCACCCTACGCCCCCGCCACAGAAGGTTGTGGAGGCCTCCTACATTGGCAGCTACTCGGAGGAGGTTGCTTACACCCTCTCGACGAGCGGGTGGGGCTGGCACATCGAGACGGCCCTCTACGTTCTCCGCATGATTCTGGGTGGCGCATTCGACGAGTACCCGAAGCTGCAGGTGATCATAGGCCACCTCGGTGAGGCGCTGCCCTTTATGCTACAGAGGATAGACAAGAACCTGCCTCGTGAAGCGACGAAGCTGAAGCGCTCCATGGCGGAGTACCTACGCGGGAACGTCCACTACACATTCAGCGGCTTCAACTTCACGCCTGCCTTCGTCGACCTCCTCTTTGAGGTAGGCGCGGACCGTATCATGTTCTCAGTCGACTACCCATACGGGTCGATGGTAAAAGCGCGCGTATTCCTCGACGGGATACCCGTGAGCACGGCGGACCGGGAGAAGATTGCCCACGGTAATGCGGAGAGACTTATGAGCCTCCACATCTAGCGCACTCTTAGAGCGCGCGTTCGTCGAGTCAACAAACACAACCGTACCCTTGTAGCTATCACCAATCTTTTAGCTTCGCGGATTCCACCATACCAAGCATGGCTCAGGGTCGCTACAGCCTAACCTACATCGTCTTATGCGTCATCGCCGTGCTCGCCATGTTCAGCACGCAGTTAATCAACCCGCTCCTTGCGATCTACGCGAAGCAGGTAGGGGCCGTCGGGATCTGGATCGGCCTCTCCGTCTCCGCCTATTGGGTCGCGAGGGTCCTCCTCGAGATTCCCAGCGGCTTCATCTCGACGAAGTTCGGCTACTACCTCCCCATGGCGGTCGGCCTAATACTGACAGCTGTCGGCAACATCCTATGCGCCTACGTCGTCGACCCGTTCCAGCTCTTCTTTGCTAGAGTCCTTCTGGGAATAGGTGCCCCCCTCTTCTTTGCCGTCTCCATGACCTTGATAATAAACATGTTCTCCGTCGAGCGGAGGGGGAGCGCGATGGGCCTCTTCCAGGGGATCGAGTTCCTCGGGAGCACTCTCGCCTCGACCTTCAGCGGCGTCATAATCACCGGCCTCGGCTTCATCGGCGCCTTCTACCTCTCCACGGCTATGGCGGTCGTGGGCCTCTTCCTTCTCTTCCTGCCCTCCCTACGCAGGGAGATCAAGATGCTGCCAACCACATCGAGCATCAAGCTGTCGACGATCCCCAAGGTCCTGATGAACAGGGGGCTGCTCATCGTCTGCGCCGTGACGTTGATGAACTTCATGCTCTATCAAGGTGTCCTCTTCACGACCTTCCCCCTCTACCTGAACGGGACGCTTGGCATGTCCCTCACCGACATCGGCTTCGTTCAGGGAGCCAGGTCAATCGGGTACGTGCTATCGATGCTCTTCATGGGCACCATCTCCGACAGGATCGGGAGGAAGCCCATCATACTCTTCGGGGCCCTCGGCACAGCGATCATGAGCGTGGTCCTGAGCTTCATGGTTGGGTTCACCGCGGTTGCAGTAGTCATGTTCCTCATCGGGATCACAACAGGCGCCGTCTGGATAATCTGCCCCGTGATCGCTGCGGAGGTCGTTGACCCCGAGCACAGGGGCGCTGCGGTGGGGACCTACCGCACCTTCTTCGACATGGGCTCGGTTTTTGGCCCAATCCTCATGATCTGGGTCGTGGGGGTATACGGAAATGCGATGTCCTTCTACCTCTCGTCTATCCTGCTGCTGGTGGTCTTCGTCCCTTGCCTCTGGCTCAGGGAGACGAAGAAGGTCCAGTTACGGGTTTAAGCAAAATCGAATTAGGATCGATCTCTATCCTGCCCACGATTCGTGTCGAAGATTAGAACTAGCTTCAACTTAGTCCTTTTCATCGATCTCTGTCCTGCTCAACCACTCGCAGCCATCTTTACGAACGAGGTAACCATCCTCGACCCGAAGACCACCCCACGGCGCATCAAACAACGGAATATCCACCGAAACCACCATGTTCTCCCTAAGCGTCTCCTCGCTGCTCGGCCCGAATATCGGGGTCTCGAACTCGACAACCCCGACGCTGTGGATCCCGGAGTAGAGGAAATTCCCGCCCCAGCCTGCCTCACTCATGACCGAGCGGCCGGCAGCCTCCGCATCCCTGCCTAGCACACCTGCGCTAATGGAGGCCCGGCATTTTAACTGGGCACGATACGCTGTCTCCGCGGCTCGCACAGCTTCGTCTCCTGGATGGCCCAATATAATCGGTCTGGCGATGGCCCCGTGATACCCCTCGACCCTCGGGGCGAGGGTGATGACGACCAGGTCGTCCCTCTCTATCCTCCTAAGGGTCGTGCGTGCGAGTATCGGTCGAGTGTTAGGGCCAGAGGCCACTATCGTGTCGATGCCCATGCCCTCCGAGCCCGCCCTCCTCATGGCGTACTCTGCCTCCGCTGCGACCAAGCGCTCGGTCACGCCGGGCTTGACCGCCGAGTAAGCGGCCTCCATCCCCTTCGCCGCCACCCGGTAGGCGTACCTAATCACGGCTACCTCGGGGGCTGACTTAATGGCTCTAACGCCGCAGAGCTCCGCCTCAACGTCGACCCACACGGTCTCGGGCAGTGTCCGCTTGAATGATTCGAGGATGCTTCCGGGCATCGCCACGAGCCCACCGACCCCTACCCTTACGACTCGGCCTCCGTCCAATAACTCGCGTACAATCTCACCGAAGCCCCGTATCCTTGCGTATGGATAATCCTCGTCGGGGTGTGTGAACTCCGTTAGGACGCGTGTCTTCTTCACCCGCCCCGCTAATCTTGCATACTCTTCGCTCTCGGGTCCGCAGAGGAGTACTGGCTCACCTTCTCTCGGCATGAGGACGCATACTGGCTCGAAGTGGGGTGGAAAGCCAGTCAAGTACCTCGCGTGTGCCGCCCCCGCCGTTGCCCTGTCATCGGAATAGGTTAGAATGATGTCTATGTCCTTCTCAGCCATGATACCCTGGATGGCTCTCCAGCGCCTAACGTAGTCTGATTGAGGTATGGTCGGGGGCTCAGATATCGACACAGTCATCTACCTGGATAACCAGTCCTTCTAGGAAATAAGTTAAAACAAGTCATCAAAAACCGATCTTATCCTAGTTGAACCGATTGAGGCTGGTAGTGCGCGCGCTTCGAGAAGACCCTCTTCATCGTCTCGTCAGCAAAACGCGAAAAATTTAGGTCACTCTGGGTGCTTTTTGGGTTCTTGGCGGTCTCTGGCCAGTAGTACCTATGCGCGTGCATATGTTGTTTCCATATCTCACCGTGCAGTCCCTCCAGTTTTCCTCGTTATCGAAGGGTAGCAGCCAGTCCATCTCGCCGTTCGGCCCTGCAGCGAAGCTGCGAGGGACATCATCATGCTCAGGATAACCTTCCTCATCTAGACTCCTACGTTTCTCCGCTTTTTTCTATCGAGTGGTTCGAATATAAACTAGGGAATCGATGCGCTCATACGCTCAACCCCCAGATATTAGCAGCGCCTAGGTGGAGCGACTTGAGCCAGAGGATCAGGATACTCTTCGAGCCGATGGGGAAGATGGTTGAGGCTGCACCTGGTGAGACCATTCTCGATGCGGCGAATCGATCAAACGTGGTCATCCGATCTGACTGCAGCGGCGTCCTAACCTGTGGGAAGTGCCGCGTCGTGCTCAAAGGTGCGAGGGGTATCGCTGAAGCCAGCGGGGGAGAATTGAAGCTGCTCTCAGCGACTGAGTTGGCCCTCGGCTACAGGCTCGCATGCGCCGCTGAACTGCTGCCAGTATCTGGTATCATCACAGTTATGGTGCCTGACGGGGGGGTGCGGAGGGCGAGGAAGTTCTCTGAGGCTGGTGTGGAGAGACATGTCAGACTAGACCCCCTCATCCAAGCTCAGAACTCCACCTTCCCCCTGTTTGGACTAGCCGTAGACATCGGGACGTCTCGGGTCACGGCTCGTCTTGTGGACCTGAGGAGCGGGTTGACCCTCGGGACGGGGTCGGTCGAGAACCCCCAGATGATGTACGGGGAGAACCTCATGACCCGGGCGGCCTACGCACAGAGGTCCGACGAAAACCGGCTGAGACTCAGGGCGATGACTCTCGACGAGATCAATAAGCTGCTTGATAAACTGACTAGCCAGCTGGGATTCGCAAGCGGCGACGTCTCACAAGCCGTGGTCGTTGGCAACACAGTGATGCATCACCTATTCCTTGGCCTTGACACTAAGCCATTGACACGGGCGCCCTTTACGCCCACAGTTAAGGATATGATCCAAATGGGTGGTGCCGAGTCCGGGCTAAACATCAACCCCTCAGGTATTGTGACCCTGCTCCCCAACGTCGACGCCTTCGTCGGTGCCGATGCCATCTCAGACATCCTATCAAGCAACATACTCCACCGAGCAGAACCAGTCCTCCTCCTCGACATCGGTACAAACACCGAGCTGGTACTAAGGACCGGCGGGGAGACCCTGTCCTGCTCATGCGCCTCGGGCCCCGCCTTCGAGGGAGAGCACATCGAGAACGGTATGAAGGCCGTCGAAGGCGCGATCGAGGCCGTCAAGATAAGGGCGCACGGTCAGGTCATCGAGTTCAAGACACTCGGCCTTGGGAAGCCGGTTGGCATTTGTGGATCGGGCATAGTCGATGCCCTCGCCGAGATGCTCAGGGAGGGCCTGATCAACCGCGTCGGGAGATTCAACGCCGACACACCCCAGTTGACCAACGCGGGCGGAGCTAAGAAGTTCGTGCTTGCCCGGGGAGACGAGACTGAGACGGAGCGCCCGATAACCGTCTCCGAGAGGGACATAAACGAGGTCATACTCGCGAAGGCCGCCATCCACGCCGCTGCGCAGGTTCTGATGGGGATAAAGGGTATACGAGTCGACGACCTCAGAGGCGTGCTCGTGGCAGGTGCTTTCGGGAACCACCTCAACAAGACCAACGCGAAGAGGATAGAGCTGCTACCCACCGTCGAGAACAGGCGGATAACTTTCATCGGCAACGCCGCCCTGAGCGGCGCCACGATGGCCATTAAGTCGAGGAGGATACTGGAGTCCTCCATTCGCATCGCGAGGGAGACTCGATATGTGGAGCTTGCGGGGAGGGCGGACTTCGAGTCCGAGTTCAAGAAGTCCCTCCTTCTCCCTAGCGCGAAGTGATATTAGCCCCGAGACCCACTCCATCGACCTAGAGGCCTGCATGAACCCGAGAGAACGAGTTGTCGAAGCCCTCAGCCACAGGGAACCCGACAGGCCGCCCGTAGACCTCGGCGGTACTGTGTCGGGGATACACAATAAGGCGTACGCCAATCTAATCCATGCCCTGAACATCGAAGTGGACGTAAGGATCGATCCGCGAGACGTCCAGCAGCTGGCGAAGCCGGATGCCGTTATCCTTGAGAGACTCGGAGTCGACTTCCGCCACGTCTCCCTAAGGACAGTCCCCGGCCCAGGTGGAATCATACCCGACGCCTCGGGGAGGCCCTACTTCGTCGACGAGTGGGGCATCAAGTGGGGGCGGAGTCCGAATTACTATGACATGGTCGACCACCCGCTAAAGGACGCGGGGGTCGGCGACCTCGACGACTTCGACTGGCCAGACCCGACAAACCCGGCAAGATTCGAGGGTCTGAGGGAGGAGGCCGAGGACTTCTATCATAACACCGACTACGCGATTCAGGCTGACGCCTTCTTCGGGGGCATATATGAGTGCGCCTGGTGGCTCAGGGGCTTCGAGACCTTCACGGTTGACCTCTACAGGAGGCCCGAGTTCACCTCTAAGTTCTTGGACAAGATTCTGGAACTCTACATGGAGTTCTACGGTGGGTACCTCGATGTTGTCGGCCCTTACGTCCAGATGATCGATTATAACGATGACCTCGGCATGCAGACGGGGCCCATCATGTCGCCGGCGATGTTCAACAGGTACCTGAAGCCCCGGTACCAGAAGCTCTTCAAGCTAATACGGAGCAAGACGAAGGCCAAGCTATTCCTCCACACCTGCGGCTCCGTCCACCAGCTCATCCCCGACCTCATCGACCTTGGGCTCGATGTCCTCAACCCCATTCAGCCGCTGGCAGCGAATATGGAGATCGAGGGCCTGAAGAGGGACTTCGGGGACCGGCTATGCTTCCACGGTGGTGTGGACATACAGAGGCTCCTCCCTTACGGATCCTCGGAAGAAGTTGAGAAGGAGGTGAGGCGGGTTGCCCGCGTCGGTGGAAGAGGCGGGGGCCTCATCCTAGCCGGCGCACACAACATACAGGCGGACGTCCCCCCTAGGAACGTCGTCGCCATGTTCCAGGCAGCGGGAAGCTACAGAAAGACCACGGGAAGTGGATGAATTGGATAAGCAACAAATCCTCAGCGAGATCAGTGAAGCGGTCACCAACTTCGACCCCTCGAAGGCGGCCGAGCTCTGTGCTACCGCCATCGAAATAGGCGTTCCTCCATACGAGATAATCGTCGACGGGATGGCGAGGGGCATGGAGGTTGTCAGCAGGAGATACGAGAGTGGCGACTACTTTCTCTCCGAACTCGTCATGGCTGGGGAGACAATGAAAGCGGCTCTAGAGGTCGTCGAGCCTCATCTCATGGAAAAAGGAGCTAAAAACAGAGGTACAGTAGTCATAGGCACTGTCCAAGGGGACCTGCATGACATAGGAAAGCACATCTTTGGCAACCTTCTACGTGGGGCTGGGTTCAGGGTCGTTGATCTGGGGTACGACGTGTCGCCAGCGGCTTTCGCCGATGAGGTGGAGAAAACAAAACCGAACATCCTCGGGATGTCAGCCCTCATAACAACTACTATGATCAGCATGGCCGACACCGTCGCGGAGCTGAAGAGGCGGGGTCTGAGGACGGGTGTGAAGGTGATAATCGGGGGAGCAGCAGTGGACGCTGCATACGCAGCCTCTATTGGGGCCGACGCAGCCGCAAGGGACGCCATCGAGGGCGTCACGATCTGCAAGGAGTGGACGAAGTAACCTCAGAGCGCGCGGAGGAAGCCGTCGGATGCCTCCTTCATGTTTCTCAGTATCGGCTCGATCAGCTCGGGGGGTGTCGGGGCGAAGCCACAGTCGGGGTGTATGTAGGCGATGTTCTCAACGCCGACGATCCCCGCTATTTTCTCGAGGCGCGCCTGAGCGGTCTCGGCTGACTCCAGCATAGTGTTTGAGATGAATCCCACACCCAGCCTCTTTCCCTCCCTCAGCGACTTCTCAGCGATCAACCCCATGTTTTTAGATTCCTGCGCCCTGCTGAAGCCGAAGCTGAAGACATTGACGCTGAGACCCATGAGTTCTTCGAAGACCCTCCCGACGGAGCCGCAGACGTGCAGGCTCACCCTCCCTTCATCCAAGACCCTGTCCGGCAGGGCGGAGAATAGCCGCTCCGTATACTTAGGGGACTCGAACTTCGCCGATAGACCGGGCTCGTCGATCTGTAGGTGAGCCCCAAGGTCAAGTACCTTCTCGGCCAGAGGTATGAGTGCATCGGCACAGTCCTCGTACAGGGATGGATCCCGCACGTTGGAGTAGCCTGTGATTCCGCCCATCGCTGCGGTCATGCTGAGTGTGACGGGGCCGGTTATCGTGATCTTTCCCTTTACTCTACCCCCGAGCCGCGGCCTGACGAGGGCGTAGTCCACAATCTTGTAGAAGCTGCCGGGGTCGTCCATTGGGCGGATCTTTCCTGATACCCTGAGCCCTCTACCTCCTCGGGCGAGGCCGGGGATCTGCTCAAAGTAGGTTATCATATCCGCTCTCTGTTCCCCGTCGGTGATGACTTCGATGCCGTGCCTGAGCTGTAAGTCGATGACCTCCGCCACCGCTTCCTTTAGGGGCTTCTCCGCCCTGGGGAAGCTGCCGATGGTAGTCCTCTCCAACTCTGGTTCATGGAGTAGGCGTGTTTACGGGTTTAAAAGGCGCGCGTGGGGGGCTTTTGTCTCACATGGGCTGGGCGGATATGCTGATCATCCATTGGACTCCGAATTTGTTGGCGCGCGCGGCGTAAGCATGAGCTTTTCATCTGCCATCCATTTTTCACAGGTTTCTCCTCGGGAACCGTCGCTATATATGGTTGCGTGGGTCAATTCTCTGATTCATCATTAATATGACGGCTTCATGGTATTTGTAGGGCTCAAGGTTGTCTGGCGTCGACGGGGGTTTCAAAGCGAGGATCGTTCATATGATCCTCTCTCACGAAGCCGAGGAGGCGCTGAAGGAGCTAGCAGACTGTTATGACGTCGATGTCCCAAAACTCGAGGTCGGCCTCCCCAGGGGTCACGCCCACGTCGCGGGCTGCTATGTGCTCGGCAAGGTGACCATATTTGTTGCGAGCGGCGAGGGGCTAACCAACCCGTTCATCATTCTCCACGAGTTCTACCACCACCTCCGGTCGGTGAGCGGCCGCCACAAGGGGACCGAGCGATATGCAAACGAGTTCGCCCGGGATTACCTCGAGGAGTACAAGAAAAGGGCGGTGTAAACGGGATTATATGCCTGACTCTATCTTCCCGTTCCTAGCTGTTGCCCAGACCATGTGCGGCGTCGTGTAGCTGTGCCCCACGTTACCCTTCGAGTCTAGGGCTATGACGCCGCCTGTCCCGGCGACGCGTTCCTTCATGTAGGCTAGAGCCCTATCCGTAGCCTCCTGTACGGGGGCACCCGCTTCCACGTGGATTAGGACGAGCCTTGCGAGGTTAACTTTCATGATGGCCTCGCCGTGGCCGGTTGAGGAGGCTCCGCCTATCTTGTTGTCGGCGTAGCCGCCGCTGCCCACGATGGGGACATCTCCTACCCTGCCGACGAGCTTTCCCGTCATCCCGCCGGTTGATGTCGCTGCCGCCAGGTTGCCCTTCGCGTCGAGTGCTACGGCGCCGACGGTCTCGTGGCCGAAAGCCGTCCCAGCCCTCTTCTTCTCCAGCCACTCTGTCAGCTCCCGACGGGCCTCCTCGGTCACGAGTTGTTTCTGGGTGAGCTTCTCGACCTTGTACTTCTCCGCGAGCCTCCGGGCGCCATCCCCGATCATGAGGACGTGTGGCGTCCTCTCCATTACGATGCGGGCAAGGTCGACTGGGTGCCTGATGTCGTTGAGTCCGGCTACGGCTCCCGCGCCGAGGGTGGAGCCGTCCATTATCATGGCGTCCATCTCGACGGTACCATCCTCTGTGAGTACTGAGCCTATGCCAGCGTCGAAGACAGGGTTGTCCTCGAGGGCGTTGACGGCTGCGACGACGGCGTCGAGCGCTGAGCCGCGTTTCCCAAGGACTCCCCACCCCTTCCTAGCAGCGTCCTCGACGCCGCTTATGTTAACGTCGACGAGCCTATCGGGTATCGCCCACGCTCCACCATGTATGACTATAACAGGGTCTGTCATTACGGCCGAATATCAGTGGAGGGGCAGGATATAACAAAATATCGGTAATTTTGTTTAGATTTTGAGGCTTCATTTATGTCGAGGCCCGCGCGCGCATATCAATATCTCGCACGTTACTTGATGGCTATCTTATTGGCGATTAGTGTAACCGCGGTCTGAGCTAACGCTCTACCATTCAGCGTTGCGCCGCTCTTCATCGTAATCGCCGTTTTGCACAATATAACTCCCGCAAAGTGAGACGTCGTTCCAAGTGACACTCCGCCTGCGACTTGCCAGAAGATGTTCTTAGCCTGTGCGCCACCTGACAGAACAACGGTAGCACCGCTGCTTACTGTAAGGCTTCCCGCTATCTGGAAGATCCAGACATCATTTACGCCGCCCGAGAGGGTGACACTTTTAGGTATTGTAACACCGGTTGACCATTTATATAGACCAGGGGCGAGTGTCCTCCCTCCAATATTTCCGGCCCCCAGTTCAGTATGATCGGGGTGTGTCCGTCCAGCGGCGTTGGTGTATGCGGTTTGCATGTTGCTTACGGCCGTAGTCAACATGGCTGGAGTGGGAGGTGCATAGTTGGCTGCATATACTTTTCCGGTCACTAGAGATGAGGTGGAGTATGTTCTAGAACTAGTTAGCTTTAACCCGAATCCAGTTATGGCGGTGGCGGCTATTGGACTGACTCCAATGTTTCCGACGATTGAGGTTGTTCCAGTCGTTGTGATTCCGGATTTGGATAGAATCACGAAATTTGCAGCCGTTCCAAGGTATACGGGTGCTGGACCACGGTGTGTAATTGCGGCGTATGCGGGTGTAGAGCCCATTTGCAGCGTCCCCAGCATTGCTATAATAATGACAAGTGAAATCCCGAAAATTCTATTCATTCTCATATTACTTCATGTAATTTTCTATGAACCATCACACTTAAAGCAAACAAGATTACTTTTTCTAACGATTAGTTAGATTCATAGGGGGGTGCGCGCGCGTGATTGTCTGATTGTTTGTGTTTGCGCGCGCGATATGTTGAGAGAATGGGGGGTAGGGGAGAGTAAGGGAGTAGGGAGTTAGTGTTAGGAAGTCGTGAAGATAGGTCGTAGAAAGTGTGTGTGTGGGGGATAAGACTATAACCCCAAACCATTGAGACGCTGTTCAACGAAGAGGCTATAATCTTCGCAATATATCTAAGTGGAGAACTCCAGAGCTGGAATCCCAGGTTACGGACTCACATCGTCCGAGTCGAATGGTGTTAAAAAAATTATTAAATCGGTCACACCGCATAAAGCTTCATGAAGTTCCATATGCGTCGCTCCGACAAGGAGATCATTGATCCGGCGGCATTGAACAGAATTCTCGCTGCCACAGAGTTTGTAACCTTAGCCATGAATGATGGAGACGAGTCATATATCGTAAGCCTAAACCATTATCATGACCCAAAGGCAGGATGCATCTACTTCCACTCCGCATCCGAAGGGAAAAAAATAGTTATCCTCCGGAGGAACCCGAAGGTTTGGGGACAAGCCCTAATCAACTATGGTTATCGTGAGGGAAAGTGCAGCGATAATTACGCCTCAGTTGTCTTCAAGGGACAAGTTGAATGGGTGGTAGAGGAGGAAGAGAAGCGGCGGATTCTCACTTTGATGGCTGAGAAACTTGACAAAGACCCTGCTAAGAAGCTTATAGTGAGATTGAAGAGTCCTAGCATTAATGAGCGTTTGAAGATGCTTGTAGTGGGTAAGATTGTAATCGAAGAAATGACGGGGAGAAAGTCTGCTGAAGTAGTGGTATAGTCAATATTCAATTGAATATGTACGTGTTTGTTCGTCTGTTTGTTTATGTTTGTTTGTAGAGAGAGTGGTAGGGGTAAGAGAGTAAGAGGGTAGTGGAGAGTAGAGTGTTAGGTAGTAGTGAGCGTAGTGGTTTGGGTTTGG
>Ga0182021_10001614_pt1 | contig 26105 bp, 20 predicted proteins | sample 612E3MmetaG_FD_120493 | JGI IMG/M metagenome (GOLD analysis project Ga0182021, IMG submission 120493) | Permafrost microbial communities from Stordalen Mire, Sweden - 612E3M metaG (Illumina Assembly) | ecosystem: Environmental > Terrestrial > Soil > Wetlands > Permafrost | place: Sweden... | reverse complement strand
TTAGAAAGACTTGAAAGCAAATCCGCTGCATTTAATCGTGAGATGCAGATTAAAAGTTATAAGAGCGGTGAAGCTTTTAAACATCTGATAGATTCAGCACACGGAGAGATGGGTGAGTGGCTGAAACCAACGGTTTGCTAAACCGTCGTAGTGGGAAACTGCTACCGAGAGTTCGAATCTCTCTCTCTCCGCCAGTAAAATTAAAACCTCCATTATAGCGAATAAACGCTGTTTTCGAGGTTTTTGTTTTTTATAATAGGTCTACTTATACAGCTGTCCCTATTCTTTATTCGATCCGCAGCTAAAATTGGACTATTAATTAAAAATAACCGATCCCGTTTCTTAATCTGTATTTTCCCTGTAGTTCTATTGAAAATTTCAATTTGTTTCCTTAGGAACACTATTTCAGGCTGTAATGGAGTTCTTGATTTGAAGAAATTAAGCAAAAAATTTAAGCATGATAGGTTTTGACGCGTTAATTTAGGGAGCGTAAAATTAGCGATTTCAGCTTAAACTCGTTATTTTAATTACATATGAGGTTTTGACTAGCGACAACAGCAAGAATTCCTTTGCAGAAGAACGGCAGATCGTCGGGCTGGCGGCTCGAGACCATATTCCTGTCGATAACTACCGGCTCGTCGATCCAGATTGCTCCCGCATTTTCGATATCATCTTTTATTCCAGGCGTGGAAGTGCATTTGTATCCCAACATTATTTTTGCTGAGATCGGGATCCAGCCGCCGTGACAGATATGCGCCACGAGCTTTCCGGAATCGTTGAATTGTTTTGTCAGTTGGAGTACCGTAGGATCTCTTCTAAGTTTATCCGGGGCAAAACCACCCGGGATTACGAGTCCGTCAAAATCTCCTTCATCAGCATCATTGTATGAAATATCGGACCTGCAAGGATACCCGTTCTTTCCTTTATAGATTTTATTCCCCTCCGGTCCGGCAACGAGAACCGCCATCCCCTCTTCAATAAGGCGCAGTTTCGGATACCACAGTTCAAGATCCTCATATAAATCATCCACAAACATCAATATTTTCGTCTGTGCTTGATTATTCATATTAAACTCCTTTTTTTACATCACCAATTTACTATTTATCTAAGTTCAGTCTGGCATTTATTTCAATATAAAAAGTTTTTTGGTCTGAACAAAATCACCTTGTTCCTACAGGATTACTTAAGCAGCAGTCCGGAAGTAATAATTATGAAGTCCATTCGCAACTGACACTTTCTCAATTCTACCGATTACATCAACTGGTCTCGATTCCGGTGAATCCTTTTCCAACCCAATATGCGACAGCCGATGATTATAATAATGAAAATATTCATTGAGAAGGTTTCGCAGATGATTTTCATTCATTACAATAACATGATCCAGATATTCTCTGCGAATACTACCAATCACTCTTTCGCAATATCCATTTTGCCATGGTGAACGATAAGTAGTCACAATGTCACGAATCCCAAAACTGGTGACACAATCCCTTAATATATTCCCAAATCTGCAATCACGGTCCCGGATTAAGTATTTGGGAGACTCTGAATTATACAGCATTCTTCCAATTCTTGAAAAAAGAGATGATTACTGAAAAAAAGAGTTTGTCCCAACTTGTCATTTGAACTTTCTTTGAGGTTCTACCTAGAATTTCCAGCTGCTTCCTTAAAAAGACGTTTTCTAACTGCAATTGACTTCTTGATTTGACAGGTTCCGCCGAGACAGAAATTGAGTAAAATTCTGAGCATAAAGCGTTTTGACTAGTTAATTTATGGAGAGCGAAAATAGCGATTTTTGCTTAGAACCGTTATTTTTATTGCGGATAGACTTTTGACTAGTTACAGCACAAAAGTTGCACTTAAGGGCAACTATTTGTATATTTGTTCCGTGAAAGAAAAGCAGAAATACAGAACGATCATATTTTACAAAAGCTATTTTGAAGAGTTCTTTGTAAAACAGAAGGATCAGGTAAAAGATAAAATTATTTGGACGATTGAATTGATCGAAGAGCTTGAGAGAATTCCAGGATCTTACCTCAAGCATATAGAGAATACAGACGGACTTTATGAAATAAGAGTGCAGCAGGGAAGCGATATATTTCGAATATTCTGTTTTTTCGACGAGGGGCAATTAGTTATACTGGCAAATGGATTCCAAAAGAAAGCTCAGAAGACTCCTAAAAAAGAGATTGAAAAAGCAATAAAAATAAAGGAAGAATATGAAGCCGAAAAAAAATAAAACTCTAACGCTGGATCAGTTCAAAGATAAACACTATGGTATGCGCGGGGCTGTAAAGCGTGACCAGCTTGAGGCTGGCTATGAGAACTTTAAGATAGGAGCCTTAATTCATGAGGCCCGCATTGAAAAGGGTTTAACACAAGAGGAACTTGCTGAAAAGGTAGGTACAACAAAATCCTATATCTCAAAGATCGAAAACAACATAAAAGAAGTCCGTATATCGACACTTCAAAAAATCGTGGAACTTGGTTTAGGCGGCCATTTGCAGCTCTCGATTAAACTCTAAAGGGTTCGGAAGTTTTCTACGGCAATTCATATTGAAAAGAATATCCGATAGGAACTAATTATGAAACTATTCCTTCCAGCACAAACGATATTACTCCCATTCCCGGTGCTCATCATTGGGACATATTGCTCAGATGGCAAGCCTAATATCATGAATGCCGCCTGGGGTGGAATCGCATCAAGCAAACCGCCATGTATCAGTGTATCTTTAAGGGAAGCGACGCTTACTTATCACAACATAAAACAGACCGAGGCATTCACTGTGAATATTCCCTCTGAAAAGCATTTCAAGGAAGCAGACTTTGTCGGCATGGTATCGGGGAGAGAATACGACAAATTCAATGAGACTCGCCTCACTCCGCTGAAAAGCAAATTGGTCAATGCCCCAATCGTCAAAGAATTTCCCTATGCCCTTGAATGCAAACTGATCAAGCTGGTCGATCTTGGACTGCATACAATGTTCATTGGAGAAATTGTCGGAATGGCAGCTGATAGCGAGGTCCTAAATCTAAATCAATTTCCAGACATCGAGAAGGTGCGTCCAATTCTGTGGGGTTCATATGGCAGTATGGCTTATTATAATATTGGTGACAAACTTGGCAATGCTTTCTCCGCTGGGAACGAATTACAGCAGAGATAAATTATTTTGAATGCAGATAGACTTTTGATTAGCTACGGCCTCTTAGGGATCAGCCGGGGGAAGTTGACGGTTTTAAAGTATCAGGATCAATTGTCGGAAATATTTAGTATTTTTAAATAATCATCAAAGGAGAAGAGTATGAAAAAATTCTTTGCCATCGTTTTAACTATGCTCATTGGAGTCAACTTGTTCGGCAGTTTACAAGCACAGGACTTCAAGGTTAAGAAATACAGCATTGGAGGCGATGGGGGCACCGATTATCTGACCGCCGAACCCGGCACCGGGAGGGTGTTCGTCTCTCGAGGCTCACATGTGATGGTAATCGACGGAAATAAAGGCACGGTGATCGGTGATATTCCCGGGACACCAGGCACTCACGGCATCGCGCTTGCCGCAAAGTACAATCATGGGTTCACTACGAACCGCGGTGACTCTACTGTCACAATGTTCGATCTTAATACACTTACCGTTCTAAAGAAGATAAAGATTCCTGTCGGGGGTCTTGACGGGATTATGTACGATGATTACTCTGATAATATCATTTTGACCAATCACAGCAAACCCGGTACGGCGACAGCCCTCGACCCGGGCACGGGAACAATCACCGGGCAAGCCCAACTCGAGGATAATGCACCGGAGGGTGCGGCAAGCGACGGAAAAGGGAAACTCTTCGTCAACAACGAGAGCAAAAACACTATTCAGGTGCTCGATGCCAAGACAATGAAAGTGATTGAATCATGGCCGCTCGCTCCGTGCGACGGACCCACCGGTATCGCGTACGATCGGAACGCGAACCGGATCTTTTCCGGATGCAGCAAAAATTCAGCAGTTGTAGATCCCGGAACCGGCAGGGTTGTGGCGACCATTCCAAACGGTGAAGGAGTTGATGCTCTCGGCTGGGATCCGTCCGAGAAGCTTATATACATTCCGGCCGGCCGTGATAGCAGTGTGACGATTGTTCACCAGGACTCGCCCGATAAATACAGCGTGGTTGCCAAGGTCACCACAATGAGTGGTGCGAAAACAATTTCAGTCGATCCGGTCAAGCATATAGCCTATTTGTTTCAGCCGCTTTACGGACCACCGCCTGCCGGCGAGCCCCAGGGAACATCCGGCCGTCGCCCGCGGGGACCGGTTATTGGCGCATTTCTCTTTGTGATTAGTCATTAACTGTAGTTCTATTTTCCTGAAGTTGTTGAAATATAAGGTGTCACATTTTAGGGGACAACTCCGCGTTATAGCGCTACAATTCTTTCATAAAAACTGTTATATAAATCCACATCGTAAATAGAGATTATACTGTCGGAATAAAAAGCATTTCTGAACAAAAACACCGCTGATGTTCCTGTAAAAATTTCTAATCAATTACTTAAGGGGTTTATATGGAATCGCGGAGAAAAGTTTTAGTCGTGGATGATGAAGAACTTAATCAAGATCTGCTTCGTTTCTTCTTAAGCGAGAAATTCGATGTCTATACGGCAGGAAAAGTCGGTACATTCTATAGCCTTATAGAACGGATTGATTTTGATCTGATCATTATGGATGTATCTTTAAGGGATTCAAAGGATGGCCTGCAACTAACTAGAGAACTCAAATCGAACGACAGGTATAAACACATACCGGTCTTTGTGCTTACTGCATTCAGTTCTACGAAAGAAAGGCAGGGAGCTTATAATGCAGGGGCGGATCAGTTCCTGACTAAACCGACAAATAAAGCAACTCTCGTGCGGTTGGTAGGATCAGTATTGAACAATAAATCTATGAGTGCGACTGATTCTAAGCGGAATTAAATAAATGATTTGTTAACTTATCACCTGACCGGCCGACATACCGGGAAACCATACCGAGAGTTCTTCCGTATGTCAGCATTACTCAAAAGAGCAAAGTAAAGAATAAGTTTAATGGTTTTTATTCCAAATCATTATTTTTATAAAGGATTAATTTTGAAAAGGCAAAATTCCTATTTTACTTGATTTTAAACCTTCATAAATTAATATGTGTCAAATTGCTGTTTAATAAATAAACTGGCTCTTGTCCGAATTTGTCGGCGTTAGTATCGGAAGGGATGAGAAGTTTTAATTACATTATTATAAAGGTTATTTTTAATTTGCAGGCTTGATAAATGAAGGGAAATGTTACTTATGGGATCATTGCAAACTGGAAAAAACTCTTCCTCACTTGCAGTTTGTGATGAAAAACATCTTATAGCTGGGAATTACATATCGATAGTAAATTCCATAGTAACGGAGTACAGAATAAGACTGTTGCTTTATTTCACGGCTGCATTAATCGTTTACCCAATCCGCACATATTCGCAAAATAATTCTCTATCGGGTGCGGTCAAATCCTTTACTCTCGAACAATGCATCAATTACGCGCTGCGCCACCAGCCCGCTCTTGATCAATCAATAATCAATCAATCTATCGCCAGGACCGGTAATGCCATCAACTTATCCGGTTGGTTACCGCAGTTAAATCTTACCGGCAACTTGATACATTATAATCAATTGCCTACTACTCTCGTTGCCAACCCCATCCCCGGCGGCCCGCCTGTTGCGACACGGAACGGTGTCAGCAATATTTCCATACCGGAATTTTCCGCTTCTCAAACAATATTCGATCCGCAGCTTTTATCTGCCGCGAAGAAAGCGCCCTTATATGTAAAACAGGCCGAACAAATTACGGACAGCACAAAGATATATATCGTTGCGGCTGTAAGTAAGTCATTCTATAATCTCCTGCAAACTCTTGAACAGATCAATGTTCTTCAAGAAGATACAGCACGTCTCGGCAGAACCGTTCAGGATACTCATGAACAATTTCTTGGAGGTATAGTTGATGAAACTGATTATGAGCAAGCCGTAATCACGCTCAATAATTCGAAAGCCCAATTGAGGCGGCAGATTGAAAATGTAACACCGGGATATGCTGCTCTAAAACAATTAATGGGTTATTCCCCCGAAGAACAGTTCCAAGTGATTTTTGATACTACGCAAATGGAGCAGGAGACAATTTGCGACACTACTCAACAATTGCAATATGAAAAACGGATTGAATATCAGCAGCTTCAAACGATTAAAAAACTGCAGCATCAGCAAACTGTTTACTATGAACTTTCTTTTTTGCCTTCCGTTTCCGCATTTTACGATTATTATTATGAATATGAGAGTAATACATTTTCCAATCTTTTTAAAAACGCTTATCCTTATTCCTATATCGGATTATCGTTCAATCTTCCCTTATTCACAGGATTATCACGTGTTGAAAACATGCATAGATCGAAACTTCAGGAACAGGTTCTGGATTTGGCCGAGATTAATCTGAAATCACAGATCTATAAAGAGTACACCTCGGCCTTGGCCGGTTATAAGAGCAACCTCTATAACTGGCGACTGTTGAAAGATAATAAATTGCGCGCACAGAATGTTTACCACATTGTATCGCTGCAGTACAAGCAAGGCATTGTGACTTATCTGAATTTAATCGTCGCGGAATCAAATTTAATTACAGCGGAAATAGGTTATACAGACGCCTTATTCGAGCTTTTGTCGAGCAAAATAGATGTTGAAAAAGCAATCGGTGAAATTTCCCTTAATAATTAGGCATAAAAAACAACAGTATTATGGAAAAAACGATATTAAGCATAGTTTTAATAAGCGGCCTGTTTCTCTCCTCATGTAAACAGGATCAACCCCTGCCTCCGTCTGCCGTGCCGGTTAACCTTATTACGGTAAAGACTCAACCGGTTGTTTATTATGACAGGTATACTTCTACAACAGCTGCACTCAGCCAGGTAGACCTGCGTCCTCAAGTTCAGGGATATATTACAGGGCTCTTTTTTAAGGAAGGCAGCTACGTGGAAAAGGGACAGAAACTGTATGAAATTGACAGACGTATCTACGAGGATAACTACAATACCGCTGCCGCTAATCTTAAAGTTGCCGAAGGAAATGTAAAACAGGCCCAACAGGATGCCGACCGTTATGATTATCTTAATAATAATAAAGCTGTTGCGAAACAGATTTATGATCATGCGATGATTACATTGGAAAATGCCAAAAATGCGTATAAATCGGCGGCAGAGTTCTTAAAAATTGCTAGTACTAATTTAAACTATTCCATTATTACCGCTCCATTCAGCGGCACAATAGGATTCAGCCAGGTGAAACTCGGAGATTTAGTGACAGTAGGCCAAACCATACTCATTACTATCTCCGCCGATGACCCGATGGGGGTTGATTTCATGATCAATGAAAAGCAGCTATCCTATTTTAAAAGTCTTCAAACTGACAGAAATCAATCAATTGATTCACTCTTTACTCTGATATTACCCGACAATACTATATATACGTATACGGGAAAAATTTCGGTTATAGACCGGGCAGTTGATCCTCAGACAGGCACTATCAGGATCAGACTTGTCTTTCCTAATCCGAAACACTCTTTACGCGCCGGCATGAGCTTCGTTGTAAGAGTTCATAATCTGGATTCAACTCCGCAATTGTTAATACCCAATAACGCCGTTGTGGAAGAAATGGGCGAATATTTTGTCTACCTGGCTAAAGATTCAGTTATTGTAAATTCAGGCGATGCCGGCAACGGACCCCGCACGGCGAAAAAGGATCCCCCAATGTTCGCGTTTCAAAAGAAAGTTCAGCTTGGAGCCGTAATAGCACCGAACGTCATTATAAAAAAAGGAATCAATGAGGGCGATAAAATAGTTGTTGAAGGGGTGCAGTCATTACATAATGGCTCGCAGATAATGCAATCAGAGAAACGCGCGGCTGCCCCGGTAAAAAAATAACATGACCAGAAAGAATAATTTGCGAAACAGTCGGTCAGAAGCAATATGCAAATAAAATTAAATCCATTCTCCTATCCGATGAATGATCTATGATCGCTAATACGTTTATTAAAAGACCCGTAACTGCTATGGTTATTTCTATTGTATTAGTGATTACCGGTATAATATGCATCCTTAACTTGCCGGTGGAACAGTATCCTCAAATCACTCCTCCAGTTGTTCAGGTGAACGGCCAACTTACCGGGGCCGATGCTATGACGGTTGAACAGACTGTGGCCACTCCTATTGAACAGCAAGTGAACGGTACGCCGGGAATGGAATACATGCAGAGCAATAATACCAATAATGGGCTGATGTCGATGAACGTGACTTTCGATCTCGGAACAGATATTGATATTGCTACGCTTGATGTACAAAATCGCGTAAGTATTGCCACTCCGCTGCTGCCGGCAGCGGTGAGCCGCCTTGGCCTTACAGTGCGCGCTCTTAATCCAAGCATGCTGATGATGGTATCGATTTTTGCGCCGAAAGGTACTCACGACATAACGTTTCTTGATAATTATACTAACATATTCATCCAGGACGCGCTTTTAAGAGTGCCCGGTGTGGGGAGTATAAGCAGATACACAGATGATTTCAGTATGCGTATCTGGATGAATCCCGAAAAAATGGCATCACATGGGTTAACCCCTCAGGATGTTATTTCAGCTTTAAATGCTCAAAATGTGCAGGTAGCTGCGGGTTCTGCCGGTGTGCCTCCTCAGCAAAAAACTCAGACTTTTGAATTAGGCATACTTGTAAATGGGCGGTTAAGCAAAGTAGTTGATTTTGAAAATGTAATTGTAAAAACGATTCCTTCTACCGGTGAACTGGTTTATTTAAAAGACGTGGCAAGAGTGGAATTGGGCAAATTTACTTTTTCCAGCAATTCATTTGTTGATGGAAAACGGGCTTCCTGCCTGCTGATCTACCAGGCCCCGGGGAGCAATGCTCTTAAAACTGCAAACGGAGTGTATACTGTACTGGCACAATTAAAAAAATCTTTCCCCAGTGATGTTGATTATAACGTACCATTTGAAGCAGTTACGGTTGTAAAGGTTTCCATGATTGATGTAGTAGAAACACTTCTCTTAGCCCTTGGACTTGTTGCCATAGTTGTGTTTCTATTCCTTCAGAACTTTCGCTCCACACTTATCCCGGTACTTGCCATCCCTGTTTCCATCCTGGGTACATTTTGTTTTTTCATACCACTTGGATTCACAATTAACACACTCACAATGTTCGGTTTTGTACTGGCCATAGGTATAGTTGTGGACGATGCTATTATTGTGGTGGAAGCGGTACAGCATTATATCGACGAATATCAGATGTCCGCTAAAGAGGCTACTTATCGTGCCATGAAGGATATCTCAGCACCAGTTGTAGCAATAGCGCTTATTTTGGCCGCCGTATTCGTGCCTGTCGGTTTTATACCCGGAATAGTCGGCCGGTTATATCAGCAGTTTGCAATCACCATTGCAATATCGGTAATGCTGTCGGCATTCATTGCCTTATCGCTTACTCCCTCGCTTTGCACGCTGCTTTTAAAACCATCACATAAAAGCAAGGAATCCAGATGGCCGGGGAAGATTTTCTCCGGTTTTAATAAGTGGTTTGAAAAGCTGACTGATAAATATTCGGACGGCGTAAACCGCAGCATTAAAGCGTCAAAGTATGTAATCGTTTTGCTTGTTTGTATATGCGTTGGAGCCCTGTTTTTATTTGAAAATAAGCCAACGGGCTTTATTCCTTCCGAAGACGACGGAAACCTGTATGTAACTTTTCAATTACTCCCGGCATCATCTACAAATGAATCAGTTGGGGTTATGACCCGTCTGATGAACGTAATTACATCTACTCCGGGAATCGGACATTATGCGGCCCTGTCCGGATTAAATGTTGTAACTAATGCCACTAATTCAAATTGCGGTACGATTTATTGCCAGCTTAAACCGTGGGATGAACGGTCGAAATCGAGTGAGCAGGTGCCCGAAATTATAAATGTGATTAAAAAGCGTGTTTTTGAGGCAGGCATAATAAATGCCGATGTACAGGTTATTCAGCCTTCACCTATCCCCGGCGTGGGGTCTACGGTCGGTTTCAGTTTTCAGCTCGAACAGCGAAATACAAATGATGACGTACACGCGTTCGAAAAAGTAGTAAACAAATTTGTAACCGAGGCCAATAAAAATCCGGCAATCTTAAACGCATACAGTTTTTATTCCGCCCATACACCTAATTTCAACCTTACCGTCGATCGGGAAAAATGTGAAAAGCTGGGAGTGAATATTGCGGACGTATTTACAACAATCCAGGCTTATATGGGGAGCATGTATATTAATGATTTTACCACATATAACCGGACCTTCCATGTGGTAATACAGGCCGACACAATTTTCCGTCAGTTGATATCCGATATTGATAAATATTACGTTCGTAACCAAGCCGGGACAATGGTTCCTTTGGGAACACTGATAAACTACAAGCCGACGGAAGCGGCGCCGCTGATATCGCATTTTAATATTTTCCGTTCTGCAGAGATAGACGGGACTTCACCGCCCGGATACAGTAGTACGCAAACTCTGGAAGCCCTCAAAGGTGTAGCTGAAAAAGTTCTGCCAGAAGGATACGACTATGAATATTCAGGATTGAGCCATGAGGAATTGAAAGAGGGCTCAGTTACTCTCTATATCTTTGTATTTTCAATCACTTTTGTGTTTCTTTTCCTTGCCGCATTATACGAAAGCTGGTCGGTACCTTTCTCAGTATTGCTTGCCGTACCGGTAGGCGCATTCGGTGCAATACTTACCCTCAGCTTACTGCCGAGTATTACGGATAACATCTATGCCAAGATAGGCCTGATTGCGCTGATAGGATTAGCAGCCAAAAATGCGATCCTGATAGTGGAATTTGCCAAGGTTCGCGTAGACCGGGGAGAAGAACTTATAAAATCCACGATGGAAGCGGTCAGACTTCGCCTGCGGCCAATCGTTATGACATCCCTTGCGTTTATTTTAGGAGTGTTGCCGCTGGTATTCGCCTCAGGAGCAAGTGCAGTAGCGCGAAGAACAATAGGGTTCACTGTTTTCGGCGGAATGCTCGCTGCCTCAACAATTGCAATATTTATTGTTCCTGTCTTGTTTGTAATAATTACCCGCATTTCTTACGGCAAAAAAAAGCTTGCTTATCTCCAGACTCAGCATGAGGAATTGATGGAGAAAGCTAAAAAAGTTGAAGAACAAAATATTGATCCTGTATTGGAATACGAGATAAAAATTTCGCGTGAGTTAAATAACCCCGTTCAGAAATGATAGCTAATACATTTATAAAAAGACCGGTCACGGCGATTGTGATATCTGTTGTTTTAATGATTTCGGGTATCATATGTATATTTAATCTGGCCGTTGATCAATATCCTAATATCACACCGCCTGCTGTGTCGATATCCGGACAGTATACCGGGGCTGATGCCCAGACTGTGGAACAAACAGTAGCTACTCCGATTGAAGAACAGGTAAACGGCACGCCGGGCATGGAGTACATGCAGAGTACCAATACCAACACCGGGGCTGTGAGAATAAATGTTACTTTTAATGTCGGAACAAATGTTCATATAGCTGCATTGAACGTGCAAAACCGGGTTGGTATTGCCACACCTTTATTACCATCCGTAGTAAGCCGGCTGGGCCTGACCGTACGGGCGCGTAATCCCAGCATGCTTATGCAGGTAGCCATTTTCTCCCCCAAAGGAACACACAACATTACATTCCTGGATAATTATACCAATATATTTATTAAGGATGCGTTGCTGCGTGTACCCGGAGTAGGTGATATCAATACGCGTACGGATGATTTCAGCATGCGTATCTGGATGAATCCCGAAAAAATGGCCTCACACGGCCTGACCCCCCAGGATCTCATCTCTGCTTTAAATGCTCAAAATGTTCAGGTAGCCGCAGGCTCGGCAGGCGCTCCGCCGCAAAATAATTCGCAATCATTTGAATTAGGTATTCTTGTAAACGGCCAGCTGAAAAATGTTTCCGATTTCGAACAGGTTATTGTTAAAACAATTCCATCCACCGGTGAACGTGTCTATCTTAAAGATGTGGCGAGAGTGGAACTGGGCAAGTTTACATTTTCCAGTTACTCTTTTGTTGACGGGAAACGGTCATCAATAGTAATGATATATCAATCCCCCGGGGGAAATGCCCTTGAAACGGCAAATAATGTTTACGCGCAACTGGAGTTGCTGAAAAAATCCTTCCCGGCCGATGTTGATTATTCTGTTCCTTTTGAATCGGTTACAATCATTAAAGTTTCCATGCAGGAAGTCATAATAACGTTGTTGAAAGCCCTGGGCCTGGTGGCCCTTGTTGTGTTTCTGTTCCTTCAGAACCTGCGTTCCACTCTAATTCCTCTTCTTGCAATACCCGTATCTATTTTAGGTACTTTCTGTTTTTTCATACCGTTGGGATTTACAATTAACACACTCACAATGTTCGGAATTGTACTGGCCATAGGCATTGTGGTCGACGATGCTATTATTGTGGTTGAAGCGGTGCAGCATTATATCGACAGGGACCGGATGTCTGCTAAAGAAGCTACATATCGTGCCATGAAGGATATCTCCGGGCCTGTTGTAGCCATAGCGCTTATTCTGGCTGCCGTATTCGTCCCGGTAGGGGTTATACCGGGTATAATAGGACGCTTATATCAGCAGTTTGCAATTACAATAGCCATTTCGGTAATGCTTTCGGCATTCATTGCCTTATCGCTTACTCCGGCGCTTTGCACACTGCTTTTAAAACCTTCGCATATTAGCAAGCAGTCTAAATGGCCCGCTAAATTCTTCTATTATTTCAATAACTGGTTTGGAAAACTGACTGATGATTATGCTCATGGTGTGAAACGCAGTATTGGTATGTCCGCGTATATCGTCATTCTGCTTATTTGTATTTGCATCGGCGCAATTCTTCTGTTCAAAAGTAAACCATCCGGTTTTATCCCGAGTGAAGATGGCGGCCGACTGTATTTAACATATCAAATGCCTGAAGGGACATCCACGACAAAATCTGTTGAAGTTATTACTAAATTAATGAAGGTGATGGAATCAATACCGGGAGTCAATCATTTTTCCGCATTATCCGGTTTAAACATACTTAACTCAGGCACTACCTCAAACTGCGGTTCTATCTTTTGTATGTTGAAGCCATGGGAACAGCGCCAGGTTCCGGAACAACAGATACCCGGCATTTTGAATGTGATTAAAAAACGTGTCGCAGAGGCCGGTATTAAAAATGCCAATGTAGTAGTGATCCCGCCTCCTCCTATCAGCGGTATTGGGCAGGCAGCCGGATTCAGTATGCAGATAGAACAGGGCAATACGAGTGATGACGTATTTGCATTTGAAAAAGTAGTGAAAAAATTTATTGCCGAAGCACACAAAAATCCTGCTATATCCACTGCTTTCAGTTATTACGGTGCTCATACTCCAAGTTATGATCTTACCCTGGACCGGGAAAAATGTGAAAAGCTGGGAGTTAAAATCTCGGACGTGTTTACAACTATGCAGGCTTTTATGGGGAGTTTATTTGTCAATAACCTGACGCTTTATGACCGTACGTTTCATGTAGTTGTGCAGGCAGACACTACATTCCGTGCGCTGATATCGGACATGGATCGATATTATGTGCGCAATCAGGCTGGAAGAATACTGCCCCTCAGTACGCTGATCAGTTATAAAGCAAACGAAGCGCCTCCATTAGTAACGCATTTCAATATATTCCGGTCCGCGGAAGTCGACGGTTCAACCCCTCCGGGATACAGTTCCGGACAGGGAATCGAAGCGCTGAATGAAACCGCGGTAAAAGTTTTACCCCGCGGATATACTTATGAGTTTTCAGGCTTGAGCTATGAAGAAATTAAAGCAGGGTCGACTACCGTTTATATCTTTATTTTTTCAATCACTTTCGTCTTCCTGTTTCTGGCCGCACTTTATGAAAGCTGGTCTGTCCCATTTTCGGTATTGTTGGCGGTACCCATTAGCGCATTCGGCGCGATACTTATGCTCATGTGTGTTCCCCGACTTACCAATAATGTTTACGCGCAGATTGGACTAATAACATTGATAGGGCTTTCTGCCAAAAATGCTATACTAATAGTGGAATTTGCTAAAGTGCGCGTCGACCGTGGAGAAGAACTTATAAAATCCACTTTGGAAGCGGTCCGCCTCAGGTTGCGCCCGATAATTATGACATCGCTTGCGTTTATCCTGGGTGTATTGCCGTTGGCATTTGCGACCGGGGCCGGAGCGGCAGCCAGGAATACAATCGGATTTACGGTTCTAGGCGGTATGCTGGCAGCCTCTACGCTTGCCGTATTGATTGTTCCGGTGCTGTTCGTAATAATTACCAAATTCTCTTACGGCAAAAAGAAGCTTGCTTATTTGCAGGCCCATCATGAAGAATTGATGGAAAAAACAAGAAAAATAGAAAAACAGGGTCTCGATCCGGAGTTGGAGTATGAGATAACCCATAATCCGGATCAAATCTCTCCTAATTCAGTTCAGTCTGAGTAATAGAGTTTACCACATCCCGGTAATGCAATAACATTTCCCGGTGGGGCTGCGCAAGCCACTTTTGTGTCGTTGTAAAGCGCAGGAACGGCACCATTATTGCATAAACCGTTAGTAATTATTAAAATTAATATGCAATTCAGATTTTTCATTTGTGTCGAATGTCTTAATGACAATATTACAAATTATTCGGACATGATTAATCAAGAATTGAATAAATCAAACAATTCCCAATCAAACGCGTAAATTTTATGAACACTAAGAATGCAAATCAAACTTATAATTCATTATTAAAAAAATCGGAAAAATTTGCGATCTGGATCACAACCAAAGTCGGGACGATCGGTTTTTTCGCGATAATATTTTTTTGGACTTTGCTTTGGCTGACCTGGAATACGCTTTCCCCTGCCTCATCCCGTTTTGATCCATTCCCGGCGTTCGTTTTTTGGCTCTTTATTTCAAATATGGTGCAAATATTCTTAATGCCTTTAATCATGGTCGGACAAAATCTGCAATCCAAACACGCCGAAATACGAGCGGAGAATGATTTTGAAGTAAACTTAAAGGCTGAGAAAGAAATTAAAGAAATAAAACAGGAGCTGACGGAAATAAAAGCTTTACTGCGCAAAGTAGCTCCGAATAAATAAAGGTCTGATAAAGAACGATGCCGGATTATATTATTCAATTTATTCACGGATACGGGTATATCGCGATTTATTTGTCGATGGCATTAGGCATATTCGGCCTCCCGATTCCGGATGAAACTATACTGGCATTCTCAGGGTTTCTTATTTATCAGAAAGAGTTAAACTTGATACCGACGGTTCTTTTTTCCTATATGGGCAGTTTAACAGGGATTTCGGTAAGCTATTATATTGGGAAAAAATTTGGAAAGAAATATTTTTATTCCGACCATCCATTTTTTATCTATGCCGTGATATCATTGGCGGTTTTATTACTGATAATAAAAATCATAAGGCTGATTTGCCCGACAAAACAATATCTGTAGCTTTGCGCGGAATTCCCGTTATTTCTTGCCGGTTTCAGATTCATCTTTGCCGTTCGTGAGATCTTTTGATATTTTTATACCATTAATCTACTTCAATGAATCCCGATGAAAAAGAAAAAACTATTAATAAGCGGATCATTACTTTTTGTTCACCTGGCCGGGAGATGTAGTTCCTTTTTCATCCCTTTGCCCGATTGAACAATTCCAATTTCCTTCATATAATATTTTAGCAACCGGTCAGCCTGATTGAGTACGATTTACTTTTTCCAAAAAAGAATGAATGATAAAATAAAGAGGCATTTATGCAAAAGAAAATCCTGTTATTTATGTTATTTATCACGCTAACAATTATTTATCCGCAAAATCCCTGCCCTGGTATCCCAACTGTTACCTATGCGGGTAAAACATATAATACAGTGCAGATAGGACCACAATGCTGGCTGAAAGAAAACTTAAATGCCGGGACAATGATAAATTGTACGAACGGCGGCACAAATAACGATGGTAATCAAACGGACAACAGCAAAATAGAAAAATACTGTTATAATAACGATTCAACGAATTGTCTTACCTGCGGTGGTTTATACCAATGGGCAGAAGCAGTTCAATATAAAAACGGCGCGTTCAATACATCCCCACCTAAACCGGCCTTTGCCGGCAATATTCAGGGAATCTGCCCAGGAGGCTGGCATATTCCATCAAATTCGGAATTTGAAAAATTAGATACAGTAGTAAACAATGATAGCAGGGCATTAAAAGCAATCGGTCAAGGTACCGGAAACGGAGCCGGCACTGATAAAAGCGGCTTTTCCGCGTTGCTTGCCGGAGGTTGCATCAGTCTTAATTCCTTCGGCGGTTTAAGGGACTTCGCATATTTTTGGAGTTCATCGGAGTATAAGGCTTCTGAAGCCCATAACATTTCTTTGAGCTACTATGATAGTGTTATTTACTTCGGCAATTACTATAAGGGACTTGCTTTTAGTATCCGTTGTCTCAAGGATTGACCTTGAGGTCGAAAAATACTAAAATGAGTTGCCGATGATAAAGAATAGGAGAAATTATATTGCGGAGAAAGAATACTGAATATCCCGCAGGAAGGCTTAACCTGCGTATGCGGTGCGGATTTTAAATAATTTTAGGCATCTATGGCATTGGAAGAATTACCCGTATATTATGCTAAAAGAATTAATGGCGCACTTCTGCTTTTATTACTTCTAATTTCATTTCAGAAACTGAATGCTCAATCATTTGATGCGTTGATTTTTGGCTATAAGGGTAAAGCCTATTTATCTTCAATCGTTGGGGAAACAGTTGCATTAGTTGATTCGACAGTAGTAAAAGATGATGGAGTTTGCATTCTCTCTTTATCAAACAGCAACTTGCACACTGGATTTTACCGAGTCACTTTTGATAAAAACAAATGGTTGGATTTTATAAATGACGGTAAAAATATTTCAATTACAACGAATGTCAATAGTTTATGGGATAGTCTCCGCGTAATCGACTCCGAATGCAACAAATTGTTCTATTCTTATCTAAGACTCAATAAAGCGTACAAAACAAAAACAGAATTGCTTCAACTGATTCTTGCACGCTATCCGAATGATGATGAATATTATAAAACTACGCGGAATAGATTAATCCAGCTCCAGAACGAGTACGTGGAGTTTGTAAATGTAAAGGCGCAGAATAATCCACGGTCGTTTGTTGCCAGGTATATCAGATCGGGACAACTTCCCGTTATCGATATTGCAATTAACCCGCAGCAACAATTGTCATATTTGAGAACACATGCCCTAGACAATGTTGACTTCAGTAACAGCACTCTTATTTATTCAGATGTTTTTACAAACAAGACTATTGAATACTTGACCTATTACCGCAATCCGCAGCTTCCAAAAGAGCTTCTCGAAAAAGAATTTATGAAGGCCACGGATACTCTTCTCAATAAGGCAAAAGTAAATCCGGTTGTATACCAGCACATTACGGAATATTTGATTGACGGTTTCAGAAAATACGGCTTGGATAAATCCTTGGATTACATTGTGGATAATTACGTAATAAAGGATAACCTCTGTCTGGATGTAAAAACAGAAGGATTAATAAAAAAAAGGATCGAGCAAGCCATAAAATTCAAAATTGGCGACATTGTTCCCAATATCTCACTGCCGGATGCGGAAGGAAGGGAAAGAAATCTTAAAAATATTGATACAGGTAATACACTGATTATTTTTTATGCAAGCTGGTGCCCGCATTGTAAAGAACTATTGCCAAAACTGAATGATCTGGTAAAAAGTAAAACAGAATATAAACTCACTATTTTCGCGATTTCGCTCGATTCAAAGAAAGAAGATTGGATTGAGTTTTCAAAGGAGAATTGTCCGGATTTATTGAACGTATGCGACCTGAAGGGTTGGGATGGAAATGCACCGAACGATTATTTTATTTACGCAACTCCGACAATGTTTTTAATTGATAAGGAAAGAAAAATTATTTGTAAACCAATCACATTCGATGATTTGGGAAAATATTTATAAAAGAGAGTATGCTTAATCAAGGTGCCTCTTACTGTTTTTTCTTATTTTCTCATCTACTATTTTTAAAAATTGAGTTACATCCAGCGGTTTTGTGAGATAATCTTTAGTTCCGGCCGCAAGCAATATCTCAATCTGACGGCTCATTGCGTATGCACTAAGAATAACAACCGGTATTCCCGCGGTTCTCGGTTCTGCCTGTAACAGTTTGATCACTTCGCTGCCGTGTATGTCCGGCAAAGAAAGGTCGAGTAGAATTAAATCCGGCGTATAATCAATTGCAAATTGAACTGCATTATTACCATATATATTCGTTATTAAATTGATCGCCGGACGATGCTTTCCTAAAATCTGTTCAATAAATTGTATGTATGTAAGATCATCTTCTATATACAAAATAGTGCCGCTATCCCGCGTCATTTCAGGTTCCGGTTGTGTTAATTTACTTTTTTGTTCCAAGGGTTTCTTTGGACTTCCAGTTTGCGACATCTGGTTAATGATTTCGGATTTCAGTTTATCCGACTGCTCTGCTTTTTCTTTAGCGACTCTTAAATCAATGTTTGTCTTTTCAAGTTCTTTGGTTCTCGCATTTACTTTTTCTTCTAAAATCTGATTCTGATTTCCCAATTGTTGATGAAGATAACTGGCTCTAAGCAGATTTTTTATTCGCAGGTCGACTTCTATCAGATCAAACGGTTTTGTAAGAAAATCACTTGCTCCGCAGGCAAGTGCTTTTTGTTTTGATTCCGGAGTTATATCGGCAGTGAGAACCAATATCGGGAGGTAAGCATTTTCCGGGACAAGACCTTTCAACTGCATCATCACTTCAAAACCGGTTAAGTTTGGCATCTTCAGGTCAAGCAAAATTAAATCCGGTTTGAACTCGTCGAACAGACGAAAAACTTGTCTGGAGTCTTTAGTTGTTGTATAGTTTGTAAAACCTTTAGCATCAAGCAGCCCGGTAAGAACATCAATATTTGCCTGTTGATCATCTACAATAAGTATGGCTGCATTTTTCAGCGTTGAATCGATCATGTTTTTACCTCCGGTATTCAGGCAACAGTTGAAACAGTTTTTAATTCATTACACAAATAAAGTGCTATTTTTTAGGATAAAAAATCAATAGAGCGAGGGGATGAAAAAGGGACTACATCTTTTAGATTAGAAACCGCTTGTTTGATCCGATTTATTGCAGAATCTAAAATAAGGCAATGAGTACCTGATAGCATCTGACTCGGCGCATTCGGACGGGTAAAATAAATATCTCTTTTACCCTCTTATCCTTTTAACCTTTTCTATTCTTTCCTATTGAGCGGAATCTCTCCGTTTCCATCTCACAGGTACCTGAAAAAAGATATTCTCATTCGGTAACGGGGGTTTGAAGTAAATATTTTTTTCTTCGTTGATTTTTCAGCCATCTTCCTTTAGTCAGATGATGGAAGACCATATCCGGATGACGGTACAAGAATACGAAGAAAGATTTAAAAAAGAACAGGGGATAATTTTTAATAACCTTGAAAATTGCTCCTGAATCTAAATAATATTTTTGTATAAAAGAATCGTATATTTCGAACAATTCGAACGAACTCAGGTGGTCCGTCCTTACATTCATATGATAGCAGTCATATTTTGAATAATCATTAAGATTTGTAATATAATTCCCTTTTAAAAGCTCTTCCCTGAGTTCCGTTCCCGGATACGGAGTAAGAGCAAAAAAGATAACCATATCAAGCGCTATTTTTTTCGAAAATTCATAAGTTTTTGTGAGGCTTTCCTTATCATCGGAAGGATTGCCTAAAATAAGTCCGCCTATCACAAAAATACCTTGCTGATGAAGAGCTCGAACAACTCCTTCCGTGTCCCCGCTTTTCAACTGATTGTCTTTACTGAAGAATTGAAGAGCCTCATCGGAATCATTTTCAATTCCGAGAAAAACCGCTTCGAATCCCGCTTTTCTCATTAATTCCGGAAGATGCGGATTCTGGACAAAGCCCTGTACACTTGCCTGAGTCACATATTTGATCTTATTCAAACCGGCGTTAATAATTCCATTACATAATTCCTCAAAATGCTTCCTGTTCAGCACAATATTATCATCAGTGAACAGTATAGACTTAGCACCATGTTTTTCAGCATCGGTAATATCCTTCAGGATCCTCTCGATGGTGAACTTTCTGTAGCTTCTGCCGTACATTTTTGTAATTGTACAGTACTTGCAGGTAAACGTACAACCCCTGGTTGTTTCAACTACATCAGCCTTATAATCCATTATGCGAAATTTATTTTTCAGCACTCTTGAGTTTCGGTCCGGAATCTTCAAAGTATTTAAATCGATCAGTTCTCCGCATTCATTGTGAACCGGAACTCCATTTTGAAGGAATGAGATCCCTTGAATGGATTCGTAAGGAAGTTTCCGGTCAACAGATTCAATTAACTGTCTGAATACATTTTCTCCTTCTCCCCTTACTATAATATCAAAATACCGCATCGAATCACTTTGCAGAATCTCTTTATAATTAACAGTAGCGTAATATCCGCCTAATATTATTAAAGCTTTCTTGTTCAACCGCCTTACGATCTTAGCCAGTTCCAGTATCTCATAAAATTGAAATACCATACAGCTAAATCCGATAACGTCAAAATGGTTTTTGGAAATATATTTTTTAAAGTATGATTCCGCGTTAAACCGGACTGTTACCAGGTCTAAAACCTTTACTTCGCATACATCAGGGTCAATATTACCGGCAATAGATGAAAGACCGCCATTTGGTAAGGTTAGGGCATATTCGAACCCGGCTACAGTTTTTGAACTTGATACGAGTAGACACTTAATCATGATATACCTCTACTAATGGATTCCAATAGCTATGTTCAGTCCCTTAAATAAAATAGCTCTAATCCGCAATTTTTATTAAAGGAAATAAAGGGTTAAAAAGATTTGTCCCTTATTTAATTTAACATTTTTTTAGTAAAAATAAAAACCCGAAAGTTACTCAAGGTCAAAACTATGCGATATATTATTAATTCCACATCGACCTAAAGAGGAAATGATTATAAAGAATAGAGCGCTTGGGAAAGATTAGAACTATATTTCATATTGTTGTTTTAAAGATCCCGTCTATAATAATATATTGGATATAACCTATGAAGGGAAAAATAATTGCTTTTGCCAGTATTCTGACACTATTTTGTTCAACTATGAATTATGCTCAAAGCTATGTTTTGGATGAAAGTAAATATAAGGATGCGCTCGATCTAATCTTCTCATTTCAAATGAAAGAAGCAATTGATAAAACCAGGGAATTAAAGAAGAAAGATATAAATGATCCCGCATGTTATTTCCTTGAAGCAGTTATTTTATATTACACATCAATAATACAAAAAAAAGAATTGAGTGATGAACTTTATTCTTCAAATTATATTAAGAAAGAATTTGACAATAATATCGAGAAAGCAATTGAGATAGTAAAGCAATTCTTAAAAGCGGATAATAGTAACAACGGTCTTAGGTTAATTCTGGCCTCAAGTTATGATTTTCAGGGGCTATTCGCATTAAATCATGATGAGTTTATGAATTTTTATAAAAAAGAAAAAGAAGGCCGTGAAGAAATAAATAAAATATTAAATTCGGATAAAAATTATTACGATGCTTATTTAGGTGCCGGACTGTATAATCTATTTAGTAGTCTTGCCCCCTGGTATATAAGATGGTTGATCAGCAGTGACGGCAAAGACGAAGGTTTGATGCAGATGCAAAAAGCAATAGATAATGCAAAATATAATTTCACAAAATATTTCGCGATGATGTTTCTTGATAGCTTTTATTACCTGGAATATCTGGATGATAAAGATAAAAATACGCTGCAGGCAAGAATAGATATCCTCGAAAAATTTTTGACAGTATATACCGATAATTTTGCCGTGAAATTGGCTCTCGCCAGCTGTTATGAGATTGTAAATCAGAATAAGGCGATCCAATTATATTCGGAAGTGATTGATTATGCGAAAAAAAGAAATAATGAAAGATTATTCAATTATGCTTCTTATTTTTTAGGAGAATATTTCTTTGAGAAGAATGATAGGGATAAGGCATTCGTTTTTTTTAATAATGTCTTAAGTATCAGCAGATCTGAAGGTATAATGAAAGAAAGATCTATAATAAAATTGGCTGAAATTTATACTATCAATGGAGATAAGAAAAAGGCTATTAGTCTCTTAGATGAGGTTATTTCCAAAACTACAGATAAAAAAGTAAAGAGAACTGCTGTCGATCTTAAAGACAAAATTGAATAAGCAGAAATATCTATCCAAAACAATAAAATAAGAGCCGATTCTCTATTTCGGCTTTGTATAAAATTTAATTTATTTTTAATGTTAGTTAATTTCAAAATATAATCGTCGGGTTGTCAACCCAGGAGGTAATCGTTGGAAACGAAAGGTAAAGTATTTATGATTCTCATTTTATTCATGTTGTTTCTTTTAGGTCGGAATGAAAGGATCATGTACGCGCAAACAAATGCTGCAATGGTTTTGGGCATCAATAAGCCAATAGGCACTGCAAGAGGAATTTTCCCCGGAAGAGTTGTTTGGGTTCATGATACTCTGGTTGCCAAATGGGATGGTGTTAACGGATATTGGTGGGATGACAAGTTCACTTCTCAGATAGAAGTAAATAAAATGCTCGTTTATTCACTCAATTCTCTCACCGGTGAATTACAGGAAGAAAAGGCCTGGGATAAACTGTTCAGACATTTTAATACAACAAAAAAAAATGCTGATAAAGGATTTAGTAAAAATGAGAAGATTGCGATCAAGATAAACGAGAATAATACAAATGCGCATGCGGACAACAATGACATTAACGCTTCACCACAACTTGTTTATGCGCTTCTGCGCAGTTTGATTCTCAATGCCAAAGTTCCTCAGTCAAATATTACGGTATTCGACGCAAGCCGCTTCATTACAAATAATATATTTAATAAATGCCATAATGAGTTTCCCGGGGTTATTTTCGTGGATAATATCGGAGGCGACGGCAGGGTAAAATCGGAATATGTTGAAAACGCTATTCTTTATTCTGTCGATAACGGTAAGCTGGCAAGCGGACTTGCGAAATGCGTAATAGAAGCCGATTATGTCATTAATATGGCACTGCTGAAAGGACATGTGGGGCAGGGAGTTACACTATGCGGGAAAAATTATTACGGTACAACCAATATCGACAAAGATTATCGGAAGAATTCTCACGATAATTTTAGTCAGGATAAAAACGGGAAGCCAAAATACATGACATTTGTCGATTATCTCGGCCACAAAGATTTAGGCGAGAAGACGATGTTATTTATGATAGACGGGATTTATGGTTCAAAGGACGTGAACGGAATACCATCTCCAAAATGGGAAATGGATCCATTTAATAATAACTGGCCCGGAAGTTTGTTTATCTCCCAGGACGGCGTGGCAATTGATGCGGTTGGCCTTGATTTCTTAAGTTCCGAATGGCCCGGCATGATTGATATTTCTTACGCCGATAGTTACCTTGTTGAAGCCGCAACGGCCAACGATCCGCCATCAAAAACTTTTTACGATCCCGAAAGAGATAATGTCCGATGCAAAAGTCTGGGTGTAATGGAACACTGGAATAATTGCCGGGAAAAGAAATACAGCGGAAATCTCGGAAAACAAACCGGAATTGAGTTAGTATATAAGGCTGTCACCAATTGACCTGCTTATTAAAGTATCCAATCAACGAATCAATAAATCCACGATTGAACAAATCTGATCCGTAAGGGGTAAATTCTGTATTCCGGAAGGGAATAACTGTTTCATGGAAAGGACTGCCGGTTTCAGGATTATTAAACCCGTGTAAGATTCGGAATTTTAATTTGACTAATTTTGGGTACTAAAATGAGGAGATTAATATGACAAACAACGTAACGAAAGATGCTAAGAAGGGGATTGATGATTCCAAGTATTCAATGGATACACATCTGATCTATGGGAAAGATGTAAGCGACAAGTGGGATTATTCACATCATGTAACAGCGCCGATTTCCTCGTCAACGACATTCAGACTTGACTCGGTTGAGCGCGGGGCGCAAGGATTCATGCAATTCGCCAATACGGACGATTTCGGCGATGAGTCCCCAATCTTTATATACGACAGGCTTGGCGAACCAAACAAAGATATGCTTGAGGAGAATCTCGCCTACATTGAGAAAGGAGAAACAGCGGTAAGTTTTGCAAGCGGGATGGGGGCTATCTCCGCGATGTTCGGCATTGTATGCTCGGCAGGCGATGAGATTATTACGCACAATACACTTTATGGCTGCACCCTCTCTCTTCTCACAAACTGGTATCCGAAATACAATATAAAATGGCTCCCGGTTGATTTAACAAATCTTGAATATATATCAAAAGTCTTGACATCCAAGACACGGGTGATTTATTTCGAATCACCCGCGAATCCCAATATGGAGATTATCGATCTCGCGGCAGTACGTCAAATAACCGATAAAATAAACCGGGAGCGCGGCGAGCATGAAAAGGTATATGTGATAGTTGACAACACTTTCGCTACTCCCTATTGTCAGCGTCCGCTTGAACTGGGCGCGGATTTCGTGATTCATTCACTTACAAAAGGAATCGGCGGATTCGGCACCGATATGGGGGGCGTGGTGATCGGGAAAAAGAAATACCGCGACAGGCTGCTCCTTTTTAGAAAAGATTTCGGCGCGGTTCTCAACACGAAAAGCGCATGGGCCATCTTAACATACGGACTACCGACGTTAGCGCTTCGTATGAGACAGCAGATAAAAAGCGCGATGAAAGTTGCCGAATTTCTAAATACTCATTCCAAGATAAAATTTGTTAATTATCCGGGATTGTTGACTTCAAAATATTATGAGCTTGCAAAAAAACAGATGCTTGATTTCGACGGGAACTTTGCCCCGGGCGGTATGATCTATTTTGTGCTTAAAGGTGATTCACCTGCCGCCAGTAAGGAAAACGGAAGAAAATTCATGGATTATGCCGCCGATAACGCTTATACCATGACTCTTGCCGTAAGTCTTGGACATACCAGAACACTGCTTGAACATCCGGCTTCGATGACACACTCGATCGTTCCCCCCGAAGAGTTGGCCGCACGCGGTATCGACCCCGGCGGAATACGATTGGCCATCGGGCTGGAAAATCCCAATGATATTTTGTACGATCTTGATGAATGCTTGAGGATTATTTAGAAATCAGTAATCAGTAAACGGTAAACAGTAAATAGTTAATTGTAAGCAGTAAATTGTAAGCTCTTGACCGTTCACCATTCACCGTTCACTTTATTTTTTACCTGAAGAGTGCGGCAATAAGAAGAATTTACTAATTTTAAAGGCCAAAGAAAAAATTATGAAAGAGATGACTAATATTATACGAATAAAAAACGCTGTCTTCTATGCCTATCACGGGGCGCTGAGAGAGGAACAGAACATCGGCGGTAAATTCGAATGTGATGTCGACATCTATACTGATTTCAGTGAAGTCGCCCGGAAAGACGCTCTTCAGCTTACCATAAATTATAACGATGTTTATACGTTCATCGATAAACTTGTTCACGAGAAAAAATATTATCTAATTGAAACTCTCGCGAGTGTTATCGCCGATCAGCTTCTTAACAGGTACGCATCAATAAAAAAGGTCGGTGTAAGAATCAGGAAACACAGCGTCCCCGTAGGCGGATTACTCGACTGCGTCGAAGCTGAAGTGGTTAAAGAAAATGGCGAATAGAGTTTTTCTCGGACTGGGTTCGAACAAAGGCGATCGTTTGGATTATCTGAGGCGTGCCACCGGGTTCATTGAGTCAAACGGGAAGTGCCGGGTAATCGGAGTTTCTTCGGTTTATGAAACTACTCCTTACGGCCCAATTGAGCAGGAAAATTATTATAATGCGGTAGCTGAGATCGAAACCGGGATGAATTTGAACGATCTG
>Ga0182021_10001613_pt1 | contig 26108 bp, 29 predicted proteins | sample 612E3MmetaG_FD_120493 | JGI IMG/M metagenome (GOLD analysis project Ga0182021, IMG submission 120493) | Permafrost microbial communities from Stordalen Mire, Sweden - 612E3M metaG (Illumina Assembly) | ecosystem: Environmental > Terrestrial > Soil > Wetlands > Permafrost | place: Sweden... | reverse complement strand
GTCGCCGACGGCGCCACGGTCAAAGCTCCGGACGGCAAGAGTCTCACCCTCACCGTGGACGGTGTGGAGACCGGGCAAGCTTTGGTGACCACGGCCGGCACCGACACTCACATCCTCCCGGGCACCTATAGCGGCAAGGTGGTTCTCACAGTCGCCGACCAGAACAAAGTGGCCAAGACCACCGACGTGGTGTTCCCGTTCCGGCAGGCGCTGTTCTTCGACCAGAACGGCGTGGTGGCTTCGAAGTCCGTACTTGCGGCGGCGGGAGGCGTGCGGCCCTCGGGGACGTCCATCAAGGACCTGCAGATCACGTCCACCGGCGAATGCTTCAACGGCATCTACGTCGCAGGGGGCAGCTACACGTTCAGTGCTCCGAAGATCTCGCTCACCGGCAACGGGCGCAGCGACTTCACCGGGTATGGGGCAGGCGTGGTCTCCACCGGCACCAGCACCAAGGTGGTGGTGGACGGCGCCACCATCCAGAACAAAGGCGTCGTGCGGACGGCCGTCGTGGCGACGGGCGGCAGCAACATGATCGTCAAGAACTCCACCATCCAAACGAGCAACGGTACGCTGCCCTCCGACTACCATCCTGCCACCGATACCACCCAGATGCGCTCCGTGCCCTGGATGCTCGGGCTCTCCGGCAACGTGCGGGCCACCAACCTGCTGGGCGACAACACGAAGGCGAGTTACATCAACGACCAGGTGAGCTCCGAGGGCTGGGGCGTCCTGTCCGTGGACGAGGGCAACAACGGGCAATTGACCGCCGTCAACAGCACGCTTTCCATCACCGGGGAGGACGGGTACGGCTCCTACGCCATCGGCAACGCCACGGAGAAGTTCCTGGGCACCACGTTCAACGTCGCGACGTACGCCACGATCAACCGGGGCGGCGCTGTCTACTACGGCGACAGCGATGCGGCCACGATAGCCAAGCTCAACATCGACCTGGGCTGGGGCCTCACCAACGCGGAACTCGCCGCTCTCACTCCCAAGAGCACCACCGTCAGCTCGAAGCGCTTTGGCGTGATGTGGCACGGCAGCGGTAGTGTTGACATCAGCGGCGGCACGATCTTCGACACCGCCGAGGCCACTTTCCTCGACAAGGGGCAGACCGCCACGGTGACCGTGGACGGGTCCAAGGGTGCGCAGCTCAACCCGGCGAACGGCGTGATCTTCCAGCTCATGGAGAACGACGATCCCGGCTCTACGACCGGCAAGTTCACCGTTCCCACCACGGCGCCCACGAAGAACAGCAGCTTTGACGTTACCTCCACCGCCAGCGCGGCCACGGCCACCTTCACCAACATCACGCTGAAGGGCGACCTCTACAACGCCATCCGCGGCGACACGAGCAACAGCAGCACCGGCGCATCTGCCGGGAGCGGCTCAACTACCGGCAGCACCACCACAGGCAGCAGCACGCCTTCGGGGGCCGGCACGCCTCCCGGCGGGGGTACGCCCCCGAGTGGTGGGACTCCGCCGAGCGGCGGCGCGGGCGGGACCCCTCCGAGCGGCGGCGCCGCGCCGTCTGGGGGCGCGGGCGGCACCCCGCCCGGCTCCGGCGGCAGCGCAGGCGGTCTCAACCTAGCCATCACGTTCGACAAGGCGAACCTCACGGGGCTGATCTCCGCCTCCACGGCCAAGTACGCCGACGGCGTGACCGTGATCGACCAGAGCAACTACAAGCAGCTGGGCACTGTGACCGATGTCGCCGGCGCGGCCGTGAACAACGGAGTGATCGTGACGCTCAAGGACGGGTCGGCTTGGACCGTCACCGGCACCTGCTACCTGACGAGCCTGAACCTCTCGGCCGACTCGACCGTGGCCGCGGAGAGCGGGCACAAGCTCACCATGACTGTCGGCGGCACGGCCACCCAGATCACCCCGGGCAAGACGTACACCGGAGCCATCGTCCTCACCGTGAGTTAAGAAGTACCGGCTGCGGATAGCCGGGATCGCGGACCTGGCGCGTCGCGCCTCTGCCGAGGCGCGGCGCGCCGCTCATTCCAGGCGGCCCAGCCGGACAAAGTCACTCTCAGCCCGCAGCGGCCTTGTGCCTTGCGAGGTTCTCCTGGATTGCGTTGCACATGTGCGGCGCCATTCCCAGCCGCACCTTCCTGCTATGCGAGTTTGCGCTGTGGGGTATCTCTACTGTGCCATCTTGCATGCGTCCCGGCCCGCGGGCCCCGCAACAGGCCGGTTGGCGGCTTTTTCCGGTGCTAGACTCGGGTCGAATCGACCATCCGGGGGGTAGTAGACGTGGAAGTGCGCCTCAACGCCAGCGCTAGCCAACCTCTGTCCACAAAGGTCTACTTCTCTGACGAAGAAGGCTTTGAGGTGGCGTCTGTCATCGTCATGGGCAAGACCGACGCCGTCCTCATCGACGCGCAGTGGACTCTCTCCAGCGTGCATCAGCTCATCGCCGAGATCTTGAAGACGGGCAAGAAGCTCAAGACCATCTACCTCACCCACGCCCATCCCGACCACTACTTCGGTGCCGGGGTACTCGCACAAGCCTTCCCCGAAGCCCGGGTGGTGGCCATCCCGTCCGAGGCAGACATCATGAACTCGCAGTTCTTCGGCAAGCTGGAGATCTGGGAGAACACCATCGGCGCCCACAACATCTGCCGGCAATCGTGCCATGTGGAGAGCCTCACCGAGGACCACCTCGAACTGGAGGGACAGCGTCTGGAGATCATCACCAAGGTGGTGGGCGACATGGCCTACAACACCATGGTCTGGATCCCATGCATGAAGACCCTCTACGCCAGCGACGTGCTCTTCAACCAGGCCCATCCCTTCACCTGCGAGATCACCCCGGCCGAGCGGCAGCAGTGGGTGCGGGAGATCGACAAGATCATGGCCATGGACGCCGAGGTCATCATCCCCGGCCACGCCCGGCCCGGCATGCCCTTCGACAAGAGCGCCTGCCAGTTCACCCGCGACTACCTTCTCGCCACCGAGGAAGAACTGGTCCGCACCGAGACGGTCGGCGAGTTCTACTACGCCATGGCCGAGCGGTTCCGGGGCGCACACCTCATCCACCTCAGCAACGAGATGAACGCCAACGTCTTCAAGGGCGACCGCGACTGGCATTGGCGCGAGGAGGAGTAAGCACGCCGTGGCGAGCACCCCGGTCCCCACGTCGGTAGACGAGTACATCGCCGGGTTCCCGCCGGAGACCCAGCGCCTGCTCCAAGAACTGCGCGCGGTCATCGAAGAGGCCGTGCCCTCCGCCGCGGAGCGGATCAGCTACCGCATGGCCACGTTCGACTATCGGGGGCGGGTGCTCGTCTATATGGCCGGCTTCCAGGGCCATGTGAGCCTCTATCCCATCATCGGCGCGGTGGAGGCGGAGCTCGGGCAGGATCTGCTTCCATACAAGTACGGGAAAGGAACCGTGCGCTTCGCACTCGACCAGGCCCTCCCGGTTGCACTGGTGCGGAGGATAGTGCAGGCTAGAATGGGTGAGCTCGAAGCTCGGAAAGCGGGTAGCGCGCGATAGGGGAGGAGGAGCGAGATGCGACCGGCCAAGATCGTAGCGATCGTCTTCGGGGTGTTGCTGATCCTTATCGGGCTGGGCGTGCTGGCGCCCGGTGTCATTCTTCTCGGGATTAACGAAGCAGCCGACAGTCAGGGCTTCCTTTCGACGTCTCCGCACGCTCTCAACTCCGACGGGCACGCCCTCGTGACGCCGGCCATCAAGCTGAACATCGGAAACGGAAACTGGATCCCCGGGGACTGGTCTGCACGCATCCAGGCTACGTCCGGAAGCGACGCTCCGGTGCTCATCGGCATCGGACCCACCGCGGACGTGACGGACTACCTCAACGGAGTGGCCTACGACGAGGTGACGAACATCACGTGGGGCTCCTCGGGCTCCGTGCAGTACAGCACCCACGAGGGCACTTCCTCGCCCGCCTCACCTGGGCAGCAGTCCTTCTGGACCGCGCAGCAGCAGGGCTCCGGCACTCAGACCCTCGAGTGGCACATCCAGGCCGGCGATTGGACCGCCGTGCTGATGAACGCCGACGGGAGCGCGCCGGTAGCGATGAGCGTCAAGCTGGGCGTGCATCTCGGCTTCCTGTTCCCCTTGGGGCTCGGCCTGACCATAGGTGGCGTCGTGCTGCTTGCAGTGGGTATCTTCCTGGTGGTCATCGGCGCCCGCAGATCGCGCCGGCCCGCAGAGCCGTACGCATACCAGGGCGCTGCGCCGGCCGGGCCGCGGCCGCCCTACGGCCAGCCGCCATACGGGCAGCAATCGCAGTCTCCGCAAACGCCGTACGCGCCTCCGCCGTATGGCCAGCAGCCGTATGGGCAGCAGCCGTACGGCGGGCAGCCACAAGGAGCGCACCAGGCTCCCCCGCCCTATCAGGCCCAGGCTTCGCCGCCCTATCAGGCGCCGTCTCCACCGCCCCCGGTAGCACCACCCGAAGGCGGCGCCCCAGATGGCCAGCCCCCGGCAGGCGCGTAGATGCGGTAGCATCACCCGGTCGGACGCATCGCACGACCGGAGACGAGCATGAACGTTCTGGAAGCGATCGGCAACACGCCGCTCGTAGAACTGGTGAACCTGAGCCCTGATCCGCGGGTGAAGGTGCTGTGTAAGCTGGAGGGCTGCAACCCCGGCGGGTCGGTGAAGGACCGCCCGGCCCTCTACATGATCAACAAGGCCGAGGAGAGCGGGGAACTCACCCACGCCAGGGTGATCCTGGAGCCTACCTCCGGCAACACCGGCATCGCTATCGCGATGATCGGCGCGGCCAAGGGCTACGAAGTGCAGCTCTGCATGCCCGAGTGCGTCAGCATGGAGCGCAAGATGATCCTGGAGGGCTTCGGCGCCCATGTCCATCCGACCTCCGCGAAGGAGAACATCGACGGCGCCATCCGGTACGCGCATCTGCTCATGGAGCAGTTCCCCGGCAAGTACTTCATGCCCAACCAATATGAGAACCCGGCCAACGTTCTCGCCCATATGGAGACCACGGGACCGGAGGTCTACCGGCAGACGGACGGGGCAGTGGACTACTTCGTGGCCGGGATGGGCACGTCGGGCACCCTTATGGGCACCGGACGCTATCTACATTCGGTGAAGCCCTCGGTGAAGATCGTCGGGGTGGAGCCGGTGGAGGGTCACACCATCCAGGGGCTCAAGAACATGACCGAGTCCATGAAGCCCGGCATCTATCGCGAAGGCGAGCTCGACCTCAAGGAGAAGGTGGACGACGGCGAGGCCTTCGAGACCACCCGGCTGCTCGCCACCAAGGAGGGGCTGTTCGTGGGCACCTCCGGCGGGGCGGCTGCGGCGGTGGCGCTGCGCCTCGCCAAACGTATCGACAGTGGCACGATAGTGGTGGTCCTTCCCGACCGCGGCGACCGCTATCTCAGCACCATGCAGTTCCGGTCGATATGCGCGAAGTGCCCGCCGTGATGCGGGGCCGGGCGCCAGTCCGTCTTTCCGCTCGAGGGGAGTAGGCCCGCATGTTCTATCCGTGCGAGGTCGACCTTGGCGACCGTCGCGGAGTGAAACAAGGCATCGTCGTGCTCACGCCGGCCGAGTCGCGCCGCTTGCTCGGCTGGGGAAGCAGATCTGGTCGGTGGCCGAAGCCGCTCAGGGCCGGGGCCAGTCCACGCTGGACTCCGCCATGGGGATGAAGGTGGGGTATGCCGTGGTCACGGGCGCGTTGGTGGTCACCGAGATCCAGGCGCCGGCGGTGCTTGCGGGCGTGAAGGCGCGGATCGTGGGCTCCGGGGGCATCGAGGGCAACGAAGGCTCGGTCATCCTGGTGCTCGAGTGCTCCGCCGACGAGTTCGATGCGGCCGTGCGCCTCGTGGAGAGCGTCAAGGGTGAGCCGAAGATCGCGGTGCCGCGCCACCAGTTCAAGTAGGGCGGCCGGCCAGGAAGGGCAACGCCGCCGGCTTCTGCGGAGGCCTTCATCAGGTTCCTCCTCGTCATTCTGCCGCGCGTGACAACGGGCGCGGAGTCCAGCGGGTACACTCCTCGCCGCACGGCCCCCCACACCCGGCGGCCGGCCGTCTAGAGCAGCCGGACAGCCGCTCGCGTCAGCCGGCCCGGCGCGGCACCGCGCGCCGGCGGGCCCAGAGCGACAGTAGCCACGCTCCGGCGGGCAAGAGCGTCACGAGCAGGACGAGGCCTGCGTTGCCGGGGAATCCCGGGCCGCCGGCGATCTCCGTAATGGCTTCGTAGATCACCGGCTGGAAGGCGACCAGGGTGGTCACGACGGCCCATCTGGGGTCGGAGAGGCTTGCGAGGAGCGTGAACACCCCGACGATCAGGCAGAGACCGAACTGGACCCCCCACGCTGCGTAGCTGGCCGCCCCAGGGCTCAGTCGGGCGAAGTGGTCCGCTAGACCCGGCCCGAAAAGAATGCTCAATGGAGGCAGTGCCGTCGCCAGGACCAGCACGGCGGCTCCCAGCGTCCGAGACGGGCGAACTCCTTTGGGCGGTTGGATGTAGGCCAAGAGTAGGGGCAGCGCCGTAGGAAGGAAGAAGTGGAGAGTGAACGGCCACGAGAAAGGGCCGCCGTAGCCCAGGGAGCGCGTGACCTCGTTGGCGGCATAGCCGGCCAGGACCGCGCCGAGCAGGCCGAGACCCCACCGGCGGCGTCCCGACACCAGCAGGCCGAAGACGGCGAGCCAGCCGACGGTCAGAGCGAATTCGGCCAGCGAGGGGCGTGAGAAAGGTAGCCACAGACTCCTGAGGACGCCCTGGATCCCGAGGCCTGCCTGCCGGGCGATCAGTATCATGACGCCCCAGGCGAGACCCTGCCGGAAGGTCTGAGCGATCGACCCTCCTGTGGCGTGTAGCCAGCGAAGACGGTTGCCGCCATAGCTCAGCGAGATGGCTTGGCGGAGCGGGCCCTTGCCTTCGTGCGCGTCGCGGAGGTCGGCGAGAGTACCCAGGATCTCCTCCTGGTTCTCGTCCCGGAAATCGCGGGGGTACGCCCTGAGGGCAAGGGAATGGAGCCTGTTTGCGAAGGTCATGACACCTCCGCGGGTCGGACGGGCTGGGGCTGAACCGGGCGCGGCTGCGCCGCCCGCTTCTGGAGCTTCTCGCGGGCCATATGCGTCACCCGCTCCTGCCTGTCGATCTCCTGTTGCAGCGCCGAGGCGCCGGAGTCCGTGAGGTGGTAGTAGCGGCGCAGCCGGCCTTCGACGCGCTCCTCGCCGGTGACCTCTACCAGACCGTCGTTCTTGAGGCGGTCAAGCGCCCCGTAGAGGGTGCCGGGGGAGAGGTGGAGCCGGGTGTCGGAGAGAGTCTCGACCTCTTTGATGATGCCGTAGCCGTGGAGGTCGCCACCCGCCAGAGCGGCCAGGATGAGAAAGGTGGGCTCTTGTAGGTTGGCGGCGGCTCTCATGGCGGCCAATATAACGCCGGCCGATAGCTTTGTCAACGATATATGTGAGCCGGTCATTCCGCCTCTTTTGCCCCGCATGCAGGCGCGAGAGGCTACAATATGGGGCCGTCATTGACCCGCCGGAGGTATTCCTTGCAAGGCCGCATCACGATCGACGGGGAGCGCTGCAAAGCCTGCCTGTTCTGCATAGAGCTCTGTCCGAGGAAGAGCATCCAGCTTTCCGAAGAACTCAATTCGAAGGGCTATTTCATCGCCGCGTTCGACGGGGCCGACGACGGCGAGACCAGCTGCAACGGCTGCGGTACCTGTGCGCTGATGTGCCCGGAGGTCGCCATCGAGGTGGAACGGGTATGAAGAGGCTCATGAGCGGCAACGCCGCCCTCGGCGAGGCGGCCATACTTTCTGGCTGCACCGCCTATTTCGGCTATCCCATCACTCCCCAGAACGAGCTCACCGAACACATGGCCAAGCGCATGGGGGAGAGCGGCGGGGTGTTCATCCAGTCCGAGAGCGAGATCGCGGCCATCAACATGGTGCTGGGCGCGTCGGCGGCCGGAGTCCGGGCGATGACGTCGTCCAGCGGGCCCGGGATGAGCCTGAAGCAAGAAGGCATCTCCTACCTGGTGGCCGACGAACTGCCGGCGGTGATCGTGGACATGGCGCGCGGGGGACCGGGAATGGGCAACATCTCCCCGTCGCAGTCGGACTACTTCCAGGCCACGCGCGGGGGCGGTCACGGCGACTACAAGACCATAGTCCTGGCGCCCGCGACGGTGCAGGAACTCACCGAGATCGTGCCCTTGGCCTTCGAACTGGCCGATACGTACCGCAACCCGGTGCTGATCCTCGGCGACGGCATGCTGGGGCAGATGATGGAGCCGGTGGACTTCGATGCGCTCAAGCGCCCGCCGGACGTTCGCAAGGACTATATCCTCGATGGCGCCAGGGGCCGGCCCGCCCGGAGCATCTACTCGCTCATCTTCGACGCCAAGTTGCAGGAAGAGCACAACTGGAAACTGCAGCGTAAATTCCAGCTGATCGAGCAGAACGAGGTCCGCTACGAGACCTATCTCACCGACGACGCCGAGATGGTGGTGGTCGCGTACGGGATGGGCGCCCGCATCGCCAAAGGGGCTATCAAGCGGCTGCGGAACGAGGGACAGAAGGTCGGTCTGGTGAGGCCGATAACCCTGTGGCCGTTCCCGATGAAACTCCTCCAGGACCTGTCCGCGACGGTGAACGACTTCTTCGTGTTCGAGATGAGCGCCGGTCAGATGGTGGAAGACGTGCTGCTGGCTCTGGAAGGCAAAGGGAACGTGCATTTTTACGGAAGACCGGGGGGCGTGATCCCGATGCCGGTGGAACTCTACCGGATCGTGTCGCGCCACTACTATCAGGCGCAAGCGGCGCGGGGCGGTAACTAGCCATGGCAAGAGACTCTGCCGGCGGGGCGACCGCCACCAAGACCGTATACAAGCGGCCGAGCCTGCTCAAGCCGGCCCATTTCCACTACTGCCCGGGCTGCGGCCACGGCATCATCAACCGGCTGCTCATGGAAGTCATCGAGGAGATGGGCCTGGCCGAATCGGCCATCTGCGTGGCCCCGGCCGGCTGCGGCATGCTCCTCTACAACTACTTCGAGATCGACGTCATAGAGTCCGCGCATGGACGAGGCTCGGCCGTCGCCACGGGAATCAAGCGTGTCCTGCCCCAGAACCTGGTGTTCTCCTATCAGGGCGACGGCGACCTGGCCGCCATCGGCACCGCCGAGGGCTTCCACGCCGCCAACCGGGGCGAGAACATCACCGTGATCTTCGTGAACAACGGGGTGTACGGCATGACCGGCGGCCAGATGGCCCCGACCACCCTACTCGACCAGGTGACCACCACGTCGCCGGCGGGCCGGTGCTCGAACCTGGCCGGCCATCCGGTGCGCATCTGTGAGGTGTTCGCCGTGCTGGACGGCACCGCCTACCTCGAGCGGGTGGCGGTGAACAAGCCCTCCGGCGTCACCAAGACCAAGAAGGCCATCCGCAAAGCGTTCCAGCGGCAGCTCGACGGGGCCGGCTTCTCCCTGGTGGAGATCCTCTCGCCCTGCCCGACCGCCTGGAAGATGGGGACCATGGAAGCCTGCGCGTGGGTGGACGACGTGATGAAGAAGGTGTTCCCACTCGGCGTCATCAAAGACACAGGGGGCGATTGCGCGGCGCCGGCGGCCCCGGGCGCCGGCGCGGCCGAGGCTGCGGACTCCGAGGAGGGTTGACCGTGTTGATCAAGACCCTCTTTTCCGGCTTCGGCGGCCAGGGCGTGCTCTCCATGGGCACCACGTTGGCGACTGCCGCCATGCTCGAAGGCAAGTACGTCACCTACTTCCCGGCCTACGGCGTAGAGGTGCGGGGCGGTACGGCCAACTGCACCGTGGTGGTGTCCGACGAGGAGATCGCCTCGCCGGTCGCGTCCGATCCCGAATTCGTCGTGGCTATGAACCAGCCCTCGTTCGCCCGGTTCCAGAGCATCCTGCAGCCCGGCGGCCTGCTGTGCGTGAACTCGTCCATCGTCAACACGGAGACCGCGCGCAGTGACATCGAGGTGCTCGCCATCCCCACCACCGAACTGGCCGAGCAGATCGGCACCAGCAAGGTGGCCAACATGATCATGCTGGGGGCTCTCGTGCGGGCGAGCCACATGATCTCTTATGAGGCCATGGTGGAGAACCTCACCGAGATTCTAGGGGAGGGCAAAGCGAAACTGCTCAAGCTCAACCGCGAGGCGCTCGCGCTGGGCTACGACTACAGCCTACGAAATCGAGAGGTGACGGAGTGTCCATAAAGCAGCTGTCCGTGAGCCTCGACAACGTGCCCGGTGCGCTGTCGACCATCAGCGAGAGCTTGGGCCGCGAAGGGGTCAACGTGCGGGCCATCTCCGTGGCTGACACCTCGGATCGCAGCACGGTCCGCTTCGTGTTCGATGACCCCGACAAAGCCAAGAATATGCTCATCGCCAACGGCTTCACGCCGAAGGAGACCGAGGTGCTGGCGGTGGAGATCCCCGACCATCCGGGCGGGATGCTGGGCGTGCTCAAGCCGCTGAAGGCGGCGGGGATCAACGTGCACTACCTCTACCCGCACCTGGGCCGTATCGGCAACAACGCCATCGTCGTGCTGGGTGTGGACCAGACCGAGAAGGCGCAAGAGGTCCTGGCAGCCAACTGGGTCAAGACGCTGGGGCGCGAAGCCTACAACGTGTAGCCACCGCCGGGTCGGGCGACTCGGCGCAGTCTCGCCGCCCCCGCAGCGATCGGGCGCCCGAGCTTAGCGTGCCCGCATCCGGTTCCCGCGTGCATTGTGCTCCACCTTGGCGAGTCCGAGCGCTTTGAGCACCGGAGGCACATAGTTGGCGAAGCGGCTGCGCAGGCCCTTCTTGAGCCCGTACCAGCCGCCCACCGGGTTGTCGGAGGAGCGGGCCCACGCCTCCACGCTGCCCGGAGCGGCGTCCTTCTGCTCGTCGGCACTGCCGAGCGGCATCCAATCGCCGTGACTTTTGAGCATCGAGTGCAGGTCGTCGATGGCGCGGAGGAGATACCGCACTTCGGTCTTAGAGGCGATCACCACCAGGGCAGGCGGGTCGGACTGCTCGTCCCGGTATGCCTCGATCTCGGACTGCCCGCTTGGCGTCTTCAGCCGCCACGGGTCCTCTCGGGTGCCTGTGCCCTGCGGGCTCTCGACCATCATGGGGTTCCTTTCACGCGGTATCTGAGACCTCGAGGGAGCGTAGTTTATCGAATGTCAGCCGGTAGGCTCCGGGCCGGCGCACGACGACCAAGAGATCGGCGCCGCAGCCGGGGCAGACGACCACGCTGCCGGGAGCGCGGTTGCCGGCGCTTTCAGTCGATCATCTCCAGGAAGGCTTCCACCCGGGTGGTGAGCTGCCCTACGTCACCGGCGGAGTAGTCGGTGTCGATGCTCAGGTAGGGGTAACCCGCCTGGCGCACGGCGCGGGCGAGAGAGGTCGCCTCGATGGTGTACGGGGCGCAGAACCGTAGGGAGTAGTCCACCACACCGTCGACCTCGTACTCCTTGGCCAGGCGCAGGACGTCGTCGACACGTCCCTGGTTGGGAGTGAAGCACGCACAGTTGATATCCAGATACTTGGCGGCGATGTCGTCCAGCATCTCCTCGACCGTGGTGCCCGTCTCGGGTACCAGCTTTTCATAGTACCGGGACCCCGTGCACATCTCCTCGGCCACGACGACTGCGCCGGCCTTCTCGATGATGTCGAAGAGCTTCCAGTTGGGGATGCTCATCGGGCTGCCCGTTATCAGCAGGCGCGGAGCGTCCTCGGCCCCGACTCCCCCGCCCGCCGCCACGCGGGCTTCCAACTCGTCGGCGATGGCGTTGACCATCTGAGTGAAGCGAGGCACGTCGTCGTAGAAGGCGATCTGGACGGCGAGCAGTGCGTCCAGGCCTGAGATGGGGGCCGGGGACGCCTTACGGGCTGCGTTCAACCGCTGCAGAGCGCGACGTTTGTCGTTCACTTCGCGGATCGCCTTGGCGAGAGCGCCGGCCTCCAGCGGCCGACCGCTGACCTCCTGGAGTTTCGCCGCCAGCCGGTCGAGTTCCGCCCGCCACAGGACCATGTCCTGGGCCCGCTTCATGTGGGGCAACTCCATGACGTATAGGGGAGCGTGCTCCCCGAATATCTCGTAGGCCTTCTTCTTGCCGTCGCATGTCGTCTCGCCGATGATCAGGTCGGCCGACTCCACATAGGGGCACACCTTGCCCAGCTTGAAGCCCATGAACGATTTGATAAGGGCGCAGGTGTTTGCGGGCAGCACCTGCTCCACCTTGTCGTACGCCCATTCGGCGCCTGCGCAGAGCCCCACTGCCACGCCGCCGAACGCGCGGATGATCTCCTCGGGCACATAGAGGCAGAAGGTCCCGATGACGGTGCCACCGGCAGCCTTGTGGTCCTGCAGTTCTTTGATGCGTAGCCCGTGGATCTCACTCATCACGAAATCGAAGTAGGACATGCCCTCGGGGCGGTCCTTCTGGGTGAGATAGGCCTGCTGATACAGCGCCGGAATGGCGGACAGCAGCATGTCGTGGGCCTCGAGGTCCAGCCCGAGGCTTTGCCACATGGGGCGGTAGTCAACGGTCGTTTCGGTCACGGTCTCCTCCTGGTAGGTCGGGTATCCGGCGATGGCTTCGTGCATCCCGTGCACGAGTGTGCAAGGTTCAGGTTCTGTAGCTGGCTGGCACGCCGGTCACCTCCCTCCGGGGGTTCGTAGAAGTTGTACGTCGCGATTCGATCAGCACGGCCTACTTCAGCACGTAGATCTTGCCGTCGAGGCTGCCCACGTACACGGCGCCGTTGTACACCGTGAGCGACGCCCACATGCGCGCGCTCGCGCTGCCGGGCAGCTGGGCCTTCCAGGCCTGCTGGCCGGTCGACGCATCGAGCGCGTAGACGTTGGAGTCGAGGCTGCCGATGTAAATGAGGTCACCCGCCACGACGGGCGAGCAGAGGACGTCGTCCCCGGTCTGCACCTTCCACTTCTGCTGGCCGGTGGAGGCGTCGAGCGCGTACACATTGTTGTCACGGCTGCCCACGAAGACCACGCCGTTCGAAACGGCCGCCGATGAGACGATGCCGTCGCCGGTCTTGAACTTCCATTTGAGCTGCCCGGACTGGGCGTCGACCGCGTACATGTAGTCGTCGTAGCTACCCACATACACGATGCCGTTGGAGACGGCCGGCGTGGCCCAGATAACGGCGCCCGTGGGGAACTTCCACTTCTCCTTGCCGCTCGCTGCGTCGACGGCGTGCAGCGCTTTGTCCGCCCCGCCGAAGTACACGATGCCGTTGGCCACCGCCGCAGAGGAGTTGACCGCATGACCGGCGTTGACCTTCCATTTCAGGCTACCGGATGCCGCGTCCAATGCGTAGAGATTGCCGTCGCCGCTGCCCGCATAGACCACTCCATCGACCACGACCGGGGAGGTCACCAAGCCGTAGCCGGTCTTGACCTTCCACTTGGGCTGCGGGTTCGACGTGTCTACCGACTTGACGTCGAAGGCGTAGACGTAGCCGTCGTCCCCCGTGAAGTAGACGATCCCGTTGGCTATCTGCGGCGACGCCCAGATGGTCTTCTTGGTCCCGAACGCCCACTTCTGTGTCCCTGTTGCGACATCCACCGCATAGAAGGTGTTGTCGCCAGCCCCGAAGTACATGACTCCGTTATAGACCGCCGGGCTTGACCAGTCGATCCCCTTGGACGCCCCCTTGATGGTGAAGAGGACCGTGGGGTTGGGCGATGCCGTCGCCGCCGGGCCGGCGCCGGGGTAGACGCCCGTGCGGGCCACGTCCGAGCGATAGATTGTCGCGCCGGCATCGCCTGGGATCGTGGTGCCCGTGGACGCGGTAGTGCTCGTCGTGGGCGCCGCCGTGGTGGACGAGAAGGAGGAACTGGTAGTCGTGAAAATGTTGGAGCAACCCGCCAGCAGCACCGCCGCGAGGACCACGGCGACGAGCGTCAGGGCTGGCAGGATGATCTTCTTGGATCTCACGGCGGACTGGTACCTCCTCTGTGTGTTCCGGGGAAGTATAGCCTCGCGAAAAGGCGAAAGGCGGAGAACTGCCTCTCCGCCTTTCGCAAGCTTGACTATGAGACGCTCGTGGCCCTAGGCCTGGTCGTCGTTCTCCGGGCTCTTCGTAGCGGCTTCCACGACGGGAGTCTTAGCAGGCGCAGCAGGCGCGGCCTTGGCCGGCGCCTTGGGCTCCTCTTCCTTCACCGCTTCGCGGAACTCTTCAGTACCCTCCTTGAGGCCCTTCTTGAGCCCCGAAAGGGAACCACCGAGCGAACGGCCAAGACGCGGTATCAACCTGCCGCCGAAAAGGAGCAGGATGATGACGACCACGATAATGATCTCCCATGGGCCTATCCAACTAGGCATGCGGACTCTCCTTGTGCTGCTATAGGAAACCTTGCTACCTATTGTCTCATGGTTTGGGAGTGCCGGTGCTCGCAAGGAGGAACCTATGCATAAGGAGTTCGTGTCCGAACCGGTCATTCCGGCAGTGGGTTCGTTCGACGTTTCGCCCATGACGGCCGGCGAGCCCGGGCTGCCATTGCGCTTCAGCTGGCGCGGCCGGGGATACGAAGTCGCCCGGGTCCTCGACAAATGGAGGACCACCGGACCCTGCAAGCACGGCAGCGGAGAGCAGTACGTGCGCCGCCACTGGTTCCGGGTGGAGACCACGGATGGGTCCCAGATGGAGCTCTACTTCGACCGGCAGCCGCGCACGACACACCGGCTGCAGCGTTGGTGGCTGGCGACCGTGGCGTGGCCCGGAGCTGAGTGAGGGTAACCTTCGCAAATACCGCACTTTTGTCTCTTGCTAAATCAACAGTGAGTTACTAAAGTATTTGACCATGCCTGCGCCATGGGGTGGCGTAGGCATGGGGTCATCGGTTCGCTGGGGTCGTTTCTATCGAACATGGGGGGATGTGGATGGACGCTGTCCTGCTCGCGCGTATCCAGTTCGCTTTCACGGTGGGCTACCACTTCTTGTTCGTGCCCATCAGCTTGGGGTCGGGCGTGTTCATGCTGCTGGCCGGACGGCGCTGGTACAAGACACAATCGGAGAACGACAAGGCCGGATACCTCTTCTGGCTCAAGCTGTTCTCGCTCACCTTCGTCATCGGCGTCGCTACCGGGATCACCATGGAGTTCGCCTTCGGCACCAACTGGGCGACCTACTCGCGCTTCGTGGGGGACATCTTCGGGGCTCCGCTGGCCGCGGAAGCGCTGTTTGCCTTCTTCCTCGAATCGACGTTCCTGGGTGTGCTGCTCTTCGGCCGTGGCCGGGTACCGCGCAGGTTCTACTATGTCTCCACGTGGCTGGTGGTGGGCGGCGCACTGCTCTCGGCGCTGTGGATCATCATCGCCAACAGCTGGCAGCAGACTCCGGCCGGCTACACCGTGGAGAACGGCCGCGCCGTGCTGACCCACTTCTGGGCCGCAGCCTTCAACCCCTCGACGCTCCCCCGCTACTTCCACACCGTGTTCTCCACCTGGGTGGCCGGCTCGTTCCTCGCGGCGGCCGTGGCTGTCTACTACCTCAAGCGCAAGCGCCACACCGAGTTCGCCAAGAGGACCCTCGTCACGGCCATCATCTTCGGGCTCGTCTGCTCGGTGGCCATGCCGGTCATCGGCGACTGGCAAGCCCGCGTGGTGGGCAAGGAGCAGCCGGTCAAGATGGCGGCGTATGAAGGCATCTTCAAGACCGAGTCGGACGCCGGGCTGCTGCTCTTCGGCGTCCTGGACACCAAGGACCAGACCGTGCACGCCAAGGTCGCCATCCCCGGCCTGCTCAGCTGGACGCTCACCGGCTCCACCAGCGGCACCGTGCAGGGGCTCGATTCGGTCCCCCAGGACCAGCAGCCGCCTCTTCAGGCCACCTTCGCCAGCTACCGCATCATGATGTGGCTGGGCATCTACTTCATCCTCTTGTTGTTGGTGGGGCTGTATCTGCTGATACGCAAGAAGCTCTTCACCGACCGCCGCTACCTGACGGTCCTGATGTGGTCGGCGCCGCTACCTATGATCGCCATCGAGTTCGGATGGATCGCCACCGAGATCGGCCGTCAGCCGTGGATCGTGCAGGGGCTGCTCAAGACCAAGGACGCCGCCTCCAGCGTGGTACCGGCCGGGCAGATCGTCGCCACTCTGGCCCTCTTCGTGGTCGTCTACGCCCTGCTGTTCGTCGTCTGGTTCCGCAAGATGCGCAAGGCCGTCGTCACGGGGCCGCAGGAGACTATCGAGACCGGGTACAGCGACACGCCTGCCGCGGCCGGGGCGGTTGCGGGTGCCGCTGGTGATCTCGCGGCGGTCCCCGAGGAGGTGAAGCAATGATCCTCGGTGTGGTCTGGTACGTGCTGGTGGGCGTTCTCATCGCCGGCTATGCCTTGCTCGACGGCTTCGACCTGGGGGTCGGCATCCTCTACCCGTTCATCGCGAGGTCCGACAACGAGAGGGCTGCGCTCCGCACTTCCATCGGCCCGGTCTGGGACGGCAACGAGGTGTGGTTGCTCACGGCCGGCGGCGCGCTGTTCGCGGCCTTCCCGGCGGTCTACGCCACTGTCTTCAGTGGCTTCTACTTGGCCATGATGCTGGTGTTGTTCTGCCTCATCTTCCGGGCGGTGTCCCTGGAATACGGCGGCAAGAGTGGGAGAAGCCGGGGTTGGGACTTGGCCTTCTTCCTCGGTAGTGCCGTCGCGGCGCTCCTGCTCGGTGTTGCACTGGGCAACATCGTGCGCGGCATTCCCATCGGGGCGAACGGTGAGTTCTCCGGCCACTTCTTCGACCTACTCAACCCGTTGACGCTCGTGATCGGCCTGACCGGCCTGGCGATGATCGTCGTCCACGGCGCGTCGTGGGTCTGCCTGAAGACCGAAGGCGCCCTGCGCAAGCGGGCTGCTGCTGCACGCTCGGGCGCTCATTGGGTGTTTCTACTGCTCGTCGTGGTGGCGACGCTTTCCGCCGCCTTGATCGTGCCCAGCCAGGCTAGGACCGTCGTCACCAACCCGGTCGGCTGGGTGGCGATCCTGGTGCTGGTGATCGGGCTCGTGGCGGCTCGGTTCGCGATGGTCCGTCAACGCGACGGCCTGGCTTTCATCGGCTCGGCCTTCGGGATCCTGGGATTGGTGGGCATCGCCGCAGTCGGGAACTACCCGGCATTGGTGCCGGCGCTCGACACTCCGGAGCGCAGCCTGACCATCGCCAACTCGCACTCGTCGCATCTCACCCTGCTGGCGATGCTGATCATCACGTGCATCGCGCTGCCGTTGGTGCTGGGCTACACGGCTCTGGTATACCGGGCGTTCTGGGGGAAAGTGCGGGCGTAGAGGCGGAGCGCGGTCCCCCCAGTCGACCTGACCTCAGGTGTGCTCGCGCCTAGTCCCGGCGTTTGGCCGGGACTAGGCGCGTCGCGCCCTCCAAGAACTCCCGGCCGAACCCCCTGAGCACGAACATCCCTTCGTCTTGGTCGACGGTGTGAAGGGGCGGCCTCGCAGTCATGTACGTGACCACACCGGCGATGAACAGCAGACCGGCGACCGGGCCGAGGAGAACGCTTCTCGCGGCGATGGCCGCAGCCAAGACGGCGATGAAAGCGACCATCAGGAGGGCGCTGGCCAGCTTGCGTCTGCGCAACGACAGCGCGTGATCGGCACACAGCGAGTACTCGACATACACCGCCCGCCGGGACGCGTAGTAGAGCAACCACGCCGGGACGATGCCCCAGAGGACGCCGATCCATATCCAACCGGGGTACCAGTACAGGTCTGACTCATAGCGGACTCCGCCGGCAGACGGCCGTCCGCATTCGACACAGAAATGGGGAAGCAGGATCGGCGACGTGCCGATGACGATATCGCCCTCCACGACCCAGTCCGACACAGATACCCCTTGAGATAAGGGCTGCTCACGGAACGGGGAAGATGGCTGCCCGACGAGGATTCGAACCTCGACTAAATGATCCAGAGTCACTCGTGCTACCGTTACACCATCGGGCAAAGCCGGAAACGCACGTGGAGGGTGCGCAGCCCGGACAGTGTACCACCGAGGCCGCCTTTTCGGGGAGTGAACTGGGGCGGGCCTACCCCTGCTTTTTCTCGATCCTGGCCCAGGAATCCTTGAGCGTGACCGTGCGGTTGAACACCGGGGCGCCGGGCTTCGAGTCCTCGGCGTCGGCGCAGAAGTAGCCCAAACGCTCGAACTGGTAGCGGGCGCCGGGCGCCGCGGCCGCCAGGGACGGCTCGAGCTTGCTGTCGGTGAGCACTTCCAGGGAATCCGGGTTGAGGGTATCGACGAAATCGACGCCCTCGGGGACGTTGTCGGGGCTCTCCACCGTGAACAGGATGTCGTAGAGGCGCACCTCGGCGTCCACGGCATGAGCGGCCGACACCCAGTGAATGGTGCTTTTGACCTTGCGGCCATCGGGGGCGTCGCCGCCCTTGGTCGCGGGGTCGTAGGTGGCGTGCACTTCGAGGATTGCTCCGGTCGCCGGGTCTTTCACCACTCCGGTGCAGGTGATGAAATAGGCGGAGCGCAGGCGTACCTCCACTCCGGGGCTCAGCCGGTGATACTTGGGCGGCGGCACTTCCCGGAAATCGTCCTGTTCGATATAGACGACCTTGGAGAACGGCACCTTGCGGGTACCGGCGCTGGGATCCTCGGGGTTGTTGATGGCCTCGAACTCCTCGGCCTGATCCTCGGGGTAGTTCTCGATGACCACTTTCAGAGGCCGCAGCACCGCCATGGCCCGGGGGGTGAGCTTGTTGAGGTCGTCGCGGACGAAGTACTCCAGCAGCCCCAGTTCCACCGTGTTCTCGCGTTTGGCTACGCCGATGCGATCGCAGAAGGCACGGATGGCCTCGGCCGGATAGCCGCGGCGGCGCATGCCGGAGATGGTGGGCATCCGGGGGTCGTCCCAGCCGCGGACGCGGCCCTCCTGCACCAGGCGGAGCAGGCGGCGCTTGCTCATGATGGTGTAGGTGACATTGAGGCGGGCGAACTCTCGCTGGATGGGGTGCACGCGCGGCAGGTCGAGGGCTTCGAGGAACCAGTCGTAAAGCGGCCGGTGCACCTCGAACTCGAGGGTGCAGATGCTGTGTGTGATGCCCTCGACATAGTCGGAGAGGCCGTGGGCGAAGTCGTACATCGGGTAGATGCACCATCTGTCGCCGGTGTGGTGGTGAGCGGCGTGGCGGATGCGGTACATCACCGGGTCGCGCAGCCAGATGTTGGGAGAGCTCATATCGATCTTGGCGCGGAGAGTGCGGGTCCCGTCGGGGAACTCGCCGGCTCGCATGCGCTCGAAGAGGTCGAGGCTCTCCTCGACGGAGCGGCTTCGGTACAGGCTCTCCTTGCCGGCGCTGTCCGGGGTGCCGCGCATGGCGTCCACTTCCTCCGCGGTGTGGTCGCACACGAAGGCCTTGCCCTTGCGAATGAGCTCGAGCGCGTAGGCGGACAGCGGCTCGAAATAGTCGGAGGCATAGAAGGGCTCGACGCCTTGGCCGGCCGCTTCATCGGGCATGACCGGAGGCAGGTAGAAGTCCTGGCCGCCGGGCACCTTGTAGACGTCTGGGGTGGCGCCCAGGGCTTTGAAGGCCAGCAGGTGGTCCGCCCAGCCGTCGATGAGCCACTTGACGTCGGTGGTGATGGAGTCGACGTACTCCACGTCTTCCTTGGTGGGGTTGGTGTCGTCCATGCGCAGGTTGCACCGGCCGCCGAACTGCAGAGCTATGCCGAAGTTCAGGCAGATGGACTTGGCGTGGCCGATGTGGAGGTAGCCGTTGGGCTCGGGCGGGAAGCGGGTGACGACGCTCTTCACCCGGCCGGACGCCAGGTCCTGCTGGACGATCTCGCGCAGGAAGTCGGTCTTCTCGTGGCCCTGCTGGTCCTGGCCCGGGAGAGACTCGTCGCGGGTGGCGCTGTCCTGGCTGATCGTTTCGTCCGGCATGGTTCCTGTACCTCGTGCTCGACTGTCCCTTTTGCGCAGCGCCCGCCGGCCCGCAGAAGGTCGCGGCACGCCTCGGTCAGGATACCCTGTTTACCGGAGGCCCGGGACTTTCGAGTCCTGGGCGCCTTCTTCCGGTCCTCAATCTCCCCGCTCCCTATGCCGATAGCCATTGCAGACGCGCGCGACGGCGCTCGTCCCGGCTTACGGTGGGCACAACCCGCATCGGAAAACGGGGGCGGTCATGAAGCGCACACGGAAAGTCGCCTCTCGGCTCGGCAATGCGGTGCTCGGCGTCGTCCTGGCGGGCCTGGCCGTCTTCGCGGTCAACGCGGCCATCCATGGAGTAGGAACCCTTCCGGGCGGCTACCGGCCGCTCGTGGTGCTGTCCGGCAGCATGGAGCCGGTGATGCCCACCGGCAGCCTGGTCCTCACCAAGAGCATCGATCCCTCCGCCATCCGGGTGGGCGACGTCATCACCTTCCGGCTGCACAACATGAACTTCGCGAGCGACCTGGCCACGCACCGGGTGGTGGCCGTCGAGAGCGGGCCCGCCGGCCGCGAGTTCGTGACCCGGGGCGATGCGAATTCCGGGCCGGACATGGCTCCGGTGCCAGCGGCGGATCTCGTCGGCCGCGTGGCGATGGTGTCGGTGACCGGCGGAAAGGTCGCCCGGTTCGTGCGGACTCCCCTGTTTCTGATGTTGCTGGTCGCCGCGGCTGCTGGTCTGCTCCTTCTCACGCTGCACCAGAAGGTCGCCCGCCGGCGCGCCGGAAGCGCGCGGTCTCTGGATGGGGCAGCCGATACGCAGGGCGTGGCCGTCACCGCCGGGCTGGGCGCTCGCCCCGACACATCCTCCGGCGCGCCGGGCCTCTAGGCCCCGCGGCGCCTCCTTGAGCGCGTGGTAGAGTGACCGGCAACAGCCGGGTACCCATTGGCGCTCGGCCACCCACCGACCTGGGAAGACGACTGAAGGAGCGCGAGTGATCACCTTGGCGTTGAAAGACACGGGCGCACCGCTTGGGACCATCGACGATGCCGACCTGCAGGTGCTGCGGGACCAACTCGAAGAAGAGAGCGAGACCGACACCGACTACTTCATCAACGCGCCGACGATCGACCTGCTGGAACAGAATGGGGCCAGCGCCGCATTGGTGGCCATGCTCCAGGCGGCCGTTGGAGATTCCGAAGGAGTGGAGATCGCCTGGTCGGAAGTCTGAGCCGCCTGGCCCCTGCCCTCGGGGCCGGCGAGTCACGCCTGGATGTCGAAGTGATACACGCTCTCCCGGGAGCCGAGTGACTCATACAGTTCTATCGCAGGATCGTCTCCAAGGTCGGCCTGCACGAATACGACCCAGGCTCCGCGTTCGCGCGCCACGGAACGCAGTTCCTCGATGAGCCGGGTGGCGACGCCCTTCCGCCGGTGCGCCTCCTTGACCCCCAGGTCGTAGATGTAGACCTCGCTGCGCTCCTGCTCGAACTTGCGCAGTTCGTAGGCGGCCAGCCCGCCCACGACCTCGTCCCCGGCCGTCGCCACGAGGGCGATGAAAGTGTCTTGTTGGAGAAGGCGGCGGACGTAGTCATCGGAGGGCGGCGAGCCGAGGTAGGTGTCGCAGTCGTAGAAGACCTCGGCGAAGACGGCCATCAAGCCGTGGAACGCCTCCAGTTCCGGCCAGGAGATGGGGCGGATGTGGTAGTCCATGCGGGTACTCTACCCGTCGAGCGCCGGTGCTAGAGCGACAGCAACTGCGCCGCCAACTCCGCGGGGACCGAAAGGAACGGCGAGTGGCTCGTATCCATGGCGATGACCTTCCTGCACGGGTGGCGCCGCTGCATTTGCCGCTGTAGTTCCAACGTGACCGCGTTGTCCCGCAGTGTCTCGATGTAGACGCGCGGCACCCGGCCGAAGTTGGCGTCCGGCGTCTGTTGGGGAGCGGTGGGCTGCGGTCCCACTCGGGCGGCCGCCCAGGCCACTTCGCCGTCGGAGCAGTCGCCGTAGAAGACTTCTTTGAGCGCCGCCGGCTCGATGGTTGACGAGAGGCCGTCCTCGGACGCCACCCGATGATCCGGCAACAGCGCTTTGGTGTCGCGCATCGCCCAGTCGGCGAGGGACTCCCCGTCGCCGGGTAGGAAGGCGGCGAGGTACACCAACACGTGTATCTGATCGGAACAAATCTCGGCGGCCTGCGTTATGACGATTCCCGCCATGCTGTGGCCCACGAGGACGACGGGTTCCGCTTGGGCTCGGGCAACATCGCAGATCCGCCGGGTGTAGGCGTCCAGTGTGACTTGCGACAGCGGCGTCCTGTCCGCGCCGTGACCGGGCAGGTCGGGGGCGACGACCTCGTGCCCCGCCTGGCGCAGCAGCGGCGCCAGTCTGTCCCAACACCAGGCGCCATGCCAGGCGCCATGAACGAGTACGTAGGTGCTCATGATCGCCGCCTTCTGTTGGCTGCCTCCGTCCAGTTTAGCGCGACGGCGGAGGCCACCTTGAAACGCGGCGATGGACACGCGGCTGCCCGCCAGCTAGAGTCCTGAGTAGACGCGCCGCAGGCGGCGTCTCGCCATCGTGGATGAAAGGAAGCCCGGATAGGAGGAGAGCCATGAGTGCCGCACAGCCCGGTTGGCAGGTCAAAGGCGTCTACCACGAGACCTGCGCTTCTGAAGGGCACTGCCCGTACTACTTCGGCAGGGACAAGGAGGGCGGCTGCCGTTACTTCATGGTATTCCGGATAACCGAAGGCCAAGTGGGCGGGGTGGACCTGGCTGGCGTAACGGCCGTCTATCTGGGCGACCTTCCGTACGCCACCTACGCCGAGGTCGCCACGAAGGGCTCTCACGGCGCCGCGTACATCAGCGACACCGCCACACCGCACCAGCGTGCCGTGCTCGACACCCTTGCCGTCAGCGCCCTCGGAGGCGCTCTCATGAAAGATCTCTGGGGGGTCAATTACGTCCCGCTGACGGTGGAGGAGGGGGAGGACTGGGTGCAGGTGTCCATCCCTACCGGCCAGATGAAGATGCAGCTCACCCGAAGCGGCAACGGTGAGCCGGTGCGCATCGAGAATGCGACACTCCCCTTCCTGCGCAACATCAAGGCGGCCCACGCTCCGTACTGGAGGTGGGCCGACTACGACAGGCACTACGAGTACCGGAACCGGTGCGGTACCTGGGCTGACTTCATCATGGGGGCCCCGTCTGCCTGACCTACGCTCGTCAGGATCGCGCGAGCGGGGCCGGGCGCGGCGCCGCAACGCCGCCGCGCCGAAATGCGCCGCCCGCTACGCCCCGGCGCGCCCCGCCGGTCGCGCTTCGCGGCCCTTCTTGGCGGAGTATCCGTAGCTGCTCAGGATCTTCGCGACCTGGCCGGGCTTCACTTCCGCATACACGGCTTCGTCCACCAGCATCACCGGCGCCAACGCGCACGCGCCGACGCAGCGGGCCATGTCGATGGAGAAGAGGCCGTCCTCGGTTGTCTGGCCCACGTCGATCGCCAACAGTTCTTTGAGCTTGTCGAGCACCCGGTCGGCGCCCTTCACAAAGCAGGCCGTCCCCATGCACAGCGAGATCCGATGCTCGCCTTTAGGCGTGAACGTGAAGAAGTGGTAGAAGCTCGCCACCCCGGTCACCTTGGCCGCCGGGACCTGCATCAGCACCGACACCGCGTCCATCTGCTCCCGGGCTAAGTACCCGAAGTGATCCTGGACCTTGTGCAACACTGGGATGAGATAGCTCTCCGGATGCTTGTGCCCCTGCACATCCTCGATGTAGCGGACGATGTCCTCGGGCAGGACGGCCCGGGCTTTTTCCTGTTCTATCTCGAGCAGCATCTCGGGGCTCATTTCACACCTCGCGGAAGCTTGGGAGCGTAGTGGGTGTGCAGAAGCTCATGGCACAGGTGGCTGTTGGGCGCACCGAGGAAGTGCTCGTAGAGCCGCAGGATGGCCGGATTCTCGTGCGACTTGCGCAGCGACTTGCTGCCGTCGATGGCGTACAGGGCCTGGGCGCGCAACTTGGCTAGCTTGGGATCGAGCACGTGCATCCCCGCCGGGGGGTAGGGTTGGCCGCCGCCGGCGACGCAGCCGCCCGGGCAGGCCATGATCTCGATGAGGTGGTATGTCCTCTCGCCGCTCAGGATCCGGTCGAGAAGGGTCTTTGCGTTCTGCAGACCGTTCGCCACTCCGATGTTGATCGTGGTGCCGCCCAAGTCGATGGAGGCCTCCCTGACCCCCTCGACGCCGCGCACCTCCTCGAACCCGACGGCCTCGAGTTCCTGGCCGGTGACCCGCTCATATGCGGTACGCAGGGCCGCTTCCATGACGCCGCCGGTGGCGCCGAAGATGTCGGCCGCACCGGAGGACACGCCGAGCGGCGAGTCGAACATGCCGTCTTCGAGGTTGTGGAAGTCCACCCCGAAGGTCTTCATGAGCCAGACCAGCTCCCGCGTGGTGAGCACCGCGTCGGTGTAGGGGGCGCCCCACGGGGTGAGGTGCTCCGCCCGCGCCGCTTCGAACTTCTTGGCGGTGCAGGGCATGATGGCCACGACGAAGATCTTCTTGGGATCGATGCCTGCTTGCTGCGCGTAGTACGTCTTGAGCAGCGTGGAGAGCATGCTCATGGGCGACTTACAGCTGGACGTGAGCGGGATGAGCTCGGGATAGAAGCGCTCCAGGAAGTTGATCCAGCCAGGCGAGCAGGAGGTGATGAGCGGCAGGCGCTCGCCCCTCTGCAGGCGGCTGATGAACTCAGTGGATTCTTCCACGATGGTGAGGTCGGCCCCGAAGTTGGTGTCGAATACCTTGTTGAAGCCCACGCGGCGCAGAGCGGTCACCAGCTTGCCGGCCACCGGCGTGCCCGGCCGGAAGCCGAAGCCCTCACCGATGGTGGCGCGGATGGCCGGAGCCGTCTGCACCACGATGTGGATATCCGGGTTCGAGAGGGCGCGCAGTACCGGACCGGTGGATGCCGTCTCGACGAACGCAGCCGTTGGGCAGACATTGGCGCACTGCCCGCAGTGGATGCACACAGAGTCGATCATGTTCGCCTCGTGGGCGGGGGCCATGACCGAGGTGAATCCGCGCTTCTGGGTGGACAGGTTGTAGACGCCCTGCACTTCCGCGCATACGCGCGCACATCGCCCGCAGAGGATGCACTTCTCGGCGTTGCGGCGCACCGGCGACGATGCGTCCACGGGTGATCTCTTGCGCTCGCCTTCGAACAAACGGGTCCACACGCCGAGTTCGTACGCCAAGCGCTGCAGCTCGCAGGTAAGGTTGCGCATGCAGGTCTGGCAGTCCTGCGGATGGTTGTCGAGAATGAGTTCCACCACGTCGCGCCGCAGCCGGCGCAGCAGGACCGAACTGGTGGTGACCTTCATGCCCTCCGACACGGGGAACGAGCACGCCGGCACCGGGTTGCGCTGGCCTTCCACCTCCACCAGGCACACGCGGCAGGCCCCGACGACGCTCAGATCCGGGTGGTAGCACAGACTGGGTATGCGGATGTCGACCGTAGCGGCCGCTTCCAGGATGGTCGTCTTCTCGGGCACTGTCACCTGGATGCCGTCGATCCACAAGTTGAGCATCTTCTGCGGCGCGGGTCTGGGCTCCGGCGCGGCCTTCGCCCCGTCGACGGCGGTTTCGCGGGCGGCGTTCATCTGGGTGACCTTGGCTTCATCGTTCATGCCCGTCACTCCTTCGTCACCGCGTCGAACTTGCAGACGTCCATACAGTTGCCGCAGCGCGTGCAACGGGAGGCGTCTATCACATGGACCTCTTTCTTGGCCCCGGTGATGCAGTTCACCGGGCAGTTCCGCCTGCACACCCCGCAGCCCGTGCACGTGTCGGGCAGGATGCTGTAGGAGATCAAGCTCTTGCATACTTTGGCCGGGCAGCGATGCTCGCGAATGTGCGCGTCGTACTCGTCCCGGAAGTGGGTGATGGTGCTGATGACGGGGTTCGGCGCCGCTTGGCCCAGACCGCACAGGGAGGCGCGCTTGATGGTGTCGCCCAGGCGGAGGAGCTTCTCGACGTCGCCCTCTTCACCCTTGCCGGTGGCGATCCGCTCTAGGATCTCCAACATGCGCTTGGTGCCCTCCCGGCAGGGGACGCACTTGCCGCACGACTCGTCCTGGGTGAAGTCCAGGAAGAAGCGGGCCACGTCGACCATACAGGCGTCTTCGTCGATGACGATCATGCCGCC
>Ga0182021_10001612_pt1 | contig 26111 bp, 25 predicted proteins | sample 612E3MmetaG_FD_120493 | JGI IMG/M metagenome (GOLD analysis project Ga0182021, IMG submission 120493) | Permafrost microbial communities from Stordalen Mire, Sweden - 612E3M metaG (Illumina Assembly) | ecosystem: Environmental > Terrestrial > Soil > Wetlands > Permafrost | place: Sweden... | reverse complement strand
TGATGTGATAATATATGATGCTGTTCCTTATTCTCGCTAATTAGGCTTCCTCCAGAAAATTTATAAACAACATACTGTTACATTCAGCAGTTCGGTTGGAGGTTGAGAATATGATTGAATGGATAATCACAGGAATTATCGTGCTTATCGTATTGGTGTTTATATTTTCCTACAATAGGTTTGTCGTCTTGAGAAACAGGATAGACAATGCATGGGCACAGATTGATGTGCAATTGAAGAGAAGATATGACCTTATCCCTAATTTGATTGAGACTGTGAAGGGTTATGCAAAGCATGAGAAGACGGTGTTCACACAGGTGACTGCCGCAAGGACAGCTCTGATGAGCGCAACCACGATGAAGGACAAGTCAAAGGCCAACGACGTGCTGTCAGGAACCTTGAAATCATTGTTCGCTGTAGCTGAGAACTATCCTACATTGAAGGCTAATGAGAATTTCATGATGCTGCAAGAAGAGCTTGCTGGCACAGAGAGCAAGATCGCATATTCCAGGCAGGCATATAACGACAGCGTGCTTTCATATAACAACGGCACCCAGATGTTCCCTGGAAACGTGATAGCTGGGATGTTCAATTTCAAGCAAAGGGAATTCTTCAAGACAGATGAGGCAGAGACAAAGGCCATCAAGGTGGATTTCAGCAAGGAATAAGTCTTAGATCATATATAATGTTATTATTTTATTGATATTATATTAATAATATTATATTATTATTTTTATTATGTAATATTACTATTTTAATTATATAATGTTTTTTAATTATATAATATTATTATTTTTTATCTTATTTTATACCCTATATTTTTGGTGATGCTTATGGCCAATGCATTCGACGAAGTCGCAAAGAATAAATGGAAATCCTATTTTCTCATGTTCGTGTTTGCAGCAATAATAATAGCCATAGGATATGTCTTTGGGATGGTCTGGGGCGGAGGGGATCCTGTCATAACCATAACATTCATGGTCCTCGCATTCATAATAGCAGTGGCCATGGGCCTGTTCAGCTATTATGGCGGAGACAAGGCTGCACTCAGCATAAGCAATGCAAAGCCTGCAGATCCGACCAAACATGCATTCCTGATAAATACTGTCGAAGGTCTTGCGATAGCGGCACAGATCCCGAAGCCGAAAGTCTATGTCATCCCAGACCCTAGCATCAATGCATTCGCTACAGGACGTGATCCTCAGCATGCAAGCCTTGCTGTCACGCAAGGAGCGCTTGACAAGCTGAAGAGAAACGAACTCGAGGGTGTTGTCGCACATGAGATGGGGCATATAAAGAATTATGACATGAGGCTCATGATGATTGTCGTCATACTTGTCGGATTGATCACATTGCTCAGCGAGTTCTTCTTGCGAAGCATGTGGTTTGGCGGCGGAAGGAACAACAACCGCGAAGGCGGCGGCGGACAATTGATATTCATAGTCATAGGGATAGTGCTCGCGATACTTGCGCCGATAATCGCGGCACTCATACAGCTCGCGATATCAAGGAAAAGGGAATATGCAGCTGATGCGTCAGGAGCAGTCTTGACAAGATATCCTGAAGGGCTTGCCAGCGCATTGAAGATGATAAAAAAGGACAATGAACCGACATCGCATGCCACAAAAGCGACAGCGCACATGTATTTTTCCAATCCGCTGAAGAAAGGATGGTTCAATTCAATGTTCGACACCCATCCTCCTATCGATTCAAGGATAGCAAGATTAGAAGCGATGTAATTATATATTCGATAATACTATGAAAAATAATACTATGACTTCTTACAGGTCGCCAAAGACAGAAATACGCAGCAGCCTTAAAAGAGGTAAAGGATTATTTGCAAAAAATAACATACACAAGGACGAGATTGTCGGCATCAAGAGCGGGCATATAATATATTCTGCACAATTGCCGAAAATAAGAAGACTGGTTGGTGATTATGATATGCAGATAGAAGAGAATTTTTCTCTCTCTCCAATCAACAAGTCAGAAATCCCTTTAACTGCACTCTATCTCAACCATTCATGCGACCCAAATATAGGTGTCGATGGACAAATCATCTTCGTAGCACTGCGCAACATCAAAGCAGGTGAAGAGCTATGCTATGATTATGCCATGACTACCACCCAACATTATATGCTCAAGTGCAATTGCAGGAGCAAATATTGCAGGAAGATAATCACAGGAGACGATTGGAAGAGAAAAGATATGCTTACCATTTCTCATCATTTATCCTCAGGAAGATACATAAGAATGAATAGTGCAGTACTGAGATTCTAAAAGCAAAATTTATAATCCATGTTCTGCTTCCAGACATATGGATGAAGTGATAGTTGTTGGGGGACATCATATGAGCAAGTACCAGAAAGAAAATGATGTGATTGCCTCAACTTTAGCCAGAAGCGGTTTTGCGATTGAAAGATGCTCTCGATACTGGCCTAGAAATCTTTGGGTGTATAGCAATGGAAATTATTTCACTGAAAGAGCGCATGGTCGGATGGGAAATGGGGGTGATGTCATAATAGGATCTTCGTTCGCACTGATATCAGACTATATATTCTATCTTAAGCAGGAGAAAAGAAACATAGACACTATTCATGCAGAGAGCATCTATGGTCGAAAAGCATACAATGTTCCAAGTCCTATAAATCATAATGGCACGATGATCTACCATATAGACTTGAGCTGTCTTGTAATTGATCCGAAAAAGAAAATAATGGTAGATAGATATTATTATTCAGCATATGATCCAATCGCTCTCGATGAATGGTTCTCATGGATACAAAGAGAGACCGGATACGAGATGGTGTTCTTGCCTGAGAACAATACAGAAAGCCAATTCTTCAGATGCAACGCCCTTGTGATTGATGATTATGCATTCAGCAACAGCAATACTCCTGCATTCAATGGATTGCTTAAGGATTTAGGGATGAAAGTCTCTTCGATACCAATACAATACTTGCCAGAGATGAGTGGTTCTATACGCTGCGCTACAAACATCAAGAAGAGAAGCGTGGCTTTCGAAGAGCTTGCGGATTGCGAAGAGATTGAAAGCGAGCCCGCCTAAAAATGTCAATAAGTACTGTCTATTATCTGAAAATCTTTATATCTCGATTTTTCAACTTCTATCTCTTCTATCATCTTATCATCAATTCTTGCAGATGAAATATCTAGTTTTTCAAGAAAATCTTCATCATTGATTATTATTTCAACACCGTCATGAGTATTTCTTACAGTGCCGAGAAATCCAAGTTCTTTTGCCTTATTCAGTACAGAATATCTGAAACCTACGCCATGCACTCTTCCATAGACTGAGATTTTAAAGAATTTCATGTTCTGTCTCAAATGCTCATTCCATCAAGAGCAGCAGCATCATAACTCCTATGCCTAATGCTATTGCTATGAATTGGAATAGGCTTTCCTTGAGGCTGAAATCCTCGCATGTGCTCTTGTGCAGCTCTGGCACAAGGTCAGAGCCTGCGATATATATGAGATTGCCTGCAGCGAACGGGACAAGGAATGCAAAGCTTGAAGTGCTGCTGCTCAATAAAACGCCTGCCAATGCGCCAAGTACTGCTGTCAATGCTGTGAGAAAATTATAGAACAATGCCTTGAGTTTTGTGAATCCTCCATATATCAATACTGCAAAATTCCCTGTTTCGTGAGGGATCTCGTGGAACAAGACTGCTGTTGTGGTGGCGATACCTACAGGTATGCTTACAAAATATGCTCCTGCTATTATCAGGCCGTCGATGAAATTATGCATCGCATCGCCAAAAAGGTTCATGATGGCGAAATGGTGATGATGCTGCTTTGATAATGGTGTATGGCAATGCCTCCAATGGATGAATTTTTCCATGATAAAAGAGAACAGGATTCCTGTAAGGACATATATCCCTATAAGTGATGCATTGCTCTCTTTGAACGCCTCTGGCAGCAGGTGTATGAACACGTCGCCGAACAATGCGCCGACGGCAAAGCTCACAAGATATAATAATATCTTCTCTAGCCTTTTCTGCTTTATTGAAAATGATGCAAGCCCGACAAGAGAGACAAGGCTCACGATTATTACGCTTCCAAAAACATATAATAGCAATGTCGAGCTGACCATTATGCGCAAAGAGAACGTTTGATGGTTTAAATAGGTTGCTATCACACTAGCCAGTCCCCCAAAATCTATATAAACCATGCGCGATTTTCTCTATCATGCTCACGCTTTCACAGACGCTATCTTATTACAAGAGAAAGGATGTCATGCAATTGATGCTTTCGTATGCAAAGGATAAGGAAGTCGGCATCAGGTTCAACGACAGCTTCGGCAAAAGGCCTGACACATTGGTATATGAGAATGATATCCTCGAGTTTGCGAAAAAAGGCGCGACGAGCTTCCATATTTCTGAAGAGTCGTGGCATAATCCTCTGCAGCTCAACCCGAATATGCGAAGGAATGAATTGGATGAGCTGAGGAAAGGCTGGGACTTGATATTAGACATAGATTGCCCATACTGGATTCTCGCCAAATTGATAACATATGTCTTCATAAAAGCGCTAAAAGACCACAATATAGGATGTGTAAGCGTTAAATTTTCTGGCGGCAAGGGATTTCATATAGGCGTTCCTTTCGAAGCGTTCCCGCAATCAATAACCAAATTCGATAAAGAAAAACAAAAGGCAACAATTATAGATATAAAAGATTGGTTTCCTGAAGGCCCGAGAAAAATTGCAGGATATTTGCTCGATTATTCTGACCGCAATTTGATTAATCCCGACCATGAGAAGAGGATCATCAGATTCGGGAAACTATCATTGACCTATGACAAATTCATGCAAGCCACCGGAAAAACAGAATCAGAAATAATGGTAAAGAGATGCAGCAAATGCAATAGTGTTATAGAGGAAAAGGCATCTGATGATTATGAATATATATGCCCAGGATGTGATACGACCATAAAGGCCAAGAGTCAGGATGTGATGTTATGCCCAAAATGCAAGAAGATGATGGTGAAAAAAGAGATCAGCATCAGTCTTTGCAAATGCGGATCCAATAGTTATAAGGACAAGCTCGACATTAGAAAGATAGTCGAGATCGACACTATACTTATCAGCTCAAGGCACCTATATCGCATGCCCTATTCATTGCATGAAAAGACAGGGCTTGTATCTGTGCCGTTCAATATCAATCATATATTGAAATTTGAAAAAGAAGAGGCAGATATAAAAAACTTCAAGCCATACCCCTATCTTAACAGGCTCGAGGCAAAGGATGCTGAAGCTTCAGACCTATTCCAAAAGGCCTTTGATCAGGATCCTGAAAGCGTTAGGGATGCAAAAAATAAGGCAGAAAAAGATTTTGAGCAATATAAAAAAAGGACCACCTCGAATAGTATCATGCATACTCTTGAATATGACCAGATCGCAGTGCCTGAGGAGTTCTTCCCGCCATGCATCAAAAAGATCTCTCAAGGATTAGAGGATGGAAAGAAGAGGGCCTTGCTCGTGCTCATCAATTTCCTTTCGGCATGCAACTGGTCTTATGAAAAGATAGAAGATTATGTCCTGAAATGGAATGAGAAGAACCATCCCGACAGGCTGCGTGAAACTTACATAAGAGGGCAGCTCAGGTACTTCAAGTCGCAAAAGCAAAAGATGAGCCCGCCGAACTGCGACAATCGAGGCTATATGATTGACACTCAATTCTGCAATCCTGACAATTTCTGCCCGAAGATAAAAAATCCTGCGCAATATGCGTCGAAAAAAGCATGGTTGACAAATAATGCCAAGCCGAAATCCCGAAGAAAACATGAAGATGATGAGAGCTAATCAATAATGGTTATTGTTCTTCAATAATGTCTGTCTGCAAATATCCCGTCGACTTTAAGATTCTTTGCCCTGTCGAGCAATCTCTTTGTCAATATATTGTATGGCATTATCAATACCTTGAGCCTCTTTGCTTCTTCCACAACACCTTTTCTCAGGCTCCATACAGGCGATCCTACAGAGTAGCAGCCTAGCCCTTTTGCTTTTCTCACTTCTCTCTTTGTCAAGAATAATGCATCATAATGGAATCTCATCCGAGGATTTAGTTTGCGGAATATTCTCATAGAATCAAACGTGGTGTCCAGGATAAGGTTCTTGATTCGGTGCTTTTTCAACAGCTTTGCAAGGTCTTTCTCATTTCCAGGGGATTTCATCTCCAAAAATACAGGTTTTCTGTAACCTCTAAGGCTGCTGAGAGCCTTATCCAATGAAGGCAGCCTCTCGCCATTGGCAAGAACGCATCGGCTCAATTCATTTGAATGCTTGCCAGAAATCAGACCATTCATGCTGGTGGTCCTATGCAAGGTCTTATCGTGCAGCAGAAAGAACTTGCCATCTTTTGAAGACCTCACATCGAACTCGACGCCATCATAAATATCATGATGCTTTTTTGCTAGAAGGATAGCAGAAATGCTGTTCTCTGGACCTTTCCTATGTCCTCTATGTGCGATTATTAGCATGAATAGAAAAACTCATCATCATATAAAAATCTTTCTAGAAAAAATATCTTGACAAGAGGCTTTCACCTCTTGTTTTTGATTATAAAAAATTTATTGAAAATTTACTGAATTTTCAATCCCTAAAAATACCGTGTATTTTTATTTATCTTTTTCTCTTTCTTCCGCCACGGGCCATCTTGGCTCTGGAGACGTTTCCTTTCTTATCTACGAAATACAGGTATCCCTTCTCTTTCTTCACGCCTACCTTTGCTACCTTCTTTGATCCTTTCCTGGCCTTTCCGCCACCGCGTGCCATCGTCGCTGCAGAGATATCTCCTTGCTTATCAACAAAATACAGCATGCCTTTTTCTTTTTTTACGCCTACTTTTGCAACTGTTTCCATTTTATTTCACCCCAACTCTGTCGAGTTATTAGTGGTTTCAGGTGGAGCTTCTTTATAAAGTTTATGATTCTTATGTACTTTTATAGTCGAAAAAACCCAAAATACTATTCGAGGTATTCTATAAGCCATATTTTTCATCACATAATTCCTTATCAGGTTCCTTAAGGACAAAAAAGAAATTTTTTAAACAATCGATGAATCTTCTTTCCATGCTCGGAAAAATTATGGGATTCATGGATGTGGCGGTCGCGGCGATAATGCTGCTTGCGCAATATGCAGGCCTTCCTGCGCAAGTGATGATATCTGCATCAGTATACCTGTTCATCAAAGCAGCGATGTTCTTTGGCGACCTGATGAGCATCATCGACGGCATCGTCGGGCTTTATCTTCTCATCATGCTCTTCTTCAGGCCAGAATTGGTGACGATATTATTCGCGATATATCTTGCTGCAAAAGGCGCTTGGAGCATGTTCTGATATCCTAAAGAGATATGCTTTTAAGAGATATACTTCTGAGGCGCATGCTTCCAAAAGACGCTTATTTCCAAAAGATCCTTAGTTAGGCTGCTCTACAGCTATGCTATAGAGCCCTGATATGACCGCGCCAAGTATGAATGCCAGTATGAAGAACCACCACAGCTGCACGACATTTGTCGCGACAAACACAAGAGCGGCATATATCAATATTGTCGCAAGTATCAGCACATATAATGTCCTTGAGAAATAGAACACCCCGAGGCCGTCAGATGCAGAGTCCATCCTTGTCGGGATGTCTATCTTAGGTATCGGCAGCATGGAATATATTGCCAGGAATAGGTTCACTATAATGAAGCTGAGCACCACCTCGTTTCTCCCTAGCGCAAAATAAAATATCCCGAGCACCATCACCATAAGTATGTGAGCGACAGATCCTGCCATGGCGACCCTCGCTATATCCTTGAGATTTGTCCCGTAACGGAATTTCCCTAGCCTCAATGTCGCAACATGCTCTATCATTATCGCGCCAGGGAATATGAATCCTATGTACCCAGAATATCCTGCTGTAAGAAATGCCAGCAGCACAGCAAAAAGCAATCCGTTCAGCCAATACGAATATGTCGCCTTGTATCCGAGCCTTATTGCAACAACCTTCTGCAGCGAGACATGGGCAAGCATCGCGATCATCACAAATATCATGGCTATGAATGTATTGCCGATACCGGCTCCAAGATTTGCCTTTGGGCCAATCCCCCATTGCCGAAATGATAATATGAAAGCGAACGCAAGCGATGTCCATAGCATCTCGATGATCTCTTTTCTTGTATAAGAGAAATTCTGCTTGAGCGAATACTTGAGGCCGTACATACCAAGAAATGGAGCAAGGCATTATATAAAGTTTGCGATAGGAAACGAGGATAAAATTTATAACCCCACATTAATTTCCAGCCTATGATTGAAATGGAGTATTCGCATGTCGTTCTGGAGTTTAATGATAGGAATGTCACAATTCCCTATAATTATATGATGAGACGATTGCACATTCCCGACAGGATTATTTTCAAGAACAGGCCATACATAATACAAGGGGAAGGCGACCATTACATCGAAGGAAAACACATATTAAGCTTGATGCTATCCACGCCTGAGTTCTATAGGAGCACGGCGAACCCATTGAATGAACATAGGCAGCTATTCTTGGTCCACAATCTAGACCGAATACTGAGCGACCAATCAGTTTCTCTTGCTACAACTGGCCAATCCTGATTGTTGAGAAACGACGGGCGAGAAGACAGCAAAATAATTACAATCCCAGAACATTCTCCATCGCCTTCATCACTACCGGCCCTCTCATCTCTGATGGCTTTGATGCCAGGCTGAATATTGCATGTTTCAGTTTGTATTTATTGACTAGCCGCGCATTCTGCAGCATCCTTCCGAAAAATATCTGCTTATTTCTCATATTAGATTCTAGAAGCAGCCCAAGGTTGAACACTATCGTGATATTATTCTCTTTTGCTAGCTTTGCATGCACTTGGTTCAATGAAGTGTTCCTGTAATGGAACGAGTCTTTCCTGTCTGAGAGTTCAGAATTTATTATATAATCTATCTTCTGCTCAAAGAATTTCCTTTCTGCGTTCGCAAATATATAATCAAAGCGCTTCCTTGCCTTGCTAATATGCGAGATGTCTTTTGCTAAAAATCCTTTTTTAATAATTATCTTGCCTTCGGGAACTGAGTACTTTCTTATATCGTATTGATAATTTATATTTTCAGACAATAAAACCAGCTCTTCAAATCCTGACTTTATCGCCATCTCTATAAGCTCTTTCTCATTATTGTTCGGGACAACCACATCAAGATTTTTCATATAAATGATATTGTTATATAATTTAAAAATGTTTATAAAACATATGCAATTCTCTTTGCTTATGGAAGAGCGCGTACAAAAGATCATCTCAAACTCTGGATATTGCAGCAGAAGAAAAGCTGAGGAATTCATAGAGCACAGGAAAGTTCGCGTGAATGGGAAGATAATACATCTCGGCGACAAGGCAGATATCGAGACTGATGAGATATATGTGGGAGACACGTATATAGAGAAGAACAAGCCAATATATATCATGCTCAACAAGCCGAAGCATTATGAGGCGACATTAAGTCCTGATGTTGACAAGAGCGTGATAAACCTCATACCGATCAGAGAGAGGATATTTCCTGTAGGAAGACTTGATCGGAACACCACAGGGCTCCTGCTATTGACTAATGATGGGAATTTTGCAAACAAGATAACACATCCAAGATATGAGAAAGACAAGACATATTTTGTGAAGCTCGACAAGAGAATAGATGATAAGGACATCAAGCAGATAGAAGAGGGAGTGAGGCTTGCAGACGGATATATCAAAGGAAAAGTCAAAGTGTATCACCGCGATCAATTAGAGATAACAATACATGAAGGCAAGAAATGGATAATCAAGAGGATGCTCTATAAACTAGGATATTATGTCAAAGAGCTTTCAAGGACACGCATCGGAAACCTCAAGCTCGATGTGAAGATAGGCAAATGGAGATTTCTCACAAAAAAAGAAGTCGATGAACTGATGAGATAATATAATTCTTTATAGTTTCCACAATATATCAAACTGCCCTTTGTATGCTTCTGCGACATCTTTGTCTTTTATCTGTATCGTCTTTGCCTTATCTTTCCAATTGATTATCAATGACACATCCCCACACGTCATTGTTGAGACCCTTGATTGCCTGTTAATCTTGCCTCTTTTTGCATAAGTGTACTTCATCTTATTAAGAAATTTTATTCGCTCTTCAGTATCATAATCATATATGTGATACATACTTACTTTATGTTTTATCCTTTCTTTATGAAACTGCATTATATAATTCTTTACCATTTCAGGAACATAGCTCGGTATATCATATACATATATTTCCTTGCCTAATTTTAATAGAGAATACAATATGTTCATGAATGCAGGAACTCCTACATGTAAAGAAATTCCTTCAGGCTCTTCATCAAGACCTCTCTCAATCATCGGCAATATTGATTGCATCTTCTCTTTCTGCCTGTCAAGTTTTGAGATGAGCTCTTCAGGAGGCAAGACTTTTATTATATTCTTATTATCGATAATAATTTGTGTTGCAAGATTTTTCTTGATCAATCCCTCTATCGCTTGATAGGTATTGGCCTTGTATAATCCGGATTCTTTGGCAATCTTATATGCTGTCGAAGGACCTTTCTTCAGGATGCTCAGATATATTATTGACTCTGTCCTGCTAAGGCCCGCCTCTTCCAAAGCGTCCAATATCTCTGGTTTGAATTCATGCATAAATAGTAGTAGTCAGTACTACTATTTAAACTTATATATAGATTGGTATATCACTAAGTAGTAAGAACAAATATTAAGAACGCTCTTACGATTTATTTGACAAAAAAGATGAAAAAAGCAAAGAGGATGAAAAAATGAAAGCAAAGAATATAGCATTGATTTGTCTGGCAGCATTGTCGATGAACTGCGCAAAAGGTAAAATCGGCGGCCTTATTGATGGTGAAGCGACACATAATGGAGGAAGAGTAAGCACTATAAACACACCGATAGCTAAAGACACAACAAAAAAACCAGAATATACGTTATACGCATTAGGGACAGAAAGCGGACTCAAGATGATGACCAAAGATAATCTCTATATGGCTATAAGTTATGGATGGGCTTGGCGCAAGACAGGAGCATCATACGAAGAATCAAAAAAATTCAACCTTGGCGACGGTAATCATCTGGCGCTTATGGACAATGACACATTATACAGCATATATTCGGACAGCGTCTACTTTGCCCTGACAGATGCACCGATCGGATTTTTTAAGGTAAAAAAATAAGAACAAAAATTTTTCTTTTTTTTTACATCTCTTCTACTTCCTTTATTATCCCTAATCCTTCCTTCAGGGCGACCTTCTCTGGCTCCCATGTGAGCTTGTGCTCTACATTATCTAGCATAGCCCAGAGATAATTGTCATGTTTTTTTGCGCTTGCATAATTCTTCACAGGAATGTTCATCGATGCATTAATCAGATAGAACTGGAACACATGAGTGTCTTGCCCGTCCTGGAATGCCTGCGTGGAGTTCATCTTGCGTGCGATCTTATACTTTGATATCCCTACCTGATCTTTGACAAGTCTTTCCACAGCCTGCTCTTCAGTTTCTCCGTCACTAAGCAATGTCTTAGGGAATTCCCATCCTTTCCATCCCTCGACCCTGCGCAATATAAGGAAGAACAACTCTCCATTATTATCATATGTCATTATCTGAACGCCTTTCATCTCCATCAATACCACCTTGAAATAGAAAACAAGGGATTATTTTAAATATTTTGTGATTTAAAGATGATAATTAATTTAATATTCTGAATAATCAGTACTGCAGATTACATATGTTGCATCTTCCGTTCTTCATGGCGCATCTTCTGCACACTATCCTTTCCTTGCTAGACAACTTGACCAATCTTATGAGCTCCTTCATCAGCGTGTCCTTGTTCTTTGAATTCTTTATGCGAAGAGCAGATTTTTTTATCTCTTTAGAGAGCTTTCTGCTGAATTTAATCTCTTTTGATCCTCTTTTGTTGTGCATGTATTGTGATACTGCCGCTTCTGTGACGCGCATGCTTCTTGCGATGTCTTTTTGTGCCATCTTCAGTTGCTTGAGCTCTATCACCAGCCCTCTGCGAAGCGCAGGCAACACATACCAGACAATTATCTCATGAGGCATTTCCATCATACAGGTAAACTGAGCTATTATAAAAAGTTAACCATAGTTAACAACCAATAAATTAAGAAACTTTAATAATCTGCTAATCTTTCAGTTTCATATGACTAAGAAGATGCTGGTGATAGATTTTGACGGAGGCCTGCTCAAGTCTAGGCCTTTTGATATCGCGCACAAGGAATGGTTTCGGATAATGGCTGAGCTGTTGCGCGATCAGACAATCAATGAGCATGCTTTCAAAGAGGATTATTTCAAATATGTCCATGAGGTGATGCTAAAATATCTTGGGGACATCGATGAGGCCTCGAGGAATGCATTCGCTAGAAACATCTATGCGATGGGGATTGTCGAGGCTGTGAAGAAGTGGGATCTGATAGATGAATTCGCTGAGCATCTAAGAACCCTCAAGAAAAAATATCATATTGTGCTTGTGACTTCTGCTCCTGCATTGGCTGTCGATGCTATCTTGGAAAAAGTGCATTGCTCAGATATATTTGATATAATAATAAAAAGTCCTATGGAAAAGCAGCCTGATAAAAAGGAATTGTTTGAAGAGCTCATAAAAAAATATGGCAAGCCAGAATTCTATATAGGAAAAGGCGACAAGGACATAAAGACATGCAAAGGATTAGGCATCAAGACTATAACTGTGAATTGGGCAGGCCAAGGCACAGAAAAAGGCAACTTTGACATACAAAAGCCAGAGGAATTGGATAAGATATTAGAAAGATATAGTTTTGAATGACATTTTCTTATAATGCTCTTTTTGAATCACTTTCCAGTAAGTTCCATCTGTCATGAAGGGGTTAGTTAGATGTTGATTTTTGTATACTAGATACACTGAAAGTCTTTTAAGACCTTTAAAACATATTTTTAGCAATAACAAAGGTTTCCAGAAGAAATCGAGGTTCGCACTACAAGAGTGACGAATAGCCTTCGCTTCTTATGGAAAATCTTTGCTTTGTGCTCAAACAATCGCATTTATAAATAATAGACGATTTCCTTTATAAAGAGAATTCGACCTTTATCGCACGCTATAAAGGATGTTATATATTCGGGGGAGATAAACATGGCAAAAAAAATAGTTAAGAAAACCAAAACCTCTGAAAAGGCGCTAGACACGCCTGCAAGAGACCTACAGATAGTAAACATTGTAGTAAGTTCTTCATTAGAGCACAACATCCCATTAGAAAAAATGGCAGCAACACTCAGCAATACAGAATATAATCCAGAGCAATTCCCTGGCCTTGTGATAAGAATCAAGGACCCGAAGACCTCAGCATTGATATTCTCATCAGGAAAAATAGTATGCACAGGAGCAAGAAGCATACAAAAAGTCGAGGAATCAATACAAAAGATAATCGAAAGCCTACAGAAGATTGGCATAAAAATCACGATAAAACCGAAAATAACCATCCAGAATATGGTTGCAGCAGGATCCATCGGGATGGATCTGAACCTGAACAACCTAGCGATGAAGCTTCCAAACACAGAATATGAGCCAGAGCAGTTCCCAGGCTTAGTCTATAAGCTGATAGAGGCAAAAGCGACATTCTTATTGTTCAGCAATGGAAAAGTTGTCTGCACAGGTACAAAATCTGAAGAAGAGGCGAGACAAGCGTTAGAAAAATTGATAGTAATATTGAAAAAGGTCGGAAAATAGGTAATTACGAAATATTTTTTGATAATTTTTTGCTAACGGTTCGGGTGGGGGCTTAATATGGAAATCACTGAACAGATAGATAAGTTCTATGAATTTTTTGACCTTATCTACAAGAACCAATTGCATGAAGCTATTTCTAAAGGCGAGAAATATTTAGTGATAAATTTCAGCGACCTGAGCAAGTTCAATCTGGACCTTGCGCAAGACGTCATAGAAAATCCAGAAGACGGCATCCGCGCAGGAGAGATTGCCATAGAAAAATTTGATTTTCAGAACATCAAAGACTTCAGGCTGCGAATCAGAAACATACCCAAGACACAGCAGAGCGCAGTAAGAGATATCAGAAGCATTCATCTAGGAAAGTTCATCCAAGTAATGGGTATAATCAGGCAAAAATCTGATGTAAGACCTCAGGTAACTAGCGCAAAATTCGAATGCCCATCATGCGGCAACACAATGACTGTTCTCCAACTCGACACAAAATTCCGTGAGCCGACAAAGTGCGGATGCGGAAGAAAAGGAAAATTCAGATTGATCAGCAAAGAGATGATCGATGCGCAGAAAATCGTCTTGGAAGAGGCTCCTGAAGACTTAGAAGGATCAGAGCAGCCAAAAAGGCTCGACATATTCTTGAAAGCAGACTTGGTCAGTCCTATGTCGGAGAAAAGGACAAATCCTGGATCGAAGAATATCGTCACAGGAATCCTTAAAGAAGTCCCGATACTTGCAAAAGATGGTGGAAGATTAACAAGATATGATCTTATGCTCGAGGCAAACTATGTAGAGTCTGTTGCTGAAGATTTCACAGAACTTAATATCAGCCCAGAGGAGATTAAGGAGATAAAAGAACTTTCTGAAGATCCAAAATTATTCAAAAAACTCATCGGTTCGATTGCGCCATCGATATACGGGCACGACAAGGTCAAGGAAGCATTGATACTGCAACTATTTGGCGGCGTGAGGAAAGTCAAGGACGACAAGTCCATAAGCAGGGGAGATATACATATATTATTAATTGGCGACCCCGGATGTATTTCAGGAGACTCTCAGGTCGCGTTATTATATAATGGTATGGAAAGAATAGATAAAATAGGCCAAAAACATATGCAGCCTATCCATGAAATTGTAACAAAAATAAGAAAGAGTCCAAATGATAAACCTTATGATGTTGCGACAAATTTCCAGCATTATAAAAATCAACCAGTATTAAAACTAACAACAGAAACAGGAAAGGAAATAATTTGCACATACAATCAGCCACTTCTCACAAAAAATGGATGGGAAAGAGCAGATAAGCTCGACATTGGAAAAAATATACGAGTGATGCCAAAAATCCCGAACAATGTAAAAAATCTTGTGCCAACAAATTTTAGTGACACAAAGATATTATCAAAAAAACTCAAAAAAGTTCACTTACCAAAAAAATTTACACCAGAATTAGCAGCATTATGCGGGTATATACTCGGTGATGGAAATATACATACTAGAGGGTATAGCGTTGCGATGTATGTCAATGAAGAAGAAAAAGACCTAGTAAGTACTCTCTCCAAATTATGTACAGAAACATTTAGTATAATACCTTCAATCAGGATTACTAACGTCTCGTCAGATATGAAAACTATTGATGATGGAAACGGCCTTTTGCGAACTTTCATATCAACACAGCAGATGCATATAGTTGAGATAAACAGCAGGCAAATTGTACATGCAGTTTCATTCTTATCGAATAAAAGAGTTCCACAGGCAATATTCAAAAGTCCATCGCACGTAGTGTCGAGCTTCATCAGCTGGCTTTTTGAGGCTGATGGATGCGCTTTCAGTAAGGGGAGAGGAAGAACTTCAGTTCAACTAAAATCTGTACACAAAAGGCTTTTGCAGGATGTTCAGCTACTACTACTCTATTATGGAATACAATCTAGAATTTACGAAGATAACCTGTGCATAAGAAGGTGTAGAGATATACAATTATTTGCAAAATATATTGGATTCAATTCATCAAAAAAGAAATATAAGCTTAAAGAAGTATTACATAGTATAGAAGAAAGAAGCGAAAAACAAAAAAGAAAATCTCCACAAAGATATGAACGCATAGCCTCGATAGAATCAGCAGGAATCATAGATGTTTTCGATTTTGAAGTACCAAAGAGCCACACCTTTATTGCGAACGGAATAGTCTGCCACAATTCTGGAAAAAGTCAGATGCTCAAGAGGATAAGCATTGTCGCGCCAAAGAGCAGGTATGTCTCAGGTAAAGGCGCAAGCGCAGCAGGCTTGACAGCATCTGTTGTAAAAGATGAATTCTTGAGAGGATATGCATTAGAGGCAGGAGCCCTTGTTCTCACAAACAAAGGGATCTGCTGCATTGATGAGTTAGATAAGATGAGCAAGGAAGACACCAGTGCAATGCACGAGGCACTCGAACAACAATGTTTTCATTATAATACTATTATTAGTACGGGTGATGGTTGTGAATTTAAGATTGGAGATTTTGTTGAAAATTTGTTTAACAGGTATCCTGAGAGGGTAATCAAAGGAAAAGATTGTTTTATCATGAACACTAAAGATTTTGATTCAGAATTATTGACCACTGACTGGAATAGGATCTTTAAAACAAAGATTGATCGTGTTTCAAAACATATTGCGGATAATGTTTTTGTAAGAATTACATTGAGGAATGGCCGATCGATAATGGTAACTCCAGAACATCCTATCTTTATTATAGATAATGGTCAAATAGTTACTAAACGTGCAGATTCATTAAGTGGAACAGAATTCATTCCCATACCCTTAACATTACCGATTGATGGATTAGATCAGGAATTCGATGTAAGTGAACACTATAATGCACGGTCAATAAATCATATATCTATCCCTGCAGAAAATGGGGAATATATTTACAAAATAGCAGGATACTTATTATCAGAAGGTTCTAAAGAGATAAATAGGAAAAAGATTATAGGAATAAATTTTACGAATAAAGATTTGAGATTAATAGAGGATTTTGAGAAGTATATGTTCTTAGAATTCAGTATTAGAAGCTATAGACAGGCTAGAATTGATGATCATGATAAGCGATGGATGAGTAGATATATTTCACGGGAGTTAGCAAAATTCTTTGAGAAGAATCTTCCTGAAATATTGCATACTGCTGCAGAGAAGGAAGTTCCTAAATTACTTATGAAAGGAACTAAAGAGAATATTGCGGCAATGCTATCATGCATGTTTCAAGGTGATGGTCATGTTTCAAAAAAGGAGAGAACAATAAGAGTAGCATATTCTAGTACGTCTAAGAGATTAGCTGAACAGGTACAAGATTTATTATTAAGATTCTCAATAAGGAGTAATATTACAGTTCATAAAGGATGTTATAGGACATCAATCACAGGTTATGATAATATTGCACGATTCTATAATAAAATTGGTTTTGTTACAGTAGATAAAAATAGTATAATCTTAGAGTATCTAGAAACAAAATCCGGGACGAGAACTATAAAAGATAATATTCCGGTTGGTAAGGAAGTATTGTGTTTATTAGAGAAATATAATATCATGAAGATTATGAAGAATAATATATATACTATGCGTCATGATTATATTAAGAGAAATAAGAATATTTCAAAAAGATTATTGCGTACGTGTGTTATAGAATTGGAGAAAGTAATCCTGCCTGAGGATAGAGATAAGTTGTCATTTATTAAAAATTTTGCATTTGGGGATATAGGATTTGAAAAGATAGCATCAATAAATACAGTAGAAAATACTGATCAGAAATGGACTTATGATGTTACTATAGAACCGAATCATACATTCATATCACAAAATATGGTTCTACATAATACTATTTCTATAAATAAGGCAAACATCTCTGCAACACTTCGTGCAGAGACTACTGTGCTCGCCGCTGCAAACCCTAAGTTCGGAAGATTCGATCCATATGAACTCATACCAAAACAGATAGATCTTCCATCGACATTGATCAACAGGTTTGACCTGATATTCCCTATCAGAGATATCCCTAACAAGGCAAAGGATGAGAAGACTGCTGATTTCATATTGCAATTGCATCAGAAGGCATCAGGTGGTGAAGCAGACCTTACTACAGGAGTATTGAAAAAATATATCGCCTATGCAAGACAGAATATCAATCCTAACCTGACAGACCAAGCCCTAGAAGAGATTAAAGAATATTATGTAAAGATGAGATCCAGCGGCGAGGGCGACGAGGGATTCAAGGCAATACCTATCTCTGCAAGACAGCTTGAGGCATTGATAAGATTGAGCGAAGCAAGCGCCAGGGCAAGGCTCAGCGACAAGGTCTCAAAAGCTGATGCAAGAAGGGCGATAGATCTTGTGCATTTCTGCCTTAGCCAGATCGGAGTTGATCCAGAGACAGGAAAACTAGATATCGACAGGTTGACTACAGGAATAACTGCGTCGCAGAGGAGCAGCATATCTGTTGTAAAAGAGATAATACACGAGCTTGAGCAGCAGATAGGAAAGCAGATCCCTGTCGATGATATACTTATGAAGGCAAAAGAGAAAGGGTTAGATCAGGAAAAAGTCGAAGAAGTGCTTGACAAATTGAAGAAATCAGGAGACATATTCAATCCTCAGGCAAACTTTATTACAAGAATATGAATTATTATTAGAATAATGCTTATATAGAAATGCAATGATATATTGGTACGATATTTATTAATAAAATCAATAAAATGCCAGACGATAAACCACAATCGAACACAGAATTCAAAAGGCAGATCGCCTATAAATGCAGCATCAACAGCTTAGCTAGCGGGGTATTTGTAAAAAAGCCTGGCTGGGAATCGAATTATGTGATGACTGATTATGGAGATTTCTCAAGAGTGAACATAATTGCGGTCATCGTCGCAAAAGACGAGAATTCCATCACCCTTGATGATGGCACTGGTCAGGTCATAGGCAGGATATTTGACAACACCGACAGGCTCTCAGATATTGACATAGGGGATCTTGTGCTCGTGATCGCCAGGCCTAGGGAGTTCAACAGCCAATTGTATTTGGCGCTCGAGATCATAAAAAAGATAGGCAATAAAGGATGGATAAATTATAGAAAAAAAGAGCTGTTACTGATACAGAAAGTCCGCAATGTAGATGTGCTGAAAAAAATAGAAAAGCCAGAAGCAGAGATAGTGCAGAATGTATCTACCGTCAATTCCAAAGAGAGAATTATCCAGATAATAAAACAATTAGACGCAGGAAGCGGCACAGGCATCGATGATATAATAATGCTCTCAAAGATAAGCAATGCTGAAGATATTATACAAGATATGCTGCTGAAAGGAGAGATATTTGAGATAAAGGCAGGACGATTAAAATTGATGTGATTGTTCTAAATGGAAATTTATAGTAGCCCCGCCCAGACAATTCTCTAGCTGAACAATATTGGTGTCACAAACACTTCTAAGAGTGCTGCCACAAACAGCACAAATATGCTCAGCATCAATAGATCAGCGCTATCAAGGAGTATGTGCTCGAATTTTCTTGTTGCAAAGTCATGATTTATTATCGCGATCGATATTATCCCTCCAGCAAGGGCTGCGATAAAATATGCGAGTATTTCTGGGAATCCATGGATTACATATTTGAACAGCCCTATCGATACTACAGAGAAATATGATCCTAAAGATGCCCCTCCGATCTGCGTAGCTAATGTTGCTATGTTTGTCCTCACAAAATTTCCTATGGCTGTCCCGACGATCGATGCATTCCATATTAGTATGAATAATGATCCTGCACCATATAAGAATGAGAATAATATGCAGAATAGTAGCACTTTAATGTTGTTGAAAAATATCCTTGTAAAAACTCCGAATGAATTCACGGCATTACCTGTGGCATTATCGATTGCATACGAAGTCGTCCTGCCGTTTATCGAGGTTATCGTCGATGCCTGAGATTCATATAATACAGAGATGGTATTGCTAGGTAAGACCACATACCATAATGCAAAAGCCAATGTAGCGCCCAAAAACAAGTACATGAATGATGATAATGCCCTATAATGTTCTTTTAGCAGTATCTTCTCTTCCATATCTGTCACATCTTTCTGCTCTTCCATCTTTATCAGTCGATAAATTATAGGTATTGCTGCGATGGTCGCGAGAAATATCATGAAAAGGCTGCTATAGCTCTTGAATATGAAATAGCTCAGGAGCATCGCAAGAGTAGTATAAAAGAATCCTAAAATGACCATCAACGAGGGCTTTGACTCGGCTTTTTCAGGGTTGATTAAATTCTCCAGAACCATCTACTCACCGCTTATAAATATTTATTGCATATACCAGAAATAGATTTATAAAGTTATTGATATAGCAAAAATACTTATATTTTTTGAATTGAAAATGTTAAGAACTGCGGGCTAAAGCATAAAAATGTGTTAAGCATTTTTAGCTCATAAAATGCATTGTATTTTATTGAGCCCTTAGATTGCACACATAGGATTTCCTTTACTTCAATAGACATTTTCAATAAATATATTTTCAATAAATATAATGTCAGAATGATGTCAGAAACATTTATAAGCAGGATAAAATTCTTTTCTTCTATGAATTATGAGGATATGCTGCAGCGTGGAAAAAAGGCCCTGCCAGAAATAGCCACAGCGACGGAAAGATTTGTAGTCCCAAAGGTCTCTGGCCATCTTGAAGGCAATAAGACAGTCATAAGCAATTTTTTCCAGATAGCAAGCACCTTGAGAAGGACTCCTGAACATCTGCTCAAATATATCTCAAGAGAGACTGCTGCAAAAGGAGAATTCAAAAAACAGTTATTGATATTCAACACAAAAATACAATCCTCAAAAATAAATGAGAAGCTAGAGCAGTATGTTGATGAGTTCGTGATATGCAAGGAATGCGGGAAGCCAGACACAAAAATCTACAAAGAAGGTATCGTCACATTCATAAAATGCCAGGCATGCGGAGCCAAGCATTCTATAAATTCTAAGATATAATCATATTGCTGTTATTTTCTTGATATCAAATTAGCATTTCATCCGAACCATTTACCTAACCCTGCCTGACTCTCCTCTTCTTTGCCGAAATATTCCTCTATCCTTTTTTTTGTAAGATCTATCGTCTGTTTCAGATAAGAAGGAATATGGAATTTCTCTCCAAGGCTTATTGTGGGCTCAAGATATTTTATTATGCTGCCTTCAGAAATCGTGAATATCAATTTTCCTGAGCATTTAGTGCATCTGCCTAAAAGAGGAGGTCTCCTGTATTTTTCATTGCAGTTAGAACACCTAAACTGCTGGGTCGAGAATTTTCTGAGGTTACCTTTGATATCTCTTATGAAATGCTTTTCTATGACAAGCCTTGCGACATCCCCAGACTCTACTGCTCGAATCTTTATCGCAAGATCCATCTGTCCTAGTAATTTCTCTTCCATTGAAGGCAATAACTTATATGCTGAACATAAGACGCCCTCATTTAGGTCCTCAGTATCATGAGTGAATCCCATGCCTTCATATTGCAGGGGAGTTCCTATGAAATGCCCCATCCTCTTTATCTTTATCGTCGGCGCTGGCTTGAATTCTTGTGCTGCAGCATAGAGCTCCAATGGATAACGCCATCCTATATCTATATCAAATACCATATCATCCACTTCTGCAGGATTCAATATATAAGTTAGTACCAGAGGAGCATCCATCGTGGCCCCTCTCTTATTTGAGAGATATTCTTTAGAAAAATTCAGCAGAGCATCCATCATGAGAAAAATGCATGATTCGTCCCCGTCAGCGTCCCTTCTCATCGCTGCATGAAACATTGGATGGGCTAAAAATCCTTGAGTCTTGGAAAATCCTACTATCCTTCCGAGTATGCCTGCAGATGTATGAGGCGCTAATCCTATAACATAATGTCCTGTGAGATCTTCTTTTGACTTGAGCTTATAATACGGCTTTTGACCGTAAAATCTTTCCAGCAGCTCATCGATATATTGCGATGTCCTAAACAACACTTCATCAGCAGGCTCATCAGGGCTGTCAGGACAGCAAGGCAATATTATATCCTGAGGCTTTATTTCCAGCACTTGATTATCTTTTTCCAGCAGCCTTCCTTTTGTATCCTTGAGATACCCTAATTCCTTGAGCCTCTCGATACTCACACCAACTTCCTTTGGCTTGAAGTGTGTTAACGGAATTTCTGAAATATCATATCTTGTCGTGCCATCCTTATTCACAAAAATATGATGCTTTGCGCGCAGTATGCCTTTTATTAGATGCTCAGGTATATGGTTCGCGTTTGCTGTCCCTCTGATGCCTTTTATTAGGTCAGGATATATCTTGGTGTCAAGTTTTTTCAATAGATGCGGAAATATCTCATTAATATTTATTCCATAATTAGCATAGCTCTTTTTTTGATGCATCTCATTGATGCAATCTGTATTATTGCATTCAGGACAGTAGTCGAGCTTTTTTGTGCGCTTATCGCAGACTTCACATACGCTAAACGGAGTTTTTCTTTGGCATTTATCGCAATAGAATATTGGAAAGCTAGATGTGACTTTCCCAGCACTCATAGCTGACTGAAAACTCCTTAGCTTGCCTCCTTCTTCTCCGCAAGGGAACAATGTGTGAGGCTGTCCTGCAAGTTTTCTCATCTTGGCTTTCTCTGGCCTTCCCATCCTAGATCCGATGAATATTCCTGCCTTATCCCTGATAGGGAATGGAGATATTTTATTGATGATGTCAAGAACAAGATACTCTTCTCTTCCAGGCTCGGATTTATATTCTGAGATTATTTTTCTTATGGCTTCAAGATCCTCTTTGAGCAATATGTCGTGGATATTGAGTGTTGCAAGCAGGGCTTCGGCATGACCTGCTTCTACGACGACAAATTCCTTGTTGACAAATAGATGAGGAATCCCCAGTATCTCTAAGGTCCTTTTCGAATCATCTTTTGGAAGTATTATCTTCTCTACAGGATTTTCCGGATTGTCATCTCTTCTGACAATCTTCACTTTTTCCAGCCATTCGACTAATGCCTTGAACTCATATATGTTTATGGTCTTCCAATAATATGTATAATATGGATGCAGTGGAACGCCTATCCTTTTAGATATTGCAATTGCTGCCTCGGCAGAGAGCTTTGTCTTCAGCGGCTTATAGAATATCGATTCTAGGCTATCTTTTGATATTCGCAATAAATCTGAGAGCTGCTCGAGATCTATCTTCTTATATTCATAGTTGGCAAGGCTTGATGCCTTTCTTAATTCAAAATCCTTAAGAAATCCCTCTGGCATCGGAAATCTTTCGAAAGCAGCTTTTTCTAATTCGAGCACCCAATATTCTGGACAATAACCTGAAGGTACCAATGGATGATTCCTGTTGAAGAAATCACCATATGCCACCAGCACGTCGCCTAGAAACAATATCTCTTTCACCTCTTTCTTATATTGTTTGGCCATCGCCTCAGTCTCAAGAAAAATTACATCCCCATTATATAATTTTACAATAGGCCCATCGATGGTGTCGCAGCTTGTCATCGCAGCCGCCTTTCCCGGCCTTTCAACCTTTAACTGTGTTGCGATAGCCACATATCCATTAAGTATATGCATCGTTGCCGGATGGATGCTTTGCGCACTATATCCTGAAACCCGCGATCTGCCGTATCTTAGCCTAAACCCTCCTGCCCTCAATGGATACCCTAGGACAGGCCTGCCTGCCACAAGGTCTTTGATGTATGTGAAATCCGGACTTATCTTTGTCGTGCTATCTGCTGAAGATTTTTTCTTCATTGCCTTGGATGCTTTCTGTATTGTCAGATATTCTTCCAAAAACATCCAATCATGCATATCAAAATCCTTTCCCCAGACCTTCAGCGCTTTCCATAACTTTGCAGACTTCAGAGGGATGCAATCAGTATACAACAGGCAAAATCCGCTCCTCACGATATTTGTCGGGACCCGGGGAAGATCCTTATAATTAGGAACCTCATACTTTTCCGAAGGCTCTGCACCAATCTGTACAGGAATATTTTTCATAAGAAAATCTATCTCTTCTCTACTAGGAAAATATTGCCTCGGACTATATCTTGTATGATAATCCTCTACTTCAGCATATGTTCGTTTCGTCTCAAGATCTGTCGCATCATATTTTTCATAACCGAACTTTTTTCTTAAGAAGTCAGCAATCAATACGCACACACTCGCGCCGGTGCCTCCTGCATTCCTGATAGGACCAGAAAAGTTTACGCAGAAATACTTCCCTTTCCCATCCATCCTATCCATTATATCTATATGAGTGAAACCTTCTATAGGACTTGATACGACGCCATTTGTTACATAAGCAAAACCTGTCCTTATGCCGATCTCTATCGCCTCTTTCTGGTCTTTAAACTTGCAGAATTTTTCACGTGCAACCTCTTCAGCAATCATAAATGCGACCCTCCAATCGAGTATGCCATATTCCTTCTCTAGTTCGGTTATCCTTTTTACTGCATCAGTATTCTGGAGCTGGGGAGCTACTATAGATATTAGTCCGATTACCCTCTCTGCCATATTTTTTGCGAGTATTATCTCCGGCTTATCAGAAGGGTCATACCCTTTTTTTCGCGCATCAGACGCTATCCTATAACCTTGCATGCATGCCTGTTCGAGCTCATCAAAATATTTTTGCATTTCTTTGGTGCACTCAACCATCTCTCACACCTTCTGAATTCATCATATCAGCAGATTCTTTCTCTTGATCCTCTTTTGACAGGAAATTCATTACCTTGATCTCTCTTGTCTGCATATTTATTATGAATGCTCGGGCAGGCTGCGCTTCTATGCCTCTTCTCTCCTGCTCATCTGACTGGGAAACCCAGCATGATGCATTTATGCATGTGACATTCTTATAATTGTTCACAGTCGCCCTATGTATATGGCCTGTGAAAAAAAAGTCAGGGACATGATCTATCGTCAGATAATCCCTTTTCGGGTCTGGGATATATAATGTCGATGTGTGCGAGGGCGCAAGATGCCTCCTAGAAAGCAGATATCTCATTATGAGATCAGATCTTTTTATCCCTCCTTTCTGTCTTATGGAAGGTATGTTCGCAGCATAATAGAAAAAGGAATATCCATGATACATCAAGACATCAAAGCCTTCGAATCCAGAAGCAGGATTCGCATCGATGTTGACTACAGAAGGATTGCTCACAGAGATCACATTAGGGATTTCCCAGACAGGCTTTGAGTATTCATCATGAAATCCTGGCTGAGGCTCTGATATCCTCCCTACATCATGATTGCCTGGACAGAGGATTATCGGAAGCGTCGCAGGAAGCATCTTCAGATATGATGCGCATGCCTTATATTGATCTGTAATATCAATAATGCTAAGATCATATTCCTGATCAGGATAAATCCCTACGCCTTCTACAAGATCGCCTACGATAAAAAGATATTTCACTTTAGATGCGATATCTTTCTGCGTATCGCTTCCTACCTCCCTGTTCATCCATCCTATGAATTTTTTGAATTCTTTCTCGAGAAACAACTTGCTTCCTATCTGTGGATCTGCTATCACCACGAAATATCCCTCTTCAGGAGATTTTTTCAGCTCCTTTGTTAAAGGAATGTCTGGGATGAACAAGCTGTTGACAAAGATCAGGCCATCGAATGTGCCGGTCACACCAATGACCTCATCTAACTGTATCTCCTGCGCCATCTTGAAGAGTTCTTCTTTGTTCTGCCTAATCACTGCCTTTATCGTGCCTGTAGGATCCTCCAATGTCAGCATTATGTTATTGTTCTTTGTCGTACTTTTTTCATAGACTACACCGATTAATGCTACATTCTCTTTTTCTCTTTTGCCATTAATCCTCGCTATGGAAGTGAGATTCTGCAGCTCTTGCCGAGAGCGCAGTATCCTCTCGAGTTCTTTATATCTTGAGTTGAAATAATTCACAAAATCTCCTACAGATCTTTTCCTGCTCTTTTCAGAATAATCCATCACTAACCTTATTCTGCTCTTCTCCAATAATGATCTCCTATATTCTGCAATACCTTGGGGGGATAATTGCGCAGTCTTTTCAGCCAGGCCTTGCGATATCATCTCAGGTGTCTTCTCTAACAAATTATCGACAAAATTATTATTTTCTTGACTGATTTCTTGACTGATGCCGTTGGAGGCTACTGCTGTTTTTCCGTCCTTTGAGTGTATATATTCAAGAAACTTGTCGTACATCTTAGTGTTCTTATATTTTTCTTTGAGCACTATCGCTTTTTCGAAATCATTCACATCTACAGGCACTTTGCTCCTAATGATGTCAAGCACATCATTATTGATG
>Ga0182021_10001611_pt1 | contig 26111 bp, 24 predicted proteins | sample 612E3MmetaG_FD_120493 | JGI IMG/M metagenome (GOLD analysis project Ga0182021, IMG submission 120493) | Permafrost microbial communities from Stordalen Mire, Sweden - 612E3M metaG (Illumina Assembly) | ecosystem: Environmental > Terrestrial > Soil > Wetlands > Permafrost | place: Sweden... | reverse complement strand
GGTCCGTGTTCGTGGTCCCGGCGTCGTTGGAGGCACCCATGATGAGCGAGCCACCTGCCGCGGCATCCGCCGCTTGCGGTCTCCCCAACGAACCCAGGACCAGACCGGCCAGGCCTGCGAGGCCGGCCCCCAGGACCGAGCGTCGCGAGCGGGCCGGCTCGGCTGGTGGAGCTTCTGGAGTGGGATCGGACACGACGATCGGTTCGGTCAGCGGTGCGATGGCCATCGGGGTAGACCCTCCAGACGGCGCCAGCTTCGATGGACGCATGCGGCCGCACCGCCGAGTGGATCATCGACCCGGCGGGAGTCCGGTGCAATGGGGAGCGGGACGTCGCCCACGTCGACTACGAGAATGCCCGTCCTGATGGACCCACCGAGCCGGGCCGGCCGCCACTCAGGTTTCATGGTGACGGATCTGCGGTCGCGCACATGTCGCACCCGAGCTGCAGCGGGACGCCGCGGAGCGCATGGGCACGCTCTTGGATGCGATCGGGGGCTAGCGGAATCGATCTGCTGCCACATCTGCTGCCATTGGGCAAGACAGAAGGCCCCCGGAGTCGCCTCCGAGGGCCTTTACACGCTCAGTTTGGGGAGTTGGCTGGCGAGGAAGGATTCGAACCTTCAATCCCCTGATCCAGAGTCAGGTGCCTTACCGTTAGGCCACTCGCCAGCGATGCAGGGCGAAATCCTATCAGGAATTGCGGTCCTGGCGTCCGGCCCGGGATCCAGAACGGGCGTTCGACCGCTGCGCCCGGATGTGGTATAGTTCCTCTACGGCACCGGATTGGTGTCGAAAACCAAGCGGCACACGACACTCCCTCTCATCGGTTCTCGGCGAGAAAGGTTCGCCGAGGCCGCACGAGAAGGAGTTTTTCTTTGTACGGACAAGACAAGACGTTGGTTTGCGCCGACTGCAACCAGGAGTTCGCGTTCACCGCGAGCGAGCAGCAGTTCTACGCAGACCGGCAGTTCAGCGAGCCGCGTCGCTGCCCATCGTGCCGCGCAGCCAAGAAGGCTGCTCGGGGCGACAGCGCCGGTGGCGGCTACTCGGGCGGCGGAAGCTACTCGGGCGGCAGCAGCTCACGCGGCGGCTATTCGAGCGGCCCGCGCGAGATGTTCAGCGCAACCTGCTCCAGCTGCGGCCGCGAGGCCCAGGTCCCCTTCCGCCCCAGCGGCGCGAAGCCGGTCTACTGCAGCGATTGCTTCACCAACCAGCGAAGTTCGAGCACCCGCTCCTACTAACCGGTAGGTAACCAAAAGGAGCCCGAGAAATCGGGCTCCTTTTCGATTCCACCTCGGTCCCGTCAGCTGTTCTGCCGGCCCTGCGCCTGGAGCTTGGCCCACGTGTCCTTAAGGGTCAGCGTGCGGTTGAAGACGGCGTGGCCGGGCGCCGAATCGGGGTCCGGAGAGAAGTAGCCGAGGCGCTCGAACTGCACCGTCTCCCCCACCGGCACGTCGGCCAGCGACGGCTCCACCATGCACCCGGTCAGCACCTTCTCCGAATCGGGGTTGAGGTCGGCGAATAGGTCGCCGTCGGCGCCCGGGTCGGGGCGCGTGAAGAGGTGGTCGTACAGCCGGACTTCGGCCGGCATCGCGTGCGCGGCCGAGATCCAATGGAGAGTGGCCTTAGGCCGCCGGCCGTCGGGCGAGTCCCCGCCCCGCGTGGCCGGGTCGTAGGTGCAGCGCAACTCGACGATCTCGCCGGCGGCGTCCTTCACCACCTCACGACACGTGACGAAGTAGGCGGAGCGCAGCCGGACCTCGCGACCGGGGGCCAGGCGGAAGAACTTCGCCGGCGGCTCTTCCATGAAGTCCTCGCGCTCGATCCACAACTCGCGGCTGAACGGCACCTTGCGACTCCCGGCCGACGGGTCCTCCGGGTTGTTGACGACGTCCATCTCCTCGGACTGGCCCTCGGGGTAGTTCTCGATGACCACCTTGAGGGGATCGAGGACGGCGAAGCGGCGCGGCGCCGTGCGGTTCAGGACGTTGCGGACGGCGTGCTCGAGCTGGCCGAACTCGATGACGTTGTCCGCCTTGGCGACGCCGACACCGGCCACGAAATCCCGCAGGCCCTCGGCCGGGAAGCCTCGCCGGCGCATGCCCGCGATCGTGGGCATCCGCGGATCGTTCCACCCGCGCACGCGACCCTCATTGACGAGGCGCAGCAGGACGCGCTTCGACAGGACCGTGTAGGTGATGTTGAGCCGCGCGAACTCGATCTGGCGGGGCTTCGATGGCACCGGCAGGTTCTCGATGAACCAGTCGTATAGGGGCCGGTGGATCTCGAATTCCAGGCTGCAGAGCGAGTGGGTGATGCCTTCGATGGCGTCCGACTGGCCGTGGGCGAAGTCGTACATCGGGTAGATCGACCAGGCGTCTCCGGTACGCGGATGGTCGGCGTGAAGGATCCGGTAAAGCACCGGGTCGCGCAGGTTGATGTTCGGTGACGCCATGTCGATCCGGGCGCGCAGGACCCGCGTCCCGTCGGGAAACTCGCCGGCCCGCATCCGTTTGAACAGATCGAGGTTCTCGTCTATCGGGCGGTCGCGGTACGGGCTGCTCCGGCCGGGCTCGGTCAGCGTGCCGCGGTGCTCGCGGATCTCATCGGCGGTCAGGTCGTCGACGTAGGCCTTGCCGGCCCGGATCAGGTAGGCGGCCCACTCGTACAGCTGGCCGAAGTAGTCCGAAGCGTAGTAAAGGTGATCGCCCCAATCGAACCCCAGCCAGTGGATGTCCTCCTGGATGTGGTCGATGTATTCCTGCTCTTCCTTGGTGGGGTTCGTGTCGTCGAAGCGCAGGTGGCAACGGCCGCCAAAGTCGCGGGCGATGCCGAAGTCGATGGCGATCGCCTTGATATGGCCGATGTGCAGGTAGCCGTTCGGCTCGGGCGGGAAGCGCGTGACGATCGTCTTGTGCTTGCCGTCCCGCAGGTCCGCGGCCACGATCTCACGGATGAAATCGCCTCGTTCCGGCGAGGCTCCTGAGGACGAGGTTGGTGTCTCGGTACTCACGTGGCGCGGCTCCCGACTCGTTGTTCGCGGCTTCAGGGGCCGCGAACAGAGTATGCCGTACATCGGTGCGCCTCGCGGAAGGCCCCGCGGCCGATCGTCAGGCCACCGGCGCCACGATCACCCATTTGCCGTCCCACTCGGCATTGCCCTGCTTGTGATCGAGCGAGTCGACGTAGGGCGAGTTGGTCATCGTGTACGGTGTGAACCGGATGTGCTTCGCTCCGCCGCTCCACGTGGCCAGCGGGATGTATGAGTTGAGATAGCCATCCGATCGAAGCGGATCGCTCAGGTAGACGCCGAGAATGGCGAAGCTGGTCGAGCCGGTTCTCGGATCCTGGCCCTTCACCCGATAGCCGGTCACGACCTGAGCGTGGTCTCCGGCCCAGGCCAGGATGCCGACGGGCTTTCGATACAGGGCCACGGCCATGACGGTGGCGCGCGCGGCGTCGGCGAACGAGGTGTAGGTCAGGTCCTTGTACACGTTGGCCGTCATGCTTCCCCAGCCGTAGAAGTTGAGGGCGTCGCGCCAGCCGTGCGCGTCGGCTCCGGGATCGGTCAGGATCATGGTCCCGTACTTTCGCTGGTAGGCGAGCAGGGTCTCCATGAGCGTCTTCGAGACGTCGACCTTCCAGCCGCGCGGTTTGGTCGGAGCCGCCTTCCCGGGCGCCAGCGACAGGTAGTCGCTCCAGGTCGTGGCCATATTGAGCATGATCTGGGCCGAAGCCGCGGTGCAGGCGGTCAGATCGGGGTTCTGGTAGCGAAAGCCGTGGGCGTCATAGACGTTGAGGGTCCAGATCGCGGGCGCCGGCGTCGGTGTCGGAGCGGCCGTCGGATCAGGGGTCGGGGTGTCCCACGGAGTGAAGGCCGGCCAGGGAGTGGTGGTTGGTGTGGTGAGGTCGGTGGCAGTGGCCGTCGCCGGCGCCGTCGGCGCGGGTGCAGTCGGCGCCGACGTGGCGACCGACGAACCGCAACCCGCCAGCACGAGCGGAATCAGGGCAAGCAGAAGAAGGGCGGGACTCCCGGACCGAAGGCGGCGAGACTGGCCTTGCGCGCCGCGGTCGGGGCCGACCGTGTCGCGATGCGCCCGCATCCCTACCCGACGGCCTTGCCGACCAGGCTGCCCAGCCCGAACGTGATCGCGGCCGCGGCCAGGCCCAGCAGGACCTGCCGGCCGCCGGTTCGGAGCACGCTCGAGCCCGTGACGATGGTGATCGCCGCGCCTACGAGCATCAGGGCGACGGCACTGACGATGACCGAGGCCACGACCGCCGTCACGCCCGAGGCGAAGATGAACGGCGAGACGGGAACGATCGCGCCGAGCGCGAATAGGAAGAACGAGGTCGCCGCCGCGACCCAGGCGGAGCCGCCCAGCTCGTCCGGGTCGATGCCCAGCTCTTCGCGGGCAAGCGTGTCGACCGCATGGGCCAGCTCCCCGCCGACGATCGACTGCGCCATCAGACGCGCCTGTTGGGCGGTGAGTCCCTTGGCCTGATAGATGAGCGTCAGCTCCTCTTCCTCTTCGTCCGGGACCGTGAGGAGCTCCTCGCGCTCCACCTTGACCTGATGGGCATACAACTCGCGAGCGCTCTGGACGGAGAGCCACTCCCCGATCGCCATCGACAGGGCGCCGGCCAGCATGCCCGCGAAGCCGACGACGAGCACGTTGCGCCCGCCGTCGAATGCGCCCGCGACCCCCATGGTGATGCTCAAGTTGGAGACGAGCCCGTCGTTCGCGCCGAGCACCGCCGCCCGCAGTTGGTTGCCGCCGCTGCCGCGATGCCGACCCTCGATCCGGGCGATCGTGCCGCCCTCAACGCCGCGGCCGGCGGCCAGTTCGCGGAAGAGCCGGGCGTGGGAGCGCTCGTCGCCCGGCATCCGGGCGAGCGCCTCGGGCTGCTCGTCGTACATCGCCTCGTCCGACGCTTCGCGCTCGGCGATCGTCGGGACGACCAGGCTCGGCCCGAAATGGCGCGCCACGAACATCAGCGCTCGCGCCCGCCAGGCCGGATGCATTCGGCTGGTGTCGACGCCGGCGGCCTCGAGCTGCTTGCGCCAGACCCCCTCGTGGACGCCCTCGATCTCGACCATCCGGTTGTAGAAGTCCTTGAGAGTCTGGCTCTTTTCTTCCTCCCCCAGCAGAGCGTAGAGGGCGACCGCATCAATCTCGCCCTGGAGGTTCTCGAGGTAGCGGGCGATGTCGGCTTTGGTGGCCGGTTCGGACGAGCGGTCGGGACCCGGCGCCCCGGCCGTCAACGGCGCGGGAGCTGCCGCCGAAGCTTGAGTCTTGGCCGGCGCGGAGGACGGGACCGGCGCGGGAGCCGCGACCGACGCGGGAACTGCAGCCTGGGCCGCCGTCGGGGCTGGAGCGGCCGTCGGGGCTGGAGCGGCCGTCGGGGCTCGAGCCGGAGCCACCGCGGGAGCTACCGCGGGCGCGAGCGCCTTCAGCGGCGCAACCGGCGCGATCGACTCAGAGGTCGACCAGACGTCAGGCCACGCGGCCTTCGACTTCTTTGACTTCTTTGACTTCTTTAACTTCGTCTTGGGGCTCATGGGCGTCGTGTCGCCGGGACGCTACTGGGGCTCGGCGATGAGATCGCGCGCCGATTGAGGGCCGGTCGAGCCCGGCGTCGGCTTCGAGGCCGGCAGCCACGCCCGAAATCTGTCACCCAGCTTGGACCGCCGATCGGAGCCCCAGACGAAGACGTCCGCGCCGCCGCCGTACGGGCAGAAGGCGTCGCCGGTCGCGGGGGCGAAGACGGCAACCCGCCCGATGCGATCGCGAGCGACGGCAAGCCATACGCGGTCGAGGCAGCCCCGCTGCCAGCTCAGCGTGGTGGCCACGAATTCGGCCCGGCTGGTATCCGGCAGGTAATCCCGCAGGCTCTCGATCCAGCCCTCCGGCGGCTCGATTGGAGCCGCGCCGATGCCCTTCAGCTCGCTGGTCGCCTCATGCCGCGGATCGAGGTGGATCGCGAGAACCAGCACGGTCGTGCCGGTGAAGAGCGAACTGGCAACCGCGTCGAAACGCGAGGCCATTCGCTCGTCCTCTTCTCGGGTTGCCGGCTCGGCGCCGTTGCGCAGATAGTGGACCCGAGTCCAGACAGCCTCGTGCGTGAAACGCAGCATGAAGCCAACCGGCGGTTGGCCTGAGTACTGCGCTTGCCACGCCTCGAGCGCTTCGGGGACGTCCATCGGGCTAGATCGGCTCCCATTCAAGTCCACGAGACCGGTCGCAACGCCAGAGCGCTCTCGGCAATCGGCGCTGTCATCTCCACGCCAGCCCTACGCCGAATGCCGGAGCCAAGCGTGGGCATACCGTACCCGTTATTTGGATCGCCGACAACATGGTGAAACGGCCGCTCGCAAGCCCCATCTGACTCATGGCAGGCAATCGGGATATTCCGGTGCGGCCGAGCAACCCGGGCGGACCGGACTACGACTCGTGCGAATAGCCGGCGGCCGCAAGAGGCACCCCGGCAACCGTCTGGTCCACCACCTCGTAGTGCTGAATATCGAAGTAGGCGAAGACCTCCGGAACGTCGCCCGCGATGACCGGAGCGTTGCGCAGGTCCATGCCTCCGACCCAATCGTAGACGGCCTCGAGGTCATTCCACACGCTCAGGAAGATGATCTCCTCGGATCCATCCTTGTGAACCTGGCGACCGACCTGGGCGAAGCAACAGCCATCATGGCGGCGAGTCCGAGCCAGAGCAAGGCTGGACCGCTCGCGGAAGAGACTGACGGAGTCCGCCTTCACGCGTCCGTGTAGAACCCGGACGATCAAGCTTCCACCCCGAAAGATCTGCCTACCCCCACCCGATTGTGGGCAGCGCCCGGGCGCTCGGCAATACCAGGCGCATATCAACCTGGCTCTCCCCCATCGCCGGAGCATCAAATTGCCGAGGGCACGTGACCGAACTGCGACCGATCGCGGCCGGGACCTTACACAGCGCTTACCTGCGTCCCGAATGCTTCGACGTCTGATCCGCGACGATCCCTGAGTCAACTAGACAACGTTCGACCAGGAGGCCGACAAGTTGAACCGTGAAGCCAGCGCAACCGCAAGGCTCGCCAGCCTGCTTCTTGTCGCCGGCATCGTCGCTGCCGCCTGCGGCCGCCAGGACGCCCGCGAGGGAGCCCAGCCGGCCCCGAACGACCCGACGGTGGCCGCGAACCCGATAGCGGCGATCGCGACACCCGCACAGTCGGCTGCGGCACAGGACATCTCTGCGTCGCCGGCCGCGTCCGACTCCGCGGCCCAGGTGGCAGCCTCTCTGCCACCCGCCACTGCCAGCGACCCTGTCAGTGGTGAGATCCAGTCGATCGACCAGATCCTCTCGGGCATCGACGGCTCGCTTGCCGGCGGTGACCCCGGAGCCTCCGGCGGCGAATAGCCCGCCGACCAAGCCAGGAGATACAGATGAAGACACCCATCCGCTCCGTCCTCGCCGGCCTCGCCGTTGCCGGCATGCTCGTGATCTCGTCCGCAGCCGTCGTCAACGCCGTCTCCCCGGCCGCAGCCGACGGACCCGCCGGCAAGGGCGTCTGCGCCACCCAGGCGGCCGCCGTCAAGGCCGGCGCCTCGATCGACACCCTGCGCGCCTTCGGCGACTGTGAGATCGCCCGGCGCTTCGCGACCCTGAACCAGCTCAATGTGAAGATCTCCGGCTCAAAGGTCCTGACCAGCTCCGACGGCGCCGCGCTGTCCGGTGAGGTCGCATCGACGAAGAGCGGCCTGACGGCCCTCAAGACCCAGATCGACGCCGAGTCCTCGCAGGCCGCCCTCAAGACCGAAGTTCGGGATATCGCGACCAACTACCGCGTGTATCTGCTGGTCGCCCCCAAGGTGAATCTCGTAAACGGTGCCGACGGCGTCGCCGCAGCCCAGGTCTCCTTTGACAAGATCTCCACGAACCTGACGGCCAGAATTGCTGCCGCCAAGGCCGCGGGCAAGGACACCACGGCCGCGCAGGCCGATCTCGACGCCATGAACGCGGCCGTCGCCAAGGCAGCCGGCCTGGCCCAGCCGATCCCGGCAGCGCTCCTGCCGCTCACACCCGCCCAGTACAACGGCGGGACCGCAGGCCCCGCGATCAAGAGCGCACGAGCGGACCTGGTCCAGGCTCGCGGTCTGCTGAAGTCGGCTCGCGCCGACGCTCAGGCCTGCCGCGCCGCGCTCAAGTAGCGCCCTCCCCATATCCAGCCCGGTGGCGCGGCTCCCGACTTCGGTCGGGAGCCGCGCTTCATTGATTCGGCCGGCTTCGTGGCTCAGGCTTTGTCCCAATCCCGGTACGGGTGGGTCACAAGACTGGCGTTGTAGTAGCGCGGGTCCCCGGTGACCTCCTCACCGATCCACTCGGGCAGGGTCACCGCCGTGGCTTCCGACGGCAACTCGACCTCGGCCACCACCAACCCGTCGTTGTCGCCTGTGAACACGTCGATCTCCCAGACCAGCCTGTCGACGGTGACCCGATAGCGCGTCTTCTCGATGAGCGGCCGAAGCGCCAGCCGATCCAGCAGCTCCTCGGCGTCGGACACCGGAATCCCGTATTCGTACTCGGCCCGGCTGGCTCCGCTGTCGGAAGGTGCGCCCTTTATCGTGACGAAGGCACGCTGGCCCGACACTCGGACGCGTACTGTGCGGAACGGATCGACCGACAGGTAGCCCTGTCTCATGACGGTGCCGACCAGGTTTGCGACGACCGACCTGTCGCCGACAAGGAACTTGCGCTCGATCTCTGTGCCCATCGTTCAGGAATCCTCGTCAATCGGTTGCAGCGTGAACCCGAACTCCGCGCCCGGGCCGTCGTCGCGGGGCCGCGCCCAGATCGTGCCGTCCATCGACTCGATCAATCGATGTGCAAGGAAGAGCCCGATCCCCGACCCGGCCACCCCGGCCGTTCGCTCGGACCGGTAGAAGAGATCGAAGAGACGTTCCGACTCCGACGGATCGATGCCGGGTCCGCGATCGAGAACCCGCACCCGAGGATGGCCGTCCAGGGTATCGGCTATCACGTCGATCTGGCCATCGGAGGGCCCGTATTTGACGGCATTGCCGATCAGGTTGCGCACGATCTGCTCCACGAAAGCCGGCTCGGCTCTGGCGACCGGTAGTCTGCCGGCACTCGAGAACTCGATCCGGCGATTGGGCGACCGAGCCTGCTCCTTCGCGCACACTTTGCGCAGCACGTGATGGAGCAAGACGGGCTCGGTGCGGATCTGGATCGTGCCGCGTTCCACCTTGGCCAGGACGACAAGATCCTCGACGAGCCGTGCCAGCCGCTCCGACTCCTGGCCGATGTCGTCGAGAAGCTCTGCTCGCTGCTGATCATCCAGGCCGTCCCTGCGGAGGAGTGTGCTGGCGGCGTTGATCGAAGTGATCGGAGTCCGCAGCTCATGCGAGAGGATGCCGGCGAACGCCTCCCTGAAGGCCTCGGCCTCCTTGCGGTCCGTGATGTCGAGATTCATGCCGGCCCAGCTCGTGAACTGCCCGTCGCCATCGAAGATTGGGAAGCCGCGCGAGAGAATCGTGTGTGAGCGGCCGTCTGTTCCGTGCACCGTGAACTCGAAGCTCCAGGGGCGCCCGGCCGCAACCGCGATCTGCCAGTCGCGCATCGTCGCCTCGGCCGTCTCGGGCGCCAGTGCTTCGGCCCATCCGAGACCCTGGGCTTCCTCCTCGGTTCGGCCGATGAGCGTCAAGAAGGACTGGCTGAGATAGCGCATCCGGCCGCCCAGATCGGCAGTCCAGAAGCCGAATGGGATGGATTCGCTGATGACCTGGGCTTGATTCTGTAGCTCGGACAGCGCCGCCAGGGCTTCCTCGCGGCGCTTGCGCTCGCTGATCTCGACGATGCTCAGAGCGAGGCCAACAGCCTCCCGAGTATCGTCGTGGAGTGGTTCCGCGCTCAGCAGCCACGTCTCGGGCTGCTCGCCGGCCGAGGAATAGCCGCTGACCTCGATGTCCCGGATGCCACGGCCGGAACTGAGGACGCCCTCGAGCATGGCCGCGGTTTCGAGACCGAGCTGAGGCGAAACCCGATCTACCCGCTGACCCAGATGAGCCAGGGCGTCGAGCCCATCGATCGAAGCGAGCGCGGGATTGGCGTACAGGTACCTGAGGTCCCGATCGAGAACCGCAAGGCCTATCGGAGCCGTCTCGATCAGCGGCGTCGAAACGGCCGAGCCGAGTCGGACCAGGTCTATCTCTGCCTGCCGGCGCTCCAGCACGAGACGCCTGACGCTGGTCGTGGTCCAGGCCCCGACCGCCACGAGCAGCAGGGCCTCGAGCGTGACCAGGATCGAGAGGCCGACGGACTCGTCGTACAGACCCGCCCGCTGGCCCATGAGCCGGAGCCAGGCGCCCACGGGCACGATCACGAAAGCGGCCGGAATGATGCGGCGCATGACCTGGCCTGCCGGTCCAGCGTCGGTCATTTGTCGAGACAGTGCGTGCTCGGGATCGGCGGCGATCAGGCCGATCGGCAGGAGCGCCATGGCAAACGAGGCCGGCAGCGAGACCTGGTTCGCGGATCCCAGCGACAGCAGCGGCTGCGCACCGTACAAGTACCCCAACAGAGATATGCCGCCGATCAAGGCGCAGACGGTGGCGAACAGCTCGGTCGGGTGGACGCCGCGCACGGAACGACCCATCGAGAGGATGGCCAGAGCCGCAGCCAGGAACCCAAAAGCCGTTTGAATGGCGAACCGGCCCGGATGCGGCGAGGCCGCACTGGCCTGGTCCTTGACGATGATCTGGTCGATGCCGAGGTCGACGCCGGCGACATGCTCTATCAGTGTGGCAAGTGCGATGACTACCACGAGAACGGCGAGCGCCGACGCGAAGGGGTTGCCCTTTCGATTATTGGAGGCGACCAGCGCAAGGGCGATCGCCAGCGCAAGAAGGCAGACCGCGGCATTGACCTTCGTTTGAACAAGCCCAGGCAGCCACGCGGTCAGGCCCGGGACGCCGAGACCCCAGCCGGCCAGAACCGCAACGGCAATGACGCCTATCCCGACCGCGATAACCAGGGCCAGGCCGGGCAGCGTGAGACGCGGCGCGTGGAGTGGCGATTGCGTACTCGTCACGACAGGTCCGTCACCGGCGCCGGAATCTGGCCCGGGCGGGCGCTCTCGCGCACTGGGTCGGACGGTGGTCGTCGGTGACTCATCGGGCCTCTCCACCTGACTGAGTAGCTCCGCCATGTTACGTCTGCGCGGCGACCGATTGAAGGGGCCAGGTTTGGCATGCCGAACGGCTCTGCAGGCGGGGTGCCCGGTCACTTATCGTCATTCGAAAGCGGCCGGCCGCCACGACGGTCCGCCCGCGTGGTGGACTGAGCCCATTGAGCGGAGCGCCGTCATGATCTGCCCAAACTGCGGAACTCAGATCGAAGAGCCCGGTCGGTTCTGTGCGACATGCGGGGCACAACTCCAGCAGGTGGCTCCGCCGCCGCCCGTCGAGGCGGCCCCGCCCGCTTCGCCGCCGTGGGCGCAGACGCCGCCGGTCGTGGCCGCTTCGCCGCCTCCACCCGCCCCGACCTGGGCACAGACGCCGCCGGTCGTGGCCGCTCCGATGCCGCCGCCTGCTTCGCCGCCGTGGGCGCAGACGCCGCCGCCTCCACCCTCCCCGGCCTGGGCGCAGACGCCGCCGCCACCACCCTCCCCGGCCTGGGCGCAGACGCCGCCGGTCGTGGCCGCTCCGATGCCGCCGCCTGCTTCGCCGCCGTGGGCGCAGACGCCGCCGCCACCACCCTCCCCGGCCTGGGCGCAGACGCCGCCGCCACCACCACCTCTATCCACGACGGCGCCGGCGCCGCAGTGGAGCCAGATGCCGCCACCGCCGCTTCCGCCTGGAACCGCTCCAGCTGGGGCGCCCTGGGGGCAAATGCCTCCTCCAGGCACGTATTACGGGACGCCGCCAACAGCTGGATCCGCCGGTTCGGCCGGCGGAATGGGCGGCTTCCTCGCCCTCGCCGGCGGGGCCGTGGCCATCGGATCTGCGTGGCTGCCGTGGCTCACGTTCGGTGACCAAACGAAGGCCGGCATCGACGCTACCACGCCCGACTTCGGCCTCGCAAACGGCGACTATCTGATCGCCGCCGGCGCCCTTGCTGCCGTCTGCGGCCTTCTTCTCGTACTGGGCCTCGCTCGCAGCAAGGGAGCCCGGCAACTCCTGGGACTGGGCGCGATCGTGGGCGCGATCGGCGTCTGCGTGGTCGAGTTCTCTGCATTCAGCAAGATGAACGACGCGGTGACACTTGCCAACTCCGTGGCCGACCCCGGCGGATCCGGCGTGTCGGTCGGCTGGGGCATCTATGTCGGCGCCGCGGCAGGAGCGATTGGCGGACTCGGTGGGCTCCTCGCGCTCGTCGCGAGGCCGTCGGCCGCTGGCTCAGGCTCGCCGACGGTTATGCCCCTCGTCGGCGCGATTGCCGTGGTCGCGATCGTTGCCGGGGTCGTCTTTGCGGCGCCGCAGATATCCAAGCAACTCAACGGCAGTAAGAGCTCGCCGGTCGCCAGCGCGACGCTGGATCTGTCTCAATTCCCGACGGCATCGCCGTCCGATTCCCAGACCGCCGCGCCGACCGACTCCCCTTCTGACTCGCCGACACAGAAGCCAACCTCGAAACCGACAAAGGCCCCTACGGCCAAGCCGAGCAAGGCTCCGACTCCGGCCGGGTCGTTCTATACGAGCGGGTACTCGACCCCGGAGCTTGCAATGAACCAGTTCGTCGACGACCAGGGCTACACCTACGGAGGTGCCTGCACCTCTCCGGTCGCCGGCGCGGACTACTGTTCGTCCTTCTTGAAGAGCGGCGGCAGCGGCAGCGTCTACGCCATCGGCAGCCCCGGTTCCGCAGCCGAAGTGTGGGTCCTGCTCCGCAAGATCAGCGGCAAGTGGTACATGGTGGACGTGGTGACGGCGTCAGCGGCGACCACCCCGCCCTGGCACTAGCCTCGTTCGCCAGGGCCGCGACGAAGAGCGCGGGAGCCAGACATAAGAACACCGTCGACCGCGTTCGAAGCAGGCGATGAGGCGGCTCCGACCTAGGGAGTCCAGGTTCGCGGGCGCTTCGTTTCGCGCGTCAGGGACTCACTCGGGTCCGGCACGTCCCACACCGGCCCGCCCTCGGCCGGCTCACCGGACCGTGAGGCGGCCGCCGGGTGACCGGCCGGCGCGGCCGCCGGGTGACCGGCCGGCGCGGCCGCCGGGTGACCGGCCGGCGCGGCCGCCGGCTTTGGCGCGACGGGCTTCGATCCCGGTTGCTGCGGTCCCGACGGCGCCGCCGCCGGCCCGGCTGCGATCCGCGGTACCGGCAGCCCGATTGGATGCGGAGCCACCCAAGCAGGTTGAGTCTTTCCGCCTGGAGTCCTGGCAGGCTTACGCGCTCGCGGCTGGTTCGCGGCGACAGGCGCCCCCGCGCCGGCCCCGGCTGCATCTCGGACATCGCCGAACGTGGAGGCCACTGGAGCGGGAAGTGACTTGAGGTCCGGCTTGGCCGCGTCCTTCTGCGCCGCGGGTTTGGCCGGCGCGGGTTTGGCCGGCGCGGGTTTGGCCGGCGCGGGCTTGGCTGCGGCGGGCTTGGCCGGCGCGGGCTTGACTGTAGCGGCCTTAGCGGCGGGCTTGGCGGCGGGTTTGGCGGCGGGTTTGGCGGCGGGCTTGGCGGCGGCGACCCGCGGGACGCTCGCCTCGACGATGGCGCCGCCGACAGCATAGGCACGGCCGTCGATACCTGCGAGCAGTCCGCGGACGAACTCGCAGATCGAGTCAGCCTCCGCATCCATGCCTTTGAGGACCTGGCCCTCGACCTGCACGGCCACCAGCCTGTGGCCGTCGGCGGATTCGACGGCGAGTTCGCTGACCTGGAGCTTCCCCCATCGGACGAGCTTGCCGGTCGCACGCGGACCTTCGCTGCTGCCGCCGACTCGAACGACGACGGTGATCAAACCGGCCGGCGTTGGCGCCATGACCGAGTATCGGATTTCTGGATCTTCACCCCAGAGGACCCAGCACGACGGATCGCCGTCCGCTCCGAGGTCCTCGAGCACCGGCTCAAGCACGGCGAGGATCTTGGTGCTCAGGCTCTCGCGGTTCGGGGCCGATTTTCTCCACTCGCTCAGAAGCACCGACTGGCCTCCCCATAGCTAGCGACACATAACCGCGCCGGCCGAATCCGCGCGTCGCCGGTGAGGCTATCACGCTGACAGGCCAACGCGAAGCCGGGCGACACCGTCGATCTCACGAAGGATGAGAACGCTACCCCGGAAGGATGCGCCGGCGTCCTGAGGAGTAGTCGGTTGGCGCCCCTCGAAGGATGCGCCGACGGATTCGGGGCGGGTATTCTCACTCTGACGCCGACCTCGCACTGCCAACAGTTGAGTCGGCCACCCGTGTGGCACGGCATTTGGGAGTGCTCCGGGACGGATGTTGCAGGAGAGGTGATCGGCGTATGAAGCTCAACCGCAGGCGACTCAATTGGGGAGTCTTCTTCATCGTTCTGGGGAGCGTCCCGCTGGCCTACAACCAGGGCGCGGTTTCGCAGTCCACGCTCGTGGACGCCTGGCGACTCTGGCCGCTCGTTCTGGTCGGCCTCGGTCTCGGGCTCGTTCTGTCGCGGACCCCGGCCTACTTCGTCGGCGGTCTGGTGGTCGCGGCCTGCCTGGGCCTCGTGCTCGGTAGTCTCTTCGCCGTCGGACCCGGGCTCGGCTGCGGCGACCAGACAGGCAACGCCAACTCGATCTCTCGTGACGGCACTTTCGATGGCGCGGCACAGGTCGAGCTGGACCTCCAGTGCGGCCGGACCAACGTCACGACCTCGCCGGACGGCCAGTGGCACGTGCGCGCATCCAACACCGACCAGAGCAGCGCGGCCGTGAACTCTTCCGCCAATTCGCTGACCATTGACTCCGGCAACGGGAACGGGTGGCGACTGACCCGCAGTGACGAGGTCTGGGACATCGCGTTGCCGCCGGGACAGCCTATCGAACTCAGCGTTTCCATCAATGCCGGAGACGCCCACCTCAACCTCGGTGGGGCGAACCTTTCGTCAGCGAGCTTCTCGCTGAACGCCGGCGCTCTGCATGCCGATCTCACAAACGCCCGCATCGGCAACCTCACCCTTTCGACAAACGTCGGATCATCGGCGCTCATCCTGGACGGCAACTCGAGCGTGTCGGGTTCGCTCTCCACAAACGTCGGATCCCTCGACGTTTGTTCGCCCGGTCAGCTGGGGCTTCGGTTGAAGTCGAGCGAGAGCCTGGCGGCAGGAAACAACCTCTCAAGCGCCGGCCTGGTCCGAGTCGGCGATGCCTGGCAGACGCCCGGCTATGACGCCGCGGCCAACAAGGCGGATTTCTCCGTCAGCACAAGCGTCGGGAGCCTGACGCTCAATCCAGCAGGAGGCTGCAAGTGAACCCTCGTCGTCTATACCGCTCCGCCGACGATCGTTGGATCGGGGGAGTGGCAGCGGGTGTTGCCGATTACTTCGACGTCGACCCGATCCTGGTCCGCGTCATCTGGCTCGTCTCGGTGCCGCTGACCGGCGGCCTGTCCCTGCTGGCCTACATCATCATGATCATCGTCGTGCCTCTCGGGCCCGGGGAGTGGTACCCGCCATCGCCCTGGCAGCCCGGCGGCGCACCGGTCGGATACGGCGGCTCCTACACGCCGCCCACCGCCCAGTGGACCGCGCCGAATGCGACGACGCCTGGCACTGCACCTGAGGCCGGAGCGACGGCACCGGCGGCAGATGCCGGAGCCGCCGGCACCGGTTCGACGCCGGGCGCCGCACCGTTCGGGCCCATACCCGGGCCCACACCCGGGTTCATACCCCCACCGACGCCTGGATGGGACTGGCGCGGGCAGGCTCGTCAGGATCGCTGGCAGAGGCGAGCCGACCGCTGGCAACGCCGCAGCGAGCGTCGCGGTTCCGGCGGCATCGTCTTCGGCGCACTGTTGATCGTGATCGGAGGCTTGATCGCGTGGCACGAGATCGATCCGCGGCTGGACCTCAGCTTCGCCTGGCCGATCGCCGTCATCGTCTTCGGTGTGTTCCTGGTGGTCTCTTCGGTCGGCTTCCACAAGGACGCGTAGCGGCTCAGCCGGCAGGCTGAATTCACCGTCTCGACATCCAAGTACAGAAGGCGGGTCGCTTCGGCGGCCCGCCTTCTGTTGTGAGGCGACTCGAGGCGGCGCGGGCCATAGATCCTCCTCGCGCCCCGGGACCGCGGCCTGGCCACGAGAATGGGAGCAGGCCGGCATGGTCGCGTCAGGCGGACCCGCGGACATGCGGTTCATCCAGCATCGTTTCAGAAACGCATGAGCTATTGGGCCTACGTTCGTGCCGGGTCCGCTCCCGCGGATCGCAGGCGCATGCCCTGGCGCCTGGGAGACATAAATGGCCACTTCCGGTTCACATACTCCGCCGACGACGGCGAAGCGTTCCCGCACCACCCGCAACATCCTGATCGCCGCGGTGGCCGTGGTGGTGCTGGGCGGCGTCGCAGTAGGCGGTTACGGCGTGTGGTACCTGTTCTTGCGCCCGGGAGGTCCCGCGGCTGTCGACGTTGCCCCTCCAGCAATTCCCTCCGGGGTCGCGGTGGCCGCCCCCGCGTCGATGGACGGCACCTGGCAGGTCAGCGACACGCTCGGCTCGATGGACAACTTCACGGCCTCGTGGGCCGGCTATCGGGTCAAGGAGCAGCTCGGCGGGATCGGCGCCAACACCGCGGTGGGCCGGACGCCCAAGGTCACTGGCTCGATGACACTGACGGGAGCCGTCATCGACAACGTGCAGATCACGGCGGATCTGACCGCCCTGGCCAGCGACGCGCCGGAACGTGACGGCCAGCTCCGCAGGCAGGCCATCAACACGGACCAGTTCCCAACTGCCTTCTTCAAATCCATTCAGCCGGTCAACCTCGGGGCCTTGCCTGCGGATGGCGCGACGGTGTCGGCTACCGCCAGGGGCGCCCTTACACTCCACGGTGTGACCAGGACCGTCGACGTCGCCCTCCAGGCAGTTCGCCAGGGAGGCCTCATCGTGGTGACCGGCAGCCTGTCGGTCACCTTCGCGGACTACGGCTTCCAGGGACCGACCAGCTTCGCAGTCCTGTCCGTGGAGGATCACGGGGTCATGGAACTGCACCTGCTCTTCACGCACGCCTGATCGGGGCGAGAAGGAGAACGCGATGTCTTTCATGCGGTTTCTCGGCGGCAACGCGAACGCCGGAGCGCCCGCTCCGGAGCGCCCGGGAATTGCGGCCGAGACCGAGGCGGTTCGCAACATCGTCGCCCGCCTGGAGTCCCTGCCTCTCGAGAAGGCTCGGTTCCTGGCCGGCATGGCCTACGTACTGGCCAGGGCCGCCAACGCCGACATGGAGATCACCGAAGTAGAGACCCAGACAATCGAGAGCGTGCTCGTCGCGTCCGGGCTCGATGAGTCACAGGCGGTCCTCGTGGCGGAGATGGCCAAACTCCAGGAGCGGACGACCGGTGAGACGAGCGACTACCTGGTGACGCGCGAGTTCCGCGACGCGTCGAACGAAGCGCAGCAGCTCAGCCTCCTGCGGGCCTGCTTCGACGTCGCGGCGGCAGACGGAGGGATCTCGGCGATGGAGAGCGGGACTCTCGACGAGATCGCGAACGAGCTGGACATCGACCGCGAGCAGGCGTCCGCCATGAGGGCCGAGTTCGCGGACAAGTTCACCGCCAGATTGAACTACCGGCCTGACGCGTGACGGCGCTGCCGTCGCGACACGGCTTCGCCCGTTACCGCATCTGAACCGGCAGCCTGGGCCGACCGGTGGCCTGGGATGTGAGCCTGCCCAGCAGGTCGCGGACGGGGCGCGTGAACCCCCCAAAGGATCCCCTGGCATGGTCCGGATCGTCTCTCAGGGCGATCAACCTGTCCGCCAGGGCTTCGATGTCGCCGACGACTCTGGCCTTTGGGTAATCCTCGACCGCGGAATGACCGCCGTTGGCGGCCTTGACGAAGAGCATGCCGGCAGATCGAACTTTGCCGACGGCCGCGAACCCGACGACCTTCTCGACGTCGCTGGACGAGACACCGCTGTTCGAGCGGTTGACGACCAGGGCAAGGCGATCGCGGATCTGGAGCTCGACCGACACCTCGCGGAATTGCACCGCGGCGCGAATGGTGGGGACCTCGGGCGTGACGGGGACGAGGATATGGTCCGCCAGGGCGAAGATCCCCTGGTTGAGCGGCCCATAGTCGGGGTGCATGTCCACGATGACCCAGTCGTAGGCGTCCCGTGCGGCGCTGATCGCCTGGGCGACTCGCTTGGGTTCGAGGACTTCGGTGTGGAGCGGCGACCTGGACATCGTCAGCACCGCCACGCCGCTGCTATGTGCCGAAGCGATGTCTGCCAGCGAGTGGTTGACGTTCGTTCCCAGATCGGCGCGCCAAACGTCCGCCACGGTGGGTATCTCCGCCATGCCCAACGAGGCAACGACATGACCCGTGACCGTATCGCAGTCGACCAGCAGCACGCGCTGGTTCTTGCGCATCTGGAGCACGGCAGAGGTGTTGATGGCGATCGTGGTCTTGCCGACGCCGCCCTTCGGGTTGAAGACCACGACGATCCGGCCGCGGCGAGCCACGAGCGATGGCGCGACGCTCAGCTCGCCACCGAGGATGCCGCCGCGGGCGCCGTCGTCCAGGGCCTCGGCGCGAATGAGCATCGTCTCGGCGCGGATCAGCATCGCTTCCACGCGCCAGCGCAACGAGGCGGCCGAATAAGGTCGGGTGACGAACTCGCCGTTGATTCGGGCACGGCCTGCCAGGCTCAGCCGATCGAGCGCCGTGGACGATACGACCATCAGCGACGCGACATTGCGCTCCCCATCATGCAGGAGCGAGTACATCTCGATGGTGGCGTCGAAGTCGCTCTCCCCATCCAGTATCGCCAGCCCCACGTCTGGACGGGCCTCGAGCAGCGCTTCGAACTCGTCGACGCTGGAGATCCCGATAGCTTCGTATCCGGCTTCCGCCAACTCGGCACTCACTGCCAGGAACTCATCGCTGGGCAGGTAGATGGCGACAGCTGATCGCGGCACTACAGGTGTTTCCTCCATGGTAGGACCAAGGTACCACGACGAAGTCTAACCTAAGGTACCACGCCGGTGCCCGGTCTTCGCGAGAGAGCGGTGCCGGCTGTAACCTGCACTGACACTGAGGGCGGTCGCCGGGCTGCGGGTCGGGAGACGGAGTTCGGAGGAAGGCTTTGCGCGGGGCGCTGGACATAGTTCGCGGGTACTTGAGGATCGGCGCCCTGCTTCCGGCCAGCGGCTGGCCCTCGGCAGAGCGATGATGCGCGAGCTGCCCCTGAACCTGATCCTCGACGAACCCACCTCTGCGCTGGACGCCGAGGCGGAGCACGCCCTCTTCGAGCGCTACGCCGAAGGCGCGCGACGTGTCGGCGAGGCCACGGGCGGCGTCACGGTACTGGTCTCGCATCGCTTCTCGACGGTGCGGATGGCGGACCTGATCGTGGTCGTTGCCGATGGCCGTGTCGTGGAGGCAGGTCCACACGCCCAGTTGATGCGAAACCGCGACCTCTACGCGGAGTTGTACGAGCTGCAGGCCAGCGCCTACGAGTGACGGGCGATTGACGGGCGAGTGACGGGTGAGTGACAAGGTGGGCAACTCGGTTGGGCTGCTCAGCAGCCGACCCTGAGTCGTCTCTTCGGCGACCTCGCAACATTTCGGCCACACCGAAACCAAACGCCCTGACCGGCGCCGTCTCGTTCCTGAAAGCCCGCCGACTGCCGGAGATATGGGCCGGGACGGGAGGAACGGCCACATGTCCCGCATGAATCCGCCTCGATTCGGCCCCGCTTCGGTCCGTTTCGGCGTCAGTTCGGCCGCAAGTCAGCGCCGGGGCGCCGCCTCTGAACGCGATCGCGTAGCCGACCAGGCTTGCTTTCGGTGCCACCGAAAGCGCGCGAGATCGCGGCACTGCCGGCTCGACGGCGCCGGGGATCCGGGCATGACTGGACCGGCCGCGACCGAACCGACTCCGGCTCGCCATTGACGCCGTCCCCTGCCACCGTGACCATAGGGGTCGGGGCACCTCTTCTCCATCTGCCACGGAGAGCGGTCGAAGAGCAGCTCTAGAGGAGGGCGCATGGCTCGTGGTCGGCTGGTCCTCGGGGTGCTCCTGTCAATTGTGGTATCGGCTTGCGGCTCCGGACCGGCCCAACCGGCGACCGGCAGCTCTGGCGCCTCAAGTTCGCCGGACGCGGTGTCGCTCTGCGATCACCGGCCCGCCGGATCCACGATGTACTCGATGGCTCAGGAATCCATGGTGCCAACTCTTGCCCCGGGCGATGTGGTCGTTGTCGGCCCGCCGCCGTCCGACGCTGCCGGTTTCCACCGGGGTGAGGTGGTTACGTTCGTCGATCCAGGCGGCTCGGAGAGCGTGTTCCTCAAACGCATCGTCGGATTACCGGGCGAGAAGGTCGAAATCGCCGCCGAGGCGGTGAAGATCGACGGACAGACTCTCGCCGAGCCGTATCTATCGACCGGCATGAAGACCACGGCAATGGGCACCTTGTCGGGCTGGCAGCTCGGGCCGCAGGACCTGTTCGTCCTTGGGGATGGCCGTGATAGGTCACAGGATTCCCGGTCGTTCGGGCCGATCGCCGTATCGGCCGTGAAGGGACACGCGCTGGCCATTTGCGCCCCGGCGGCGCGCGTCGCGAACTTGCCGTAGGCCGTCGGCGTCCAGGCACGCCCGCGTCCAGGCCGCCCGCCTCTAGGCCGCGCGCCTCGGCAGGCCGACGGCGTCCGTACCGAACCACGTTCCGGACGCGCCCTTGACGATCGCCACCGCGTTTTCCAGCGCGCCGATGGCAGCGAAGCGGCCGCCGCCCTGGACGAACTGGGCGCAGGCTCGAACCTTCGGTGCCATCGAACCGGCCGGCCACGCTCCGGCAGCCAGCCCGGCCATCGCCTCCTCGACCGAGAGGCGCAGGATAGCCTCCTGGCGCGGCGTTCCCCAGCGGCGATACACGGCGTCGACATCGCTGAGGAGCAACAAGCCGTCCGCTTCCACCGAGCGGGCGAGCACGACCGCGGCGAGGTCCTTGTCGATCACGGCCTCGACGCCTTCGTACCGCCCGTCGGCCTGCTCCACCACCGGCACTCCCCCACCCCCCGACGCGACGACCAGCACGCCCGCTTCCACGAGAGTGCGGATCGCGCTTGCTTCGACGATGCGGATCGGAGGCGGCGAGGGAACCACCCGGCGCCAGCTCTTGCCATCGGGAGCGATGCTCCAGCCGCGCGTTCGAGCGTGCTCTCGGGCCGTCTCCTCGTCGTAGATCGGACCGACCGGCTTGGTCGGGTTGGCAAAGGCCGGATCGTCGGCCGGGACGACGGTGCGAGTCACGACCACCGCGATCTCGCGCCGCTTCCCGCGCTCCAGGAACGCGTCGTTGAGCGCGTTGGCGAGCAGATAGCCGATCTGGCCCTGAGTCTCCGCGCCCAGGACGTCGAGCGGCGGCGCCGGAACCACGGAGGCAGCCATCTCGGCCCCGATCGCGAGGAAGCCGACCTGCGGTCCGTTGCCGTGGGTGATGACGATCTCCGCCCTGCTGCCCTCGGCGAGCGTGACGATGCCTCTCGCGGCCGCCACGAGGTTCCGGCGCTGGACCTCGGTAGAGCCGGCTTCGCCTCGCCTGATCAGAGCGTTTCCGCCCAGGGCGATGGCGAGACGAGTCATCGCATGGCCCTCGCGGTCATGGCAGGCGCTCCCCGCATCGAGGGGCGAGATCCAAGGCGACGCCCACGTTCTTCATCCCAGCCGCTCCCCGCGTTCGTCGCCGGTGATCAGCATGTACAGAAGAGCCTGCTCGGTATACCAGCGATTCTCGGCCTCGTCCCATACGCGCGACTGCGGGCCGTCCATCACCTCGTCGGTGACTTCGTCGCCGCGATGAGCGGGCAGGCAGTGGAGGAAGATCGCCCGCGGAGCGGCCAGCGCCATGAGCGCAGCGTCGACGCGATACCCGGCGAAAACCCGTGCCCGCTCCTCGCGCTCCTTCTCCTGGCCCATGCTGGCCCACACGTCGGTATACACGGCGTCCGCGCCCTCGACGGCCACCCGGACGTCGTGGCCGAGCTCGATGCCGCCGCCGTTGACAAGGCAGTTGGCTTGCGCCGCCGCGACGATCTCGGCGTTGGGCTGGTAGTCCTCGGGCGTCGATATGGCGAGCGTGAAGCCGAGGTGCCCCGCGGCCTGGATGAGCGAATGGCAGACGTTGTTGCCGTCGCCGATGAACGCGATGCGGAGGCCGGCCAGCGACCCGAACTCCTCCTCGAGAGTCATGACGTCGGCCAGAGCCTGGCAAGGATGGTGGTCGTCGGTCAGGGCGTTGATTATCGGGATCGTGGCGTAGCGAGCCAGCTCCTCGACTTTCGCCTGCTCGAAGGTTCGGATGACGACCGCGGAGAGGTAGCGAGACAGGACGCGAGCGGTGTCCGCGATCGTCTCGCCGCGGCCGATCTGCAACTCGTCGGGGCGGAGGGCGATCGGCAGCATGCCCAGACCCCAGATCGCGGCCTCGAAGCTGACGCGCGTTCGAGTCGATGGCTTGTCGAAGATCAATCCGACTCGGCCGCCGGCCAGAGCGTCGCGGGTGTCGCCCCCGCGGGTCTTGATGCGGGCGGCCATCTCGAGGTTGTGGCGGATCCCGTCCCGCCCAAGGGAATCCAGAGTCAGCAGGTGCCGAGCCATCGGGGTATCTCCCTCAGCGATTAGTCGCCGGCGTCGAGGCCGCGCGAGCCTTTTCCACGATACCGCGAAGCAGGTCGACCAGGCGCGGCTGTTCCGCTTGCCCGGGCTGAGCCAGCGAGCCGGTCATTTCCTCGAGCTCGTAGCGAACCCGAACGACCGGCTTCTCGAGCTTGAGGACGCGGGTGAGGTCGATAGGGGTCGCCGAGAGGACGAGGTCCGCCGGCATGGCGTTGAGGGTCGTCTCGAGTTCGTGCATCTGTCCCTGACCGTAGCCCATCGCCGGGATGAGGTGCTCGAGGGCCGGGTACTTGTGAAGCGTCGCGGCCAGCTCGCCCGTGGCGTACGGCACCGGATCGACGAGTTCGGCGGCGCCGAATCGCCGGGCCGCCACGACCCCGGCCCCGAAGGTCATGCCGCCGTGCGTGAGGGTCGGCCCGTCTTCGACGACGGCGACCTTCTTGCCCTTGATCTCACCGCCGTGCAGCGTAAGGGCGGATCGGGCCAGGAGCACCTTGGCGCGGGGGTTCATCTCCGCGATGTCCGCCTTGACTTCGGCGACCTGCTCGGGCGTGGCCGAGTCGACCTTGTTGATCACCACGACGTCGGCCATCCGGATGTTCGTCTCGCCCGGGTGGTAGTGGAGCTCGTGGCCCGCCCGGAGCGGATCCGCCACGACCACGAAGAGGTCCGGCTTGAAGAATGGAAAGTCGTTGTTTCCGCCATCCCACATCACGACGTCGGCCTCGGTTTCGGCCTGGCGCAGGATCGCCTCATAGTCCACCCCGGCGTACAGGACTCGGCCGGCGTCGAGGTGCGGCTCGTATTCCTCGCGCTCCTCGATCGTGGTCTTGTAGCGGTCGAGATCCGCGTATGTGGCGTAGCGCTGGACACGTTGGGCAATCAGATCGCCGTACGGCATCGGATGGCGAACGACCACGACGCGCAGCCCGAGCTGCTCGAGCAGGGCGGCGATGTAGCGCGTCGTCTGGCTCTTGCCGGCTCCGGTGCGCGTGGCTCCGGTCGCGACGACCGGCTTGGTGCTCGGCAGCATCGTACGTGCCGGGCCGAGTAGCTCGAAGTCGGCGCCGCAGGCGAGAACCCGGCTGGCCATGTGCATGACGTGCTCGTGGGTAACGTCGCTGTAGGCGAAGACGACCAGATCCACCGACTTCTCGGCAATCACTCGCTCAAGTTCTACTTCGGCGACGATCGGGATGCCCGCGGGATACAGCGGCCCGGCCAGTTCCGGCGGATAGCTCCGGCCGGCGATCCCCGGGATCTGGGTCGCGGCCGTGAACGCCACGACCTCGACGCTCGGGTCGCTGCGATAGACAGTGTTGAAGTCGTGGAAGTCGCGACCAGCGGCTCCCATGATCACAACTCGTGTGCGATCCATGGCTTTCCGGCCCTTCCGCAGTCGCGCCGTAGGGAAATCCCCGGCAGCGAACCTGGAGCTGACGAGCCGGTTCCGCTTCTGGTCCAGCGGTCGTCCAGCAATGAGTAGTGTCTCCGGCGCGGCACGGGCGCGCAAGTGGCGAGTCGGCGCTTCGTGCCGGAGCGCGTCAGGCGGTCCGTCCAAACGGCCGGGGCCGCCTACCCGGCCAAAGTCGCCTCCAGCACCACCGGGCCCGTGTCAATGCCACTGGAAGCCTGTTTCAGGTCAGGTACTGGAACATGCCGTAGACGCCGGCAAGCAGCAGTGTCGCCGTCATAGCCCAGAGGACGGCGCTGTGGCGGCGCGAGTTGGCGAGATCGCCCAGGAGTTCGCGGTCGCCGGTGAGTCGAACCAGGAACGCGAGCGGCAGCGCAAGGACGATCACATTGAAGACCATGGCCTCGATGCATAGCCGAACGAGGTCGGCTGAGACGAGAGCCACGACCGCGGCCGGGAGCACCTCGGCGAAGTAGACCGCATAGAACTTGCGTGCCTGGCTGGGCTTGAGGTTCAAGCTGTGCGGCCAACCCATCAGCTCCCCTATCCCCCAGGCGGCGGAAAGCGAAACCACAACCAGGGCGAGCAGACCCGAACCCATCAGGCCGATGGCGATGAGCCAGCCCGTCCAGCCGGTCGCCAGTCGCGCCAGCCCCTCGGGCAGATGCGAGACGGCCGCGGGGTCAAGTGCCGGAGCCGACTCCATTGCCGCTGCTGCCGCGATCACGATCGCCGCCATCAGGGCCTGGCTGGCGAAGGCGCCGATCAGGGTCTCGAACCGGGAGCCCTTCAAATCCTCACGCGTGAGCTTCTTGTCGACACTGGCGGACTGCTGGTAGAAGAGCATCCAGGGCATGATCGAGGCGCCCACGATGGCAACGACAAGGGCGAAGTAATCGTGCGGCACGTCGGTCGGGATCGGGTTCAGATCCGAGACGAGGTGACCCAGGTCGGGGTGACCGACGACCGCCAGGACCACGAAGCTGAAGAGCGCCAGCGAGAGCACCAGGGCCCCGCGCTCGAAAACCGAGTAACCGCCGGTCAGGACCGCGCCGGCATGCAACGCCAGTGCGCCGATGATCGCCAGCGGCGCGGGAATCCCCAAAATGGCCGCGCCGAGGGCGATGCCGGCGAACTCCGACACGTAGGCCACGAAGTTGATGACCGCCATTCCGGCGACCGAGACCGCCGCCCAGCCCGAGCCGTAGCGTGCCCGGACGAGTTCGGCGTGACCCTTGCCCGTGGCAAGCGCCAGTCTGGCCGTCATCTCCTGTACCAGGAAGAGAACCGGAACCAGGGCGAACAGAGGAAGCAAGAGTGCGTAGCCGGAGCTCGTGCCGCCCTGGCCCGCCGTTATGACGCTCGGAGCATCGACGTCGGCGAGCATCACGACCCAGGCCGGCCCCACGACGCGCAGCCAGCGCGCAATTGCCGGCGAGCGAATCGCGCCGGCCAGGTTGCGGGCACTCTCGATGACGATCACGCCCGGAACAATATCCGAGAGAGCAGCGCGGGCGGCATGCCACTCGGACCGCGGGCCACGGTCCGCCCGCAACGTTTAGCGCACGACGTGTCGCTCCGCCGCTACTGACCGGCGGATTGGCGTCCAACCTGCGGGTCGCTTCACCCCGCCCGTGCGGAGCGAAGCGGCGCGCACTCAGTTGACGACGATGCCGGTCTGGCTGCCCTTGATGGACGTCGCAGTCGTGTCGGTTGCGGTCACCGACCAGGTGCCGTGGCTCTTGAGGATCACGGTCGCCACGAAGACATGACTGCCCGCGTCGGCGGGTGTGAACTTGTAGTTGGCCGGCAGCTTGGCCTTTGGGTCGGTGCTGGAGAAACGAATGGTGCCCAGATAGCCGTGGATCCGGTTGCCGTATGCGTCGGTCGCGGTGACCCGGATG
>Ga0182021_10001610_pt1 | contig 26118 bp, 20 predicted proteins | sample 612E3MmetaG_FD_120493 | JGI IMG/M metagenome (GOLD analysis project Ga0182021, IMG submission 120493) | Permafrost microbial communities from Stordalen Mire, Sweden - 612E3M metaG (Illumina Assembly) | ecosystem: Environmental > Terrestrial > Soil > Wetlands > Permafrost | place: Sweden... | reverse complement strand
CGAACTGGCGCGGCAGTTTCTGGGGACCGCCACGGCGGAGCGCGCATTCCTGATCCTGGCCGAGTTGAAAGCTTACCCGCAGTTGCGGACCCTCGAAATCCGGCTGCGGCAGTTGCGGCCCGAAGTTGTATTGCTGGACCTGGTAACGGACTTTGAACAGGCGGCGACACTGGTTGGCGCCATCTCGATCTCGAACCCCGGGATTCAGATTATTGGACTGCATGCGCGCAACGATTCGGCCGCCATCGTGCGCTCTCTGCGCCAGGGCGCGGCCGAGTTTCTATACGCGCCGTTCGATGCCGCGATCCAGGAGCAGGCACTGGCGCGCGTGCGCCGGCTCATCGAGCCGCAGGGCCAGACGCCGCACTCGGCCGGCACCGTGGCGGTGTTCGCGAGCGCCAAGCCCGGCTCGGGGGCGTCGACGCTGGCGGCCCAGACGGCGTTCGCCCTGGGCCGGTTGGCCGGCATCCGCGTGTTGCTCGCGGATCTGGATCCGATGAGCGGGACGGTGACTTTCTATCTGAAGGCGGCGGGGGCGGCTCCGGGCGGGGTGGTCAAGGTCCGCCACGGGGTCGACGTGTTTCCGGCAGGGATGGCGCCGGGCGATTCGCTCGACATCGCGCGCCTGCGCGAGTTGCTCGCGCGCGCTCGCCAGGACTACGGCTGGATTCTGCTCGACCTGCCCGCCATCTTCCATCGCGCCACGCTGCTGGCGCTGCCCGAGGCCGACCGGACCTTCCTGGTGACCACCTCCGAGCTGCCCAGCCTGCACCTGGCTCGAAAGGCGCTGACTTTTCTCGGGCAACTCGGCTGCGGCAAGGAGCGGGTGCGGGTGCTGGTGAACCGGGTGGCAAGGCACGGAGCGCTAGGGCCGTCGGATGTGGAGAAAATCCTGGGAGCCGAGGTCCACCACAGCTTTCCGAACGACTATTCCGCGCTCGACCGGGCGCTGGCCGAAGGCGAGCCGCTGGAATGTGAGTGCGAACTGGGGCGGGCCATCGACGCGTTCGCCGGCGTCCTCGCCGAAGCGGGCTCTACCGGCGGGCTCCATCCGGCAGTGGAGGCCGTGCCCGTCGCGGCGGAGGTGCGGGTATGAACAACACGATGCAGAGCGGAGCGGAGCGGAAGCCGCCGCCGCTGACCTGGGACCAGAGGATTCTCCAGAATGCCGGGCGGCCGAGATCGTCTCTCAAGCCCGAATGCCAGGAGCTGAAGTTCTCGCTTCACCGGAAGTTGCTGGACCGTATCAACCTCGAAGCGCTGGCCACGATCGACAACCAGCGGGTGCGGGGTGAGGTGCGCCAGGCCCTGGCCTCGCTGATGGAGGGCGAGCCAACGCTGCTGAGCGCGCTCGACAAGCAGCAGGTCATCGACGAGGTGCTGGACGAGGTGTTCGGGCTTGGCCCGCTCGAGCCGCTGCTCGAGGACCCCACCATCTCGGACATTCTGGTTAACTCGCACCGGCAGGTCTACGTCGAGCGCAGGGGACAACTGGAACTGACCAGCGTGCGCTTCCGGGACGATAACCACCTGCTGCGGATCATCGACAAGATCGTCTCGCAGGTGGGGCGCCGGATCGACGAATCGACCCCCATGGTGGACGCGCGGCTGAGCGACGGCTCGCGCGTCAACGCCATCATCGCGCCGCTGGCCATCGACGGGCCGGTGCTCTCGATCCGCCGCTTCAGCGCCGATAAGCTGATGCCGGCCGACCTGGTAGACCGCCGGGCGATGATGCCGGGCATGATGGAACTGCTCGAAGCGGCCGTGCGAGCGCGGCTGAACATTATCGTCTCGGGGGGAACGGGCGCGGGCAAAACCACCCTGCTCAACGCCCTTTCGGCCTTCATCTCGCCGAAGGAGCGCATCGTCACCATCGAGGACGCGGCCGAACTGCAGCTCAAGCAGCCGCACGTGGTGCGCCTGGAGACGCGGCCTCCCAACCAGGAGGGACACGGCGCGGTGCGCCAGCGCGAGCTGCTCATCAACAGCCTGCGCATGCGTCCCGACCGCATCATCTGCGGCGAGGTGCGCGGCGAGGAGGCGCTGGACATGCTGCAGGCGATGAACACGGGCCACGAAGGTTCGCTCACCACGATTCACGCCAATACGCCCCGGGACGCCGTGGGACGGCTGGAAGTGATGGTCTCCTTCGCCGCCACCAACATGCCGCTGGTCTCGATCCGCCAGCAGGTGGCGAGCGCCATCCACCTGTTGGTGCAGGCGGCGCGGCTGAGCGACGGATCGCGGCGCGTGGTCAGCATCACCGAGGTAACCGGAATGGAGGGCGACATGCTGACGCTGCAGGACATCTTCACGTTCGAGAAGCTCGGCATCGCCGAAGACGGGCGGGTGCTGGGGAGGTTTGCCGCCACCGGCATCCGGCCGAAGTTCTGCGACAAGCTCGCGGCGGCCGGCATCCGGCTGAAGGCGGGGATGTTCGACGAAATGATGGAGGTTTAGAGCGGGCCTCGCAGGGAAGCCGACCATGCTGCTGTTTATCGCCATCACGATCGCCTGCTGGTGCCTTATCGCGCTGGTGTGGTGGAACCTTGCCCGCGGCCGGCGGGCGCCGGATCTGGCGCGTGTAAGAGCGCGCCTGGCGGCCGGCGAACGCCCGGAAGGCCGTCCGCGCCAGGGACCGGCTCTGATCGACAGCGAGAACCAGGCCGGCGGCCGCATGGTCGCCAGCCTGCTCGAACGGCTGCGGCTGAACGAGCGTCTGAAGGCGCTGGTCGAGCAGGCCGGTTTGCGATGGCACGTGACGCGCGTCATCCACGCCTCGCTGGCGCTGTTTCTGGCCGGGTTTGCGGCGGTCTGGTATCTCGAGCCGCTTTTCCGCGGGGCGGCCCCGGTGGCGGCCTTGGTCCTGGGGGCGCTGCCGGTCCTTTACATCCTGCGCAAGCGCAAGGCGCGGATGGCCCGGTTCGAGGAGCAGTTCCCGGAAGCGCTCGAGTTCGTTTCGCGAGCCATGCGGGCGGGCCATGCCTTCTCGGTCTCGCTCGAGATGATTCACTCCGAGTTCCAGGAGCCGGTGGCGGGCGAGTTCAAGCGCACCTTCGACGAGCAGAATCTGGGGATGCCGCTCGAGGCGGCGCTGGTCAAGATGGGCGAACGGATTCCTCTGCTCGACGTCCAGTTCTTCATCTCGGCGGTGACCTTGCAGAAGCGCACGGGCGGGAACCTGGCGGAAGTGCTGGACAAGCTGGCCTCGCTCATCCGGGAGCGGTTCAAGCTGCGCGGGCGCATCAAGGCGATCAGCGCGCACGGCCGCATGACCGGGTCCGCGCTGACGGCCATCCCCGTCGCGGTGGGCGTAATGATGTGCTGGGTCAACCCCGCCTACGCCCAATTCTTCATACACGACGACACAGGCAAGGAAATGCTCGGCGCTGCGGTGGCGCTGCAGCTCATCGGCTACGGCGTGATCCGCAAGATCGTCTCGATCGGGATTTGAGTATGCAACTGGTGGCCGCACTGCTCCTGTTTGCGATCGTCGCTGCGGCATCCATCTTCCTGGGATTGCGCTACTGGCTGCGGCCCAAGGTTGCGATCGAACGCGTAACCGGGGTTTCGCCCGCTCCGGGCACGCGCGCCGGGCTGAGGTCTGCAACGGCCTTCCGCGACCTGGTCGACAGGCTGGGCTCGGTCCTTCCGACCTCCGCGAAGGACATGTCGCTGACCGGGCGCAAGCTGGTCCGGGCCGGGTTTCGCGGGCCAGGGGCACTGAAGACGTTCTACGGGAGCAAGCTGTTCCTGGGCGCGCTGCTGCCCGTTTTGACACTGCTCGTCGGACCCCGGCTCGGCCTTCCGGACGACAACCGCATGCTGGCGGCGGCGCTGGCGTTGGCGGCTGGGTTTCTGGGGCCGAACCAGTTCCTGAGCATGCGCACCCGCCGCAGGCAGAGGCAGATACGCCGAGCGCTCCCCAACGCGCTCGATCTGATGGTGGTGTGCGTCGAATCGGGCCTGGGACTGGATCAGGCCATCATGCAGACGGCCAAGGAACTCCGGCGGGCGCACCCGGAGATCAGCCAGGAGTTTGCACAAGTGAACTTCGAGCTGAAGGCCGGCAAGCGCCGTGTGGAAGCCCTGCGCAACCTGGCGGAGCGCTGCTCGGTGGACGAACTGAAGAAGCTGGTAGCGGTGCTGGTCCAGGCGGACCGCTTCGGCACCGGCATCGCGCAGACGCTGCGTTCGCACTCCGATTACATGCGGGTACAGGCGCGGCAGGTGGCCGAAGAGAAGGCGTCCAAACTGGGGGTCAAGCTGGTCTTTCCGATCTTCTTCTGTATTCTGCCCTCGCTGTTCGTGGTGACGGTAGGGCCGGTCATTGTGCGCATCTCGCGGGAACTGCTCCCGATGATGCGGAACATGTAACGAAGGTTCCGGCGGCGCCGCCCCGCGGCTCTGGCCGGCTGAAGATGGGGAAAGGAGGCCGATATGCAACCGGGAACGATTCGTCTGATCTGCGCGCTTTTGGGCATACTACTGATAGCGCTGATCGTCCTGCGCCGGCGCAAGCAGCCCGAGTAGGCCGCAGACCGAAACCACAGAACCGGGTGCCTGCTGCACGCGGCGGGCGCCCGCTCCTGGGGATCGCATCCCCTCCGGGCGTCAAGATCGTCCCGCTACGGAAGGCCGATGAGGCCGCCGCGCCGCCGGTCCAGCCGATGCCCACGGCGCAAACGGCCGAAACGGCCACGCGCCCGCGCCCATCGCGCCCGTGGTCATCGAGAATCGCCCCGGCGTCACCCTTAGAACCCGGCGAGCCGGACCACGCTGGCTGGCATGGTGTGTTGGTTCGCGGGTGCGCGACACGGGATCCGAAAGCTCGAGCCGTGGATTGCCGTTCCCTCGATGTGCCCGCCAACCTCGGGGCCCTCTGTGAGGCTCCGCCTCGGGTAGCCGCGCTCGGGACTCCCCGAGAGAGCCGCCGGCATGGTCTGAGTCTACGGTGTTTCCAGATTGTGGCGGTCTTGCACGGTATCCTCGACGCCTTCACTCCTGTCTCGCGCGCGCCGGTGCGCCACGCTACAATCGGCTAAGAAGCTCGCTCGCCGGCAGGCTGGACGCGCGCGAGTGCGAGTGCCATCTATGCGGAAACCGAGTCTCTTCCTGATCCCGCCCATCGTATGCACGGCCGTCCTTTTGCTGGCGGCGACCTGTGCGGCCCCGTCCCGCGAAGAGGAGTTGTGGCGCCATCGCAATCTGGGCAAGGCGCTTTACGAGACGCCGACAACGGTGCTCCAGGCGGCCGCGGAGCTGAAGAAGGCTCTCGACCTGGCCCCCGATTCCTTCCGTGACCGGGTCAACTACGGCCTGGCGCTGCTGCGCTCCGGCGATGTCAGTACCAAGAGCGGCATGGAGGAACTCGAAAAGGCCCAGAAGCAGGAACCCACTTCCCCGTACACGTGGTTCAACCTGGGCATCGCGTACAAGCGCGACGGCCGCTACCCGGAGGCGATCCGCCAGTTCGAGCGCATGGTGGAGTTGGTCCCCAACGAGCCCGTCTCCCATTACAACCTCGGCCTGCTTTACAACCTCACCGACCGCCAGCCGGAGGCTCTGAAGCAGTTCGAAATCGCCCGCGAGCTCGACCCGAAGCTGGTTGCGCCCCGTTTCCAGATCTACAACGCCTATCGGCTTCTGGGCAAGGAAGAAGAGGCCAAGAAGGCGCTGGCCGAATTCCTGAAATCCAAAGAGGCGCAGAAGGCCGCCGACGACTCCGAAGATATGGAGTGGTGTTTCTACGCCGAGCTCTACGATCCCATCGAAGGGCGCCCGGCGCCCTCCGCCGCCGCCGAGGTCCCCGCAACGCTTCGGTTTGAGGACACCAAACTCGCCGGCACGGCCGATGCGACCACCGCCGGGATGCTTGTCATGGACGCGACCGGCGACGGTAGCGCGGACCTGGTGGTCTGGTCGCATGACGGAATCCGCGTCTACCGGAAGGGAAAGGAACCGATAGCGGATTCCGGCCTGGGCGACCTGAAGGGCGTCGTCTTCGCCGCCGCGGGCGATTTCGAAAACAGCGGCCTGGCGGGCTTGTGCGTGCTCACGGAAACCGGCCCGCTGCTGTATCGCAACGTGAAGGGCAGGTTCGTCAGGGCCGATGCGCAGCTTCCCTCGGGCCGCTTCGAGCGGGCCGTCTGGCTCGATTTCGACCACGATTACGACCTGGATCTGCTCCTGCTGGGCGAGAAATCCGTCCTGCTGCGCAATGAAGGCGAGCGGGGATTCCACGACTATACGGCGCACTTTCCGTTCGTAGCGGGCCGGGCGATGGATGCCGCGGCGTTCCGCCTCATTCCGGACAGCAAGGGAATCGATCTGCTGGTGAGCTACGCCGGCCGCGGCGCGGTCCTGTACCGCGATCGGATGCGCGGGATGTTCGATGCGGTCCCGCTGAACGCGATTCCACCCGGCGCGCATGCGCTCCGGGCGGCCGATATCGATAACGATGGCTGGATCGACGTGGCGTTCTCCGGCCCGGATGGCGTATGGTTCGCCATGAATCGCAAGGGCACGCTGACGGTCGAGACGACCCCGGCGCCGGCCGCGGCCGGGCTGGCCTTCGCCGATCTCGAAAACGGCGGCCTGGCCGACCTGGTGGCGGGCGGCGCGGTCTACCGCAACCTGGGATTGGGCAAGATCGGCGCGGGCGCCAATCCCGGCGGGTTCCCGGCCGCCGTCGCCTGGGCGCAGGCCGATTTCGAGAACACCGGCCGGACCAGTCTCGCCGCAGTCGCTCCGGACGGCAGCATACAACTGTTCGCGAACCGAACCGCGACGAAGAACCAGTGGATGCGGGTGGCGCTCGCCGGCGTGAAGAACCTCAAATTGGGGCCGGGCACGGAGGTCGAGGTCAAGGCCGGCACACATTACCAGAAGCGGATGTACGAAGGCTTTCCCCTGCTGTTCGGCCTGGGACCGGAGAGCGCGGTGGACACCATCCGCATCAGTTGGCCCAACGGCCTCATCCAGAACGAAATGGACCAGGCCGTGAAGCGCACCGCCGAACTCAAGGAGGCGCCGCGCCTGTCCGGCTCCTGCCCCATGGTATTTGCCTGGGACGGCCGCAAGTTCGAGTTCATCGACGACGTGCTCGGCGTGGCCCCGCTCGGCGCCAGTTCAGGCGACGGCGACTATTTCCCGGTCTCGAGCCATGAGTACATCTCGATTCCCGGCCAGCAGCTCGGCCTGCGCGAAGGGCGCTACGAGATCCGGATCACGGAAGAGCTGCACGAGGTTTCCTATATCGACCAGGTGCGCCTGATTGCGCTCGATCACCCGGCCGGCGTGGACATCGTGACCAACGAGAAGTTCAAGTCGCCGCCGTTCCCCGAGTTCCGGCTCTTCGGCGTGACCAGGCGCATCTTCCCCGTCTCGGCCCGCGACGGCAACGGGCGCGACCTGCTGGATAGCGTTCTGCGGCGCGACCGGGTTTACGCTGACGGCTTCCGGCACGACATGGCCGGGGTGGCCGAAATCCACTCGCTGACGCTCGACTTCGGCCCCGGCGCGGCCCGCGACAACCGCGCGGTTCTGATGCTCAGCGGGTGGATCGATTGGGCCGATGGCAGCACCTTTATGGCCGCTTCGCAGGGGAGCAAGGATGGCCTGGTGCTGCCCTACCTCCAGGTGAAGGACGCCGCCGGCCAGTGGCGCACCGCGATCGAGGACATGGGCGTGCCCGCGGGCGAGCCGCGCACCATTGCCGTGGACCTGACCGGCAAGTTCCTCTCCGCTTCGCGCGAGGTGCGCATCGTCACCAACACCTGCGTTTACTGGGACCAGATCTACTTGAGCGAAGACACAGCCGCGCCCCCGGCGCGCCTGACGGCGATGGACGCCGAGACCGCCGACCTGACTCTGCGCGGTTTTTCCCGCGCCGTGGTGGACCCGCGGCACGAGCAGCCGGAGTATTACGACTACTCCGAATGGCGGCCCGCGGCGATGTGGAACCCGGTGCCCGGCCTCTACACGCGCTTCGGCGACGTGCGCGAGCTGGTCGCGGCGGCCGACGACCGGTTCGTCATCATGGCCTCCGGCGACGAGATCCGGTTGCGCTTCGATCCCAGCCATCTGCCCGCGCTTCCGGCGGGTTGGAAGCGGGATTTCCTGGTGCTGGTGGACGGCTGGTCGAAAGATGCCGACGCCAACACCGCCTTCGGCGATTCGGTCGAGCCGCTGCCTTTCCACGCGATGAGCCGCTATCCGTACCCGGCCTCGGAGCATTTCCCCGACGACGCGGCGCACCGCGCCTGGCGCAAGGAGTACAACGTGCGGCACTCGGTGAACTTCATCGGGCCGCTGGTGGCGGGGCGGTAGCTACCGGATCGACCGAAGAGCGGGATGGCGGGCGGCGCCTGCCCGGAACAGGCGGCGGTCGGCGGTGAGAAATGGACAATCGTGCTCGATGGCAAGAGCCAGGTACAGGCAGTCCCGCAAGGACATCCGGTACCGCAGGGAGAGGTCGAGAGCGCGATGAAGCCGGAGACCCGTATCGAATAACTTGGGAGCGGCGTCGGTCATGAGCCCGGAAGCTTCGCGGGCTTGCTCCGCCGAAATCTGCTTTCGGCGATGACGTTTTGCCAGGAGGCTGGCCACTTCCGCCAACAGAAGATCGGGCGCGATGAGCGAAATCTCTCCCGCCGCATAGCGATCGAAGAGCCGGACGGCGGAGGCGCCATCGGGTTCCGGCAGCACCCACTTTGCGGCCACGCTGGCGTCCAGGACGAACGTCTCGGGCATCGCTATCGCTCGCGATCCTGGCGGATCAGGGGTGCGCTATCGTCGAGTGGGGGCAGGCTCGCTCGGAAGCGCTCCAATTCCGCCCCCAAGTCCCGCAACCGCCTCAGGCGTTCCGCTTCGGCCGCCTCCGTCTCCAAGGCCCGGATGATCTCGGCATTGAGGCTTCGCCGGTTCCTTTTTGCCTGCCGCTTCATCGCCCGATAGACCGGTTCCGGCACGTTCTTGAGGGTGATGTTCACGGAACCATTTTGGAACCGTCCGCCCCTCGTTTCTAAGTCTGTGCCGATCGGGGCCGCGCCATCACGTTGTCGATCAGCCGCGTCGTGCCGAGCCAGACGGCCGCGGCAACCAACACCGGCCCGGCGATCTCCGCCACGGGCTGCAACTCCTCCGGGTCCACGATCTCGAAGTACTCGACCTGGATGCGCGGTTCGCGCTCGAACACAGCCAGCCCCGAGAGCTTCGCCTTCTCGGGATCGCTCTCGCCGCATGCGATGGCGGAGGCCGCCGCCTGGAGCGCCCGATAGAGCAACGGCGCCACCGCCCGCTCGTCGCTCGAGAGGAGCCGGTTGCGCGAACTGAGCGCCAAGCCGTCCGCTTCCCGCACCGTGGGCACTCCGACGATCGTGACCGGGAGGTCGAGGTCCGCGACCATCCGCCGGATCGCCGCCAGTTGCTGCGCGTCCTTCTCGCCGAAGTACGCGCGGTCCGGCTGGACGATGTTGAGCAGCTTGGCCACTACGGTTGCGACGCCGCGGAAATGGCCGGGGCGGAACCTGCCGCAGAGGTGCTCCGTAAGAACCTCGAGATCCACGAACGCGCGCTGCCGGCGCGGATACATCTCTGCGATCCCGGGTGCGAAGACGAGATCGGCGCCGCAGGCTTCCGCAAAGCTGACGTCGCTCGGGAGCGTGCGCGGGTAGCGCTCATAGTCGTCCGGGCGGTCGAACTGGATCGGGTTGACGAAGACGCTCACCACAACCGCGCCACACTCGGCACGCGCAGTCTCGATCAGGCGGCCGTGGCCGGCATGGAGCGCGCCCATGGTGGGCACCAGGCCGACCGTCTTCCCGGCCCGGCGGAGATCGGCCACGGCGTCTCGCAGGCCCTGAATGCCGCTTATGAGCGGAATGCTCATTTGGCGGCGGACCCCGAGCGCGCGGACGCGGCCGGATAGCGGCCCTCGCGGACGTCATCCGCGTAAGACCGGGCGGCATCCACCATCAGCTCGCCGATCCGCGCGTACTGCTTGACGAAGGGCGGCACGGGGCCTTCGAACAATCCCAGCGCGTCGTAGGAGACCAGCACCTGGCCATCGCAATAGGGGCCGGCACCGATGCCGATGGTCGGAATCCCGACCGCCGCCGTCACCGCCGCGGCGACCCCGTCCGGAATGGACTCGAGCACCATGGAGAAGGCGCCCGCGTCCTCGAGAGCGCGCGCGTCTTCGAGAAGCCTCGCGGCATCGTCCTCGCTCCGCGCCTGCTGGCGGTATCCGCCCAGCCGGTGAACCGATTGCGGCACCAGGCCGAGGTGACCCATCACGGGGATCCCGATCTCGACCAGCCGCCTGACGACGTCGAGCATCGGCCGCCCACCCTCGATCTTCACCGCCGCCGCACCGCCTTCCTGGAGCAGCCGGCCCGCATTGCGTACCGCCTCCGGAACGGTGACCTGGTAGCTGAGGAACGGCATGTCGGCGACCACCAGGGCGCGGCGCGCGCCGCGGCTCACCGCGCGGGTGTGATGCACCATGGCGTCGAGCGTCACCGGCAGCGTGGTCTCCTCGCCCATGATGACGCTGCCGAGCGAATCTCCCACCAGCAGAACGTCGATGCCGGCGCGGTCGAACAGGCGCGCCATGGTGGCGTCGTAGGCCGTGAGGAAGACGATCTTCTCGCCGCGCTGCTTCTTCACTTTGAGATCGGGGACGCGGACGCGCTTTTCAGCCATGCCAGCTACCTTCCTTCCCGCAGCAGCGCCTCGACGCGGCGGGCCTTCGCCTCGGGCAACCCGCGCCGCCGGGCCAGCTCCAGAACGTGCAGACCCGCGGACCGGTAGAGACCGCTCACGGAGGGTGCGAGCGCCGAGAGACTCCGCAAATGGAGGCGCACGGTTTCCAAATCGCCCCGTTCAATGGGTCCAGTGAGCGCCTGCTCGGGCCCCAGGGCCAGCGTGTTCTCGACCCCGGCGCGAATCAACGGAGCCAGGGCGCCGAGCGCGGTCCGCTCGCCGATGCCTGCCGCCTTCATCAGGATAGCAGCCGCGTCGATCAGGCCGGTGACGTAATTGCTCGCCATCACGGCGGCTGCATGATAGAGCGGCATCGCGCCGGGAGCGACGTGCAGCGCGCTCCCGCCCAGCAGTGCGACGATCCGCTCGCCCCACGCGACTGCGGCGGCGTCCCCGGAAACCGCAAAGGCGCAGCCGGGGAGCGCGGCCAGGCCGGCCTCGGGAGTCGCGATGGTCTGGAGAGGATGCAGCACGCCGCAAGCTACGCCGGCCCGCGCCAGCGGTTCGAGAACCTCCGGCCCGCGCCCTCCGCAGGTGTGCAGTGCGATGCCGCGGCTCGTGCCGGCCCGTGCCAGCTTGCGCGCGACGTTCGGGATCGCGGCGTCGCTTACGGCGATCAGGATGCGATCCGCGCGAAGCCGGTCGAGCGAAACGGCTGCGACGCCGATGAACTCCGCCGCGCGCGCCGCGTGCTCCGGAGTGCGGCTGGCCACGGCCACCACCGGCTCGCCGCGATCGCGCAGCAGCCGGCCGAGGGCCTGCGCCACCCGTCCCGCGCCGGCGATCCCGATCGAATCCTGGATGGACGCGCTCACGTCCGGAACAGCACCCGCTCGTTCGAAAACACCCGCACCGCCGCGTAAAACGCTACTGCGGCGTAGACCATGTTGGCGGCCATGGTGATCGCGAACGCGAGGCCGCTGTACTCGCCGAGGAAGATCTCCTTGATGAGCTGGCACACGTTGAACAACGGCACCAGCGCCAGCGCCGGCGTCAGTTGAAATCCCGGCAGCATCCCCAGAACGAGCGGAAAGATGACCACCATGATCAGCGGCGTCAGGTAGCTCTGGGCCTCTTTGAAGCTCTTGGCGAAGAGCGCGATGGCGATCATGAGCGATGCCGCCAGGAACGCCATCGGCGCAAGAGCGACAAACACCAGCGCGACGCTCCGGACGTCGAGCGGCATGTGGCCTACCGTCCGGCTCATCTCTTTGCCGAAATCGGCGAAACGGAACGAGACCACCAAGCTCACGATGCTGAGGATCGCGGTGATGAGCACGGCGGTGGTGGTGGCGAAGATCTTGCCCAGGATGACGGCGCCGCGCCGGGCGGGCGATGCGAGAACCACCTCCAGCGTGCGCCGCTCCTTCTCGCCCGCGGTCATGTCGATGGCCGGGTACATGCCGCCCGTGAACATCAACAGCACCACGAAATAGCCCACCATGCTGCCCCAGAAGAGGCCGGCCATTTTCTTTTCGGGCGCAATGTTGACGGGCTTGACGGCAAACGGGTCGGCGATCGAAACCGGCAGGCCGAGTGCGGTCAGCTTCAGCCTGATGCTGTCCTGCCGGAACGCGGCGAGAGCGGCGCGGATGCGCCCGGAGGCCACTTCCGAACTGCGCCGCGTCAGGTCGGCGTAGACCCGGACCTCGATCTTCCCCTGGCCGGGCAACTCGACCGGCTCGACGCCAGCGGCGATCTCCTTCCTTTCGATGGCGGCCTTGATATCGTCCCGCGTCGCCAGCTTGAAGCCGGCCTGCGCGAGCGCGTTCAGCAGGCCGGGGAGGCGATCGGCGTTGCGCACGGCGATGGCCGCGGCCTCGTTGCCCGCGATCTTCTCCGACGAACTGACGAACTTGCTCATCACTAGGAACAGCAGCGGTATGGCGGCCAGCGGCACCACCACCATGCTGATCAGCGTGCGGCGGTCGCGGATCGTGTCCAGCATCTCCTTTTTGTAAATGGTCAGAACCGGGCTACGATTCATGCACCCTCCGAACTGCGCCCTCGATGCCGAGAAGGTCGAGGAAGATCTCGCGCAGGCGGTGTTTGCCGGTGGCCGCGCGCAGATCCTCCATCGTGCCCACGATCTTCACACGGCCTTCGTGGATCACGGCCAGGCGGTCGCAGAGGTACTCGGCCTCCTCCATGACGTGGGTCGAAAGGACGACCGCCTTGCCTGAATCGCGAGCCTTCAGGATGAATTCCTCGATGACATGAGCCGTGGGCACGTCGAGGCCCGAGGCCGGCTCGTCGAGGATCAGGATCGGCGGATCGTGGATCAGCGTGCGGGCGATGGCGACGCGCTGGCGCATGCCGGTCGAGAGGCTGTCGATCTTGGTGTCGCCGAACGCGTCCATGCTCAGCAGCGAGAAAACCTCCGCGATGCGCGCGGTGAGCGCGGCGCCGCGGAGGCCGTTCAGCTCGCCGAAGAAGGCGAGAGTTTCGCGCGCCGTGAGGCGGAGGTAAAGACCCATGTCGGCGGAGAGAAAGCCGATGCTGCGTCGGACGGCCTCGGGCTCCTTCAGGATGTCGTGGCCGTTCAGGGACGCCGTGCCCTGGCTGGGCGTGATGACGGTGGCGAGCATTCGCAGCGTGGTGGTCTTGCCCGCGCCGTTCGGGCCGAGCAGACCGAAGATCTCTCCCGCTCGCACCTCGAACGAGACGCGATCGACGGCGTGGACGGCTCCGCCCTTGGGGCCGCGGAAGGTCTTGGTGAGTTCCTGTACTCGGATCATGCGGCTGGGGCCATTGTAGCCTAGGCCGCTGGCGCGCCGGGCTCCTCGCCGAAGGAGACGGTGAAGCTGTCCTCGGGCGTGGTTACTTCCACCCGGACCTTCTCCTTGCCCAGGGCTTCGAGAATGCGCCAGGCCGCGTCCAGCCGGCCGTGGGGCAGTGCCAGAACGGCCGCCACCGCGTGTTGCATCTCGGCCCGGGTTTGGGACAGACCCGGCGGGGGGCCTGCCGCGGCCTCGCGCAGACCATCTAGATCCAAGCCGCGCCGCCGCAGGATCTCCGCCGCCTGCTCCATCTCCGTCCGGGACAGACCCGGCTGGGGGCCTGCCGAGGCTTCGCGCAGAGCCTCGAGTTCCAAGCCGTTCCGCCGCAGGATCTCCGCCGCCACGCTCCCTTGTTCGCGCAGGAGGCCGAGAAGGAGGTGCAAAGTCCCGATGCTATGGTGCCGCAAGCGCTCCGCTTCCTCGGCCGCATACGCCAGAACGCGCTTCGACTCGTGGCTCAGGGGCAGATCCACCGAGGTTGCGGTACGCGCCTGCCGCGGGAACCGTTGCTCGATCTCCTTGCGGATCGCGAGGCCCCGATCGCGCGATTTCAGAAACGGCTCGACAACATCCCAGCTATCCCGGAGGAGTCCGAGGAGCAGATGGTGGGGCTCGATCCAAGCACTGCCGAACTCGCTCGCCTCATAACGCGCAAAGAAGATGACGCGCCGGGCCTTTTCGGTATACCGTTCGAACATGCCTCCCCCCGCGCCGATCTTAGCAGTTTTGAGCCGCCGCCTCGCCGGCCGCCAACTGCGGTGTCACGCACTCAGGCGGCCTTCCCCATCCGGGCCGAGATCCGTACTAAGATCGGGTGAGGGAGAACTCCTATCGCGAACCCTGGGCCTCCGAATCGGCAACGGGCTCTCGCTGAGCGCTTTACAGAAGCGCGCGGCGGGGCCGGAACGCCCCAGCAGCGCAGCAACCGGCAGGGGTCACGCCGGCCACGCGCTCCCGAGTTCTTGTTATGCCGAGGCCTTCTTCCCGGCGCCGGGATGGCGACGGAGAGACGCGAGCGCCCGGATTCCAGCCAGGCAGTTTCAATTCCAGCAAGTTGTGTTTGGCGTCCCGGCTATTCGCCCATGCTCTCGATATTCCGCGGGGCCGGCGAAGGCTCAGGCAACGGAGACGTTCATTGGTCATGTTAGGGGTCATCGAACCGGCCGGCTGCTCCACCTGGCGAGGGCCGTGTCCAGCGACGCGGAGCGTTGCGCGCGATCGAGTCGCCCCAGCAGTCGCCCCACAAGTTTGGCAGAAACGAAAGGACGTGTATGTCACTGACAAAAGGTCTCACTTATAAGGACTTCGGACTGGCGCAGAATCCCTTTCCCGAAGTGTCCCAACCCATCGCATTCGGCGGAATCGGCAGCAAGAACCCGCTAAGCTTCGGCTGCTTCAACGCCTCCGAGGTCCTCCACGGCAAAACGATGGAGGAGCACCTGCCTTTTGCGGGCGCCAAGTGGCATTTCGACAACCCGCTGGCCGACATGTTCGGCCCCGGCACGGCCATCGCGCCGTGGGATGACGGAAGCGGCACACTCGCGAACGCGGAGACCAAGCTCCAGGCGTTCTTCTACATGCTGTACCTGCTGGGCATCCGCAACTGGTGCTGGCACGACTTCGACTGCGTGCCGCGGGCCAAGAGCCTTCCGGAGTTCCTCGACAACCTGGACGGGGTGCTGCCGGTCATGGAGAAACTCCAGAAGCTCACCGGAATTGAGTGCGGCTGGACCACGCAGAATCTGTTCTCGCTGCCGCTTTACCGGGAGGGCGCGGCGACGGCTAACCAGCTCGGGGTGTACGCCCATGCCTGGGCCCAAACCAAGAAGATGCTCGAGGTCGGCAAGCGGCTGGGCGCGAAGAACCACGTGTTCTGGGGCGGCAGGGAAGGGTATAACCACCTGCTCGCCACGATGCTGGGCGCGGAGCAGAAGCACCTGGCGAGCTTCCTGCATATGGCGGTCGACTACGCGAAACAGATCGGCTTCACGGGCCAGTTCCTCATCGAGCCGAAGCCCTGCGAGCCGAGCACGTTCCAGTACGATCACTCGGCGCTGGTCGTCATCGGCTTCCTGGTCGGGTCCGGCCTGGACAAGAGCTTCAAGCTCAACGTCGAGACCAACCACGCGCAACTGGCGGGCTTAACGGTGATGCACGAGCTGACGGTTGCGCAGGAGCATGGGATGATCGGTGGAGTCGACGTGAACGAGGGCACGTTCGGGAACGGCTGGGACACCGACCGCTTCCTGGGCGATCCCCTGATCGCGTTCGAGATCATGCATCCGGTGCTGAAGGCCGGAGGGCTCGGCAGCGGGGTGTTCAATTTCGACGCGCACCGCTACCGCTCCAGCTTCGCGCCGATCGACCTGATTCATGCGCACATCCTCGGGATGGATTCCATTGCCTGGGGGCTGCGCACCGCGGTTGTGATTGCGGAAGACGGCGACCTCGACGCGGCGGTCCAGGCTCGCTACGAGTCCTGGAAATCCGATTTCGGCCAGAAGATCGAAGCGGGCAAAGCTAGTTTCGATGAAATCGCCGCACAGGGATGCAAGGTGCCGTGGGATCTCACGCCCGCGCAGAGCAGCCATCACGAGGCGCTGCGCTCCATCGTACTCAGAGCCACGATGCGCGCCGTCCGCAACGCCGGCTAGCCGGCGCATCGCAGCCTCAGCCTGGAACCGGCCCGCGCAGGCCGGTTCCAGGCGCCACCCAGCCTCAGTCATCCACATGGCGCCGGAAGAATGTATCGGGCGCCATCTTCTTTCTCCCCGAGAGTTCCTCAGCCATCTGGTCCATCTCCGCCGCTGGTAACGGCTCGAATGCGCGCGCCAGCGCGGCGTTCCGTTCCAGAAGATCCAGCGACGGCACTCCGACCCGGGGCGGCAGCGGCTCCTCCGCTCCCTTGGTTATCATGAGAGAATGCACGCCACAACGTTAGCCCCGATGCTCGCGCTCTTCACCTGCCTGTTGCTCTCCGCCCAGACCAGGCCGCCATCCCAGACCGCGATTGACAAGCGTGTCGAAGCGATTCTCGCGAAGATGACACTCGAGGAGAAGATCGACTACATCGGCGGCGTGGACAGCATGTTCATCCGCGCCTACCCGCAATATGGGATCCCGCGCCTCAAGATGTCGGACGGCCCGCTCGGCGTGCGCACGTGGGGGCCCTCCACCGCCTTTCCAGCCGGCATCGCCATGGCCGCGTCCTGGGACACCGCCCTGGTCAAGCGCGTCGGCGCCATGTTGGGCCAGGACGCTCGCGCCCGTGGCGTCAACTTCCTGCTCGCGCCCGGCGTGAACATCTACCGCGCGCCGCTGTGCGGCCGCAATTTCGAGTACTTCGGCGAAGATCCCTACCTGTCCTCGCGGGCCGCCGTCGCCTACATCGAAGGCGTACAGAGCCAGGGCGTCGTGGCCACCGTCAAGCACTTCATGGGGAACAACCAGGAACGGGACCGGCATGACACCAGTTCCGATATCGACGAGCGCACCCTGCGCGAAATCTACCTTCCCGCCTTCGAGGCCGCCATCAAGGAAGCCAAGGTCGGGGCCGTCATGGACTCTTACAACCTGGTCAATGGCGTGCACATGACCCAGAATGAATACCTCAACACCGAAATCGCCAGGAAGGAATGGGGGTTCGACGGCATCGTCATGTCCGACTGGGACGCCACCTATGACGGCGTCGCCGCCGCCAACGCCGGCCTCGATCTCGAGATGCCCTCCGCCAAGTTCATGAATCGCGCGAATCTCCTGCCGGCCATCCAGGAAGGCCATGTCAAGGTTGCGGTCATCGACGAGAAGGTGCGGAGAATCCTCCACAAAGCGATCGAGTTCGGCTTCTTCGACCGGGACCAGACCGACAAGAGCATTCCGCTCGACAATCCAGCCTCGCGAGCCGTCGCGCTCGAGGCCGCGCGCGGCAGCATGGTCCTGCTGAAGAATGACGCCAACCTGCTTCCGCTCCAGGCCGACAAGGTGAAGACCATCGCGGTCATCGGGCCCAACGCCGCCGTGGCGGTCCCGGGAGGCGGCGGCAGTTCCCGCGTCACGCCCTTCTCCGCCGTCAGCTTCGTGGACGGCATCAAGAAGCTGGTTGGACCGCGTGTCGAAGTCGTTTACGCCCCCGGCATCGCAGTAACGCGGGAGATCGCTCACACCACCGAATTCTTCACGGACGAGGGCCGCACGGCGCCCGGACTGAGAGGCGAGTATTTCGACAACGACACGTTCGATGGCTCGCCTGCGCTGGTGCGAACCGATCGCAACATCGATTTCGCGTTCGGGAAGAGCTACAAGGAAGGCGGCCCGAATCGTTTCGTTGTGCGCTGGACCGGCTACTACCTTCCGACCGAAGCCGGAGGGTATGACTTCCAGGTCTCCGGCGGGAACCGCTTCCGGATCTATGTCGACGACCGGCTGGTCGCCCGGATGTGGCCCGGCGAGCGCGTGATGCGGCCGCCCGCAGCGTTTTCCATGCTGGCGGGAACGTCCCACAAGATCGTGCTGGAGTACCTCAAGCGCGACGACAGCACGCAGCTTTTCTTCGGGATTACTTCGTCCGGCTACAAGCCCTTGGTACCGGCTCGCGAGGCCGCCGCCAAAGCGGATGTCGTCGTGCTCTGCGTCGGGTTCGATGCCAACACCGAAGGCGAAGGCGAAGATCGCACGTTCCAACTTCCCCCCGGCCAGGACGGCCTCATCAACGCGATCCTGGCGGCCAACAAAAAGACTATCGTCGTGCTGACGGCCGGCGGCGCGGTGGATATGACCAACTGGATCGACGAGGCGCCCGCCCTCGTGCACGTCTGGTATCCCGGAGAGGAAGGCGGCACAGCGCTGGCCCAGATCCTGTTCGGCCAGTACAGTCCGTCGGGCAAACTGCCGGCCTCCTTCGAGCGGCGCTGGCAGGACAATGCCGCCTACCCCACGTATAGCGATCCCAAGCACGTCAGGCGAATCCCCTATTCGGAAGGAGTGTTTCTCGGCTACCGCCACTTCGACCAGGGCAGCGTCAAACCGCTGTTTCCGTTCGGCTATGGGCTCTCCTACACGACGTTCCAATACGAGAACCTGCAGGTCGCTCCCTCGAACGACGGCGATGGGCTGGCCGTGGTGACGTTCCGGATCAAGAACACCGGCAGCCGCGAGGGCGCCGAGATCGCGCAGCTTTACGTCGGCGACAAGCACTCCAAGATCGAGCGCCCGGTGAAGGAACTGAAGGGGTTCGCCAAGGTGGACCTGAAGCCTGGCGAGAGCAGGACGGTGAAACTGACCTTGGATCGCCGGGCTTTCTCCTACTTCGACCCCAAGCTGCACCGGTGGACCTCGGAGCCGGGCGATTTCTCGATCCTGGTGGGCAGCTCCTCGGAAAAGATCGAGCTCGAGACCAAGTTCACGCTGGCCCGCTGACGGCGCCGGGAGAGAGCGTCGTTGCGGGCGCCCGCGGCTGCCCCTCTCACGACGTGTGCGCCGCCAGCCACTCGCGCAAGCAGGCGAAGAACTCTTCGCGCGCGGCTCTTTCGAGCCACGGGTAGTGCCCGCAGCGCTCCCACTCCCGGTACTCCAGTTGCGGAAGGTACGGCTGGAGGCTCGCCTGGATCATCCGCCCCGGATGCGGGTCGGCATCTCCGTGCAGCATGAGCACCGGCCTGCGGATTGCGGAGAACGCAGCCGGGTACACGCCTTCCTGCTGGAGGCGCACCATGTCGTCCCAGGTCTCCCGGTTCGCTCGCGCATCGCACGCGCCGAGTTCCAGCTCACCGGCGTTCGGATCGTAAGAGTAGAGTGGCAGGATCAGCCGCCCCTGGACGCGCAGGCGCTCGTCCGGATCGATGCACTCCTCCGCCAGGTTCGCCAGCCGCCGCCGGAGTTCGTCGTCCATGCGAGCGTCGAGGATCTCCCGCATGCGCGCCCGCGCGCCGATGTCGAAGGTGCCGCAGCCGATCAGGACCAGAGGTCCGGCCAGGTCCGGATGGGCTGCCGCGAAGGCCAGCGCCAGCATGGCGCCCCAGGAGGACCCAACCAGGGCCGGCCTCGGTTCCGGCGGGAGCGATTCGACCAAGTCGCGCAAGTCCGCCACATGCCGGGCCACCGTGAGCGGCTCGCCCCCGCTCCCGCGTTGGAAGGGCTCGAGGACACGAAACCCCTCCGCCAACCCCCGCGCTACCGGCGCCATCGGCCCCGGAGCGCCCGGGCCGCCGTGCAGCAGGATGACCAACGGCCCCGATTCTCCGTAGTCTCGAACCTCGATTGCGCCCCGCGCGCCCTCCGGGCTAGAGTGATTGTCAGGGGGATGCACCACCATGGCAGTGAAACCTGTTCCTGAAGGCTACCATACCGCCACGCCTTACCTGGTTGTTCCGGGCGTGGGCAGGGTCATCGACTTTCTCCAGCAGACCTTCGATGCGAAGGAGATTCACGAGCGGACGACGCGGCCCGACGGCGGCATAATGCACGCCGAGGTGAGGATCGGCGATTCACCCATCATGATGGGCGAGCCGATGGGACCGTTCGAGCCCATGCCCGGCTCCATCTATGTCTACGTGGCCGATACCGACGCCGCCTATAAGCGTGCGCTCACGGCTGGCGCCACCTCGCTCATGGAGCCCGCGGACATGTTCTACGGCGACCGCAACGCGGGTGTTCGCGACCCGGCCGGCAACGTCTGGTGGATCGGCACGCATAAGGAAGACGTCTCACCCGAGGAAATCTCGAGACGGGCCGCGCAAATGATCAAGCAGGCGCACGGCTGAACCGGCGCGGTTCGCGGGATCGGCCGGCGATCCGGAGTCGCGCCGGACGGAAGCCGGTTGCCGGCCGCGGCCACGCGCTCCGAAACTTCCGGGAATACTCCCCGGCCGGCAAGACCTGCCCGGTGACACCACGCCACGAGAGACCGGCGGCCAGACGCCGTGCTCCAATCTCCCGATCGCCCAAGGTCCACATCCGCAGTAACCCAAGCAAGTTACGGACGGCGAAGCCGGCGAAGCTGGTATGATAGCGAAGACCTCAGAAGGCGGTCGGGGCTGGCATGAGAATCGGTATTTCAACCGGCGGAGCGCTCCTCGTTGTGGTGCTGGCGATGGCGATTACGGTCACCACCCACTCCCTGCTTCAAGGCCTGCCCTTCGCGGTCCGGTTTGCGCTGTATTCCATCGCTACCTTCCTGTTGTTCGCCGTCGTCTACCGCCTGCTGAAGGCGGTTGCGTTCTGGCGACGGACCGAAGAGGCCTACCGGCTGATCTTCGAAGACGCTTCCGACGCCATCGCGATCGCGGGTCCTTCCTTGAAGATCCTCGATGTCAACTCGCGGGCCTCCGAGGTGTTCGGCCGCTCGCGGCAGGAACTGCTGCGAATGAGTCTCAAGGATCTTCTGATGGTGGAAGACCCGGGCCGGGTGGTCAAGAAGGGGGAAACGGCCCTCTACGAGCGCCGTTTTGAGCGCAAGGACGGCCAAACGATCACCGCCGAAGTCGGTGTGCGTGCGCTGCGCGACGGCCGGCTGATCGCCATCGGGCGCGACGTTACCGCGCGCCGTGGCGCGGAGGAGGCGCTGCGGGCGAGCGAGGCGCTTACACGCAGCGTGGTCTACTCCGCCGTGGACGCCATCATCACGGCGGACGAGCGCGGCGTCATCCACTCGTTCAACCCCGCCGCCGAACGCATGTTCGGCTATTCCGCCGAAGAGGCGATCGGCAAGAACCTGAGCATTCTGATGCCGCCGCCAGACCGCGACCGGCACGATTCCTACATCCAGACCTATCTCCAGACCGGCAAGACCAAGGTCATCGGCATCGGCCGGGAGGTCCAGGCTGTCCGCCAGGATGGCAAGGCGTTTCCGGTCGAGCTGGCGGTGAGCGAGATGCTCCTTCCCGGCCGCCGCATGTTCACCGGCATTGTGCACGATATCACAAACCGCAAAGCGGCCGAAGCCGTCCTCAGGGAGACCAACAGCAAGCTCCAGGCCATCATCGAGACCTCACCCCTGGCGATCCTGACGCTCGACACCTCCGGCAACGTGCTGGCCTGGAACCCCGCCGCCGAAAAAACGTTCGGCTGGAGCGCGGCGGAGGTGCTGAACCGGCCCTTGCCCATCGTTCCGGAAACCGAGCGCGCGTGGTTTCAGGAGCGAGTCCGGAGCGCCGAACCGCTTCTGGGCGCCGAGAAGCAGCGCCTGCGCAAGGACGGCTCGCTCATCGACATTACCTTGTGGACGGCGCCGCTGCGCAACCCGGCGGGAGATCTCGTCGGCGTGATGGGCATCTACGCCGACGTCACCGAGAGCAAGCAGCTCGAAGAGCAGTTCCGGCACGCCCAGAAGATGGAGGCGGTGGGGCGTCTGGCCGGGGGGATTGCCCACGACTTCAACAATATTCTCACCGTAATCACCGGCTACGGCGAGATGGTGGCGGAACGGACCGCGGGCGATCCGGTGATGAACGAGGAGATCCAGGAGATCCTCAGGGCGGCCGAGCACGCCTCCGCCCTGACCGGCCAGTTGCTGGTTTTTAGCCGCCGGCACGTGATGAGGCAGGAATCCATCGACCTGAACATGGTGGTGGCTAAGATCGAGCGCATGCTGCGCCGTATCATCGGCGAGGATATCGAGCTGGCCGCGGCTCCCGGACCGGAGCTGGCTCGCGTGCGGGCCGACTCCGCGCAGATCGAGCAGGTCATCATGAATCTCGTGGTCAACGCGCGCGACGCCATGCCCAACGGCGGCCGGCTGACCATCGAGACCGCCAATGTCGAGCTCGACGCGGCCTATGCCCGGAGCCATGCTGGAGTCAAAGAGGGCGCCTACGTGATGCTGGCCGTCAGCGACACCGGGAAAGGCATCGCTCCCGAAGTCCGGACGCGCCTGTTCGAGCCGTTCTTCACTACCAAAGAGCGGGGCAAGGGGACCGGCCTCGGGCTCTCCACCGTCTACGGCATCGTCAAGCAAAGCGGCGGTGAGATCTGGGTCTATTCGGAACTCGGGAAAGGAACGTCCTTCAAGATCTACCTGCCGCGCGTCGGCGACACAGGCCTCGTCGAGGTGCGCCCCATCGAACCCGCTCCCGCCGAGCGGGGCCAGGAGACCGTGCTGCTGGCCGAGGACGAACCCGGCGTGCGGGCGCTGGCCCGCGACGTGTTGCGCCAGCGAGGCTACCAGGTGCTCGAATCCATGGACGTCGACGACGCGCTGCGCATCTGCCGCGAACATCCCAGCCAGATCGACCTGTTGCTCACCGACGTCGTGATGCCCGTGATGAGCGGGCGCGAACTGGCCGAGCGCGCCGCCGAGATCCGCCCCGACATCAAAGTGCTCTACATGTCCGGTTACACCGATAACATCGTGGTGCACCACGGCGTGACGTCCATCGACAGGCATTTCCTGCAAAAGCCCTTCACCCCCAGGACCCTGGCCCAAAAGGTCCGCGAATCGCTCGACCGGCCGGCGTAGAGCCGGTGTGGAGCCGGCATAGAGCCAGCCTGGCGGGCGCCGATACTGTTACTATCGTGCCGATGAGACAGCACGGCTTGTTGTTCGCATTCCTGCTCGTTAGAGCGGCCATCGCGGCGGCCCCGGAGGACCCGGTGGCCGCGGTCCCAGGCGGCTCGATCCGGGGACGGCTGACCGCCGACGGAGGCGCCGCGTTCAAGGGAGTGCCTTTCGCCCGTCCCCCGCTGGGAGAGCTGCGCTGGCGGGAACCCCAGCCCGTCGAGCCGTGGGAGGGCCTTCGCGACACCAGCCGGTTTCGCGCCGCCTGCACGCAGCTTTCCGAGGGATGGAACCTGCACGACGTCACCGGCAGCTCCGAGGACTGCCTGTACCTCAACGTCGCCACGCCGGAATGGCCGCCCAAGACGCGCCGTCCGGTTCTGTTCTGGATCCACGGCGGCTCGAACACGGCCGGCTCCGGTGAAGCGGCGGCATTCGATCAGCGCACGCTGGTCGCGCGCGGCCTGGTCCTTGTGACCGTCAACTACCGGCTCGGCGCGCTGGGTTTCATGGTCCATCCGGAGCTGGTTCGCGAATCGCCACACCACGCTTCCGGCAACTACGGCCTGCTGGACCAGATCGCCGCGCTCCGCTGGGTGCGCGACAACATCGAGAAGTTCGGCGGTGACCCCGCCAGCGTCACCGTGGCCGGCGAATCGGCCGGCGCCTTCGACATCGGACTTCTGATGACCTCGCCGCTGGCCAAGGGGCTCTTCGAGCGCGCCATCGCGGAAAGCGGAGCCGTGGCCTGCTTCAGAGGATCGCTCACCAGGGCGCGCGCCGAACAGATCGGGCAGAACCTGGCGGCGGAGCTTAAGGCGCCGGCAGATGACCCGATCCGCTACTTGCGCACCGTGGCGCCCGAAAAGGTCCTGAGGGCGGCCAGGGTCGCCACGGGTGGCGATCGGGGCGGCCTCGAGTCGTCGGTGGATGGATGGGTGCTGCCGAAGGCTCCCGCGGACGTCTTTATGGAAGGCGGCAACTTCCCGGTGCCCCTCCTCATCGGGAGCAACGCTCAGGAGACGGGCGGGCCCGAGGAGGCGGCTGGTCTCAGGGAGAAGATTCGAAAGACCTACGGCGCCCTGGCGGAACGCGCGCTTCCCATGTATGGGCTGGCCGGCGATGGGCAGGGACAGACCGATCCCCTGTACGGGCCGGCGGGGCGGCAGTGGTCGACCGATGTGGAATTCCGCTGTCCCTCGGCTGCGGAAACGCTATGGCACTCTGCGGCCGGGAATCCGACATATGAATACGAGTTCGAGGAGCCACCGCCGGGTCAGCCGGCCACCGCGCACGCTTCCGAGCTGAACTTCCTGTTCGGGACGTGGCCCGCCGGCGTCCAACCCGCCCCGATGGACGAGAAGATCTCCGGCCAGATGCGAGCCTACTGGGCGAACTTCGCGCGCACGGGCGACCCCAACGGCGAAGACCTGCCGCCGTGGCCGAAGTTCACTGTGGATAAGCAGGCCTATCTGGCATTCACCGCCACCGGAGCGGCCGCGAAGTTGGAGATGCGCCGCGGGTTCTGCGAGCTCTTCATAGAGGATTGGAAGGCCCGGACGGCAAAGTGAACGGGCCCGCTCGCCACCCGGTTGGGCCGGTTCGTCAATCGCGCGGCCGGCTCGCGACCGCTTTGCGGTAAGCTACGGGTCAGATGAGAAGCGAGCTCCATCGCAAGCTCGGAAAGTACGCGCTGTATTTCGTCTTCTGGACCGCGATTGGTTTTTTCTACGCTTCCCAGAGCATCGTGCAGAAGTTCGTCACGCACGAGCCCACCCCGTTGTGGCACTATCTGGCGTCCTGGCTTACAGGGTTCTACATCTGGGGCTTGCTGACGCCCGGCATCCTCTGGCTCGCCCGGCGATTCCCCATCGAACGGAAGAACTGGCTGCGCAGGACCGCCCTCCACCTGCTGTTCAGCGTGGCCGTCGCCATCATCCAGCTCACATTGGAGAGCGCGGTTCTGCCGCTCCTGGGCGTCTTCCCGTCGGTCATGAAGAGCTTCGGGGCAACGCTGGCCTTCCTGCTGATCATCGGCTTTCACAACGCCATCCTCATGTACTGGATGATCCTGGGTGTCCACTACGGCCTGCGCTATTACCGCAGGTACCAGGAACGCGAGAAGCAGGCCCTCAGGCTGGAACTCGACGCTTCCGAGTTGAAGACGCAACTCGCGCGGGCGCAGCTTGGCGCGCTGAAGATGCAGCTCCAGCCGCACTTCCTCTTCAACACGCTGAACGCCATTATGGTGCTGGTGCGCCAGCAGAAGGGCCGCGAGGCCGAGGAGACGCTGGGCCGCCTCGGCGACCTGCTGCGCTCGGTTCTCGAGGACGTCGAGGCGCAGGAGGTGCCGCTTCGCCGCGAGCTCGAGTACCTGGAGCTGTATCTCTCGATCGAGCAGGTTCGCTTTCAGGACCGCCTGAAGATCGAAATCGCCGCCGATCCCGCGGCCCTCGACGCCCAGGTGCCTCACATGGGCTTGCAGCCTCTCGTGGAGAACGCCATCCGTCACGGCATCGGGCGAAGCTCGGCGGCCGGAAAGATCCGGATCGGCGCCTGCCGCGTGAACGGGACCCTCGAAGTCACGGTGCAGGACGACGGTCCCGGCCTCCCGCCCGACGATTCCGGCCAGAGCGGCGGCATCGGTCTGGCGAATACCCGGGCGCGTCTCCACCGGCTCTACGGCGATGCGGCGCGGCTGACCCTCGCCAATGGCGAGCACGGCGGTGCGGTGGCGACCATGCTGGTGCCGTACCACGCCGCCCCCGACGCTACGATAACCCATGCTCCTGACGACACTGATCGTTGACGACGAGCCCCTGGCGCGCGAGGGCTTGCGCATGTTGCTGGCCGGCGACCCCGAGGTTGCGGCGATTCACGAAGCTAGAGACGGCCGCGAAGCCGTGGCGGCCATCCTGAACGCGCGGCCGGACCTCGTCTTCCTGGACGTGCAGATGCCGGAGATGGACGGCTTCGCGGTTGTCGGCCAGGTCGGCGCGGAACGCATGCCCGCGGTCGTATTCGTTACCGCGCACGACCGGTACGCGATTCAGGCTTTCGAGATCAACGCCATCGACT
>Ga0182021_10001609_pt1 | contig 26121 bp, 24 predicted proteins | sample 612E3MmetaG_FD_120493 | JGI IMG/M metagenome (GOLD analysis project Ga0182021, IMG submission 120493) | Permafrost microbial communities from Stordalen Mire, Sweden - 612E3M metaG (Illumina Assembly) | ecosystem: Environmental > Terrestrial > Soil > Wetlands > Permafrost | place: Sweden... | reverse complement strand
TGGTCCTTCTGCGTGACTTGAATACTCAGGGGTGAACGTCCCATACCCCAAGTATGCGCCAAAACATTTTGAATTGGAATTGTTTTTTAGAATGTTTTCAGGCGGTCATAGCACTAGTGGTCTGCGGCAAGCGGAGTAACGAGTATGCACTTGGCTGTGGGGCAGCCAATCGTGGCTGCCGCCGGCTTTCAGCCGGCGACTCCGGCTGCGAAGACTCGCGACGACGCGAAAAAGCCGCCTAGAAAGGCGGCTGCGGGCAGGATTGCCCGCCCCACAAGACAGGCAAAACTTCGAGCCGTTGCGCGGACGCTCTCGACACTCTTTCTAGAAGCGTTTCAACGCGCGCAGCAGCGAGGCCGTGGTGCCGCCGGAATGCAGCGCCACCGAGTGAACCGGTTTCCAGTTCTCGTCCACGGTCCCGATGTAGGCGGCGGCCTGGCGGGCGCTGCCCATCAGGATGACCGTGTACTTGCGGTCCGCGTAGCCCAGCGCGCGGTATTGAAGCTCGCCCGACTCGCTCTGCCAGCGGTCGGAGGCGGGCTTGCCCAGTTTCTGCAACACGGCGAAATAGTCGTCGCGGGCGGTCAGGGCGAGGTACTGCTGATCCTTGGTGGTGAAAACCACGCCCTGCCGGACTTCGCCCACCTGAGTCAGGCGGAGGGCCCCAAAGCAGAGGAGAATGGCAAACGGCAGCGAGGCGCCGATCAGCTTGAAGATGCGGCGGTCGCTCGATTCCAGCCGGATGCCTACCACGGGCGCATGCGCGCCGCGCTCCCCAACGGCCCCGGAGGCCAGGACGGAGCCACCCACCGCAACGGGCATCTCGATCACGCGCCGCTGGTACGGCCACAAAGTGCCGCCCTTGAATTCCAGTTCCCGGTTCAAGCCGACAATCAGGACCGGATCGTCGACGCGCGACACTTCACCCACCAGCCGCCGCGAGATCCACACCTCCACGCCGCTCTTGCAATTGACCACCAGGATCTCCGACCACGTGGCCTTCCGGAAGAGCCACTCGTTGTGCTCGATGTTGACAATCGGCGGATAAAACGAGAATGGCCGGGTGGTCAGATGGTCGAGCGAGGGCGGGATGGGCGGGGAGGCCATGTGACGTACCTACCGTAAGTGTACCTTTTGAAGTGGCGCGGAGGAGGGGGAAGGGGTTACTTGCGCCCCACCAGACGCAGCCGCACACTGAACGCGCGGGCCTGTCCTCCTCCGTACCTCAGGAATTGGGGGGTCCCTTGCACATTGTTCACCACGTTGGCGTTCAGGGTGCCAGTCAGATTGTTGTAGCCAAACCGCCAGGCCCAAAAGTAGTGCAAAGCGTGAAACTTGCGCTCGAAATGCAGGTTGAGGTTGAAGTAATCGGGAAAGCGCCGGGATGCCGGCGGCCCCACCATGAAACCATCCTCGTCCACCACTCCGAACGGAAAACCCGTGCGGTATTCCACCAGGTATGCCGCCGTGGTGTTGCGCACAAGAAATTCCAGCTTCCCCGGCAGGAAGCGTTTGGGCAGCGGGGCCACACCCCACATGTGGAAGCGATTGGGCGTGTCCCAGGAGAACGGCCCCGGCGCCTGCGGGCCGAAGATGGGGTTCTCCAGGCTGTAATCCACCACGGCGTTGGTGCGCGAGGCGGACCGGGTGTACCCGGCGAACCATTCGAACTGGCCCGCGAACGTGCGCCGTACACTGAAATCGACCGCGTCGTAGCGGTCGCGGCGGGTGTTCCGCAACTGGTAGGTGGCGCCGTTGAAGAGGGCCGGATCCAGCTCCGCGGCGGGCGTCTCGAACACCAACCCGCGGCTCCCCGTGCGCCGCGTGTATCCGGCCTTGGCATAGAAATCGCGCGGCAGCTTGCGCTCCACGGTGAAGCTGCCCGTGCGGTAGTAAGGCACTTCGAGGGCCTGCTCGTTCACCTGAAAAGCGGTTGGCACGGGGCCGTGCACGATTCCTCCCGGCAGGAAAAACGTCGAAAGGCTCACCTGGTCCTGCTGGCGTGTAATGGCGCCCAGGCCGATGGCGTCGTAGTACACGCCCCAACCGGCCGAGAACTTGATATCCCGCAGGCTGCGCGGCGCCCACGTCGCCGAAAAGCGCGGCGCCACCTCCAGATCGCGGACAATCTCGTTCCATTCCGCGCGCACCCCCGCTTCCAGCACCAGCCCTTCGCGCGGCGTCCAATGGTCCTGAATGTACTGCGCGGCCTCGAAGTTCTTGCGCGCCTGAAAGGGACTGCCCTGGAAGGAAACGTAGCGGGCCACCGAACCGTCGTCGCGCAGGACCTCGTAGTCGTGGCGCACGACATGCTGGTGAAACGCCTCCCGCTCGAAATCGATCCCGAATTTCAACTGGTGGGTGCCGTGGAAATGCGCCGTGGGCAGAAACAGGTTGGCGATCCACTGCTGCCGGTACGAGTGGCGGCTCAGGTTGGCGAAAAAGTTTCCCAGGTTCCCGAAGGGCGTGATTTCGTACAACTGGATGCCTTGCGGCGAGTCGCGCAGCAGCGTGCGGTCGTCGGCGAAGCCCACATCGAGCAGCGCCCCGCGCCCGAAGTAATGCTGGTCGCGAATGGCGCTCATGAAGAGCGTCTGGCGATGATTGGTGGTGGTCTCGAGGGGGTTTAAAATGCCGAGGCCGAAGTGGGTGGCGTCGGAGAGATTGAACAGGAAGCTGCCAGTGAGGGTATTGGCGTGCGTCAGGTTGACCTGGAATCGCGAAAGGTCGCTGGCGGTAAGCCCGTTGGTCCGGTTCTGCCCGCTGGGCAGCCCGCTTATGGTGTCCACGCTGTAGAAGGCGTCGAACCCGTTGTGAAACCACGCGCGCCCCTTGGCCAACGGCCCGGAGAACTCCAGCCGCGGCGTCCACTTGTTCACGTGGATGCCGCTCTCGGAGGAAATCCCGGGAAAGAAATTCGTGACCCCGAAGCGCCAGCGGTCGTCGCCCATCTTGGTGGTGAGGTTCAGTACGCCGGCGGAGCCTCTGCCATTGTCGGCCGAGAAGCGGCTGTTCTCCACGTCCATGGATTGGATGGTTTCGATGTTGACGCGCGCCTCCAGGCGGCCGGTCACGGGGTCGGAAACGTTGAAGCCATCGAGCGTGTAGTTGGTCTGGCTGGTATCGCCTCCGTTGAAGTGGGCCCGGCCGGCGTTGTCCTGCACCACCCCGTCCATCATGGGCAGGGCGTTGCGATAGTCCTGCGGCGCGGGGTATGGAATGGCCTGGATTTCGGCGTTGGAGAGTTCTTTGTGATCGGAGGGCTGCTGCAAGTCGATGGCCGGAGGCGAATAGGCGACATCGATCCGCTCCGAGAATTCCTGCTGGTGGTTGAGCTCGATGGTGAGCTGAGCGGAAGCGGCGTCAAACCGCTGCCCGTGTCCCTGGTAGAGGTAGAAGCCCAAACGCTCGGCGCGCATGGAGTACTCCCCGGCGGCGGGCAGATTCAAGCGGAAGTTGCCGGCCAGGTCGGAAGAGGCCACCGCGGCAGCGCCGCCCACGGCCGCCCGCAGTTCCACGCGCGCCCCGGCGATGCCGGCCCCGTTTTCATCCACCACGCGGCCCGAGACGGAGATCTGCGCCTGAAGGCCGGCGCACGCAAGCAGAAGACCCAGACCCAGTCGCGCACTGTGGGGACACCTTGCCATGGCGGGTTCGTACGCCTGAGGTACGCCTGCTCACCGACCAGCATACAACGTCGCACGGCCTACGCAGCCGGACACGGTGGAATCCCCACTCCGCCATCCTCCAGCGCGGCGCCCACGCGCAGGATGAGCGCCTCCTCCCACGCCGGTCCGACAATCTGAATCCCCATGGGCAAGCCGCTCGCCCCCAATCCGCAGGGGAGCGCGAGCGCCGGCAGGCCCAGCACGTTGATGCCGCGAACCAGGCGCGTGACGGCCAGGCGCACGTCCTCGTCCCGGCCTCCCAGCCGGACCGTGGCGTCGCCAATGCGCGGGGCGGCGGTCGGCGTGGTCGGGAACATCAGGCAATCCACTTCGGACCAGACCCGGTCGAATTCGCGGATCAGCAGGCGGCGCAGCCGCTGCGCGTTGATGTAGTCGGTGGCCGGCACCAGGCGGCCCTGGTCGAACAGGGCGAGCACGTCCGGGCCGAACTTCTCCCGGTGTTCCAGGTGCGGCTCGGCCACGGCCGCGGCTTCCGCCAACTGGATGACGCGGCCGACGGTATTCAGCGCGGCGATATCCGGGACCCGCACCGGTTTGACCAGCGCGCCCAGCGATTGGGCCCGCGCGAAGACTCCGCGGACCGAAGACTCCACGCCGGCGTCCAGATGGTCGAAGTAGAAGTTCGTGGGGAAACCGATGCGCAGTTGGCGAATGGAGCAGCCGTCGTCGGGAATGAAGTCCACCACCGGGTGGCGCGACGAGGTGGGGTCGCGGCGGTCGTAGCCGGCGATGGCGTTCAGCACCATGGCGGCATCGCGCACCGAGCGGGCCAGCGGGCCCATGTGATCGAGGCTGTAAGCCAGGGGCAGGGCGCCATAACGGCTCACCCGGCCATAGGTGGGCTTGAGCCCCACCACGCCGCAAAACGCGGCGGGGATGCGGATGGAGCCGCCCGTATCGCTGCCCATGGCGGCGTAGACCATCTGGGCGGCCACCGCCGCGCCCGAACCGCCGCTCGACCCGCCCGGGCTGTGCTTGGGATTCCATGGATTACTCACCGGCCCGTAGTGCGGATTGGCCGAGGTGATGCCGTAGGCCATCTCGTGCATGTTGAGCTTGCCGAACATCACGGCGCCGGCCGCCCGCAGCCGTTCCACCACGGCCGCGTCGATGGCCGGAACATAATCTTCGTAGACCTTCGAGCCGCAGGTGGTCCGCGTGCCGCGTGTCAGGAACAGGTCTTTCACGGCGACGGGGATTCCGTGCAGCGGACCGCGATCGCGGCCGGCGGCCAGCTCGGCATCCGCCTGCCGCGCCTGTTCCAGCGCCTGTTCGGCGGTGACGGTGAGGAACGCGTTGAGCTTGGGATTGAGGCGCGCGATGCGCGCGTGGGCGGCGGCCGCCAGTTCAACGGCCGAGACACGGCGCGCCCGCAGCGCATCGGCGGCTTCCCGTATGGTCACTTGCCGTCCTCCTCCAGGCGCCACCCGGTGGCCGGTTCCACGCCGGGATCCAGGTCTTTCACCAGCGGACGGAAGGCTGCTTCCAGCGCTTCGAGCGGCCCCGCGACGCGGTTGAGCTGGGCGGGATCGACCTCCATGCCGCTAGCCTTCGCGATGGCTTTCCAATCTTTCATGCGCCCTCCAACGACAGCGGATCTTCCTGGTCCTGCCGCGCGGTCCAATGCGCCCCGGCCAGCACGATCATGGAAGCCGCGAAGCTCCACAGCAGGATGGCGACGGAGTGCTCGAAGATCAGGTACTCGCGGTGGAGTTTGGCCTGCAACATGGGAGCGACCAGCAGATTGACGTACTTGAGCGCTTCGAGCGCCAGCCCCACCACAATGGCCACGGGAACCACGCGGGCCGGCTCGACCTTCCGGTTGGGCAGCAGCCAATACACCAGAAACAGCGCCAGAATCGAGATCGGCACGGCCGCCAGTTTGAACATCAGCAGGTTCAACCAGATCCCCAGTCCGGCTTTGAAGCTGCTCGCCGCCGACAGCCACTGGCTGTTCAGGGCCGTCAGCATCAGGGAGAACAGCGCCAGGCCGCCGCACACAAAAATGAGGCCCAGGCTGATGAGCTGGTTCTTGATATAGGAGCGGTTCTTGGCGACTCCCCAGGCGCGGTTGAGGGCCACCTCGAGCGGCTCGAAGATGCCGTTGGCGGTGAACAGAAGCAGAAACATGGAAGTGAGGTGGACCTTGCCGTTCACCCTGAACCACGCCTGGAGGTTCTTCACCATGAACTGGCCCGTCTCACCGGCGAAAGAATCGCCGATGGCCAGGTAGATGGCCTGTTCGGCCGCGCGCCAATGCAGCACATCGCGGCAGAACGACGTGATGACGATGAGAAACGGATAGGTGGACAGCAACACGCTGGCGGCAATGGCGAGGGCGTAGACGTGCGCCTCGGTCTGCGCCAGGTAGTGGAGAGTGGGCCGCCAGCGCAACCACCACAGCCCGCGGTTTTCAGGGAGGATCGTGGGGAGCAAGTTCCAGCTTAACTCGGGTGGATCACCGCGGAGACGCGGAGACGCAGAGGAAGACAAAGGCGAGGAGGAGTACATGGCCGGTTGTGGCTGGCACGTCTTCCCCGGGCTTGGCGCGCAGAGGAAGCGGAGAATGATGGGGCCGAGGGGGCGGAAGCTGGGACTTTGTAGGCCGGGGGAACGGCGAAGGGCCCGAGATGGGCCGAGGAGATCCCAGACTTACCGAGGTTCGCGGAATACAGTGGCACACCGAGCCGCGAGCGTTAGAGAGCGGTCTGGTCACTGTATTGGGCGAACATCGGTAATATGACTATAATAGTCATATGAAGGCGATTCCCATTGCGGAGCTTAAGAGCCGGCTCAGCGCCTACATTCAGCTTGCTCGCGCCGGAGAGGAAATTCTGATACGCGACCGGAACCTCCCGGTCGCCAAGCTGGTGCCTCTGGGAGCTGCGGACATCGACAGCGAAGAACTCGCGCTGGCCGCGGCGGGGAAACTGGCGTTGCCTGAAGAGGTTCTGGACGAGGAGGCGTTCTGGTCGGTGGGGCGGAAAGCGCGGATGGCCGCCCGGTCGGCTTTAGCGGTTCGACAAGCGGTGTCCAGGGACCGCGAGGAACGGGATGCCCGCATTCTGGGACGCTAGCGCCCTGGTGCCGCTGTGCGTGCCGGGCCAGGCCGATTTGCGCGGGCGGCATCTACTGGCCGAGTACAAGCCGGTGGTGTGGTGGGGCACGCCGGTCGAAATGGCCGGCGCCTTCGCGCGCTTGCGGCGGAAAGGCCATCTGACTCCGGCGCAGGCGGAAGCGGCGCGCCGGCGCATGGCGATGCTACGCCGGACGTGGCGGGAAGTGCAGCCCAGTCCCGAGATTCGCGAACTGGCGGAAGATCGCCTCGAGCGGCACGAGCTCCGCGCCGCGGACGCCCTGCAACTGGCCGCGGCACTGGTGTGGTGCAACCGGCGTCCCGCGCGGCGTCACTTCATTTGTCTGGACGGGAAGCTGCGGATCGCGGCGAGGGCGGAAGGGTTCACCGAGGTGGAGTTGTAGGGGTTACCGTGCGGACAACACTATCCTGGAAGATGACGCGATCGGAGCAGTCCGGGCACATGCCCAAACGAACAAACTCTCCATGGGCAGGGCTGCGTCGGAGCTGATCCGCCGCGGGGTGCGTTATCGACTCGGAACCAGGAAGCTCAATGGCCTGCCGGTGTTCGATGCGCCGGACGATTTTCCGGCGATTTCGACCGAACGCGTGCGGGAGCTGCTGGACGAGGAATGAACCGGCACCTGCTGGGCTTGAAGGTCCGTCGTCGCCCCGCGAATCGAGGCGTTCGCCTTGTTGACGTCCACCTCGACGACGAGTTCGAGCTGGTTGTCGGCGGGCATGGGATCGGGCGTAAAATGGAGTTATGGCGAAATCGGCGTTGAAGACCCCCGCTGGACGAAACGGTCGTCCGCTGAAGGAACAGCCGAAGGTCTCCGAACTTGGCAGAGAACTGGACAGGCTCCGTGCACGCTATGTTGCCGGTGGTGGGAAACTACTGAACCGGCGTGAACTGGAGCGCGAGATCGCCGAGCGCCGGGGACTGAAATAGCGGCGCAAGCGCCAATCCGTACCTTCCTCGACAGCGGTGTGTTGATAACGGCTTTCAAAGGCCAACCCTTGCCGGGCGGACCGGCAGTCGCGCTTCTTAAGGATACTGATCGGATCTTCCTCAGCAGCCCGTACGTGCATCTTGAAGTATGCCCGAAAGCTCTCTTCCATAAGCAACGGGCCGAGTACGCCTTCTACCAACGGTACTTCGAGCGGGCCGTCATGGCGCGGAGTCTAAAGGCGCTGCTGACGCTTGCCGCCGATGAAGCCGCTCGCTCGGGAGTGGGCCCCATGGATGCCCTCCATCTCGCCGCGGCGCACTTGCTGAAGGCCGACGAATTCATCACAACGGAAAGACCTGGGAGGTCCATCTACCGCTCCGCTCTCGTCAAGATCGTCTACCTGTTCGGCTGACCCTCGTTACGCGAAGTGGTACTTATTGCCCGCCTCGTCCCAGAGAATCTTCTTCTGGTTCTTGAACGAGAGCGTGGCCATGTGGCCGGAAATCGCCGCCTGCTGTCCCACCGGCGGCGGCGCGATGGGCTTTTCGTTGCCCAGCACCGACTGGATGAAATTGCGGAAGTGGTTGATGGCGCCGTCGGCTTCCTTGAAATCTTTCTGGCCGTTGAGGTGGATGGGCTGGCGCGCCTTGACGCTGGCGGGCGGCTTGCCCTTGAAGGCCTCGGGCGTGAAGTACAGGTCCTGGCGGTTCATCACCTCGATGGTCCCTTCGTTGCCGCACACCTGCTCGCCGTAGCCATAGCGCTCGTTGCCGAAATAGCACGAGTAGTCGATGTGGAAGCCGCCGTCGTACTCGTAGATGGCGCTGAGCGTGTCGGGCACCTCGCGGTCGTCGGTCTTGTCGGTCCAGCGGTAGATGCCCCCGGACGCCGTGCAGGAGCGCGGCACGGTCTTGTCGAGCATGAAATTGACGATGTCGGTCTGGTGCACCAGCAGGTCGGTCGAGATGCCGCCCGAATAATCCCAGTAGAGGCGCCACTGGAAGTAGCGCCGGGAGTCCCACGGCCGCTTGGGCGCCGGGCCCAGGAAGCGGTTCCAGTCGGTGTTCCGGGGAGTGGCTTCGGGCGGAATGACGTAGCGCCAGGCGGGGTCGTCGGGCAGCGAATTGCGGTACCAGAAAGCGCGCACGTAGTGCACGTCGCCGATCTGACCTTGCTGAATCAGCTCCTTGGCTTTCTTGTAGAGCGTCGAACTGCGGTTCTGCGTGCCCACCTGCACGATCTTGCCGGACTGCTCCCAGGCGCGCACGATCTCGAAACCCTCCTCGATGGTGTGGGCCAGGGGCTTTTCGATATAGACGTGCTTGCCGGCCTGGAGCGCCGCGATGGTCATGTCGTGGTGCAGGTGCTCGGGGGTCATGATGAAGACCGCGTCGACGGACTTGTCGGCCAGCAGGTCGCGGTAGTCCAGGTAGGTGGTGGGCACGCTTCCCCAGACGGTCTGCATGCGGTCCTTGGCGCGCGCGATGTAGCCCTGGTAGGTGTCGCAGATGGCCGTGATCTTCACATCGTCGGGCGACGCGGAATGCAGCCAGTCGAGACCGGCGTAACCGCGGGTGCCCACGCCGATCCAGCCGATATTGACCTTTTCGTTGGCGCCCCGCGCGGGTAGCACCGCCGGTCCAGCGGCAACGGCGGCCGCCTTCAGGAAATCGCGGCGATTGATCTCGTCCCGCATAATACCTCCGATTCGATGATAGCGTGGGGCAGACGATCGTTTTGGGTCGTCTGCCAACCTTCCATGCCAAGTACACGATTTCGCAAATATGATTGCGTATCCCGTGGTGGGGCAGGCGGTGCCGCCTGCCCGCGGCCGAGCGAAGCTCGCCGCGTCCCGCTGCGCGGGCCGCCGGCCCCACCAGGCTTTCGGAATACGTCACCGTAATTCGAATCGGGGTGCTAAGTCATCCGCAAGGCTGCGGAACTTCGCCTTGCGTTTCGGCGTATTATCTTTCATGAGAAGGGTTTGATGGCCACAATCCCATTGCGTATCGACTCCGTCGTAAAGCGGTTTGGGGAACTGACCGCGGTTGCCGGCATTTCGCTCGATGTTCAGGAACGCACGTGCCTGGGCCTGCTCGGCCCCAATGGGGCGGGCAAATCCACCCTCATCCGCGGCATTGCCGGCCGCGTCCGGCTGGATTCGGGCAGCATAGAGGTATTTGGCCAGCCGGCCGACTCGGCGGCGGCCCGCGCGGAACTGGGCTGGGCGCCCCAGGAGTTGGCGCTCTACCCGCTGCTCACCTGCCGCGAGAACCTGGAGGCTTTCGGCCAATACCAGGGTCTGCGCGGCCAAGCGCTGCGCGGCGCCATCGAGTGGTGCCTGGAGTGGGCCGCTCTCGCCGACCGTGCCGGTACCACCGTGAAGAGTCTGTCGGGCGGCATGCAGCGCCGTTTGAATATGGCCGCGGGGCTGATCCATCGCCCGCGCCTGGTGCTGCTGGACGAGCCCACCGCGGGCGTCGATCCGCAAGCGCGCAATCGCATCTTCGAGATGGTCGAAGAGCTGCGCACCGAAGGCACCACGGTCATCTACACCACGCATTACATGGAAGAAGCCGAGCGGCTCTGCGACCGCATCGCCATCGTGGATCATGGCCGGATGATTGCCCTGGGCACCAAGGAAGAGCTGGTGGCGCAATCGTTCGGCGGCCGCAGCGACGTGCTGATGCGTTTCGCCGGTACCGTTCAAAACGGGGCGGAATGGGCTGCCTTGCGCGGCGGCACGGTGGAGGATGGGGTGGGCCATTTCTCGGTGGAACAGCCCACCGAAATCGCCTCGCTGCTGGACGCGGCCGCTCGCGACGGTCTCGAGGCGATCGATGTCACCCTGCGCCGGCCCAATCTCGAATCCGTGTTTCTGCAACTCACCGGAAGGGGTCTTCGCCAATGATCGCCGTCATCGTCCGCACCGGCTTCAAAGCCCTCCGCCGCGACCGCGGGGCGTTCCTTCTCTCGTTCATTCTGCCCATCGCGTTCTTCAGCATCTTCGCCACCATCATGGGTGGCATGGGCAGCGGCAGCGCCACGGCGCGCGTGAGCGTGCTGGTGGTGGACGAAGACCGCACCGTGGTTTCCGAGCGCCTGGTTCGCGGTTTGCGCCGCGAGCCATCGCTCGCCGCCAGCACACGTCCCGCGACAAAGAAGGGCCAGCCCATCGCGCCCGAGTACACGGCGGCCACCGCCGAGGCCGCGGTGAAACAGGGCGTGGCTCCCGCCGCGCTGATCATCCCCAAGGGATTTGGCGCCAACCCCGTCGCCTTCGGACCGGGAACCGGCCGCCAGCCCATCCGGATTCTGCACGACAGCTCCGACCCCGTCGCCGCCCAAATGTTGGCCGGATTGCTGCAAAAAGTGGTGATGACCTCTCTGCCCGACAGCATGGCGAGCGTGGGCATGAAGTATTTTGAGAGTGCCAGCGGCGGCCTGACGCCGCAGCAGCGTAAGGATATTGAATCCAACCTGTCGAAGTTCAGCGACCAGATGCGGCAGCGCGACCAATCCGCCAATGCCCCGCCCGCGAACAACGGCAACCAGGCCGGCGGGATGGTGGCCATCGACATGCGCGACGTGGTGGGCGAGAACAAGCGCAGCCCCATGGTGGCGTTCTCCGCGGCCGGCATCGGCGTCATGTTCCTGCTGTTCACCGCCAGCGCCTCCGCCGGCAGCCTGCTGAATGAAGCCGAGTGCGGCACGCTCGACCGCATCCTGAGCGCGCGCGTGAGCATGACCACGCTCCTCGCCGGCAAGATGACTTTCTGCGCGCTGCTGGCCTTCCTGCAACTCGCGCTGATGTTCCTGTGGGGCGCGGCCGTCTTTCACCTGGAGCTATTCACGCACCTGCCCGGCTTCCTTGTAATGACCGCCGCCACCTCGTTCGCCGTAGCGTCGTTCGGCATACTGCTGGCCACCATTTCGCGCTCCCGCGGACAGCAGGCGGCCCTCTCGACGCTGCTGATCCTCACCATGTCGGCCATTGGCGGCAGCATGTTCCCGCGCTTCCTCATGCCCGAAGCCATGAAAACAGCCGGCCTGTTCACCTTCAACGCCTGGGCCATCGATGGCTACACCAAGGTGTTCTGGCGCGACGAGCCCGTCTCGCACCTGGCGCCGCAAGTGGCCGTGCTGATTGGCTCCGGCATGTTGCTGTTCCTGATCGCCCGCCGCTTCGCCCGCAAATGGGAATACCAGTAGGGCCGATGTATTACTATCCATCATTTTCTTCGCGTGCCGCGACGAATTTCCGGGGCGCTATGTGGGGCAGGCTTGCAGCCTGCGGCGGATTGTGAATCCGCCTGCCGCCCTTGGATGCGCCCGCCACGACCGCGGAGAACTGCCACCACTCGTTGCGGCTTGCCGCTATGCGGGGCAGGATGAAACTCTGCGCGTTGTCCTTTGTCCACCCTCCAGGCTGGACCCTGTCAATAGGACATTTCTACTTTGCCCAAATAGGACATTATCACTTTGCCGCGACACTGGCAGCGAGCTAACCAAGCCCCGTTGCCGGATGCTATCATTCGACGCTGATGGGCTGCCGCTGGCTCGCCCTGGCGGCCCACCGTAAGGAGATCTCATGTTCTGCCACAAGTGCGGCACCCAGGTCGGCTCCGGTGTTCAATTCTGTCCCAACTGCGGGGAGCCGCTCGCCGCCCCCAGCGCTTTCGGCGGCGCCGCTCCGCCCGTCTGGACGCCCCCCGCCGGCGTACAGGCCCGGCCCGGCTATTGGGTGGGGCAGGGATGGCAAATGGTGAAAGCCGACATCGGCACGTTCATTCTGCTCACGATCGTCTTCGCGGTCCTCAACGGCATGGTGCCGATGATCCTGCAAGGCCCCCTCTTCGCCGGTTTTCACATCTTCTGCATGAAAAAGCTGCTCAATCGCCGGACCGATTTCGCCGACTTTTTCAAGGGCTTCAATTTCTTCGTGCCGACGCTGGTGGCGTCGCTCGCGATCGGGCTTCTTGTTTTCTGCGGCACGCTGTTCTGCATTATTCCGGGGTTGGTGGTGGCCGCCATGTTCGAGTTCACCTACCTGTTCATCGTGGACAAGCGTATGGACTTCTGGCCGGCCATGCAGGCCAGTCACGCAGTGATCAAGAACGACTATTTCGGCTTCACCATGTTCCTGCTGCTGATGGCGCTGGTGGATATCCTCGGGGTGGTGTGCTGCCTGGTCGGCGTGCTGGTCGCCTTCCCGGTGACGTTGGCCGCCATTACCGTGGCTTACAAAGACATTGTGGGCTTCGATCCACAAACCGCGGAAACGCTCTGATGGCGGCGCGCGGCATCCTCATCCGCGCCGCCGGGGCGGCCCTTCTGCTGGCCGTCTTGTGGCACTTCACGCCGCCCGAACCGGGGTTCCGGCTCTGTGGATTCCGCTGGCTGACGGGCCGCCCCTGTCCCTTTTGCGGCCTCACCCACGCTCTGTTCGCCCTGGCGAAAGGGCATTGGGGCGATGCCATCCGCTTCAATGGCCTGAGCCCGCTGGCCTTCGCGATGCTCTTGGCGCTGCCCTGGAACTGCCGCCTCCGGGGCCATCTCTGGACGGCCGGCCTGGCTGCCTTTGCCGTCTACGGGATCTGCCGCGCGGTTCTCCCCGCGATTTGGCCGGTCTGACCATGTCCTCGGATCTCAAGGCCGCTTTCAAATACGTCTGGCTGGTTGTCTCTTTGGTGACGGGATGCGCCGTTCTGGCGCCCTTTGTGTTCCCTCCGGCGGCGCTGCATTCGTTGTTCCCCGCTTGTGTGGCGCGGGCGAAATACCACACCGGGTGTCCGCTGTGTGGCATGACTACCGCGTTTATCGATTTGGCCGGCGGCCGATGGCGCGATGCGCGGGCCGCCAACTCGGGTGCCATCCCGTTGTTCCTCGCCTGGCTGGTCAATCTGGTGGTGGCGCTCGCCTACTGGCTGCCTGCCGCCGGCCGCGCTCTGGCGGCCTGGACGGCGCGCGGTCCCGGCGCTAAAGGAGAAACGTCATGCAAGTGCTAAGTTTGGTTTGGGGTATCGTTGCGGTTCTCGGAATGGGGGTCGCGTTCCTGCCCTGCCTCGGCGCGCTCAACTGGCTGAATATTCCTTTCTCTCTGGCAGGCCTCATAGTGAGTGTCATCGCCACTTCGCAAGCGTCTCCGGATAAGAAGAACACGGCGATTGGCGGAATCGTCCTGTGCGCCTTCGCGGCCGGGTTGGGGCTGATCCGCCTGGTGCTGGGTGGCGGCATACTGTAGAGCCGCACCGGGAGCACGAAGCGCCGGCGGACCCGCCCAGCGTCCGTTCGGCGGCGAGCCTCCTCTCGACTACAATAGATGCAGGATCGCAGCTCGGAAAGGGGCCTCGTTCGTTGCTCTGAGGCTCAGCGCGATTGATGATGACCGACGATTCAGTGGAACAGTCCGGTTCATGCGAGATTTTCATCTCTCACTCCACCCGGCCGATGCCGGATCGCCGGCAACTCACCGACGATCTGGTTGGTGCTCTCTGCCGGCGTGGGTTGAGCGTGTACTTGGACCGGACCCGCCTGGAAGTCGATGAGCCGGTCTACCCTCAGTTAGATGCGGCGATTGAACGCGCGCGAATCGGAGTCGTGATCTTGACGCATCGGTACCTCGAAAGCCAGTGGTGCATGCTTGAGCTGGAGACGATGACGGACCGGCGCGCCGCGGGAAGAATGCGCCTCTTCGTCTTGCGGCTGGATCCCGAGTGCGCGTTGCCGCCAGGATTCACGGAGAAGGATGCGATCGAGCCAGTTTCACCGATCGACCTCACTGCTCTTGCCAACCAGGTGGAGAGAATCCTCCGTCAAGCATGCTATTCGTCCCCGCCAGCCTAACCGGCAATGTTATCGGGCCAAACGGCGTAAATCTGATACTGACCTGGCTTTCCGGGCACAGTGATGCTGTGAGGCCTGTGCACTTCCCCAACCGGGCGGCCTGTCGGATCGACCAGCACATCTCGCGCCAACGTGTGGGCGGCTTGGCTGAGCAAGATGGGCGCCTCACGAAACTCCTCCCGTTGTCCGAATTCGCGCTCGCGCAGCAGGTCGCGCACCTCCCGGAGGATCGCAATGGGGTCGCCGCGGTCGAGTTCGGAGCGGCTGGCCGCCCCGGCCAGGTGCTTCACGAAATTCACCCGATCCCCGACGGCCATGTAGGTCCGATGCTGCAGGCCGCCCACATAGTCGAACAGAACGTCTCCATAGGACACGGCGATGACAGGCGCCACATCGATCCGCTCGCTGTGACGTTGAATGAAGTTCTCGAATTCGAACTCCTTTTTCAACCAGCTTGCGGCGACCGTGGAAAACCGATCCACAATCTCCTTGGCGGCGAAGACCGCCTGCATGCAGCCGGCGGTCGCCAGCACCTTCTCCGAGTTGGGGCTGGTCGAGTATTCGCCAAAGACGGCGAGCACGCCGTTACCCCAGATCTGGTCGACTCTGCCCCGCCTGTGCTCGACGACCCCGGCAACGGTCTCGGTGAAACCGCGTATCAGGTCCCGGAGACACTCGGTCGCTTGCTCGGCCGAGAAATCGCGGCGGCGGCGCAGGACCTCGGCGGTCCGATCGAAACCCCGGATCTCGGCGGCGAGGAGGGCCACCGGCTTGCATTCCGTACGGCAGTAGGATGGCAGGTAAGTGCGAGGCCCTATCTGATAGAAATTAGTGAACAGCCTCACCACCACCTGCTGGGCCGTGTTGCGGAATAGTCCCAGACCCTCCCTCGCCTTGGGATTCGAGAACCAGTGTTTCAACCTGTCGGCGGGGGACCACAAGATGAAGCAACCCAGGCGGGGATAGGCGGAGGCCGTAAGCGGGATCACGATGATCGTGTCGTCCGGCGATGGCTTCACGCCGGGGAATTCATCCGAGAGGTGATGCTTCAGAGCGTCGAACAGCCAGAGGAACTGCCCTTGGAGAAGGCCGATGGACTCCGCGCTGGGCGGCACCACAAAATCGGCCGGGCTCATGCCCGCCGGGGATTTCAGGCGCTGGTACTTCGGAAGTCCGCCCTCCGGAACAAGGCCCTTCGCCTCGGGATCGTGGCGGCGGTCCAATTCCAGTTGAAGAGCTTCGGCCGTGGCGGAGCTCCCGCCAATGGCCATCGCATCCACTTCCAGGAACTCCGGATTCATGAAAACATGGACCGCGACTTTGGCGCCGGAGTACTGCCTGAGTCTCGCCAGGAGAGCCGCCATGACAGCCCGCAAGTTGTCTTCCAGGGGAACACTCGGCGACAGCGAACAGAGGAGCTTGATCAGAAACGTCTGATAATCCAGATAGTTCGGGTCCTCGGCGGCGAACTCAGCGGTGCCGTCTGATAAGCTCATCGTGAATCCTCCTGACCAGCAAGTCCACCTCGAACGGTTTCCGAAGCCACACATAGCGATCGTCGGGCAGCTTTGCTTCCTTGAGTTTCTGCCGGCACCGCTCAGTTTCCTTCTCGAGAATCGAGATGAAAACGACGGGGACATGATTGGGGAGTCGCCCGGATCCCTGAAGCTGGCCCACCGCGTCGATGCCCTCCAAGCCCGCGAGGGAGGGCAACCGGACGTCGACCACAAGCGCGTCCGCTTCACCAGCGTGCTCGATCAGGTCCTTCGCGTTGTCGAAGACGATGGGACGAAAACCCGCTCGTTTCAAGCCATTCTGGTAGCAGTAAAGAAGGCTCGGTTCGTCTTCTGCAACCAGCACCGTTGCGCCGCTATCCATTCTCTTTTCTCCATTGCGCGGGCACACGGATGTCAAAGCGGGCGCCCCGCGGTGAATTGTTGCCTGGTGTGATGGACCAATGGAGTTCGCCCAGAAGGCGGCGGACCCCAGCCAGTCCCATTCCCGTTCCCGCGCGCCGTCCGTGAGGGCCCACCGTAAAACCATCTTCAAAGATGTGGGAGAGGTGTTCAGGCGCGATGCCGGAACCTTCATCGGAGACGCTGACGAGAGTATCCCCGTTCTCATGGCGGCAGTGCAACTGGATGCGGCCGCCGCTCGGCGAGAACTTCATCGCGTTGTCCAGTAGGTTGTACATCACCACTTCGAATTTCCTACGGTCCGAAATACTCATCGGAAACCAATGTTCCCCGTCGGAATCCAAGTCGAGCGATACTCCTTCGGGAGCAAACGGCTTGACCGTTTCGAGCAGCGCTTCCAGCCATTTGACCAGATTCGCCGGCTGGGTCTCCTGGGGGCCGACTCGCGCCGCGATTTCCTCTGTAAGTGCCCGGCCCATGGTGGCCAGGGCGAACGTTTCGCGTTTGAGCCGGTCGACCGACTCCTTCATGCCCTCCAAATCGGGATTGGCGGACTTCAGTTGGGCGCTCAACTCTCCCAACAGGGCGGCAATCGCTACGGCCGGAGTGTTCAACATGTGAGCCACGTCCGGAACCAGCAGCAGCTTGAGCTGTTTGGTCAGCACGATCAGGAGCACCACGTACTTGGCCATCAGGTCGCACTTGAGGTGGTCGTTTGGGCTGAAGTATGCCGTGCCCTTCGGGTTCTCGACCTTCAGCACTCCGAGGAGGTCTTCCTTCCAAAGCAGCGGCACGGCATACATGCTGCGGAACCTTTCCCTCACCTGTCTGCCCCACTGCGTCGGATCCCACGTGCCTCGCCAAGAGGGATGTTCCCTGAGTTCCGCGTGGGAATTCGCCCAGAATGCCTTGCGGCGGATCGCGACCCAGGCCGTGATCCCGGCGATTTCTTTGTCGTCCTTGGGAGCGACGTCGATTCGGTAGCGGGGCACGCCACCCTTCTCGCCGGCGAATCCGAAGTTAGCCTGATGTACGAGAAACTGGCCGTCCTCATCCACCAACCATAGCGAACATACCTCGGCATTCAACGTGTCCGCGGTCTTGTTGACAATCTCCTGCATCAACTGGACGGTATCAAAGGGTCCGACCAGCGCTTCGGAAAGCCTCGCGGGCGCATCAATCAAGCGCCGTTCATGCGAGTCCAACAGCAGCAGGACCTTGGCTATGACGGCGATGGTCTGGCTGAGAGAATCGATGACCGAAACGTCTTGATCAGTGAATGAGCGGTCCCCCTTGCGATTCTCGACCTTGAGAACTCCGAGGATCTCGCCTCCCAGTGTCAGCGGGACCGCGTACAGGCTCCGCATGTGTACCTCAGGGTTCCCTTTCCACTGGATTTGGTCCATCTTGCCTCGGTGACAGAACGAGTAGACCTGCCTCAGTGCCCGGAACGAGTGGACCAACACTGGCTCACCTTCGCTCGCCACATACCCGGTCAGTCCATCGTACCGCCGCGCACCCGGCGTGATCTCATAGGTAACCTCCTGCGCCAGCGTCTGTGGCTGGCTGACGCCCTCGGCCGCCGCCAGTCTAAGCCGCCTGCTTTCTCCCTCTATGTAGATGCGCCAGAAGGTGCAAATCTCAGCATGGGCCGCTCGGGCGCACACGCGCGCCGCCCGCTGTGCCAAGTCCTCGAACGAATCCACCCGGCTCAATTCGCGGCTGAGCCACTCCGAACTCCACGACGATCCGGGATCTAACGCCATCTCCATCCTTCCTCCTGAATAGCGATGATTCGAAACCAGACGGATACTTAGTATACTCCCGGGCTGCGACCTTTCCTAGTATTTCTAATTGGAAATTCTAAAACGAACCGTACCCAGCTCAAATCCTGCCGATCCGAGGCTAGTCGCGCGGCACTTACCGCAGTTCACACGGCCCCCCAGCGTCCGTTCGGCGGCGGGAAGCATCTAAACGGGTATGCTTGTGGAAACCGCGTGGGAAGACCGCAGCGGACCCGGCGGACCCGGCGACACCCGCGGCGCCTCCTTCATCGGCCTTTACGTGCTGCTGGCCGCCAGCGTGATGGTGTTCGTGTCGCTCACCGGCGCGTTCGTGTTCCGGCGCGGCCTTTCCGGCGACTGGGCCAGCGTGCCCAAACCGCCCATTCTCTTCCTCAACACGGCCGTCCTGCTGGCCTCGAGTTTCGCGCTCGAAGTGGCGCGCCGCGCGCTGAAGGCCGGCCTCCGCTCGAAGTTCAACGCCTGGTGGACCGCCGGAGCCGTGCTGGGCGTGGTGTTTCTGCTCGGGCAGGCGCTGGCCTGGCAGCAGTTGAAGGGCCTCGGCATCTATGTCGCCACCAGCCCCAGCAGCTCGTTCTTTTACGTCCTCACCGCCTCCCACGCTTTCCACCTGGTGGGCGGCGTGGCGGCGCTCATCTATGTGGCCGTCCAGTCGTTACGCTTCAGCCAGGGGCCGGCCCGGCAGACCCTCATCGATATCAGCGCCATCTTCTGGCATTTCCTTGACGGTCTCTGGGTCTACCTGATGGTCCTGCTTTACGTTTGGGGGTGACGGCGCGATTGGCGCCCTTCAAGCCTTGTCGGGCTTGGGCGTCCTGGCCGTGCTCTTGGGCAGCGGCGGCTCTTTGATGTACTCCGTGGGGAGTTCTCCGGTCAGCGCCTTCAGGAAGGCGACAATCGAATCGGCCTCCTCTTTACTCAGCGTCCGCGCCAACTGGTGATCGGCCATTTTGCGCACCGCATCGTCCAGCGTGGCAATCGAGCCATCGTGGAAGTAAGGCGCGGTCTTCTCGATGTTGCGCAAGGTGGGCACCTTGAAAACCATGCGGTCGGCTTCCTGTTTGGTGACCGCGAAACGGCCTGGGTCGTTGGCGTTTTCCCAGGGCTTTGCCAGGCCCAGCTTCTGGAACATGCTGCCGCCTACATAGACACCGTTGTGGCAATTCTGGCAGCCGGCATCCAGAAACGTGTTCAACCCGGCCTTTTCCGCCTGGCTCAGCGCCGCCTGGTCGCCGCCCAGAAACTTGTCCCAGCGCGACACCGTGACCAGCTTGCGCTCGAAGGCGCCAATCGCCTTGGCCAGATTGTCATAGGTCACCGGCTCCTTCTCGCCCGGGAAAGCCTTCTTAAAAGCCTCCACGTATTCGGGCATGGATTTCACCACGGCCAGCACATTCTTCTGGCCCGGCATCGCCATTTCCACGGGGTTGAGGATGGGCCCTTTGGCCTGCTCCTCGATGGTGGGCGCGCGGCCGTCCCAGAACTGTACGAAGTGCCCCGCCGCGTTGTAGACCGTGGGCGAGTTGCGCGAGCCCTTCTGTCCCTTGTGGCCGTCGGACACCGGCTGGTTGTCGACGCCGTACTTGCCGAGATCATGGCAGGAGTTGCAGGAGACGTCCTGGCCCTTGGATAGGCGGGCATCGTAATACAGCATGCGGCCCAGGGCCACTTTCTCATCGCTAATGGGGTTGGCAGCCGTATCCATGACGGGCGGCAGCGCCTTGAAAACTCCCAGCCTGGCGGAATCCACCTCCACCCCAGGCTTGTGGCTGGTGCAAGCCGCACCCAGCACGAGAAAAGCACATAAAGACAGTGTTGCGCGCAGGCGCATGAGTCCCTCCGTGAATGAGTATACCGCGAGCCGCAGTCAACCCTTCTTGATCGCATCTAAGATGCGCCCGGGTGTCATAGGCAGTTGCAGCATACGCGCGCCTACGGCGTCGTAAATGGCGTTGGCGATCACCGCGCCCATGGTGGTGATGGTCGGTTCGCCGCATCCCTGCGAGGTCAAGCCGGGGTTATCGACGATGATGGTCTCGATCCTGGGCAGCCATGAGAAACGCGGGATCCGGTAGCTATCGAAGTTGCGGTCGAGCACCTCGCCGTCCTGGAAGCGCACTTCCTCGGTGAGCGTGTAGCCCAGGCCCATGGTGACGCAGCCTTCCATCTGCTGGCGCAAGCCGTCGGGATTCACGATGACGCCCGCGTCCAGCGCCGTGACCACCCGTCGGACTTGCACCTTGCCGGTGGTCTTGCCGACCGTGAGTTCCGCCATGGTAGCTACGTATACGTTCGAATAGATGTTGCAAGCGACGCCGACGCCGACACCGCGTCCGCTGGGCGTCTTCCCGGCCTTCCAGGCGAACTGTTTGGCGGCGGTTTCGAGAACTCGGCGCATGCGCGGGTCGGTGAGATGGTTGAGGCGGAACTGGAGCGGGTCCACGCCGGCCTTGGCCGCCAGACTGTCGATGTGCGATTCGCGCGCGAAGGTGTTGGTGTTGGCCGAGGGCCCGCGCCAGGCGCCAACTTCGAACGGGTGCATGCCCGGAGGGTTGCCTCCCATCCAGCCGCCGGCCGAGACGGTGCGATGGTTGGGGATGTCGTAGAACGGCTTCGCATCGCCCCCGCCGGCGGCGTAAATGCTGGTATCCAGGAAGGCAATCCGTCCAGCCGCGGTCAGGCCGGAGCGGATCTTCACCACGGCGGCCGGCCGGAAGGTATCGAAGAAGAACTCCTCGGCGCGGCCCCAGACGAGTTGCACGGGTTTGCCAACGGCCTTGGCCAGGCGCGCGGCTTCGACGGCCTGCTGCGGTCCGACCTTCCCGCCAAAGCCACCGCCCACGAACGGCGTGACGATACGGACGTTGTCCGGCGGGAAACCGAGAGCCTGCGCCACCGCGGGCTTCACCGAGAAGGGCGCTTGCGTGCTGGCCCACACGGTGGCCTTGCCGCCCTCAATGCTGGCGAGGGCGGTGTGAGTTTCGATGGGCGCGTGCGCCACGTAGCTGTTGAGATAGGTCTCGTCGACGATGGTTTTGGAGAGCTTCTCACCCCCTTCGACGTTGCCGCCCTGGCCCACCACCTGGGGTTTCGGAGCGGTCGAGAGCAGGTGGTCGAAGATGGTCTTGTCGTCCAGGCCGGTTTGCGGGTGGTCGAATTGCGCCTTGACGAGGCCCAGCGCCTGCTCGGCCATGTCGCGCCGCTCGTGGAGCGCGGCGATCAGGTCGCCCTCCCGCACCACGCGAACGCCGGGCAGCTTTTCAGCGGCGCTGGTGTCGACGCTCTTCAGGGTCGCGCCGTGCGCCGGGGGACGAAGAATCCGCGCGTGGAGCATTCCGGGAAGAGCCATGTCGCCGGCGTATTTGGCCTTGCCGGTGATCTTTTCGAGGGCGTCCTTGCGGCGCGGCGATTTGCCGATGACGGTGAACGCCGCCACGGGCTTCACCGGCACTTTCTCGATATGCCGCTCGATGCGCTTGCCCTCGACCAGTTGCCCATAGGTGACACGGCTGCCCTCAGCCGCGGGGTCGGTGATGACGCCAGCCTTCACTTGCAGCCGCTCCGCCGGGGCTTTGAGCCGCTCGGCGGCCATTTGAATCAGGACCGCCCTGGCCTCGGCTCCGGCCGCGCGCAGGACGGGGCCTACCATGCGAATGGACATGGAGCCGAACGTGCCCATGTCGTAAGGGCAGCGGTCGGTGTCGCCCATCACCATGTCCACCGAGTCGAAGGGGACGTCCAGCTCTTCGGCGAGCATTTGCGCCAGCGCGGTCATGGATCCCTGGCCCAGCTCGACCTTGCCGACAAAGCAGGTGACCCGGCCATCGGCGCCGATGCGGAGGAAGGCGTTGAAGTCGGTGGGGCCGGCTTGGCGGCCGGGGAACCGGGCCGGCTCCTGGAAGGCCTCCAGATCGCCCCCGAAGAACACCAACAGGCCCGAGCCGGTGACGGCGAAGAAATCGCGGCGTTTCACAGGGCACCCGCTTTCGCCGCGCCCGCGGCTTCCTCGATGGCCTCGACGATGCGAACGTGCGCGCCGCAGCGGCACAGGTTATCCTCCATGTGCTCGAGGATCTGGGTTCGTGTGGGCTTGGGTGTCTTGAGCAGTAGCGCGTAGGCGTTGAGAAGCATCCCCGGCGTGCAGTAGCCGCACTGAAAGGCGTGATGCTTCAGGAAGGCTTCCTGGATGGGGTGAAGCCGGTCCCCGTTGGCCAGGCCCTCGATGGTTACGACGCGCTTGCCGGCAATGTCCTTGATGGGGACGGAGCAGGACCGGACGGCCTGCTGGTCCACGACGACGGTGCAGGCGCCGCACAGCGCTTCGCCGCAGCCGAATTTGGTGCCGGTGAGGCCTAGATCGGAGCGCAGCACCCACAGCAACATGCGCTCGTCGTCGGTGGTCACGCTCGCCGGCTTGCCGTTGAGCGTGAAGGAAATGGTCCGCTGCATGGAAACCTCCCGAATGCGAATCTGAGTTTTCGCTCTGGATACATGATATTGCTTTTACTTCCGTGGCGCACGCTTTAGCGTGCCGCGCCGACACTCATGCCGGCGCATGGCCAGGCCCGAGCGCGACCCCAAGGTTGACGGATAATACGGTGGTGAGACGAGAAACCCTATTAGCGATTGCCGCGTTGACCGCCGCGCTGCCGGGCTGGTCCGCCGGGCCGGTGCGGGAACGGCGCAGCTTCGACGACGGCTGGAGCTTCCACCTGGGCGAGGCGCCCGGCGGCGAGCAGCCGGGCCTGAACGACAGCGGCTGGCGGAAAGTGAATCTGCCGCACGATTGGTCCATCGAAGGACCTTATAGCAGCGCCAATGCCAGCGGCACCGGCTATCTGCCGGGCGGAATCGGATGGTACCGGAAGACCTTCCGGCTGGCGGAGGCGCTCGATGGCCGCAAGGTCTTCATCGCGTTCGACGGTGTCTACCGCGACAGCGACGTGTGGATCAACGGGCGCCTCATGGGGCACCGGCCCTGCGGCTACTCCTCCTTCGAGTACGATCTCACGCCGTACGTGAATTTCGGTGCGAGGGCCAACCTGGTGGCGGTTCGCGTGGATCACAGCGCCGCGGCGGATTCGCGCTTCTACACCGGGTCGGGCATCTACCGTCATGTGTGGCTCACCGTGACCGAACCGGTGCACGTGGTTCGGTGGGGAACCTACGTCCACACTCCCATGGTGCGGGAGGCGGACGCGCTGGTAACGGCGGAGACTAGCGTTGTGAACGAGTCGAAGGCCGGCGCGCAGATCCGGCTGGCGACCGCCATCGAGGATGCCGGCGGGCACGAGGTGGCCAGCTTCGCCACCGAGGCGGCGGTTGCCTCCGGCGCGGTCCACACTTTCGCGCAGCAGGGCGCCGTGGCCAAACCGAGGCTGTGGTCCACCGAAGATCCGTACCTCTATACCGCCGTGACGCGGGTGTTCGCGGGCGGAACGCAGGTGGACGAACTCCGTACAACGTTCGGCATCCGCACGATTCGCTTCGACGCCAACCGCGGGTTCTTTCTGAACGGCCAGCCGGAAAAGTTCAAGGGCGTGTGCCTGCATCACGACCTGGGGGCGCTGGGCGCGGCCTTTTCCGAAGCGGCGCTGGAACGGCGGCTGAAGGCGCTGAAGGAGATCGGCGTCAATGCCATACGGTGTTCCCACAACCCCATGGCGCCCGAATGGTACGACCTCTGCGACCGGCTGGGGCTACTGGTGATGGACGAGGCTTTCGACGAGTGGACGGCCGGCAAGCACAAGTGGATTCAGGGATGGAACGAGGGCACTCCGGGCACGCGCGGGTACCACGAAGTGTTCGAGGAATGGGCCATACGCGATATCGAGGACATGGTGCTGCGCGACCGGAGCCATGCATCGGTGGTGATGTGGAGCATCGGCAATGAAATCGAGTATCCGGGCGATCCCTTCGGACACCCGCTGGGGCGCGATGGGTTGAAGCCTGGAATGTTGGACGCTAACGATCTGCCGCCGGTGGCGCGCCGGCTCATCGCGGCGGTGAAACGCCTGGATGGCACGCGACCGGTGACCGAGGCGCTGGCCGATACGCTGGCTTCGAACGCCACGGGCCTCGCCGACTTGCTGGATGTGGCCGGCTACAACTACCTGGAGCAGTACTACGCGCGCGACCACGCCACCTATCCGGAGCGCATCATCCTCGGCAGTGAGAACTCGCACTCGCTGGAAGCCTGGCGCGCGGTAGCCGCCAACGACTACGTGGCCGGACAATTCCTGTGGACGGGAATCGATTACCTGGGCGAATCGCCCAAGTACCCGCATCGCGGCAGCACCGCCGGGTTGCTGGACTACTGCGGCTTCCGAAAGCCGCTGGCGTACCTGCGCGAGGCGTTGTGGAGCGGCCGGCCGATGGTCTATGCGGCCGCCCAGGCCGCCGGTTCGGGCAGGCCGGTCATGGCCGAACACTGGAACTGGAGCGCGGACGGGCGCAAGACCATTCCAGTGGAGGTCTACACCAACTGCGATTCCGCGGAGTTGCTTCTCAACGGCCGCTCGCTGGGCGAGAAACCGGTGGCGGACCGGCTCAGTCCCGTGTTGCGCTGGGAGGTTCCCAACCAAGCGGGCGTGGTGCGCGTGGTCGGCAAGCGTGGCGGGAAGGAAGCCGCGCGGTACGAACTGGCGACGGCCGGTGCGCCGCAACGCGTGGAGCTGGCGGTCGACAAACTCACGCTCCAGGCGAACGGAAGCGACCTCGCGAACATTGAGATCCGGGTGGTGGACGCAGACGGCCGGCGTGTCTTCGGGGCCGATTCGACGATTGAGGTACAAGTGAGCGGCGCCGGCGAGTTGGCGGCCGTGGACTCGGGCGACCCCACCGATGTGACCCCCGTCCAGGCGAGCCATCGGAAGGCCTGGCAGGGCAGGGTATTGGCCATCGTGCGGGCCGGGGCGGCGGCGGGGAAGATCGCGGTTCGGGCGTCGGCGGCGGGGCTGAAGGCGGCGGAAGCCACGGTGACGGTGAAGTAGGGGACTTGAGAGGGGCGCGCAGTAGGAGGGCGGGCGGATCTGGGGTCCTTTCCGAGTGGCGCGTCATCCGCCCAGAACCTGTCGGCGGGTGACTTGGCGATATTTCGCTCGTTGCCGCCGCGCAAGGATCGCAACACCGATGAGTTGCGGCAGGCAAGCCTGCGCAGCCAATCGAGAAGAGCACGGCGGGCACGAGTCTGTTGGCGCAAATCATTGTTGGTAAGTTTGCATCATACCTCTTGATCGATGGCGCCACACTCTCTATTCGCCGCGTCGAATATGACATCGAAAGGGAAATCAAAGCGCTCGGCCAGTCTGGGCTCCCTCGCGCCGATTGGATCGCAAATACCCTTTCTGGCCGCCGCGCCGCAGATGCCATAGCTTACACTCAAACTACATGCTCAACCGGGGCTATGCCTACACCACAATCATCAGCAGCAAATACCATGGACAAACCCTGCTCTCCCACTTGGCAAGCCTTTACGCCCACTCAACCCCACAAGCCTGGCAACAAAACCTGAACAACGGCGAAGTCACCCTCAACGGCGTCACCGCCACCGGAAGCGAATCGGTCGTTTTAGGCCAAACCCTTGTCTGGAACCGTCCACCCTGGATCGAACCAGACTCCCCTCAGCACTTCGAAGTCCTGTTTGAAGACCCCCATCTGCTGGCCGTCAACAAACCCAGCGGGCTGCCCACCCTCCCCGGCGGCGGCTTCATGGATAACACCCTCCTGCGCTTGGTGCAAAAGCAAACCCCCAACGCAAACCCTGTCCACCGGTTGGGCCGAGCCACCACCGGCATCGTCCTCTTCGCCAAAACACCGCAGGCGGCCTCTAATCTATTC